>Ga0136617_10004291_pt1 | contig 12761 bp, 9 predicted proteins | sample AntDrymUQ3222106_2_FD_129672 | JGI IMG/M metagenome (GOLD analysis project Ga0136617, IMG submission 129672) | Polar desert sand microbial communities from Dry Valleys, Antarctica - metaG UQ322 (21.06) | ecosystem: Environmental > Terrestrial > Soil > Desert | place: Antarctica: Dry Valley...
ACCGCGGCGCTGCGGGCCAGCGTGCTCGCGTCCTGGGCGGACTCGCCCACCCGGTTCCGCGAGGACGCCAACGCCGAGGAAGACCTGCTGCTCGGCGGCTACGGCGACCGGTGGCTGGTCGAGCTCGCGCAGAACGCCGCGGATGCCGCTGGTCGCGCCGGCGTCCCCGGCCGGCTGTGGGTACGCCTCGACGGATCCGAGCTCCGGGTGGCGAACACCGGGGCGCCGCTGGACGCCGAGGGCGTCACCGCACTCGCGGCGCTGCGGGCGTCGGCCAAGCGCGACTCCGAGGTCGAGGTCGTCGGCCGCTTCGGTGTCGGTTTCGCCGCAGTGCTGCCCGTGTCGGCCGAGCCCTCGATCGTCTCCCGCGGTGGCGGGGTCGCCTTCTCCGCGAGCCGCACCGCAACCGAGGTCGCTGCGCTGGCCGGCCCGTCAGCGGAGCTGGCCCGGCGGGAGGGGCAGCTGCCGGTGCTGCGGCTGGTGTGGCCGACGCCCGCGGGGGAGACGCCGCCGGAGGGTTACGACACCGAGGTTCGGCTGCCGCTGCGGCCGGAGGTCGACGGCGAGCGTCTGTTGTCCGACGCGCTGGCCAGCGCCGCCGACCTGCTACTCGCGCTGCCTGCGCTGATCGAGGTCCGCATCGGATCCACCTGCCTGGCGCGCCGAGACGATGCCGACGGCACGGTGCTCATCGACGGAGGACCCCAGGGCTCGCAGCGCTGGCTGCTGGTGCGGAGCAGCGGCGTGCACGCCGCCGCGGTGCTCGCCGGGACGGCCGTCGAGCAGCGGGACCGGACCGAGTGGACGGTGAGCTGGGCGCTGCCGCTGGCCGGCGACGACCCTGTTGATCGCGAGCCGGCGCCGCTCATCGGTGAGGTGCTGCACGCGCCGACGCCGAGCAACGAGCGGCTGTCGCTACCAGCCCGGCTGTTCGCCGCGATGCCGATGGAGCCGTCGCGGCGACGGTTTCGGCCCGGCCCGCTGGCCGACGCCGTGCTCGCCGCCGCTGGTGAGGCCTACGTGTCGCTGCTGCGCTCGCTGCCGGCCGAGCGGCGCAGGGCGCTGATCCCCGCGCCGGGCTTCCCGGCCTCGGAGCTGGACGGGCTGCTGCGCGAGGCGGTTGCCATCGCGCTCCGCGATGCGAAGTGGCTACCGGCAGCGGGCGGCGGCGAGCTCGCGCCTTCCGACGCCGTGCTGCTCGACCTGCCGGGGGCCGAGCTGCCTGAGCTGCTCGCCGATGTGGTCCCCGGGCTGCTGGCCGACGGGGCCGGGGCGCCCACGTCGTTGGTGGCGTTGGGCGTCCAACGGCTTGGTGCCTCAGAGCTGACCGAGCGACTCGCCGGGCTGGAGCGCCCGCCGGCATGGTGGCGGGAGGTGTACCAGGCGCTGGCACCCGCGGCGGACGTCGTGCCAGGGCTGACCGAGGAACTCGCGGCGCTGCCGGTGCCGCTCGTCGACGGGCGGGTGGTGACCGGTCCGGCGAGTGCGGTGTTCGCGGACGACGCGCCCGAATCGCGCAACTCGCCGGTCGGGAACGCGCAACTCGCGGGTGCGGAGCGCGCAACTCGCGGGAGGGTGCTCGGGGGGCTTGGGCTGCCCGGGTTGCGGGTCGTCCACCCCGACGCCATGCACCCGTTGCTCGCACGGCTCGGTGCCCAGCCGGCAGGGCCGGCCGAGCTGCTGGACCACCCGGCCGTCGGCGAGGCGGTCGCCCGCTCGGTCGACGACGCCGAGGCCGGGCTGGATACCGCCCCGCTGGCCGCCGCCGTCCTCGCGCTGGTGGACGAGCTCGGTGCCACCGGCAGGCCGTGGCTCGGCGCTCTGGCGCTGCCCGACACCGAGGGCCAGACCTGGCGGGCGGACGAGCTGATGCTCCCCGACGCGGCAATCCGCCCGTTGCTCGACGCCGACTCGCCCGTGGCAGTGCTCGCCGACGAGGTGGCCGCCACCGTCGACCGCACAGCGCTCACCGCCGTCGGCGTGCTCGACGGCTTCGCCGTGCTGACCGACGAGCAGCCGACCGGGCCGGACCACGAGCTGGCCGACGAGGAACGGTGGTGGGCGGAGGTCACCACCGACGGCGAGCCGCCGCACCAGCTCACCGCCGTCCGCGACCTCGACCTCGTCGCCGACCACGCCTGGCCGCAGGCGCTCGCCGTGCTGGCCGCTGACCCGGCCACCCGCGCAGCCGTCCGGCACCGCGCCGGCGAGCCGCCGCCGTACACCGCGTGGTGGCTCTCGCAGTACGCCCGGCTGGGCGGCCGGCGCCCCGGCTACTGGCGGCTGCGATCGGCGGTCGCGCTCGCGGGGCTGTTCGACGAGGTGCCGGCCGAGGCAGCCGGACTGGACGAGGAGTTCCTCGCCGCGATCGGCGTGCGGGCGCAGGTGAGCGTCACCGGCCCGACACAGGCCGCCGACCTGCTCGCCCGGCTGGCCGACGCGCAGCGGGTGCTCGACGCCGGCGCCGTGGCCGCCGCGCACGCTGCGCTGGCACAGGCGGTGCTCACCGAGCGGCTGGACCCCGACGCCGTCGAGCCACCGGACCGGGTGCGTTCCGAGTCCGGCACGGTGCTCGACGCCGCGGACGCTGTCGTGCTCGACCTGCCGTGGCTGGCTGCGGCCCTGCCGGGCGATCAGCTGGTCAGTGGCGGCGACCCGGTGGCGCTCGCCGAGCTCCTCGACCTGCCGCTGGCCTCCGAGGGCGTGCGAGCCGCGGTGGCCTCCACCGGCCGGAGCATCCGGTGGTCGGAGCTCGCGGAGGTAGTCCGGGCCTGCGCGTCGATCGGGGTGACCGTCCCGGCCGGCGAGCTGTTCGTGCACGACCGCCTGGAGATCGAGCTGCAGACGCCGGCGGCCCAGCGGCTGACCGTCCCGGTGTGGCGCGACGAGCAAGGCAGCTGGCACGCCGACGACCCCGTCCGCGCCCTGCTCGCCTACCTCGCCACCCCCCGTACGAACGGCACTTTCGGCCGATAGGGCTGAGCGAGAGTGCCGTTCGTACGGCGGCGGAGTCAGCCGCCGAGGCCGGACTGGGCGCCACGCGAACCCCTGGTCGACGCCGCGCGTTGCCAGCGAAAGATGCCGTAGCCGACCAGGCCGAGCAGCCAGCCGACGATGCTGGTGACGAACCAGATGTCCAGTGCCCGGCCGCCAACGGCGTAGGCGACGAGCAGCACGACCGTGACCACGCCCCAGACCGCGCTGCCCACCACGAGCATCAGCGGAGTGGAGGCGAATCGCCGGGGCAGAGCGGGCGGTTCGGTCACCGTCCCAGCGTAGGGTCCGACCGCCGCAACCTGCGTCACCAGCGGCTCGCCAGAATCGGTGAGGTATGCTAACTATACCGATGACAGACACCCTGGACCGGCTCGCGCCCCCCGTCGATCACGCCGAAACCGACGCTTCCGCCGCCGTACCCACGGGGATGTTCGCCTCCCTGCGCAGCCGCAACTACCGGCTCTTCGCGTCCGGCCAGGTCGTCTCGCTCGCCGGCACCTGGATGCAGCGGGTGGCCCAGGACTGGCTCGTGCTCGAGCTCTCGGGCGGCAGCGCGGTGGCACTCGGGATCGCCGCGACCCTGCAGTTCGCGCCGATGCTGGTGCTGTCGCTGTGGGGCGGCATGCTCGCCGACCGCTACGACAAGCGCCGCATCCTGCTGGTCGTCCAGATCGGACTGGGCGCGTGCGCGCTGGCGCTCGGCCTGCTCGACGTGACCGGACTCGTCACGCTCTGGCAGGTCTTCGCGCTCTGTCTCGTGCTGGGCTGCTTCTCCGCTGTGGACGTGCCGGTGCGGCAGGCCTTCGTCGCCGAGATAGTCGGCCCGGAGCGGCTGCCGAACGCGGTGGCGCTCAACTCCATGACCTTCAACGTCGCCCGCATCGTCGGCCCCGCCATCGCCGGCGTGCTGATCGCAGCGGTCGGGACCGGCGGGGTGTTCCTGCTCAACGCGGTCAGCTTCGCCGCCGTGCTCGCCGGGCTGCTGCGGATGAACCCGGACCGGCTGCACCGCTCGCCGCCGACCGCACGTCAGCCGGGCCAGCTGCGTGAAGGCCTGCGCTACGTCCGCCGGCGGCCGGAGCTGATGGCGGTGCTGGCGCTGGTGTTCTTCGTGTCGACGTTCGGCATCACCTTCTACCTGACGCTGGCGCTGCTGGCTCGCAACGAGTTCGGGCTGGGCGCCGACGCATACGGCTGGCTGACGACGTTCCTCGCGGTCGGGTCGCTGCTGGGGGCGACGCTGGCGGCCAGGCGTCGGGGACGGCCGCAGTGGCGCCTGGTCGCGTGGTCCGCGCTCGCCTTCGGTGTGCTGGAGACCGCTGCGGGCCTGATGCCGAACTTCGCCAGCACCGGCGTGATGCCTGGTACTGGTCGGCGTCGCGGCGCTCACGTTCACCACCGCCGCGAACGCCACCGTGCAGCTCTCGGTGGACCGGGGGATGCGTGGGCGGGTGATGGGCCTGTACCTGCTGCTGTTCCTCGGCGGCACGCCGCTGGGCGCTCCGCTGCTCGGCGTGGTCGCGGAGACCTTCGGCGCGCGGGCGCCGATCGTGGCCGGCGGGGTGATCTCGGCGCTCTCGGTGGCGGTCGTCGCCCTGTGGCTGCGCCGAAGGAAGGGCACCCTTGCCAACGCCTAGAGGTTAGGCTAACCTCACTTACGTCGCTTCGTGGTGGGAGCGCCTCAGCTCGGGCGCACGCGGGGTCCAGTTCTTCGGGAGCTGGGCCCCGCGGCGCCCCGGCGAAGATCAAGCTCCGGGCGCGGCGTACTGGCGGACCCAGTCGATCTCCATCGTGGAGTTGCCCGCGTTGCCACCTCCGGGGAGATAGTCGAGCTGGATGCACAGGTGCATGGGCCGCGACGGGATGGCCGCAGGCTCGGTGGTGCGGTACCACTCCTTGCCGTCGACGAACGCGGCGATGTGGTCAGGCGTCCATTCCACAGCCCAGTTGCGCCACTGCGTCCCGTCCACCTTGACCTCGCCGGAGACCTGCGAGTTGTCGGCGCCGTAGTGCACGAACATGTTGGTGACCTGGCGGGTGGGCTCCATCATCTCCATGAAGTCGATCTCGCCGCCCACCGGCCAGTCCTCCGCGTCCGGCCACAGCAACAACAGCGCGTGGTACGAAGGATTGCCGGCCGGCGCCTTGACGCGCGCCTCCCACCGGCCGTAAGCCTGCCCCGGGTTCCATGCCATCCCGGCCGTGGTGCCGGAAGCGTCGCCAGTGATCTTCAAGATCCCCTCGACGAGACCGACAGCGCTGGGTGAACGCGTGCCCTGACCGTCGTGCCCGGGACCGTCGTAGATCGTCCAACCCTCGCCGGGGTTGCCTGCGTCGAACTCGTCCACCCGGTTGGGTTCACCCCATCCGAAGGCCTCCGCGGCAGTGCCGCCGGCATCGGCCGATGGTGACGCCGTCGTGGAGGGCTGCGGAGACCTGCTGGGCCGCGGGACCCCGCTGCTGGGTCGGGGCATCGCGGTCGGGGTGAGGACGATCGTCTGCGGGGAGCCTCCGGTCCCGGTGCCTCCCGCCCCGCCCGGCGCGGTGATCACGATGACCACGGCGACTCCCAGCGCCAGCAGTTGGCGGACCAGCTTCTCCAGCTCCGGGCTGATGTTCACTCCGGCTCACCTCCGTCAGCCGACCCCGCGGCGATCGCGGCGCCGAACGAGTCCGCCACGTTCGCCGCGAGCTCCAGATAGGCCTGGTTCGCCCCGCGGCTCAACGCGGCGAGCTGGATGCGGCCGCCGGCGGCCAGATGCCGGTCGGCGGGGATCTCGACCAGCGCCCGGCAGCGGGCGATGAAGTGCTCACGCACGAGGTCGGCGTCGACGTCCTCGCTGCCCCGGTCGTGGCTGAGCACGACGACGGCGTCAGCCACCAGCTCGGAGTGGCCGCGGGCCAGCAGCCAGTCCAGGGTCTTGGCCGCGCTTGCCGCGCCGTCGACGCTGAGCGCCCCGACGATCACCAGGCTGTCGGCCAGCGCGAGGGTGCCGTGCATCGCCGAGTGCACCAGCCCGGTGCCGGAGTCGGTGATGACGATGTTGAAGAACCGGGTCAAGACCTCGCAGACCTGCTCGTACTCGGCCCGGTCGAACGACTCGCTGACCGCGGGGTCCTGCGCGCTGGCCAACACCTGCAGGCGGCCGGCCAGGCTGGTGAAGCGCGCCACGTCGGTGAGCGAACCGATCGACTCGCTGGCCGCCAGCAGCTGGCGCACCGTGAGCGAGCTGTCGCCGGTCAGCCGATCCGCGAGCGTGCCGGCGTCCGGGTTGGCGTCCAGCGCGACGACCCGATCGCCCCGGTAGTCCGCCAGCATCAGGCCGAGGCAGGCCGCGACCGTCGTCTTGCCGACGCCGCCCTTGATGGACGCGATCGCGATGCGGTGCGGCCCCGGTAGCGGGCGCCTGATCCGGCGAAGCAGGTCGTTCTGCGCCTGCTCGATCGGACCGACCCCGGGGTTGACCAGCCCCGCGGACGCCGACACCAGCCAGCCGCGCCAGCCCTGCGTCGGGCGGGCCGTCTCCTGCCGCATGATCGTGTCGTGGGTGAGCTCTGCGGCGCTGCCGGCCGTCGGCTCGCCCCGCGGAGCCGGTGGTGGCAGCGGCGTGAACAACGCCACGGGCGGCTCGACGGGCAGTGGTTCGGCCGCGGGCATCGGCAGCACGGACTCGGGCAGCGGCCGCGCTTGCAGCTGGCGACGCTCTGCTGGTGGCGCTGCTCGCCGATCACGCCCGGGGCGAGCTGGGCGGACCGGGCCGACCTGGCCGACCTGGCGGGCTGGGCGAGCGGGGCGGGTCGCGGGCAGCGCGCCCGGCGGCAGGGTCTGCACCTCGTCGTACGGGTCGTGCAGCGCCGGGTTGAACGGTGCGGGCTCGAAGGGCGCGGGCTCGAAGGGCGCAGGCTGGAAGGGCTGGGGTTCGTACGTCGCGGGTTCCTGGGCCGCCGCGGGTCGCTGTCGTGGCGCCGAGCGCCTCGGCCGGATCGGTGGAGGCGGTGGCTGCGTCTCCGGGACGGCGGCGTCCCATGGCAGGACGGGCGATGCAGCCCGACGGGCGGGGCGGTCGGGTGCGCTGCGTTGGCTCACGGCGCGCTCCTCTCAGTTCTCGCCGGCAGGCGGGTCGGTGGTGTCCACCGCGACCAACCAGCGGCCGTCGGCCTGCCGGACCAGCACGAGGTATCGGGTGCGCACCGGGCCGGGTGGGCCGAGCGCTCCCGCCGGGCCGAGGGCGATGCGGTAGTCGGCGCGGTAGCCACGGCGATCGCCGGCCGGGCTCGTGTCGAACAGGGCCAGCCCGTCGACGGCCGCGACGGAGACCTGGCCGGGTAGTGGCGCGTCCAGCACGACGACGCCGACGCTGCCGTCCGGCCCACCGGGCACCGCGTAGGGCAGCCCTCGCCGGTTGGTGCGGCCGGCGTCGGGTGCGAGGTGGGAGTGCGCCGCGACGAGGTAGGCCCGGGCCACCGCCTCCGGGTCGGTGAACACCACGGTGGGATCCGCTGCGGGCGCCGCGTCGCCGGCCTGCACGGGTGGCCCGGCCACCTCGGCGCGCTCCGGGCCGGACAGGGCCGCGCCCGGCCCGACTCCCTCGGTGCCGGCGGGCGCGTCGGACCCCGCGCCGCCGGCGACGACCGCCCAGCCGACGAGCACCGCGACCACCACGGCTACGGCGATCAGGATCGGGGTTCGGGGTGAGCTCATGGTCAGTCCGCGAAGCTCACGTGGACGTGGTCGAAGTGCCCGCCGGTGGGGTCGTTGACGTTGTAGATGCCGCCGCCGGTGTAGCGCTTTCCCCAGGTGCCGGGGACGTCCTTGGTCGAGCGGTCCCAGTAGCGGCCCTGCCAGATCAGGTACTTCACGTGCAGCTGCGCGGCGTAGGTGCGGAACCAGTTGGCGATCTGCCAGCCGTCGGCGAGGTCCTCGCCCGCCGCGAAGCGGCCCAACGCACCCGGGACGACGTCGCAGGCCCTGCCGGACGGGTGGTCGCTGCGCTGGCTGGATGGACGCTGCGCCCAGCAACCGGTGGTGCTGATCTTGGGGCCGTTGCGCCACGGGCCGAAGGCCGCCACCATCGCGCGCAGGCCGTACGCCGCGGTCGCGGTCAGGCAGCCGCCGCCGGTCGGGTCGTCGACCGTGCAGCCGGTGATCGGCCCGGTGAAGGCCACCGGCACCGGGCCGGCCGGCGTCTGCGGAGCCTTCGGGCTGCCAGGGCCGCCCACCGGGGCGGTGTAGCTCTCGACGTAGCCGTGCACAGCGTCGAGATAGCGCGCGATCAGCTGTGCGCAGCGGGCGTTGCAGCCGGCCTCGCCCTCCCGCGGGATGCCGGTGGCGCTGCCCGTCACCCGGCCGCAGCCGGCGACGTGGCAGACGAGCATGGCGTCCAGCGGGGAGGTCGGCTTGCCGGCGGCGGCCAGGTGTTCGATCGCCGCCCTCAGGTTCGCGCACACCCACGGGATCGCGCGGCGCAGGTGCGCCTCCGGCTGCAGGACGTCGGCGTCGGCCGGCGGAGGGGTGGACGCCCACGGGGCTCCGCCCGCGGCTAGCCAGTTGGCCTGGTTCATCTGGTACAGCCCGGCCGACCCGCCATTGCGGTCGCCGCTGAACGCCCTGGGATTCCAGCCCGACTCCGCCTGCACCTCGGCCACCACCCACAGCGGCGGCAGCTCGGGGCACTGCTGGGTGGCCACCTCGGTGATCAACGGCAGCATCGCCTTTGCCAGCTGCGGGACCTTTGACGGGTCGACACCGGCGGCAGGGGGTGACGCCTCGTCCCCGGCCGCGCCGACCACCAGCAGCGCGAGCAGCGCGAGCACGGCCGCGCCGGCCGTCCACAGCGTCATCGACGTCCGGCCTCGCGGGTGCTGCCGGTATCCCCATGACACCGTTCACCTCCCCGCCGCCGGTGCGCGTCGGGTGAACGCGCCGTCGGTGTCGTAGAGGGACTGCTCGCTCGGTGTGAGGTCCAGCGCCACCGGCAGCCCGACCCGCTCACCGGACTTCACCAGGTACCGCCCGCGGCCGGGGTGCAGCGCCCCCGGAACCCACGTCGGCGGCGCCGCCCACGACGTCACCAGCGAGCGCTCGCCGGGAGAGAGCGGGGTGATGCCGGCCAGCGCGTCCAGCTCGCGCTCGGCCATGCCGCCGAGCACGACGACGCCGTTGCGCGAGACCAGGCCGTGCGCCTTGGCGCGGTCGGCCTCGGTGGGCAGCGCGCGCAGGTCGTCGAGCGAGTGGGTGACCTGGAAGGACACCACGCCGCGGTGCCGGTTGAGGCGGGTGATCTGGTCGGAGCGCTCCACCAGTCCGGGGGCCACCCGCAGCGCGCGCCACAGCTCGTCCTGGACCACGACCACATTGCCGGCGCCCTCGCCCCGAACCCCGTCGATCACCGCCGAGGACCAGGCCCAGGAGCACAGCATGGCGGCGGCCAGCACGTCGTCGGGGTCGTCGGCCAGCGCGGAGATGTCCAGTGAGAGCGCCGGGGTGTCCAGCGTCGGGCTGACCGTGGACGGCCGGTTGAAGATGCCGCGGATCGTGCCGTCGCAGATCAACGCAAGGGTGTTGAGCAAGTCGCGGGCCACCCGACGGTAGCCGGTCTCGCTACGGGCGGCGGCGACGGACCGCAGCGGTTCGGCACCTTCGGTGAGGACATCCACCACGTCGGTCAGCAGCGGCTCCCGGCGACCGCGCCCAGCAGTCGCGACCGCAAGGTCGAGGGCGACGCCGAGCAACCGGCGGTCGGTGACGTCGACCTCGGCCCGGCGCACGATGCCGACGAGCGCCTCGAGCAGCGCGGTCCGCCGCGCCCGCAGCGTCTCGGCCAGCGCCTCGCGCTCGCTGCCGATGGCCGAGGCCAGCGCCGAGCGCAGCGGCCCGGCGTCCAGCGGGTTGAGCGAGTGCAGTCCGCGACCCAGCCGCCAGACGGTGCCGCCGAGCGCGGTGATCAGCGGGCTGTACTCGCCCTTGACGTCGCCGGGGATGACCGCCGTGCTGCCGAACGCGACCAGACCGCAGATCATGCGCTTAACCAGCGCGCTCTTGCCGATGCCGGGCTGTCCCTGCACCCAGATCCCCGGGTTGGACACCAGCCCGCCGCGCAGCCACTCGGCCGGGTCGAGGCCGACCGGCTCCGCGGTGAGCAGGTGCCGCCCGATCGGCACGCCGCGGACCGAGGACCCGGCGCTGACCGCGAACGGGAACAGCCCGCAGACCTGACTGGTGGTGCCGGCGTACAGCGTGCCTCCCTCGACATGGCCGGCGCGGCCGCCGCCGGGTACGGGCCAGCCCCACGCCCTTGGCACCGGCCGGCTCGCCAAGGAACCGGTCAGAACGCTCATCTGCCTCGCCCCCGTGCTGCGACCTCGGTCGGGTTGACGCCGAGGCCGAGCGAGGCAGCAAAGCCGGCGGCCTGCGCGCCCCACATCCGGCGCACCCGCAACCGCGCCGCGCCGGCCCGCTGCTCCAGATCCGCGGCCGCGGCGGGCAGGTCGTCAGGGTCGGTGACGGTGGTCGTCACGTAGACGGTGAACCGGCCAAGCCCGGCGCCCTCGGCCTCCTCCTGGGCTGCCTGCACAGCACGGTCGCGGTCGTCGCGCTCGCGCTGGGTCTCGTCGCGGCGGATGCGCTGGGCGAAGCCGCGGCGGACTTGGCCGGCGGTGACCTCCCGCTCGACCTGCGCGGCGGCCTCGTCGGCGGGGTAGGGCAGGTAGAGCAGGGTGACGCGCCGGGCGAAGGGTCCCGGCGCCAGCAGCGGGACCAGCACCCGTGCGGTGACGGCCTGCCGCGGCGCCTCGCGCAACGCCCAAGTCGCGGACAGCCCGGAGTCGTGTCGGTAGGCATCCCACGTCTCGCTCGCCCCGACCGGGCCGGCCTCGGCCCACTCGGTCAGCAGGCGTCGGCGGTCCTGGCGGTTGATCTCGTCGCGGGCGGCCGGGTCGAACGCCGCCCTGACCCTGGCGGTCAGCCCGGCGACCGACTCGCGTCCGAGCACCGCAACTCCACAGGATGCCAGCCCGGACTCCAGCCCGGGCAGCCACCGGGTGACCTCGGCGACCGAGGCGAGCAGGTCCTGCGGCCGGGGCGCGGCCTTGGCGGGGTCGAGCGTGATCGTCACCCTGGTCTCGGTGGCCGCGGCGGTGGACGGGGTGTGCGCGATCAGCTCCTCCATGAGCTCGCGCGCGACGGCTGGGGCCCGCGGCGCCAGCCGGCCGCGCAGGTAGTCCGACACCTCGGCCCCGCCGGGCGTGGTCTCGATGGTCATCGCGACGTGCCGCACGACCGGCCGGTGGCCGAGGTCGGCCAGCCACGCGCCCCAGCAGGCAACCCACTCGTCGGCCCGGCCGGCCTCGGCGAGATCGAGCCCGACCGGGGCGCAGTGCAGGACGGCTGACAGCGTGCCTGACCTGCGGTCGAGCACCAGCGCTTGGCGGCCGCCGCGACCGTCGTCGGAGTCCAGCGCCACCAGCGGCGCGAGCAGCCCCGGCAGGTCGTGCTGGCGGGGGTGGTCGGTGAGCACGCCTCCGGACAGTTCGGTCCAGCCCTTGCTCTGCGCGCTGGTGAAGCGGGCGCGGCGGGTGAGCAGGTCGGCCGCGGTGCTGCCGCCGACCCGGATGACGATGCCGGCGACGAGCAGCACCGAGCCAGCGGCGAGCAGCAACGCGATCCGGGGTGCCAGCGACGCGGCGAGGATCGGGACGAGTACGGCGCCGAACACGGTCGCGGTCTGGGCGGCGCTGAGCGCGCCGATGCCCCAGCCACGCTCGGGCCGCCACTGACCGTACAGCCGGGGATCCGGCGCTGCGGGCGGAGCGCTCACCGTGCCACCTCCCGCCGCCCGTTGGCCCACCCATCGCCGCTGTCGTTGGCGCTGCCGTTGTGCGCGGCGACCGCTTTGCTCTGCGCACTCCCATGCAACAGCGGCGCGTGAGCGGGCCGGCGGCCGCTGGTGGCGAGCTCCGCCGGGCGGGCCGGCGCGGATACGGCGCCGCTGGCCAGCAGTGCGGGCGTCGTGGTCGAGCGCCGGCGGCTGCCGGGACCGGCGTCGTCCATGTATGCGGCGAGCTGGACGGCGGCCGCGGTTCGGGTCCGCCCGGTGAGGTTGACCGCGCCGGCCGCACCCGCCATGAACGGCGCAGTGGCGCCGACCGAGCGACCGGTGATGAGGAGCGACGACCACGACGTCAGCCGCAGCAGCGCGGGCAGCATGGCGACCCCGACGGCGAGCACCACGATGCCGACCAGCACGGTGCCCAACCCCGTCCCGGCCGCGCCGCCGCTGCCCGCCGTGCTCCGCAGGTAGCCGTTGCCCAGCGTGTGCACCAGCGCCGCAGCGGGTTTGTAGAGCACCAGCGCCGCGGCCCACGGGACCAGGCGGGTCAGCCAGCCGCGGGTGGACGCGGTGAGCGACCCGGCGGCGGCCAGCGGCAGCGTCGCCGCGATGACCAGCAGCCCGACCTGACGCAGCGCCATCGCCATCCAGTGCGCGCCGGCGAGCAGCAGCACCGCCACCGAGAGCAGCAGCAACAGGAACGGCTCGGCGATCCCGTCCCGCTTGGTGAGCGCTTCCTTCATCAGGGCGCCGAAGTCTGCGGCGGAGTCGCCGAGCAGCGTGCTGGCCAGCGCGTCACCGGCCCACAGCGCGCCCTGCAGCACGGTGATGCCCAGCGCGGCCGCGACGGCGAAGCGCAGCAGCCCGCTGGCCACCGCGATGACCGGCTCGCCGCGGCGCAGCAGGATGATCCGGATGGCCTGCACGAGCACCGCC
>Ga0136617_10004293_pt1 | contig 12760 bp, 3 predicted proteins | sample AntDrymUQ3222106_2_FD_129672 | JGI IMG/M metagenome (GOLD analysis project Ga0136617, IMG submission 129672) | Polar desert sand microbial communities from Dry Valleys, Antarctica - metaG UQ322 (21.06) | ecosystem: Environmental > Terrestrial > Soil > Desert | place: Antarctica: Dry Valley...
CGGAGGACCGAAGATCTCGAAACGCCCCGCCGGCCGTTGGTGCAAACCAGGCCCGGGTCGCCTCGGACGAGCGGAGCGATGGGTCTCGCCATGAAGCGAGACCAAGCCGCCAACGAGGGGTGCCGTTAACGACGCTGTCACGAGGGGCAATGTAGCCCGTCGGATCGTTGGTCAGGCGGCGAGGGCTTCGGTCTCTGGTGCTGGCAGCGTGGGGTCGGAGAGGCCGAGGCGGCTGGTCATGTTGAGCGCTTGGGCGCCGTGGCGCTCTCGCCGAGGCCCGGTCCACCGATCGGGTCGGTCGACGGCGTGAAACGGGCGCGTGGATCGGCATCAGTGGGCGACAAACACTAAGCCTTGGATTGCGCGCCGCTGAAGTGCTACCCCGAGAGGGCGCGCCGGGTCAGGACCACCAGGTCCACGTGAGGTGGTGGTCGGCCTCGGCGAAGACCTCGATTTGGCCCTCCGCGCGGCAGGTCGCGGCGAGCGAGGAGGCCGGGTCCGTGCCTGCACCAGCACCGACCGGCCGCCAGCCGGCGTCGCCTCCGGTCGCGTCCCGGGTCACCGAGCGGACCGTACTGTCCGTGCCGGTGGCGAACAACCACGCGGTCTTCTGGTCAGGTACGGCCCAGACCAGGTCGGTGCTCACGGCGGGACGCCAGCCGTCGGGGGCGCTTGTCCGCATCCAGGTCAAGGCACCGGCGCCGGTGCGCTCGCCGATGCTCACCTGGCCTGCCGGACCGCGTACCGCGAGCCGGAGGAGGTCGTCGGTGCCGGTCGCGGCGAACCGCCGCACCGGGAACCCGGGACCGTCGAGCTGCTGCCAGCCGCCGCCGAAGAGCACGACCCAGTCGTGGTGTCGGATCCACAGCGTGCCGTCGGTCGACAGGGCGACGATGTGGCCGCCCACGACGCCGAGACGGGCGCCGGCAGCGAGATCGAACTCGCTGGTCGCGATCTGCTGCCACGGGTCCGTGTCGCCTGGGCGCCAGCCGAGGCGGTGGTACACCTCCCCGTCGCCGCCAGTCAGGTAGAGGTCGGCCGCGGCCGACGAGAACGGGTCGGACTCCGGCACCGCCGTCAGCGCGCTTCCCGGGCCGAGCGGCACCGGCTCCGCCAGGAACACGCTGGGCACGACGGGCGCGAGGTCGGTCCACGGTGTCGACCAGCGTCCGTCGGCGCTGCTGCTGCGGCACACGAGCCGCCCGTCAGCGACCGCGATCAGGTGTGTCAGTCCGTTGAGGTCCGACACGGCCGCCCACGAGAATGGCCGCGACCAATCGGGCGTGGCGCCCTCCGGCTCCACCCGCTGCCAGTAGCCCACCGTGCCTGCGCAGCGCATGCGCCGGTGCCAGAGCGCATGCTGGGCGTCGAGCGCCACGAGGTCGTGGTGATCCTGCCACCGGGAGTCGTACCGTGGATGGCCGGCGAGCAGCCAGGACCGCGCCTGCAGTCCCTCGAACGACTCCCAGCGTGCCCACCGGGAGAGCATGATCGAGAACGGGCGGGCCCCGCTCGAGCGCCCTCCGTCCTCGAACTGCAGACCGGGGAACGCCACGGTGCACGGGTGAAGTGACCTGTCCCCCATGAGAGCCAGCAGCCGGTAGGATGCCTCCCACGAAGGTTCGTCGTCCCGGTCGGAGGGCGCGCCGTGCCACAGCGTGAGCGTCATGTCGGGGCTGCGCCGTGCCGGCTCGTCGAAGAAGATCCACTCGGCATCGTGGTCGGTCTCCTCTTCGACCGGGCCCGCCGCCACGACCTGGTCTGCGGTGGCCGGCTGGCATCCGATGTCGACGGAAGCGGTTGCCACCGTGAACGCGTCCATCGCCTCGTCGCCGGTGCGCAGGTGGATCACCAGCGCGCGGATCGTCTCGGCCTCGTCGGGCTGCGGTTTCGGCGATTCCTCCCGAACCGGGTGCGCCGAGTCGCTGAAGTCGTGCAACAGAACCGCGCCGTTCCACTCCAGGCAGTACTCCCGCTGGCCCCACTCGACCAGGCCGCCACGCACGAAGGGGTTCTCGAAGCGCGGAAACCGGTCCGTCTCCAAGTCGCTCCCGTTGAGCTCGAACTCGCCCTCGTAGGTGAGCCTCAGCCGGTCCGAGCCCCCTCCCGGGAGCGGGATGTCGTAGGTGCACTCCAAGTCGCCCGTGTCGTCCACGTGCACCCGCGCGGAGGAGACGCGGTCCATGAACTCCTCGAAGCTGCCGAAGTCGCTGCGGCTGCCGACCTGCACGATCCAGATGTTCTTGCCGTTGACGTACCAGTCCCTGTCGGCGAAGAGATCGGGCGGGTCCTTCCAGATCCCGTCGTCGCCCTTGTCGTCCAGCCGCCGCTCGTAGGGGTCGGATTCCTTGGTCAGCCACTCGGGGCGCTTGTTGGAGAACACCCCGACGTACCCCTCCTCGGGCGGCCCGGTCGCCCCATCCGCCAGTGGGTGGACCGCCTTGCCGAACAGCCAGAACCCCTTCGGGCCGATGTGGCCGATGTCGAGCAGGGGAAAGTTCGCGTCGTCGTATGCCGAGGTGCGCCGCTCGACGACGCGGTCAAACCCGCTCCTGGGGAACCAGGCGTGGGAGCCGGTCTCGGCTAGGAAGTCCTGGATGAAGTAGAAGTCCGATGCCATGATCGCGGCTCCGCCGTGCTGCACTGTCCGGGGCAGTGCCCAGTAGCCGGTCCACCAGTCGGGTCCGTCGGTGTCGTCCCCGAAAGGGTTTATCCCTTCGACCCATTCCTCGTTCGCGATGACGCCTGCGACAGCACCCTCGAATCCGCCCACGAACAGGCCTGCGGCCGCCGCCGCGAGGTTGGAGATGTCAAGTCCCGCGAATCCGGTCGTCACGAACACGTTGAGCGCGCCGTTGAGGGTGGCCTGCTGGATGCTGCTCTGGAAGTTGACCTGGCCGGTGCGGAAGTTCTGGATGCTCGACAACATGGCCCCGGGGGAGCGGTGGGTGACGATGTTGGCCCGCGAGCGGGTCGAACCCTCGAGGAACAGCGACAGGTCGTCGGCGCTCTGCTCGTCTAGCTCGTCCGGACCGTCCCCCGAGAAGGCGCCCGCCACGGTCTCGGGCAGGTCCGCGGGACGGATGCCGAGGAAGCCGCCCTCGGAGGACTTCAGCAGCGGCAGGATGTACTCGACCAGGATCCGGACCAGGCCGAACACCTCGGCCTTCTCCAGGCCGAACCGATGCACCACCCGGAAGCTGTTGCGCACCACCTGCTTGTTGAAGAAAGCCGACATCCCCCAGAAGAAGACGGTGTCGTCCTCGGCGGCGCCGTAGCCTTCGTGGGTGCGGACGAGTTCCCGGTTCACCTCATCCAGGAACGCCGAGTACCGCGCGCGCTTGGGAGCATAGCCCCGCATCACCGAGTCCTTGGCCTCGGACTGCTGTGACCAGGTGATGCCGTACTTCGGTGCCTCGTCGAACGTAATCGAGACCCGCGAGCGGTCGGTGAAGGGGTACGCCGGGGGCGCGGCGCCGATCTCGAGCAGCACCTGCGGCACTACGTACGTTGACGAGGCGAAGCTGACGCCGATCTTCGAGTCGCCCTCGTGGAAGACCCCCTTGGCGCCCAGCATCATCTCGACCACGTCGGTCAGCCCGTTGTCGAAGCCGTGGCTCTTGGACTTGAACTGGCTGCGCCCACCGGCCGCGCCGGCCGCGCCGTGGTGCAGGAACCGCACCACGTCGAAGAGCATCAGGTCGACAGCCATCGTCGCCTTGGTGCGAACCTCGTCGTCGATGGCAAAGTCGACGAGGTTTAGCAGCGCCCACAGGTGCTCGCGGTAGTAACCGGAGGAGTTGAACTCCATCCAGCCGAACATCAGCCGGTTGTTGAGCCACTTGAGCACCCGTGCGCGCCCGCGGTCCCGACGCGAGGCACCGGTCCTCGCGCCGGTCGTGTCGCCCGGGGCGGCCACTACGCGCGCGGGCTGAAACGTGTCGGCCTCCCAGAGCTGGCCGAGCAGGTACTCGGAGGAGGCGAACATGATGTAGTGGTTCTCGGACCAGAACTCCATCTCTCGGTCCTCGTCCGTGTCATAGCCCAAGTCCAGCTTGAGCTTGTTGAGCCGGTCGTTGTCGAGCGCGCGCGGCAGCTCGTCGAGCCAGAACTTGTAGGACGTCAGGCCCTGCTTGAGGATCTCTCCCGCCAGCGGCGAGAAGCTCGGGTCGGGGCTGCGCGGGTGGGCGGCGCTCTCCTCCAGGATGATTCGCAGCTTGGCCTCGGCCGTCTGCAGCCGCCGGAGCAGATCCGCGTCACCCGCGACGGCCGGGTCCGCCGCGCGCGCGGCGAAGAACGCCGTGAACGTTTCGTCGGGGGGCTTGCGACGCCGCCAGGTCAGGTCCGCGTCGGCGCCGAGAGCCTCGGGCAGGCTGCCGTAGCGGTAGAGGAGCCGGACCAGCTGGCACAGCCCCATGTCGGAGTTCGCCTTGAGCACGACGCACTCCTCGAGCGGGTTGTGGATCACCCCGGCCCAGTACCTGACCCGCTGGGAGAGCCGGAAGTCGGCCACGGGTCCCAGCGGAGAGCCGTTGGTGCCGATCCCCAGCCGGTTCTTGTCCTCCGGTTTCTTCTTGACCAGCTCCACCAGCCGGACGTCGACGGCGTCGGAGGCGGGCCTGGTGGAGGCGGCGGCGAGCATGGTCGAGACGAAGCCGCGATAGAGCCCCGTGGCGGCGAGGTCGAAGGGGATCGACGTGCCGGCGGTGCCGCCCACGGCGAGGCCCAGCTCGGTCTCGAAGTCGGCGACGTACTCCTCGAGGTTGGCGACCCAGAAGGCCGGGAGGCTCGTGTCTTCGAAGGACGCGTTGTAGAGCTCGGGGATCAACCACGGCTTGGCGGCGGCCATCTCGGCACGGCTAATGGCCCGGCCGATGTTCTCGTCCGGATGAGCGGGGTCCTCGGGGTCCTTGTCCGGGTTTCTCACCGGCTGGAGACGCGGGAAGCCGAGGAGTGCCCCGTCGAGTCGTGACTGGTATGGAGTGGCCTCGTAGGCCTGCTGCAGCGTCCGGAGCGCCGCGGCGAGCCGCGTGGGCGGCAGGTTGTCGAGCCAGTCGCCCATCCGGCCGATCAGCGAGGCGGCGAACGCGCCGTGACGGGCGTCGTCGTCGTCCGTCCACACCGGCTGGTGGCTGTCGAGGTAGACCCGGCCCGCGTCCACCAGCCGGCCGCCGATCTGGCGGCCCGAGAACTCCACCGTCAGCTGCTGCTCCGAGATCAGCTCGAGCAGCGGTCCGGGCTGGTCCGGCCGGACACCGCGGAAGGCTTCGTAGTTGAGGCGGCGCAGCTGCGTCTCGTAGAACCAGGTCTTGCGCCGCGCCAGCTCCTGGCGCAGGTCGGCCACGGGGCTACGGAGTCGGCGGCGGGTTGCAGGGCGTTGGGGTCCAGGTCGGGAGGGTGGCGTCGTCCTTGAGCAGGACGAGGGTGGTCGGCAGCGTGACCTCCCATTGCTCGACGCACACCTCGTCGCCGGGCGCGAAGTTGGCCGCCTTGATCTCGGCGATGATCGATACGTAGTTGTCGCCGAACATGTCGGGGATCTCCTCGCCCATCCAGACGTCGCCGGTCTCCTGGAAGTGGGCGAGCGCGGCCTCGAAGCCGGGCCGCACCGGCACCACCACCCGCGCCGCACCGGCCTTGAGGAACGCCTCGAACTCCGGGTCGGTGTCCTGCGTGAGCACCATCTCCTCCCACCGCTCGGGGCGCCCCCAGTAGTAGGGGTAGAAGGTGAACATCATGTTGTCCCACTCGAAGGCGCGCTCGAAGAACGCCACGACGGCGCCCCATTCGCGAACCTCGACCGGATCCGGGAGGGTGAGCGAGGGCGGCGCGGGCGCCGGCACCGGTGTGGGCGGCCATGCTCCGGGATGCTCGCCCAGCAGGAGGAACGTGAACGCCTTCTTCAGCTCCTGACGTTCCACCGACGGGTCGTGGGCGTAGTTCGCCGCCGCCGCCAGCCGGGCGCGAGCCGCGGCGACGTACCGAGACAGCTTGTCCTCGTACTCGGCCAGCTGACGCTGGTAGCCGCTCATGATCGTCGCGTGGGTCTTGAGCTGCCACTGCTCGTAGGCCTTGTCCGTGCGCTGGCAGGTGATCGCGACGGCGTAGGAGAAGGAGATGATTCTGGCGAAGGTGCGAAAGGTCACGGGGACGTCGCCGCTCTCGCCCATCATCACGAACGAGCGGCTCGCGTCGTTGGCGCCCGTCCCGAAGAGGACTTGGTTTCGGTCACCGATCATGAACTCGAAGTAGCGGCTCGGCTCGGGTGCGAGGAACTCCGTTGTCAGCCGCTGGACGTAGCCGCTGACCGCCTTGTAGCCCTCCGGCACCCGGAGATTGAAGGCGCCGAAGAACGTGGGGTTGACGTCCACGCCGTACGACGTGAAGTGCTCGGTCACCTTGATCGCCTCGGCCTTGGCCACCGTCTGCGTGTACACGTCGGGTGGCGGCGCGACCGACCCGGTCACGCCGTACTGCCACGCGTAGTAGGCGTAGTTGTAGGGGTTGACCTGCGCCGGCGACAGGTCCGGGTCGACGGGCTTGGTGAGCTGGAAGCTCTCGGGCTGGGCGGAGTGCTTGAGGGCGTCCACAAGGAAGGCGGCCGGCTCGGGCACCACGACGTCGTACATGAGCCGCTTGCCGTAGTTGAGGACTCGGAGGCTGTACCGCTTGTCGACCCACTGGTAGATGCCGCGGACCTTGGTGGCGCCGTCCTTGTTGTCGAGCTCGTGGACCCCCCGCTCGACGAACCGCTTGCGCTCACGCTGCACCCGTTGGGTGCGCACCTCCTGGGTGACCGACTCGACGGCCCGCGACGAGACGCTGCGGGCGAAGTTGGTCTTGCTGTTCTCCACCAGCCGGCCGTACTCGGTCGACGACCTTCCGGCGCCGGCGGTGGAGCTCTGATGGCCGGCCTCCTTCTGGGTCTCGGTGGCGAGCTCGTTGCGGTCCGTGGACTGCTGGTCGCGCTCCTGAGCCTGCGTGCTGGTCGTCTCCTCGGTGAGGGTCAGCTCGCTCAGCTCGTCGCGCGTCGTCACGCGGCGCAGCAGCTCGCCCTCGAGCACGTTCTCGATGTGCGAGATGTCACCGGCTCGGTAGCCCACCAGCTCCTGACGCACCACCTGCAGATTGCCCACGCCAACCGGGCGAGTCACGGCCTTGCTGAAGTCGGGCAGGGGCGCCGGAACCTCGTCGGCGAGGGTCACCATCGGCGCGGTGGTCTCCGCGAAGAGGTGGGCGCCGACCTGGAACACCTTGGCCGCCGCCGGAACCTCGATGGGGAGCAGCTCGTCGTTGAGCACGGCGAGCCGGCGGCCGACGAGATCGACGGCCGTGGCCACCGGGGTCTCCGCGAGCGCGATCGAGAGCTGCGACATCGCCCGCACCTGGTCGGCGGGGAACGCTTCCAGGGCCGCCGCGCCCAGCACCACGGACGCAGCGCGCGGCGGCTCCACGAACGACTCATGGCTCTGGACTGCGTCCGTCTCGGCGGAGTTGACGCCTTGGTCCGCCACCCGGGGCTCGGCGGGTGACGCCTCGGCGAGGGAGACCTCGAGCTGTTCGGGCGGGACGGCGAGCAGCGCTTCGTAGCTCGCCTGGAGCCGGTCGCGCTCGTGGCGCAGGGACTGCACGCGCTCCAGATCGGCCACGTCGATCGGTGGTGGGGCCGTCGGCGCCCGAGGGGACGGGGCGGTCGCGGCGAGGAGCGCGTGGGGGATCCGGGCCGGTCTGCCCAGCAGCTCGGCGACCGAGGCGACGGTCAACGCCGCCGGGTCGTCACCGGCGAGATGCTCGAGGAATGCGGCGGCCCGCAGCTGGCGTACGAGGCGGGCGGCGTCGACCCGGTCGAACCCCGTGACCAGCTTGAGGGCGAGCACGGCGTTCTGGAGGAGCTCGCGGTCGCCCGTGAAGTCGGCGTCGGTCACGACCTGCTCCGTGGTCCGGCCGAAGACGTGCTCGACCAGTGCGCTCAGGCTCGCTGGCGTAACCGGGTGCAACGCCAGCAGGTCGTCGTACAGGTCCGACAGCCGTCCGCCGAGCCGAGCCGGGTCATCGGTGGGGGAGGCGAAGGTGTTGGAGAGGTACTCCTCGGCAATGGTCCGCAGCCGCTCGCCCGGGCCGGGGTTCTCGTCTCGGCCTGGACCCACGGCTTCACCGAGTGCCGTCTGGAAATCGGACTGGTTGGCGACGTCAATCGCGTCGGTCGTCGCCGGAACGGCGAAGTCATGCTCGATGTAGCGGAACAGGTCGATCATCGGGTCACCTCCGGAGTGGGCGCCGCCTGGTGGGAGCGGGCGGGTGGGCAGCCGAGGCGGTGCCCGCCCGTCCGATGCTAACTGGAATGCCGAGCTGGCGACAGACCGCGCAGATCGTGCCGGGCATGATCTCCGGGATCATGCGCTCGCGGGGCCGATCGTGCCCGACCACCGATCACCCCGCTGAGTCGCGCACCACAGGTTGCGATAGTCGTCCGATGAAGGTGAGGCTACGTCTCGTAGTGGAAACGAGCGCGAGCGTGATGTCGTGGCCGTGGCCGTGGCCGTGGCCGTCGGCGACACCGCGTCGCCGCTGCCCGGCGGCGCTTATCGGCATCGATCCCGATGTCCAAGGCTCTGCGGTGACACAGGCCGCCTGTTAGTTAGATCCCGTTCTGACGAAGGACAGCCGACCAACGCACAGCGTTAGATCTCACAGACGTCGTCGGAACCTTCAACACCGGTGCCGGAAGTGGCGACGAACAATACGCGTTGGATCTCGCGGTTTCGCGGTTGATGGCGGCTATCCGATACTCGTTCTTGCCGCGCTGACCGGTTTGCTTCAGGAAAGAGCCCTTCTGTGAAGGCAAGTGGCGCTACGATAGCCCCGATGGTCGTCAATACAGGTTCGGATCGGCGCAGAGTGCCTTCACGAAAGGCGATCACAGTGTCGGCGTGGGCTGCCAGCTATGAGGAGTTGGCGCTGACCGGGGTGCGCTCGCGCGAGGTGACCGAGCGGATCGCGCTGCATCTTCGGCGCTTCGCGGAGTACCTGACGGCGACCTACGGCCACGAGCGCCTGGCGAGCGTGGTGCGCCGCGACGTCGTCGGCTGGCGCGACTCGCTCGCCTCGTCGGGGCTCGGTCCGTCGACGGTCAACAACCATCTGGCGTCGCTATCGGGGTTGTGCGGCTGGGTGGTGGCGCGGGCACCGGACGCGCTACCCGGCAGGAACCCGACGAGCGGCGTCAGAACGCTCGCCTTGGCGCCGCTTGAGCCCCGGGCGCTCACCCCGGCGCAGGTGCGCTCGATGAAGAGCGTCGTCGATCGCCTCGAGCGCTTCCACGCCCGCAAGGGCCGCCGCGCCGAAGGGGGCCAGCGCCACGGCCACTCCCGGCCGCTGCGCGACCGCGCGATCGTCCATGTGCTGCTCTCAACCGGTCTGCGGCGCGAGGAGCTCGTGACGCTTGACCTCGCCCAGGTCAGCCCCAGGGACCCGGGGCTGCTGCGGGAAGCCAAGCGGGCGCGCCTGGTGGCCGTGGCCGGCAAGGGCGGGACGACCCGAACGGTGTTTCTCTCCGCCGACGCACGCACGGCCGTCGCCGAATACGTCGAGCACGAGCGGCCCAGCGACGCGGACGGTCAGGCATCCGGGCTGTTCTTGTCGGCGGTGAGCATCGCGTCGCGCCGGCCGGGTGGGCGGCTCTCGCCGCGAGCGGTGAACTTGATCTTGGAGCGGATCGGGCGGTGGCATGACGCGGAGCACAGCGATCCGGCGCGTTGGGTGAGCCCGTTGCGTCCGCATGACTTGCGTCACACGTTCGCGTTCGCGTTGACCGAGACGACGGGCAAGGACGCCTACGAGCTCGAGCGGCGTCTCGGTCATCGCTCGCAGCGCTATATCGCGCGCTACACCAATCCGCCCGAGGACGTCGCCGCCGCCTACGTCGAGGCGATGTGACCCCGCCGGCCCGCGACGGCGCGGCCGCGCGGTCGTCGGCGCGGCGGGAGATCGGCCTTGACGATGTCGTCGAGCACTTCACGCTGGATGATCGCGAGCGCGAGCTGCTGCGCAACAGGTCGGGGTCGACGCGGCTGGGGTTCGCGGCGATGCTGAAGTTCCTGGGCTGGAAGGGCCGCTTTCCTCGCGGCCTGTTCGAGTTGCCCGACGACGCGGTCGAGCATCTCGCGCGGCAGGTCAAGGTCGCCGCGGCGCAGGTCGGCGCCTATGACTTCACGGGCCGCCAGATCAAGAACCATCGCCGCGAGATCCGCGCCCACACGGGGTTTCGGATCTGCACGGTCGCGGACGCCGGGCAGCTCGCGGGGTGGCTGGCGGCCCACATCGCTCAGGACGAGCGGCGGGCCGAGCACGTACGCGCCATGCTGCTCGGGCGCTGCAAGGGCGAGCGGATCGAGCCGCCCACGCCTGAGCGAGCCGGCCGGATCGTCGACTCCGCAATCCGCCAGGCTGACGCGATCCTCGTCGCGACGGTCGTTGCTCGCCTGAACACGGGGCACGTCGCGCGCATCGAGACGCTGCTGAAGGCCAGCGTCGTCGAGACGGACGTCGACACCGACGCCGGGGAGCGCCGCGTCGAGCCTGAGGACGAGCTCAGCGCGATCAAGGCCAGTCCCGGCAACGTGAGCCTGGCGACGGTGCTTGCCGAGATCGACAAGCTCCAGGCGGTTCGCCAGGTCGGCCTGCCACGGGGGCTGTTTGACGGGATCGCGGCGAACGTCGTCGCTGCGTGGCGGGCGCGGGCGGCGGTCGAGTCGCCCAGCCACCTCGCCCGCCACGACCAGCCTGTCCGCCTGGTCTTGCTCGCGGCGCTGCTTTGCCTGCGTGAGCGGGAGATCACCGACGCGCTCGTGGAGCTGCTGAACTCGACGGTGCACAAGATCAACGCCCACGCGGATAAGAAGGTCACGGAAGAGCTCGTCAAGGAGTTCAAGCGCGTGCACAACAAGAACGCGATGCTGCACCGCATCGCCGAGGTCTCCCTCGCGCGCCCCCGCGGGCAGGTCGAGGACGTGATCTACCCGGTCGCCGGCGGCGTGCAGGGCCTGACTGACCTCGTCAACGAGCACAAGGCACGCTCCAAGGCCTACGAGCGCGACAAGCGCAAGGTGTTTCGCTCCTCCTACACCAACCACTACCGCGCCGGGCTGATCAAGCTGCTCCGGGTCCTCGAGTTCCGCTCCAACAACCACGATCACCAGCCGGTCCTCGACGGCCTGAAGCTGATCCTGCGCTTCGCGGACTCAAAGACCACGTTCTACCCACCGGGTGTCGCCGTGGTGCTGGACGGCGTGATCAAGGCCGACTGGCGCGAGTTCGCGGTGTCCGTCGACCCTCGCGGCGGCGAGCGGATCGTGCGTCTCGTCTACGAATGCGGCGTGCTCGAGGCGCTGCGCGACCGGCTGCGCTGCAAGGAAATCTGGGTCGTCGGCGCTGACAAGTGGCGCAACCCCGACGAGGACCTGCCCCAGGACTTCGACGAGAAACGCGACGAGAACTACGCCGAGCTGAAGCTCCCGCTCGCCGCCAGCGAGTTCACGCGTGGGCTCAAGGCGGAGATGCGCCGTGAGCTCACCGCGCTGAACACGGCGCTGCCGGACCTCGAGTGGCTTGAGGTCACCGACCGCAAGTCCGGCGCGATCAAGCTGACGGCGCTGGATGCGCTGCCCGAGCCGCGCAACCTGCGCGCGCTCAAGCAGGCATGCGTGACCCGCTGGGGCACCGTCCCGCTGATCGAGATGCTCAAGGAAGCAGCGCTGCGCACCGGGGCGCTGCGCGCCCTGACCGGCGTCGGGACGCGCGGCAGCCTGCCCGAGACAGTGCTGATCGAGCGGCTGCGGTTGATCGCCTACGCCTACGGCACCAACAGCGGCCTGCGGACCGTGGCCTCAGGTGATCACGCCCACTGCGAGGAGGATCTGCGCTACACGGCGCGGCGCTACTACACCGCGGCCGGTTTGAAAGTCGCCGGTGTGGAGATCGCCAACGCCACGTTCGCGGCGCGCCAGGCGTGGATCTGGGGTGAGGGCACGACCACGGTCGCTTCGGACTCCAGTCACTTCGGATCCTACGACCGCAACATCTTCACCGAATGGCACGCCCGCTACGGTGGCCGCGGCGTGCTCGTGTATTGGCACGTCGAGCGCGGCCGGATGGCGATCCACTCCCAGATCCTCAACTGCTCGGCCTCCGAGGTCGCCGCGATGATCGAAGGCGTCATGCGCCACGCGACCGCGATGAACGTCGACGGCAACTACGTCGACTCGCACGGACAGTCGGAGATCGGGTTCGCGATCACCAGCCTGCTCGGCTTCAAGCTGCTCGCCCGGATCAAACAGATCAACAGGGCCCGCCTGTATCGTGCCGGCCCCGCCGTGCAGGAGCGCTACCCGGGCCTTGAGCCGGCGATGACCCGACCGATCCGCTGGGAGATCATCGAGCAGAACTACGACCTGCTCGTCAAGTACGCGACCGCGATCCGCGTCGGGACCGCCACGACCGAAGCGATCCTGCGCCGCTTCACCCGCAACGCCTCGCACCCCGTCTACCAGGCGATGCTCGAGCTCGGCCGCGCGCAGAAGACGATCTTCCTCTGCCGCTACCTCCCCGATCGCGACCTTCAGCGCGAGATCAACTCCGCCCTGAACGTCGTCGAGGGCTGGCACGACGTCAACGACGTCATCCTGTTCGGCAAGAGCGGCGAGTTCGCCAGCAACCAGCGCGACCAGCAAGAACTCACCGTCCTGTCGCTCCATCTCCTGCA
>Ga0136617_10004294_pt1 | contig 12759 bp, 16 predicted proteins | sample AntDrymUQ3222106_2_FD_129672 | JGI IMG/M metagenome (GOLD analysis project Ga0136617, IMG submission 129672) | Polar desert sand microbial communities from Dry Valleys, Antarctica - metaG UQ322 (21.06) | ecosystem: Environmental > Terrestrial > Soil > Desert | place: Antarctica: Dry Valley...
CCACTCAGCCCGCGCCGCGCTCGCGCTCATCCACCTCACCTGCGGCCCGATCAACCTCAGCCTCCCGCACGAGCCGATCGCATGAAATTCACCCCCGAATACCCACGGAGAGCCATATTTCAGGGAAGCGCTAGCCGCTCTGCGAGCCGACAAACCAACGACGACCGCTTCGTGCAGGTCCAAACTACCAGGGGTCGCGCTCAAGACGACCCGGCGAATGGTCGATGACATTCGAAGGGCGCGCGGCGGCTTGCCGGGAACCGGGCGTACTACAGGCGCTGGTTCATGGCGAGGGACACCCGATCCGTGATAGCCAAGCCGTCACCGCGCACGGGTAGCGTGCCTCGGGGACGCGCCCTCCTACGTTGCACACGGCCACCATCGCTGGCTCCGGGCTCACGACGCGCTTCGTCACTGACAACGCCCGACATGAGGGCAGCGAGCATGTCGGAGTTCGTGACGGGCTCGGGGATCACGCCGCGAGGAAGTCGTGAGCCACGTACCGCCGGTACATGTCCCGCGCGAGGAGCGCAACCCAGAGCCACACCGCCGGATGCATCGTCGTGGCTCGTACGGCGTGCGCGTGAGACAGCAACAGCGCGCGCGGGTCATGCCACATCCTGGACACCGGCGACCTGTAACAGCGCAGGTCGGGCATGGGCTTCCTACCGCGATGCCCGACCCACGCCATCGAACGATCCCTTCGCCGTCCACGCGAGCGGCAACGATCGCGACGAGCCATGCGGTAGCGGCTTGGGGGACGGGACCATCAGCGCTTCGTTTCGATCCTCTGCACGAGAACGTCGCCGAACTCGTTGACGGTGACGAGCTCATGGTGGGATCTCTCCCTACAGGAGTAGATAAAGCGGACCCGGAACGGGTCCCGTAGCGATCGCGACTCCCGACTCCAAGGGGACGCAGCTAAGCCGGTATCGGCAGGTTCATCGCCCCCGAACGTAGGTGACCACGCGCCAGTGGTACACCCCCGATGGGTGGGATGGTGTTGTGAAGCAGTGCGATAGGTCACACGGCGGACGCCAACCGAGCGAAACGGCATTGCCACGCGCGAGAACCGCATAGCCGTGGCTGATCCACCGCGTCGGCGAGGGCGTAAAAACGATTGAGCTTCGTCGCCAGCGCGGCTATCGAAGCTCTGCCGCGGGCATCACCCGAGGACGCACATCATGGACTGCGACCCAACCCACACCGCCGTCGATATCCAGGTCGAGCTGCGCCAGCTCTACCTCGAGCGCGCCGTCGCCGAGTTCCATTGCGGCCCATCCGACGCTGACTACATGGCCGAGCTGCTCGCCGACATCGCGGCCTACAAGAACGCACTCGTCGGCGCGGTCGTGACCGAGATCGCCTCCCTGCGGGCGGACCTCAACGGGCAGCTGCGAGGCTGAGGAAGACCGCCTGCAGGCGGCTCACGCGGTGGTGCGGCGCCGGAAGCGGATCCCCGAGACCGCGATCGACAGGCCGAGGATCGCGCCGCACCAGGCCAGCGCCGTCGCGGGCGCTCGAGCCGACCGGCATCCCGAGGAGCAGGCCGCGGAGCGTTTCGATGACCGGCGTGATCGGCTGGTGCTACGCGAAGCCCTGGATCCACGACGGCATCGTGTCGACCGGCACGGAGGTGCTGCTGGCGTGGGGCAGGAACATGATGAGCAACGTGAAGCCGTTGGCGGCCTCCGGCGACTTCGCGAGCGGGCCGATCGCCGCGGCAAGCCCGGACACCGCGAGCACGAACGCCAGCAGCCAGGGAACGACGTACGTCACCTACGCCGTTTCCGTCTCGATCGCCCCGTCGAAGAGGTAGCTGGTGATTGCGGGCCTGGGTGCGATGGCCTCGTGCTCAACGCGCGGTGGCGGTGGCGCGGGCGCTGGGGAACGGCAGCGATGACGGCGTTGAAGATTCCGGGCGTGGGGGTGGCTTGGCAGCGCTCGCAGCTCTCTGTGGGGCCGGGGGCTGTGGGCGAAACGTCCCTCTACGGGACGCAAGAGCCAAGACCCTCCCGTGATCGTCCTTTGCAGCGTCTGCCGAGCCAGGGGTCTTGCGCGAAACGTGCCTATGCGGCCCGTTAGGCGCATACCCCCGGCGGCTGTCAGACGTCGGCGCCGACGGCGAGCGAGCCGGGCCGCAGAGCGCCCGTCAGGGGATCTCGACGTCACGAACGCTGGTGACGCTCGTTCGGCTGCGCACGTAGCGCGGCAGCAGCGCGAGCGCGGCCTCGGCGTCGGCCGCCTCGACGCGCCACCACACCGCATGACCTCCGGCGAGGCACGTCGAGGCGGCGGGGCGGTGGCGCAGCGGGCTGTGAAATCCGGTCCAGGCGGCGAACGCCGCGTCGCACTCCGCTGCGGTGTGCTGGTGGTGAAGGAGGAAGTAGGGCATGAGATCAGGCTGCCGGACCGGCGGCGCGCGATCATCGGGGACTGGCCCTGAACCCGCGTCACGTCCCGAGGAACGGCCGCCCTCCCGACACCCCGACACCCCGCCACCACGCCACCACGCCCTGCCAGACGCTCCCTACAACGACCGGCGCCCGCCGGTGAGGGCGGGCGCCGGTCGACAACCCATCGTGGGAAATGCGCTACGCCTGCGCCGGCAGCGCCTCACCCTCGTGCCGGACCTCGGGCAGCCAACCGAGCATCGAGGGCAGCCACCAGTTGCGGTCGCCGAGCAGCTTCATGCTGGCCGGCAGCAGGACCCCGCGGATGAGCGTCGCGTCGAGCAGGATCGCGAAGGCCAGGCCGACGCCCATCTGCTTGAACATCATCCATGACAGCGTTCCGAAGACGGCGAACACGCAGACCATCACGACCGCCGCGCTCGTCACGACGCCCGCGGTGCTCTTGATCGCCGTCGACACGGCGTCCTCGGTCTTCATGCCGCCGTCGTAGAGCTCACGGACGCGGGTGAGGATGAACACGTGGTAGTCCATCGACAGCCCGAACAGCACCACGAACATGAACAGCGGGATCCAGGACACGATCGGCCCCGTCGCCGAGACGCCGAGCAGGCTGTTGAACCAGCCGTGCTGGAAGACCAGCACCATCGCGCCGTACGCAGCGCCGACGGACAGCAGGTTCAGGATGATCGCCTTGATCGGCACCACGATCGAGCGGAACGTGAACAGCAGCAGCAGGAACGCTGCGAGGATCACGAAGCCGAACACGACCGGTAGGTGCTTGATCATGGAGTCGTCGAAGTCACGATCGACGGCGGTGCCGCCGGTCGCGTGGGCTTCGAGCCCGTCGACCTGGCCGAGCGTCGCCGGAACGAGGTCCTCGCGCAGTGCGTCAAGCGCCTGCTCGGACTTCTCGGCTGCCCCGTCGCCCCCCGCGATCTCCATCGTGAGGACGTTGACCGTCTTGTCGGGGTTGATGTCCTGATCGAACGGGCCCTCGCCCGGGAACAGCGCCTTGTTGCGCTGCGTGGCCGCTTCGAGCTGCGCAATGGCGGCGGTCACGGCCGGCGCGGTCACGTCGTCGGCCTTGATGGCCACGCTGAGCGAACCGGTCTCACCCGGGAACGCCGCGCTGAGATGCTCGAACTTCTGGACGACCTGCAGGTCCTTCGGGAGCGTGTCCGTGCCCGGCGTGCCGGTGTTCATCTGTAGCGCTGGCGCGGCGAGCGCCAGCAGCAGCGCCACCGACGTGACGGCCCACGGCAGCGGACGGCGCATGACGCGGTCCACGACCCGCGACCACAGACCGAGCGACGCCATCCGCCGCTTCAACCCGTCCAGGCCCGGGATGCGGCCCTTGTTCACGCGGTCACCGCAGAGCGACAGCACAGCGGGCAGCACGGTGAGCGACCCGAGCATCGCCACGGCGACGACGGCGATGGTGCCCGTCGCAAACGACGTGAACGTCGCGGCCCCGCCGAAGTACATCCCGCCCATCGCGATCATCACGGTGATGCCCGAGATGAGCACGGCGCGCCCGGACGTCGCGGCGGCCGCTTCGATCGCCGCCGCGTTGTCGCGACCGGCCGCACGCTCTTCGCGCACCCTGCGTAGATAGAACAGCGCGTAGTCCACGCCGACTGCAAGACCGATCAGCAGGATGACCTCGTTGATCGACTCGTCGACCGGGCTGAGCTGGCTGAGCGGTCCGACGAGGCCCATCGTCGCCAGGACGCCGGTGATCGCCAGCAGGAGCGGGATGCCCGCCGCCACGAGCGCGCCGAACGCGATCAGCAGGATGAGCATCGTGATCGGAAGCGACGTCGTGCCGGCCTTCTTCAGGTCCGACGAGAAGATCGCCTGGAACTCCTTGCCGCTGCTGCCACTGCCCGACTGCTCGACGCGCAGGTCGGGGTTTGCCTTCTGCGCGGCGTTGACGGCAGCGACGGTCGCGTCGATCGTCTTGTCGACCTTGACGTCCTCGGAGTCGCCGGGAATCTGGAACGACACGAGCACCGCATCGCGCTTGGGCGATACGACCGCCTCACTCTTCGCGCCGTAAGGGTCGGTGATCTCCGTGACCCCGTCGATCCTGTCCAGCCGTCCGGTGACGTCGGCGACGACGGCGCGGAACGCTGAATCGTCGGCCTTCAGGGACGTGCTCTGGATGAGGACCATCTCGTCGACGCGCTTGGGGTGGGCGCCGGACACGATCCGGTCGGCCTTGCCGGACTCGCCGACGCCGGCCTGCTCGGGCGTCAGGGTGTTCGTGCCCATCGCGCCGCCGCCGATATAGGCGAGGACGACGAAGAGGATCCAGCCGATGATCGCGGTCTTGCGATGCTTGGCGCTCCAGCGCCCGGCGCTGGCCGCGAGGTTGCGTGTCGGTTGCATGGGGCTCCCTTTGGTCGGTGTGCGCTGCATGTCCGCCACCCTCTCCGCGCCGGGTCCCGCGAACATCGGGGACGGACCCTGAACCGGAGCCCTGAACCGAGGTAGGGTCGGCCGGAGGTGCCGATCGACTCCAGTCCCACGCCGACCGTCGGCCGCGACCCCGAGCAGCGCCAGCTCGACGCGGCGCTCGAGGCGCTGGACGGGGACGCGCCGGCCTGCATCGCCGTCGAGGGCGAGCCCGGGATCGGCAAGACCCGCCTGCTGCGCGAGCTGCGCGCTCGCGCCGAGGCGCGCGGCCATCTCGTCCTTGCCGGCTCCGCCGCCGAGTTCGAGCGCAGCATGCCGTTCAGCGTCTGGGCGGATGCGCTGGACGCCTACGTCGCCGCCCAGCAGCTCGAGCCGCCCGACCCCGACGACCTCGCCGAGATCCTGCCCACGCTGCGCCGGCCGGGCGCGACCGGCAGCTCGGTCGCCGACGAGCGCTACCGCGCGCACCGCGCGATGCGCGGCCTGCTCGCGCTCCTGGCCGGCGACCGCCCGCTCGTGCTCGCGCTCGACGACCTGCACTGGAGCGACCCGGCGTCGATCGATCTCGTCGCGGCGCTGCTGCGCCGCGGCCCGAAGGCGCCGGTCCTGCTCGCGCTCGCGTTCCGGCCCGGCCAGGCACCGGGGCAGCTCGCGGCCGCGCTCGCGACGCCCGTCGTCCGGCGCATCGCGCTGGCGCCGCTCAGCGAGCACGCCGCCGCGGCGCTGCTCGGCGACGCCATCGACGCCGGCACCGACGCGAGCGCGATCTACCGCCGCGCGGGCGGCAATCCGTTCTACCTCGAGCAGCTGGCGCGTGTCGCGCCCGGCGACGGAGGCGACGACGACGGCGCGGGCGCCGGCGGCGGCATCCCGGCCGCGGTGGCGGCGTCGCTCGCCGAGGAGCTCGCCGCGCTCGCTCCCCGCGAACGGGCCCTGCTGGAGGGCGCGGCGGTCGCCGGCGAGCCGTTCGAGCCCGATCTCGCCGCGGCGATCGGCGAGCTGGCGATCGACGAGGGCCTCGACGCGCTCGACGCGCTGCTGGCCCGCGACCTGCTGCGCCCGACGACCGTCCCTCGCCGCTTCCGGTTCCGCCATCCGCTCGTGCGGCGCGCGGTCTACGACGCGACACCCGCCGGCTGGCGGCTCGGCGCGCACGGCCGCGCGGTGCGCGCGCTGACGCAACGCGGGGCCGCTACGACGGAGCTTGCCCATCACGTCGAGCGCTGCGCCGCGCAGGGTGACGAGCAGGCGATCGCGCTGCTGACCGCGGCAGGCGAGGCGACGGCGCCGCGCGCGCCCGAGGCCGCGGCGCGCTGGTTTCAGGCCGCGCTGCGGCTGCTGCCGGCCGCCGACGTGGAGCGCCAGGTGCAGCTGCGCGTGTCGCTCGCCTCGGCGCAGCGATCGCTGGAGCTCGAATCCTGTCGCGGGACCCTGCTCTCCGCTATGGAGCTGCTGCCGGCGGAGGCCAGCTCGCGCCGCGTCGAGCTGACCGCGTGGTGCGCCGCGGTCGAGCACTGGCTCGGTCGCCACGACGACGCGCACCAGCGCCTCGCGCGCGCATGGGACGAGCTGCCCGACCGCACGACCGCTGCCGCCGCCGTGCTGCAGATCGAGCTCGCCGTCGACGGGCGCTACATCCTCGATCTCACGCAGGCCGTCGCGATGGGTCGCGGTGCGCTCGAGGTCGCGCGTGCCGTCGGCGATCGCGCGCTCATCGCAGCGGCGGCGTCCGCACTGTGCCTCGGCGAGGCGGCGGACGGCAAGATCGCGGCGGCGCGCGAGCACCGCGCCGAGACGCTGGCCGAGATCGATCGCCTCTCCGACGCGGAGCTCGCACCGCACCTGGAGGCGCTCTTCTACCTCGGCTGGGCCGAGAACTACCTCGAGCACTGGGACGAGGCGCTCGCGCACGTCGACCGCGGCATCGCAATCGCGCGGGCGACCGGCGAGGGGCGGCTGCTCGTCCCGATGATGCTCATCAAGGGCTACCCGTTCGAGTTCGGCGGGCGCCTGGCGGAGGCGATCGAGGTGTGCGAGGCGGCCGTTGAGGCCTCGCGGCTGTCGGGCAACCACCACTACCTGTTCTGGTCGCTCTTCGAGCTTGGCTGGGCGCACTACCACGCGGGCAACCTCGAGGCGGCGATCGTCGCCGGCGAGGAGAGTGCCCGCGTCGGCGGCCGGCTCGCGGGCGGCACGATGCCGGCGTCCGGCGGCGGCCCGGGGTGGCAGATCGCCTGCGCGCGCTTCGAGGCCGGCGAGGTCGAGCTGGCCTGGAAGATCATGCACTCGCTGGGCAGCGACGAGCTCGAGCACAAGATCCCGGTCGAGCGCTGCATCGACTGGGAGATCCTCGCGCTCGTCGAGCTCGCGCTCGGGCGCCAGGAGACCGCCGACGGCTACATCCGTCGTTGCGAGCAGCTCGCCGCCGAGCTCGCCGACCTGCATCTGCCGACGGCCTTCGCTCTGCGCGGGCGCGCGGCGGTGCTGCTCGCCGGCGGCGAGCCGCTCGCGGCGGCGCGCACCGCCGAGCAGGCCGCGGTCAAGGCCGAGGCCGCGGGCGCGCGACTCGTCGCCGCGTTCGCGCGCAGCCTCGCCGGCAGGGCGCTGGTCGCGGCGGGAGAGCGCCGCGCCGCGATCGAGATACTGCGCGCCGCGGAGTCGGCGCTCGACATCTGCGGGTCGATCCGCGTGCGCGACGAGATGCGCCGCGAGCTGCGCAAGCTCGGCGCGCGCGCGGAGAAGCGCGGGCCGGCCGCCGCCGGCGACTCCGGGATCGCGGCGCTCACGAAGCGCGAGCTCGAGATCGCCCGCCTCGTCACCGATCGCAAGACGAATCGCGAAATCGCCGCCGTGCTCTTCCTGAGCGACAAGACGATCGAGTCGCACCTGCGCAACATCTTCGTGAAGCTCGGCGTCTCCTCCCGCGTGGACGTCGCCCGCGCCGTCGAGCGGGAGCGCGCGAGCGCGTGACCGCTGCCGTCGCGCCGCCGCTCGATCCGGACGCTGCGCGGCTCGCCGAGCTCGGCTATCGCCAGGAGCTCTCGCGGCGCCTGCGGTTCTTCGACAACGCGGCGATCGGCTTTGCCGCCATCTCGCCGGTCGTCGGCCTCTACGCCGTCATCTTCGTCGGCACGGTCGTCGCCGGTCCGGCCTGGGTCTGGGTGCTGCCGGTCGCGCTCGCGGGTCAGTGCCTGCTGCTGGCGGTGTATGCCGAGCTGGCGTCGGAGTTCCCGATCGCCGGCGGCGCGTACCAGTGGAGCCGGCGGCTGCTCGGCGGCGCCTACGGGTGGTTCAGCGGCTGGGTAGCGATCTGCGCCTACGCGGTCGCCAACACGACGATCGCGTACCTCGGCGCACCGTGGGCGCTGGCGCTCACCGGCGTCACGCCGAGCCCGAACCGGATCGTGCTCGCGGGCATGCTGTTCGTCGTCCTCTGCGCCGCGGCGGGGGCGTTCGGCGTCGGGCTGCTGCGGTGGGCGATCCGGCTCGGGATCGCGGCCGAGATCGTGGCGTCGCTCGGGGTCGGGCTCGCCCTGCTGCTCGTGTTTCGCACGCAGGAGGTGTCCGTGCTCGGTCACACGCTTGGCGCGGAGGCGCTGTCCGGCGGCTCGGTCGGCGCGTCGCTGCTCGCCGCGCTCGCGGTCGGCGGCTGGGTCTTCATCGGCTTCGACGCCTGTGTCGGCGTGTCGGAGGAGACGCGCGATGCCGGTCGCCACGTGCCGCGCGCGATCTGGATCGCGCTGCTCAGCGTTGCCGCGCTGGTGATCCTCGACGCCGTCGCGACGACACTCTCGCACCCCGATCCGGCCGCGATCGTCGCCGGCCGCGACGCCGATCCCGTGCAGACGGCGGTCGTCGCGTCGTTCGGCTCCTGGTCGGTCAAGCCGTTCGCGGCCGTCGTGCTCGCCGCGTTCCTGGCGTGCGGCGTCGCGGCCCAATCGCTCACTGCGCGCGCGATCTACTCGATCGCGCGCGACGACGTGCTGCCCGCTTCGCGCTTCCTGCGCCGCGTCGACCGCCGGCGCTCGCCCGTCGGCGCGATCGCGGTGACCGCGGTCGTTGCCGGGCTCGGCCTGCTGCTCGGGCTGAACTCGGCGGCCGTCGGCAGCCTGATCGCGTTCGGCACGGCCGCGATCTACGTCGCGTTCCTGCTCGTCGCGCTCGCGGCGCTGGTGGCGCGCGTGCGCGGAACCTGGGCTCCCGCCGGCAACGTGCGGCTCGGTCGCCGGACAGGCGTGGCGATCAACGTCGCCGCGGTTCTCTGGCTGGCATTCGAGACGGTCAACATCGCATGGCCGCGCGCGTCGCTCGCCCCGCCGCACGCACCGGCGTACCAGGTGTGGGCGGCGCCGATCGTGCTCGCCCTGATCGCGGTGGTCGGCCTGACGTATCTCGTCGTCGCGCGCCCGCACAACCGGCTCCCAGCAGGCTGAATCCAGCCTAAGGGTCCAGGTTCAGGGATCGTCATGGATGTTCTGGCGCTCGATGCCGAGCAGGGTTGCAGCATGACCTCCACCGCTCCCTCATCCACGTCGTTTGCCTACATCGACTGCGACATCCCCGACGGGCAGACGCTCGTCGAGTGGCGTCGCGACCGCGAAGCGGCGCGCCGCGCCGAGCGCCGCGCCCGCCGCACCTTCCGACTGCCGCGCCTGCGGCCACTGCGGTGGGCGACATGAGCGCCCACGACGTGCGCACGGAGCTCGGTCGCCTCGTCGCCGAGCGCCTCGACGCGATCGACGCCGGGCTCGGCGACAACGCCGCCTACATGCGCGAGCTCGAGGAGGACCTCATCGCCGCACGGGGGGCCTACGTCGGACTCGCCGTGACGGAGATCGCCACGCTGCGCGGTCTGCTCTCGGGGCCGCAGGTCGGCTGACCCTCCCGGCCCACCGCGACCACGGGAGTAACGTGGATGGCGCAATGGCCGATTCGCCTCGAGTCGCAGACCTTCGGGCCGATGCTCGCTACGCCCGCGAGCGCTACGACCTGTACCGGGCGAAGATGTACGGCGCGCGCCCGACGAGCATGACGCGCCTGCGCGAGCTCGAGCGGGCTCACCAGGCTGCTGACGCGCGCCTGCTGAACGCCGAGCAGGAGCTCGCACCGCCGGCCGCGGACTGACCGGGCCGCGCGGGAAGCCCGGCCGCGGCGGCTCAGGTCCGGCCCGAACGCAGGGCTTCGAGCTCGTCGCTCAAGCTCGCCTGCCGGCGCAGCAACTCCAAGCGCTCGGGCTTGCCCGGCTGTTGCTTGTCGATCGTCGTCCCGAGCTTGAGCATCTCGTTGGTGAGCCGGCGCCGGGCGGCTGCCGTGGTCTCTGGCTTGCGAACCATCGCTGTGGTTCCTTTCTGAGCGACCCTGTGCGGCACTCGGCCGAGCGCCTTCACGCCTACTGTACGACAGCCGTCACCTGGCTCCCGCTCAGATCGGGCGCGGGTGGGGATCGGGCGGCAGCGGACCCGGGTCCGGCGCGGGCGTCGGAGGGGTCGGCTCGGGACCTGGGGGCAGCGGTGAGCCCGGGTCGGGCGTCGGCGCCGGGGGCGCCGGAACCTCGGCCGTCGGCACGGCGAACGGCGGCAGCGCGGCTTCGTATGGAGAGCTTGGCATCTCGTGCGTTCTACCCGCTCAGGCTTCGCCGCAGGCGGCGCAGCGGCGCGTCCCGACGCGGCGCGGCGCGTGGCACGTCGCGCATTCGCCGACGACGTCGCGGCCGCATCCCTCGCAGTGCGGCCCGGCGCCCGCCGGATAGCCGCAGAACGGGCACTCGCGCTTGCGCACGCGGCGCTCCGGCAGCCGCCGCGCGAGGTAGCGCTGCAGCACGGCGAACGCGCCGATCGTCATGAGCGCGCCGGCGGCCGACAGCACGAGCAGGCCGAGGTCGGCGATCTCGATGTAGTCGGTCATGTAGTCGACCGCCATCACGAGCGCGAGGAGCGCCACCGCCGCGACCGCCGCCATGCCCGCCGTCAGCCAGCGCGAGCGGCGGCGCCGCAGCCACGCGAGCAACGCGTACGACGCGCCGAGCCAGATCAGCAGGAACGCGAGCCGGCGGGCCAAGCCGACACGGCCTGGCCGGCCCGGTAGCCCCGGGCAAGCGCGGCATCCCGGCGGCCCTCGTCGAGCGCCGTCCGGTAGGCCTCGCGGCGATCGACGAGCGTCCGCCGCCGCGTACTCCGTACGTCCCGCGCGCGCTGCAGCTCGAACTCGGCATCGTCGCGCCGGTCGATCGCCGCGCGGTCTGCCGCCGAGAGCGCGGGTTCGTTGGACGGGCCGTCGTAGTCGCGCTCGACGTCGATGTGGAAGTAGACCCACAGCAGCCCGATCAGCAGGAAGACCGTCAGAACGGTCGCGAGCAGCTTCTCGCTCGTGGTCGTTTCGATCTCCTCGACCTCGACGCGCGTCATCATCGCGACTCCTCCTTGATCGTGGTTCGCCGTCGCAGTTGGACGATCAGCTCGCAGTCGAGCGCGTTCGCGATCCGCAGCAGCGTGTCCAGCCGCGGGGGCCGGGCGCCACGTTCGAGTCGTGCGATCGCCGACTGCGTCGTGCCGCACAGGTCAGCCAGCGCGTGCTGGGAAAGCTCGCGCGCACGGCGCTCGGCGGCCACCTGCACGGCGATCGCCTGCCAGCGCTCGGCGTCCTCGTCGATCGCTCGCCGTAAGCTTGCCATAGCAAAGATGCTATAGCGCCGGCCCAGCTGAGGCGCCGCCTACGTCGCTGCGTCGTGCGCGCGCACGAGCGTGCGTGGCGCCTTGCGCCGCCAGGCGTCGGCGAGCAGCTCGGCGAGCTGGTCGTCCTCGACGGCGCCCAGGTCCACGGCCACGCAGGCCAGCCGCGCGCCCCACCAGAACTCGGCGAACGCCGCCGGGTCCTGCGCGACGCACGCGCGGATCTCGCCCTCGTCGACCATGACGCGCAGGTGCTCCTGGTCGGGCGCCGTTGCGAAGATCTTGCCGCGCACGCGAAACGACGGCATGCCGTGGTGGTCCTGCTCTGTCGCCTCGGGCAGCGCGAGCGCGAGCCGGCGGGCGTGCTCCAGCGAGGTCATGCCCGTGCTCTGCCTCTCCGCATGAGCTCCATCAGCAGCCGTTGCCGTAGACGTCGCAGGTCTCGCCCGCCGCGACGACGGACACCGGCGGGTTCTGCGCGCGGGCCTGGCGCAGCAGCTCGACGAGCGCCTCGGGCGGGTGCGCGCCCGACGCGCCGATCGCGCGATCGACGACGAAGAACGGGACCGCGTGGATGCCGAGCTGCGTGGCGGTGCGCTCGTCGTCGCGCACCTCGGCCGCGTAGCGGTCGCTCGACAGCACGTCGAGCACCTCGTTCTCCGGCAGGCCGACGTCCAGCGCGAGGCGCTCGAGCGTCGCCTGGTCGCCGATCAGCTCGCCCTCGCTGAGGTAGGCGCGCATGAGGCGCTCCTTCATCGCATCCTGCGCGCCGTGCGCGGCGGCGAGGTGCAGCAGCCGGTGGGCGTCGAACGTGTTGCCGCCGCGAGCGATGTCGAAGTGAAACTCGAGTCCGTCGCGGGCAGCGGTCTCGGTCATCCGCGCGTGCATCTCGAGCGCCTCGTCGCGGCTCGTGCCGTACTTCTCGGCGAGGTGTGTCGCGCCGTCGTGGTTGCGCTCGCGCGGCGCGTGCGGATCGAGTTCGAAGCTGCGCCAAGTGACGGCGACCTCGTCGCGGTGCTCGTAGGCGGCGAACGCGGACTCGAAGCGGCGCTTGCCGATGTAGCACCAGGGACAGGCGATGTCGGACCAGATCTCGACGTGCATGGCGCCGCTCCCTTCTTGAAAGTTGCTCAGACAACCATATCGAGCGTGAAGTGGATCGTCATGAGCGTGCTTGGGCATTGCCACGTCAGTGCTGTTCGTGCGTTCTCTATTCGGCGGTGCTAGCGGGTGCTAGCAGGGGGCTAGCATTCGCTAGC
>Ga0136617_10004295_pt1 | contig 12759 bp, 14 predicted proteins | sample AntDrymUQ3222106_2_FD_129672 | JGI IMG/M metagenome (GOLD analysis project Ga0136617, IMG submission 129672) | Polar desert sand microbial communities from Dry Valleys, Antarctica - metaG UQ322 (21.06) | ecosystem: Environmental > Terrestrial > Soil > Desert | place: Antarctica: Dry Valley...
CGGCTCCACCGAACAGACCGATCTTCCCGCCGAGGACGTAGGGCGTGAGCAGGTCGATCACCTTGATGCCCGTCTCGAACATCTCGGTCTTGGACTCGAGCTGGTCGAAAGGCGGCGGCTGACGGTGAATGGGCCACCGCTCCTTGATCTCCAGCTTGTCCGCGTCGATGTCGAGTGGCTCGCCGAGGGTGTTGAACACATGGCCCTTGGTGACGTCACCGACCGGCACGGTGATCGCGTCGCCCGTGTCGGTCACCTCCGCGCCGCGGACCAAGCCGTCGGTGGGCTGCATCGAGATGGCCCGCACGATGTTGTCGCCGATGTGCTGGGCGACCTCGAGGGTGAGGGTCCGCTCGTCGTCGCCGAGGGTCACCTCGACCTTCAGCGCGTTGTAGATCTCGGGCATCGCGTCGACGCTGAACTCGACGTCCACGACGGGCCCGATGACCCGCACGACCCGGCCGGGCCCGCTGTCCGGTCCCGTGGTCTTCGCTGTGTCTTCTGAAACGGCAGTCATCGTCTACTCACTTCCGGCGTTCGCCGCGGCCAGCGCATCAGCGCCACCGACGATCTCGGTGATTTCCTGGGTGATCTCGGCCTGGCGGGCCGCATTCGCAGAACGGGTGAGACTCTTGATCAGCTCTTCCGCGTTGTCGGTCGCCGACTTCATCGCGCGCTGGCGGGCAGCGTGCTCGGACGCCGCCGACTGCAGCATCGCGTTGTAGATGCGGCTCTCGATGTAGCGCGGCAGCAGGTTGTCCAAGACGTCTTCGGCCGATGGCTCGAACTCGTACAACGGCAGCGCCCCGCCCTCCGGAGCCTCTTCGCTCTCCTCGATCTCCAGTGGGAGCAGGCGGCGGGTGACGGTCTCCTGGTGCCCCATGTTGATGAACCGGGTGAACACGATGTGGATCTCGTCGGCCCCGCCCTCATCCTCGGGCCGGAGGAAGGCCTCGATCAGACCGTCGGCGACCTCTTTGGCGTCGGTATAGCTGGGGTTGTCGGTGAACCCGGTCCACTCCCCCGCCATCTCCCGGCTCCGGAACCGGTAGAAGTTGACGCCCTTGCGCCCCACCACGAACGGCAGGATCTCCTTGCCCTCCGACCGCAGCAGCTCGCTGAGCCGTTCGGCCTCGCGGATGATGTTGGACGAGAAGCCACCGGCCAGCCCACGGTCGCTGGTGAGCAGCAGCACGGCTGCCCGGCTGCGCTCCTCCTTCTCCTGCGTGAGCGGGTGGTCGATGTTGGCCAGGCTCACCATGGCGGACACCGCCTGGGTGATCGCCTCGGCGTACGGCGTGGACTCTCTCACCCGGCCCTGAGCCTTGACGATGCGCGACGCCGAGATCAGCTCCATGGCACGCGTGGTCTTCTTCGTGGCCGCAACCGACCGGATTCGGCGCCGGTAGACGCGCAGCTGGGCACCCATCCGCTAGCCCTGCTTCGGCTTCGGACGCACGTGCTTGGTGATCTTCTCCTGCTCGACGTCCTCGCGCTCGAGCGCCTCGACCGGCTCGTCGTTCACCAGCAGCTTGCCCTCGTGGGTCTCGAACTGCTTCTTGAACTCCCCGACCGCGTCGGTGAGCGACTGCACCGTGTCGTCGCCAAGCTCCTTGGTCTCCGCGATGGTGTCCACGATCCCCTTGTGCTCGCGCACCAGGTAGTCGTGCAGCTCGCTCTCGAACCGGCGGATGTCCTCAACCGGCACCTCGTCGAGCTCGCCCGTCGTGCCCGCCCAGATCGAGATGATCTCCTGCTCGACCGAGAACGGGGAGTACTGCGGCTGCTTGAGCAGCTCAACCAGCCTGGCGCCCCGGGCCAGCTGGGCCTTGGACGCCGCGTCGAGGTCGGAGCCGAACGCCGCGAACGCCTCCAGCTCGCGGTACTGCGCGAGGTCCAGCCGGAGCCGGCCGGCGACCTTGCGCAGACCCTTGGTCTGGGCCGAGCCGCCCACCCGGGAGACGGAGATGCCGACGTTAATGGCGGGCCGGACTCCGGAGTTGAACAGGTCGGTTTCCAGGAAGCACTGACCGTCGGTGATCGAGATGCAGTTGGTCGGGATGAATGCCGAGACGTCGTTGCCCTTGGTCTCGATCAGCGGCAGCCCGGTCATCGACCCGCCGCCCAGCTCGTCGGAGAGCTTGGCGCAGCGCTCGAGCAGTCTCGAGTGCAGGTAGAAGACGTCTCCGGGGTAGGCCTCGCGGCCCGGGGGGCGGCGCAGCAGCAGGGAGACGGCGCGGTAGGCGTCGGCCTGCTTGGACAGGTCATCGAAGACGATCAGGACGTGCTGGCCCTGGTACATCCAGTGCTGGCCGATGGCCGACCCGGTGTAGGGCGCGAGGTACTTGAAGCCGGCCGGGTCCGACGCCGGCGAGGCCACGATCGTTGTGTACTCCAGTGCGCCGTTCTCCTCCAGCGCCGTGCGGATGCCCGCGATCGTGGAGCCCTTCTGGCCGATCGCGACGTAGATGCACTTGACCTGCTGCTTGGGGTCACCCGACTCCCAGTTGGCCTTCTGGTTGATGATCGTGTCGATCACGACCGCCGTCTTGCCGGTCTGCCGGTCACCGATGATCAGCTGGCGCTGCCCGCGGCCGATCGCGGTCATCGCGTCGATCGCCTTGATGCCGGTCTGCAGCGGCTCCTTCACGCCCTGGCGCTGGACGACCGAGGGGGCCTGCACCTCCAGTGCGCGGCGGTCGCTGGACTCGATCGGTCCCTTGCCGTCGATCGGCTTGCCCAGCGGGTCGACGACACGGCCGAGGAACCCGTCACCGACGGGCACCGAGAGGATCTCCCCGGTACGACGAACAGGCTGGCCCTCCTCGATGCCCCGGAACTCGCCGAGCACGACGGCACCAATCTCGCGCACGTCGAGGTTCAGTGCGATCCCCAGCGTGCCGTCCTCGAACTCGAGCAGCTCGTTGGTCATCGTCGAGGGCAGCCCCTCGATGCGGGCGATGCCGTCACCCGCCTCGGTGACGTGCCCGACTTCGTCGCGTCCCGCGGCCTCCGGCTCGTAGGACGAGACGAAGCGCTCGAGGGCGTCCCGGATCTCCTCCGGCCGGATCGTGAGCTCGGCCATGTTCTGAATCCCTGCTCTCTGTCAATTCTCTCGGGTCATTGCCGTTCTGGATGGTCGTGGTTCGTCGTTCCCTGAAAGGTGCCCGCTGCTTAGCCCACCAGGCGCCTGCGGGCGTCGGCGAGCCGGCTCAGGACAGTTCCTTCGATGACCTCGTCGCCGATCTCGATGCGCAGCCCGCCGATCAGGTCGGGGTCGACCTCCACGTTGAGCTGCACCTCGTGACCATAGGCCTGGGCCAGGATCGCACCCAACCGCTCGCGCTGCTCCTCGGTGAGCGGGACAGCCGCGGTCACCGTGGCGACCAACCGGCTGCGTCGCTCCGCCGCCACCATGCCGTAGGTCTCCAACGAGTCGTCGATGCTCCGGCCGCGCGGGGCGACCACGGCCTGGCGGACCAGGCGCAGCGTCTCCTCGGCCACCTGGTCGCCGAGCAGGTCGACCAGCAGCGCGACGCGGCTGTCCACCGGAGCGAAGCGGTCGCCGAGCGCTCCGCGCAGCTGGTGGGAGCCCGCGATCACCCGCCCGGTGCGGAACAGCTCGTCCTCGACAGCATCCAGCCGGCCGGCCTGCTCGGCCGAGGCGACCAGCGCCTCGACCGCGAGCAGCTCGACGGCGTCGGCGAGGTCCAGTGGCCGCGACCAGCGGGCTCGGACGGCTGCGGCCAGCAGGTCGGCCGCGACGTCGGACACCTGCTCGCCGAAAATGCTCGCGGCCAGCTCGGCCCGGGCGTCCTCGGTCCTGGACGGGTCGGTGAGCACCCGGCGCAGCGTCTTCTCCCGGTCGAGCACTGCCGACACGTCGAACAGCTCAGCCGCCAGGCCGGCTCGGTCGAGATCGCCACTGCGCAGGACCGTGCTCAGGTCGTCGCGCAGTGCCGCGAGAGAGTCGCGGCTACCACCCTGCATGGCTGACCTCACGCCGAGTCGTCCTTGCCCTTGCTGCCGCCCTTGCCCGCGGTGCTGGACCGGCCCGCAGCGCTGTCGCCGCTGGCGACGCCAGCCGCGGCTGCGGTCGCCTCGCGACCGGTCTCGGCCTCGAGGCTGTCCAGGAACCGGTCCACGACCCGCCGCTGCCGCGCGTCGTCCTCAAGGGACTCCCCGACGATGCGCCCCGCCAGGTCGGTGGCCAGCGTGCCCACCGTGCTCCGCAGCTGGTTGATCGCCTGCGCCTTGTCGGCCTCGAGCTGCTGATGGGCCCCTTCGGTGATGCGCCGCGCTTCTGCCTGGGCCTGCTCGCGCATCTCCGCGATGATCGCGGTGCCCTGCTCGCGAGCCTCCTCGCGCAGCCGGGCCGCCTCGTGACGGGCCTCGGCGAGCTGCTCGCGGTAGTCCGCGAGTGTCTCCTTCGCCTCTTCCTCGGCCTTCTTGGCGCGCGCCATGCCGCCTTCGATGGCGTCATGGCGCTCGGCATAGACCTTCTCGAACATTGGGAAGACCTTGGCCCGCAGGAACAGGAACAGCAGCGCGAACGCCACCAACCCGACGATCAGCTCACCGAGGTGCGGCAGCAGCGGGCTCGGCTCCCCTTCGGCGGCGAGCTGCAGCGCCACCGGCGTGATGAAGGTTGTCGCCATGTCTAGAGCGCGAAGGCGAGGCCGATACCGATGATCGCGAGCGCCTCGGCAAGGGCGAAGCCAAGGATCGCGATGCCCTGCAGCACGTTGCGTGCCTCCGGCTGCCGCGCGACGCCGTTGATGTAGGCGGCGAAGATCAGGCCGATGCCGATGCCCGGGCCGATGGCCGCGAGGCCATAGCCGACCATGTTGAGGTTGCCTTCCATCGGGTTCCTTTCAGGAGGGGTGGATGGTGCTCAGTGCTCTTCGGACATTGCGCCGCCGATGTACAAAGCGGTGAGGAGGACGAAGACATAGGCCTGCAAGATCTGCACGAAGCCTTCGAAGAACGTCAGCACGATGCTGCCGAGCAGGGAGATCGAACCCGCCGCGATGCCGACCAGACCGCCCTTCTCGAGCAGGAGGAACTCCCCGCCCAGGATGAACAGCAGCAGCACCAGGTGCCCGGCGAACATGTTGAAGGTGAGTCGCAGCATCAGTGTCAGCGGGCGGATGATCACGGTCGAGACGAGCTCGATCGGGGCGAGCAGGACGTAGACCAGCTTCGGGATGCCGGGCGGGAACATCATGTTCTTGAAGTAGCCGAGGAAACCCTGCCTGCGGATCCCGATCGTGTTGAAGATCACGCACGAGATCACGGCCAGGAACAAGGGGATGGCGATCCGCGAGGTGGCGGGGAACTGCACGAACGGGATGATCCCGGAGATGTTCAGCGTGACGATGAACGCGAACAGCGTCGCGAGGTAGGGGGCGAAACGCAGCCCCTCGCGGCCCATGGTGTCCAGCGCGATCCCGTTGCGAACGAAACCGTAGATGCTCTCGCCCATGAACTGGCCCTTGCCCGGCACGGCGGCCGCGCGGCGGGCGGCGAGGAAAAACAGCACCGCGACCAGGACCGTTGCCACCACGATGATCAGCATGGGCTTGGTGAAGAAGGTGCCCTCGCCGAAGATCGGCGGGTACTCGAAGTCGCCGGGACCGGGGGACTCGAACTGCGAGCCCTCGGCGGCGAGCAGCGTGTAGCTCACGCACATCCTTCCGTCACGAGCGGGCGACCGACCGACCGACAATGGCGAGAATTAGCAGGGTGGAATGCTGGGGAGTCAGCCCCTACCGTATCGAAGCCACACGAGGTACAGACCGCCGCCCATTCCCAGCAACAGACCCAGCATCACGAAGAGGCTGTTGTCCAGCCACTCGGACACCAGCCAGCCGACCCCTCCCCAGAAAAACACGCCCCCGGTGATCAAACCGAAGGCGGCGAAGGCGTCGGACTCTCCCCGGCGACCTCGGTCATCCGGAGGAACGGCAGTCATCGTGACCAAATCCTACAAGGGGTCGCGAGCCTGCAGAACCGCCAGCATCTGCAGCGCCGACCAGGCCAACGTGCACGCGATGACGGTCACCCCCAACGACGGACCGTCCACGAGATCGGTCTGGGCGGCAACAGCCAGCACCAGCAGGACGAGCATCAACCGCAACGTGTAGGTCATCAGCAGGAGAGCGACGCCGCTGCCCCTGGTCAGCGCGACCTGACCGGCGAGGAAGAGCGGGACCGAGCCGCTCGCGAAGAACCCGATCACCAGCCCGGTCGCGACCAAGCCGGCCACCAGCCCCGCGCTCCCCGCGCCCGCGAACGCGGCCAGTGTGGACGCCACCCCCACGGCCACAGTGCCGCGCACCGGGGTGACCCGCAGCAGGCCAGAGGTCACTCTCACGCAGCCGTCATCGCCGCCGGCTCTCACCGAGGCGCGGGATGTTCACTGTCGCGACGCAGGCCGCCGCCACGACCGCGACCAGGCTCACGAGCAGGGTGGACCGGTCCAGGAAGGCAACCGCAGTCGCACCGAAGGCGATCACCGCGGACCAGAGATACATGATCAGCACCGCCCGGCCGTGGGAGTGGCCGATCTCCAGCAGCCGGTGGTGCAGGTGCTCCTTGTCCGGGGCGAACGGCGAGCGCCCGGCCCGGGTCCGCCGGACGACGGCGAGCAGCAGGTCGGCGAAGGGCACGACGAGAACCGCGATGGGCAGCACCAGCGGCAGGATCGCCGGCGCGATGTCGAGGGTGACCCGGTTGGGGTCGACGCTGCCGGTCAGGGTGATCGTCGAGGTGGCCAGCAGCAACCCGATCAGCATCGACCCGGAGTCGCCCATGAAGACCCGGGCGGGGCTGAAGTTGTGGGGCAGGAAGCCCAGACAGACCCCGACCAGCGCCGCCGTGACCAACGTGGACGCGGTGGCTCGAGCCTGGTCCTGGTCCACGGCGAGCAGGTAGGAGAACGCGAAGAAGGCCGTGGCAGCGATCGCCACGATGCCGGCGGCCAGCCCGTCGAGACCGTCGACGAAGTTGACCGCGTTGATCGTGACCACCACGACGAGGATGGTCAGCACCCCGCCCTCCGCGGGGCCGAGCACGAAGGCACCGGGCTGCCCGTCGTCCTCGAAACCGAGCCACTTCGGACTGATCGGCAGGTAGAGCATCTGCACGCCCTGCAGCACCATGATGCCCGCGGCGAGCACCTGCCCTGCCAGCTTGGTGATCGCGTCGAGCCCCCACTTGTCGTCGGCGATCCCGAGCAGGCAGATCAGCCCCGCACCCGAGAGCAGCGCGATCCCGTCGTTGGACTCCTCGAACACCTCACCGAGGAACGGCAGCCTGCTCGCGACCAGCAGTGCCGCCGCGAAGCCCGCGAACATGGCCATCCCGCCGAGCCGGGGGGTCGGGATGGCGTGCACATCGCGGTCGCGGACCTCGGTCATCGCGCCCCAGCGCACGGCCAGCCGAAGGGCCACCGGGGTCATCAGATAGGTGACCGCAGCGGCCACGAACAGGATGAGGAGGTACTCGCGCACGGGTCGCCGGCTCAGGCCGGACGGGGGTACGCCGGGTAGCGGGCGACCAGGGCGGAGACCCCGGCTGCGATCTCGGCGGCAGCCGCTCCGTCGGCATCGCGCACGGCCCGGCCGATCAGGCCGGCGACCTCTTTCATGTCCCCGGAGCCCATCCCCTGCGTCGTCACCGCGGGAGTGCCGACCCGGATCCCGGAGGCGGTCATCGGGGGCTGCGGGTCGTAGGGGATCGCGTTCTTGTTCAACGTGATCCCGGCGGCGTCGCAGCGTGCCTCCGCCTGTGCACCGGTCACGCCGAGAGAGCGCAGGTCCAGCAGCGCCAGGTGGGTGTCGGTGCCCCCCGAGACCGGCCGCATGCCCTCCGCCGCGAGAGCCTCGGTCAGCGCCTGGCTGTTGGCGATGACCTGCTGGGCATAGGAGCGGTACGACGGCTGCAGGCACTCCTTCAGCGCCACCGCCTTGGCGGCGACGGAGTGCATCAGCGGGCCACCCTGGCTGAACGGGAAGACCGCCTTGTCGATGCGCTGCGCGAGCTCGGGCCGGCAGACGATCATCCCGCCCCGCGGCCCGCGCAGCACCTTGTGGGTCGTGAACGTCACCACGTCGGCGTGCGGCACCGGTGACGGGATCGCCTTCCCGGCAACCAGGCCGATGAAGTGGGCCGCGTCGACCATCAGCCACGCACCGACCTCGTCGGCGATCTCACGGAACCTGGCGAAGTCGATCAGCCGCGGATAGGCGGTGGCGCCCGCGATGACCATCTTCGGCCGGTGCTCCAGGGCGAGGTCGCGGACCTCGTCGTAGTCGATCAGCTCGGTGTCCTCGCGCACCGTGTAGGGCACCGGCTCGAACCACTTCCCGGAGAAGCTGACCTTGGACCCGTGCGTCAGGTGCCCGCCGTGCGGCAGCGACATCGCGAGCACCTTGTCGCCGGGCTGGAGCAGCGCGGCATAGGCGGCCAGGTTGGCGCTGGCCCCCGAGTGCGGCTGGACGTTGACGTGCAGGTCCGCTCCGGGGGACGCGAACAGCTCCTTGGCGCGCGCGATGGCGGCCTCCTCGGCCCGGTCGACCTCCTGGCACCCCCCGTAGTAGCGCCGGCCGGGGTAGCCCTCGGCGTACTTGTTGGACAAGGTCGAGCCGAGCGCCGCGAGCACCGCCGGAGAGGTGAAGTTCTCGCTGGCGATCAGCTGCAGGCCGCCACGGAGCCGGCCGAGCTCGCCGAGGACGACATCGGCGATCTCCGGGTCCTGCTGGGCCAGCGCGGCGAAGTCCGGGCCCCAGAACGGGACGTCGGTTGCGCTCATGGCGGGCTCCCTGCAGCTGGCGAGGCGACCACTCTACGGCGCGGTGACGAGGTCGCTCTATGGCTCAGCGATCAGGTCGCCCGCGACCTCGCGCAGTGTCGACTCGGCCACCGCCCCGGCCCGCAGCAGCCGCGGGACGGCGCCGGTGACGTCGACGATCGAGGACGGGACCGGATCGCCCGCCGGCCCGCCGTCGAGGTAGACCGACACCGCGTCGGCGAGCTGCTCGATCGCCTCGTCGACGGTGGTCGCCGGTGCCATCCCGCTGCGGTTGGCACTGCTGACAGCCATCGGTCCGGTCGCCGTGAGCAGCTCGATGGCGACAGGGTGCAGCGGCATCCGGACCGCGACCGTCCCGCCGGTGTCTCCCAGGTCCCACTGCAGTGAGGGCTGGGCCCGGCAGACCAGCGTGAGCCCGCCCGGCCAGAACGCCTCCACCAGCGACCGGGCCGAGTCCGAGAGGCTGGTCGCGATGCCGTCCAGCGTCCTCGGCGAGCCCACCAGGACCGGCACCGGAAGATCCCGGCCGCGGCCCTTGGCCTGCAGCAGCCCGCTGACCGCCTCGGGCGAGAAGGCGTCCGTGCCGAGCCCGTAGACCGTGTCGGTCGGCAGCACGACGAGGTCACCCCGACGCACCGCGCTCGCCGCGACGTCCAGGCCGGTCCGCCGCTCGACCGGGTCAGCCATGTCGTACTGCCGGACCCAGGCCACGGGCGCATCCTGCCACCGTCGGGGTCGGGCTGGGGTCAGGCCCTCGTCGCCGTGAGGTAGCGGTCCCGCCCCGCCAGGTCGACGTGGTCCTCGGTGCCTGACCAGCGGCCCGTCGCCCGGAAGACCTCCGGCGCCGAACGCCCCTGCAGGTCGGCATGCTCCACGACCGCCGAGCCGCCGGGCCGGAGCAGCCGGGCCGCGACCTCTTCGACGACGCGGATGGCGTCGAGCCCGTCGGCGCCGGACCAGAGCGCGAGGGCGGGGTCGTGGTCGGCCACCTCGACGTCGCGGATGTGTGCGCCCAGGGGGATGTACGGCGGGTTGCTGACCACCACGTCGACCATCCCGTCCAGCTCGGCGAAGGCACCGGCCATGTCACCGGCCCTCAGCCGCACCGGCGTGCCGGCGCAGTTGCGGGCTGCCCACTCGTAGGCAGCGGGGTCGGCTTCGACTGCGTGGACGCTCGCACCGGGCAGCTCGTCGGCGATCGCGAGCGCGATGGCACCGGAGCCGGTGCCGAGGTCGACGACCACCGGCGCCCTGCCACTGCGCCCGACCACCCCTTCGACCCGCTCGACCGCCCGCGCGGCCTCGATCGCGGCACCGGCGACGAGCTCGGTCTCGGGCCGGGGGACGAACACCCCAGGGCCGACGGCGAGAGTCAGGTGACGGAAGTAGGCGCGCCCGGTGATGTGCTGCAGCGGCTCCCGGGCGGCCCGCCGCCCGACGTACGCCTCGAACTCCTCGACACCTGCCAGGTCACCGGGGCACTCGGGCGGGCGCGCGACCAGCCGGCCGCGCCGCAGACCGCTCGCGTGCTCGAGCAGGGCCCACGCATCGTGCTCGGGCGAGGGGACGCCCGCGTCGGCGAGCAGCCGGGTGGCCCAGCGGACCAGGTCCGGGACCGCGCGACTCATCGCGCCGCGGCCAGCTTGGCCTCGGCGTCGGCCTCCATCAGTGCCTGGATCACCGCGTCGAGGTCGCCGTCGAGCACCTGGTCGAGGTTGTAGGCCTTGAAGTTGACCCGATGGTCGGCGATGCGGTTCTCGGCGAAGTTGTAGGTGCGCACCCGCTCCGACCGGTCGACCGTGCGCACCTGGCTGCGGCGCGCGTCCGAGGCCTCCTTGTCGGCCTCCTCCTGGGCGGCTGCGAGCAGGCGCGCCCGCAGGATGCGCAGGGCGGCCTCCCGGTTCTGCAGCTGGCTCTTCTCGTTCTGGCAGGAGGCGACGATGCCCGTCGGGACGTGGGTGATCCGAACGGCGGAGTCGGTGGTGTTCACGCTCTGGCCGCCGGGGCCGGAGGAGCGGAAGACGTCGATGCGAAGGTCGCCCGGGTCCACCTGCACCTCCACCTCCTCGGCCTCCGGCAGCACGTGCACGCCGGCGGCGCTGGTGTGGATGCGGCCCTGGGACTCGGTGACCGGGACACGCTGGACCCGATGCACCCCGCCCTCGTACTTCAGCCGCGCCCAGACTCCCTCACCGGGGCCGAGCGTGCCCTTGGACTTCACCGCGAAGGAGACGTCCTTGTAGCCACCGAGGTCGGACTCCGTCGTGTCGATCAGCTCGGTCCTCCAGCCGACGCGCTCGGCGTAGCGCAGGTACATCCGCAGGAGGTCACCCGCGAAGAGCGCCGACTCGTCCCCGCCTTCGCCGGCCTTGATCTCCATGATCACGTCACGGTCGTCGTTGGGGTCGCGCGGCAGGAGCAGCAGCCGCAGCCGGTCCTCGAGCTCGATGCGCCGGGCGTCGAGGGCGGGGATCTCGGCGCGGAACGACGCGTCCTCCTCCGCCAGCTCACGCGCGGCGGCGAGGTCACCCTCGAGCTCGGTCAGCGCGCGATGCGCCTCGACGACGGGGGTCAGCTCGGCGTACCGCTTGCCCAGCCGCCGGGCGGCACCCTGGTCGGCGTGCACCGAGGGGTCGGCCAGCTCGCGCTCGATGCGCGCGTGCTCGGCGAGCAGCTCAGCAGGGGCCTGCACGGGGAACCTCCTCCCGGTCGGCGAACCACGACTGCATGATCGTGGCGGTGGTGGACGGTGCTGACGACGACGGCGCCGGTCGGGGCCCTCGAGAGGGCTGCCGACCGACGCCGTGACGGGAAACTACTTGGCGGGCTCGCTCTGCGCTGCGGGCTCGGCAGGCTGGGCGGGCTCGGTCTTCTTGGCGCCGAACCGCTTCTCGAAGCGGGCGACGCGGCCGCCGGTGTCGAGGATCTTCTGCTTGCCGGTGTAGAAGGGGTGGCACTGCGAGCAGACCTCGACGTGGATGACGCCGTTCTTGGCGGTGCTGCGGGTGGTGAACGTCGCCCCGCAGGTGCAGGTCGCCTCGGTCTCGACGTAGTCAGGATGGATCTCGCGCTGCACGGGAACTCCTCTTCGATCTTGGTCGCCGGGTCGGCGCGGCGCTGACGCCACTGCCGTGAACCGGGGCCGGAGCAGAGCTTGCTCACGGTCAAGTGTGCCAGAACTCAGCACATCTGCCCTAACGCCCAGCCAGCCCGGCATCTTCCCGGCGGTGGCGTGGGAGCAGCGGCTCCAGCGCGGCGACCGCGGCCGCGAAGTCCGGCACGGTGAGCCAGGGCTCCGCCGTGGGTGCGGCGGGCATGCCGGCGTACTCGCCTGTCAGCACCCGGACACAACGCATGCCCACGCGCGCGGTGCCCTCGACGTCCTTGGTCGGCCGGTCCCCGACATGGACGGTCCCGGCCGCGCCGGAGCCGAGCCGGGCCAGGGCCGCATGGAACGGCGCGGGGTGGGGCTTGCGCAGGTGGCGCCCCCCCATGTCGTCGGAGACCACCACGACGTCGAAGGCGGCGGTGAGTCCCAGGGCGGCGATCTTTGCGCGCTGACCTGCAGCGTTGCCGTCGGTGATGACGGCGAGCGGGACCCGGCTGCGCAGCCGGCGCAGCCCGTCGACGACGCCGGGAAAGCACTCCAGGCTGACCGGTGCGTAGCCGCCGAAGGCCTCGACCAGCGTGGGCACGACCAGTCGCAGCCGGTCAGGTGCGACCCCGGCGAGCAACAGCGCCCTGTCGATGATGGTGCCGCGGTCACTTCCCTCGCTCGCGACGGCGACCAGTGCGGCGTGCACGTCGTCGCGGACCAGCCCGTGGTCGCCGGCCACATCGGCCACCCGCGCCCAAGCACCTGCGAGGAAGCTGGCCTGCGGGTAGAGGGTGTCATCGAGGTCCACGGTGACGGCCCGCACCACGGCGCTGCCGGCCGGCGTCGC
>Ga0136617_10004296_pt1 | contig 12756 bp, 13 predicted proteins | sample AntDrymUQ3222106_2_FD_129672 | JGI IMG/M metagenome (GOLD analysis project Ga0136617, IMG submission 129672) | Polar desert sand microbial communities from Dry Valleys, Antarctica - metaG UQ322 (21.06) | ecosystem: Environmental > Terrestrial > Soil > Desert | place: Antarctica: Dry Valley...
AAAGAGAGCTGGCTCACCAAGAGTGCGGATGGAAGCATAGCGAAGGACACAGAGTCGTTGCGCTCGACCACGAGGGGGGCCGCCACGTCGGCTTGACAAAATGTGCCTTCTCATGGAAGTTCGCTTGCACGATCGTGCATAGATCCCCCTCGGAGAGCTGCAAGGATGGCTTCTAAGGCCTTTCACGCCGCGTGAGCAGGATCTTGGTTCATCGCGGATTCATCCCTGCGTGGCTATGATGGCAGCAAAAAAACGTGAGGGATGAGGAGCAGCCAGTGGGACGTAAAGAGCCCAACCGCAAGCAAGGCGAGGAGACGAAGCAGTCTCGTTGGGGCTTTCGTGGGATGACCGTCCGGGACTTGCTAGACTTACTCTTGGTTCCGCTTGTAGTGAGCATCGTCGCTGCCGGTCTCACGGCCTAGTTTAACGTGCAGCAGGACGCGCGGCAGCAACGAATGGAGGACCAACGCGCCGAGGCCGAGCGAGAGCTTGCGGAGCAGCGTGCGCAGGATGAGGCGCTGCAAGCATACCTCGATCAGATGTCCCAGCTCATGCTTGAGAAGAACCTGTCCGACGCGGAGGAGGGCAGCCCGGGGCGGGTGCTAGCCCAGGCTAGAACACTGGCGGTGCTAGAAAGTCTTGAGGATCCGCAGCGCAAGCGAGCCGTCCTACGATTCTTGTTACAGTCAAAACTGATCCTTAACGAGGATCCTGTTGTCCGTCTTGCACATGCAGACCTTACAGAGATTGAGTTGTATGACGTCGGAGCGGGCCTTAGTTTCGACCTACCCAACGCCAATTTAGATCGGGCGTGCCTTACAGAGAGCCAGCTGACGGGGGTGCACTTTGACCATGCTTATTTGCGCGGTACCGGACTAGAAGGAGCCCGACTCTGGGGGGCTAGTTTTGTGGGCGCTGACCTAACCGAGGCACGGCTAGGCTCCACCGCAGACACGTACAGCCTGGGGGGACGATTGAAAGAGTTTCCGGCCGCAGACCTTAGCGGGGCAAACCTCAGTGACGCCACCTTGACGAATGCGTACATGTACGACGTTGACATGAGTCCTCTGGAGCCGAATACATCGGACCCTGGAGCACTGCGCGATGAAGGGCGCACTAACTTGAGCGATGCCAATCTGCGCTACGCGTTCATGGAAAAGGCCGATCTGCGCAACACTATTCTGAATGGCGCCGACTTCACGTGCGCTAACCTAGCTGGTGCCGACTTCAGAGGCGCTACGGGTACTAAGCCGAAGCAACTAGAGAACCAAGCCCGGAACCTCTCAGAGGCCACTATGCCTGGCGGAACGAAATATGTCCAACAGCAACCTACCTTACGGTCGTCCCCAGGCCCAGAAATCGGCGCCACCATGCCTGACGGAAATATTAGGGCCCGGATACTCGAACGCTGCATCCGCCCCGACGGAACGATCAGTGCCGGGCCATACACCACCGAGCAGTTTGAACCCGCGCTGTCGTTCAACGTCGGCGACGGCTGGCGAGTCCCCTATGCGGTAACAACCGACGCGCTATCCATCGATGACCTGGAAGGAAATGAACTCAACTTCAACAATCGGAGTGTGGGTAGCAGTGGAGCGAAAACGTACGCTAGGACTCCGCGAAGAGCTGTATTCGTCCATCTCCGCGGGATCTCGTAGCGGGCGCAAGCCTCCCCCGGCAAGGGACTCGTCCAACTCGAAACTGTAGCGACCGAGCACGTTGACGTGCGAGTGCGAAAGTGGCGAGACGCGCGCGAGGTCGACGTCAGCCACCTCCTCGCCCTCCTCCCGCAACCGGCGGACGGATTCGGCCAGGTAGAGGCTGTTCCAGAGGGCGACCGCGTTGACCACCAAGCCCAACGCGCCGAGCTGGTCTTCCTGGCCCTCCCGGTACTTCTTGCGTATCTCGCCGCGTTGGCCGTGGAGGACCTTCCTCGCCAGGGCGTGGCGCTTCTCGTGGCGGTTCAGTTGCACGAGGATGCGCCTGCGGTACGCCTCGTCGTCTACGTAGGAGAGCAAGAATAGGCACTTCGCCGCCCGGCCCACCTCGGCTATCGCCGCGGCGAGCGACGACGTCCTCTGCGAGGCCCGCAGGGTCCTCACGAACTCCGAGGCCGTGACGGTGCCGAGCTTCAGCGACCCGGCGATCCGCAGGAGGTCGTCCCAGTGGTCGGAGATGAGGTTCGTCCGGATCCGGTTGCGGGAGATGCCGTTCAGGGGGCCGTAGTCGGCCGCCCGGTCCATCCGCCAGAAGCGGGCCCCGCCGGCGTCGGCCAGGCGCGGGCTGAACTGGTAGCCGAGCAGGGCGAAGAGGCCGAAGATCACGTCCGAATACCCGGCCGTGTCGGAGGTCACCTCGACGGGCTCGAGGCCCGTCCTGTTCTCCAGCAGGCCGTCGAGCACGAACAGGGAGTCCCTGAGCGTCCCGGGGACGACCATCCCGTGGAAGCCGGTGGACTTGTCGGATACGTAGTTGAGGTAGGTGATTCCCCTGCCGCGGCCGAAGTATTTCGGGTTGGGGCCCGCGTTCACGGTCCTCACCGGCACGACGAACCGGAGGCCGTCCACCGAGGCGAGCTCGCCCCCTCCCCAGACCTTTGTCAGGGGAATCCCGGCCTGGGCGTCCACGAGACGAGCGTTGGCCTCGGTCAGGGTGTCGGCGCGAAGGTAGTTCTGTTGGACCCAGGATAGCCTCGAGCGGGTCAACGCAGGATCGTCGGCCTTGACGAGAGGTTCGAGGCCAACGTTGCAGGCCTCGGCCAGGAGGACGGCGCACACGCTCTTTGGCAGGTCGGACACGCGATGGCCGCCCTCGGCCACGTGGGTGAAGGCGCCGGCGAAGCCGGTCCTCTCGTGCACCTCCAGGAGGAGCTCGGACAGGTCCACCCTCGGGAGCAAGCCCGAGAGTCTGTTCCTCAGCTCGACCAGGGAGGCAGGCTCATCGAGTTCGTCGAGACCCGAGATGTCCAGGGCGTCCGTGCCCCGCGCGGTGAATACCAACCTCAGCGCCGCGTTGTCGGGCAGGTTCTCCGCGGTGCGCCGGTACGCGGTATCGAGCCTCTCTTTGAGTCCCCCGAGGTACTCTTCCGGATCGGCGGGCAACCCCAGCGTCCTCCTCACCCGCGGGCGGGCCGTCTCCCACGCCCGGCCGGAGAGGAGTTTCGCCCGCGGGTCGGCCCACCGCTCGCTCGGCGAGACGAAGACGTCGCGGCGCCGCAGGCCGTCGCCGAGGGCTTCCACCACCCCGAGGCCGAAGGCTTTCCGCTCCAGCCTGGCGGTATCGTCGTTGGCTGTGCCGTCGGCCACGCCGTCGTTGCCGCCCGAGAGCAGGCGGCCCCACCCTTTGCCCACCGCGCCCAGCGGGGCGCCGTCCGGGAGGTAGCTTCCCTTCCAGCCGGCTTTCCTCAAATAATCGAGCGCCTCCAGCACGGGGGCCGCCGCCTCGGTTCCGCGGAAGTCGACGGCGGCGAGGAGGTCTGGGAGGAACGCCCTCACGGTCCGCCACCTCTTCAGGAGTTCCTTCTGGTGCTCCTCTTCGGGCGGACGCGCTACCTCTCCCACGCGGGCGATGGCGCGCGAAAGGTCCTCCTTGCCCGTTCGCGCGAAGACCTCCCTCCGCAACTCCCCGAGGCTCCGTTCGTCGGAGACGTCCGGGTCGAGCAGCAGCTCGCAGGCGCCCTTGAGGGTGAGCGCCGCCGCGTCGAGGTCCTTCAGGGTGCGAAGGCGCTGCTTGCGGTCCGCGCCCCTTGACCTGTTCACCAGGTCGTTCACGAGGGCGTCGAAGAGGTCGAGGGCGTCGTCCTGGGCCTTCGCTTCCAGTTTTATCGCGAAGGCGACGAGGGTGGCGATCTTGCGCTCCTCGGGCATTCGATCTATCGCCTGCGCCCTCACGGACGCGGCGACCCGGGCGAGGGCGTCGAGCCTGCCTGGCGGGACGCCCGAGAGATCGAGCGAGCCCACACCCAGGGCGCGCACCTCCCTGAGGCGGTTCAGGGCCCTCACCAGCTCCGCGCCGCTGACGCGGGTCGGGGCGCGCCTCAGGCGGTCGAGGGCGGTCTGGCGCGTACCCGCCTCCACCGCGAGCAAGCGTTCCAGCCGGGCTATCTGCTCCTGGTCGGGCGCGTGCGAGAGCCTGCGATGCAGGCGCGCGCCCGCCCGTTCGCGGATCCCGGAGACGAGGCGCTCCAGCGTGGTCGGTCCGGGCAGCAAGATCTTGCGCTCCAAAAGCCACGCGGTGGCCAGGTCGAAGAGCACGCTAGGTCTCTCGGCGGAGAGCCAGGCCCTCCCGTGGAGCCAGCGTACGAGACGGAACCGCTCCGGCTGCGAGCCGAAGGCCCGGTAGCCGTAGGCGTCCTGGATCTCCCCGGCGTGCTCGCGGTGGGTGGGCTTGCGCTCGAGGTAGCGCCCCAGCACGCGGGCGGCCCCCCCGATGCCGAGCTGCCTCCCAACGTAGGCGACCACCGCGTCCGGTACGTCGGTCGGGTCCGCGAGGAACGTGCCCAGAAACCGGACCGTCGCGAGCTGCAGCGCGAAGCCGAGGCGGTTGTGGTCTCCCCTGCGCGCGGCGACCAGTCGCCGGTCCTCGTCGTCGAGGTGGAAAAAGCGGGCGAGTTGTTCCTCGGCCGGCTCGCCGGCGTAGCGGCCGTAGGAGCGCCTCTGGTCTTCGCTCAGGAACGCTGTCGGCATCCCGTGGGGGCCTCCTCTACCGCCGCCGTACTACCGTCGTTCGGGTCGGCTCGCCGCGTACCGCAGCGCCGCCCGCCTCAGATTCTCGCTCCTTAGGCCTACCCGGGACGCTGCAAGGGAAGCCTCCTCCGCGGCCATGCCCGCGTCCAGGATAAGGTAGGGGATCAGGAGCGCGCCCACCCTGTTGGCGCTCGCGCAATGCACGAGCACCGGACGGCGTTCGGGTTCGGCCATGAGCTCGCGGAACCGATCGAAGGTCTCGTCGTCCACGTCCTCGTGGCTTACGGGGACGTTCGCGTACTCCATCCCCGCCCGCCGGACGGTCTCCGGTTCGTCGAGGCCGCGGTCCTCCCCGGGCTCTCGCAGGTCGATCACGGTCCTGTAGCCGGCGGATGCCAGGCGCCCGAAATGCCCCACCTCCGGCTGCCCCGCGGTCGCCACGCCTTTGAGGGGCTGGTTCGCGTTGCGCAGCCCGGGGGCTATCTCGTCGATTTTCTTTGGCATCCTTGGTTGCTCCTGCTTCGGGTGCGTTGCTGGGGTCGGGGCGATGTGGGGCGGCGATCCCCGCGGCTCAAAGGAGCCCGCTCCCGTTCTCGTAGAGGATGAAGACGGCTATCGCGGCCAGGAAGATGGCGAACCCCTTTTTGAGCGCGCTCTCCGGGACGAACCGCGCGAGGTAGGCGCCGGCGAAGCTCCCGGCCACCGCCAGCGCCGCGAAGAGGGACATGAGCCCCCACGGGATCTCCGCCTTGCCGAGGTACCCCGCGAACCCCGCTAAGGAGTTCATGGCGATGACGAGGAGCGAGGTTCCCACCGACGCCTCCATCGGAATTCCTCCGAGGAGCACGAGGGCGGGCACCACCAGGAACCCGCCGCCCACGCCGACCAGCCCCGTGAGGATCCCGACACCCGTACCCGGCAGCGCGAACCGCAGCACAAGTCTCCCCACGGAATCGGCCGAACGCGGCTCCTCGCCGTCCTTGACCGGTCCGCCGTTGCGGAACATGAAGAAGGCGGCGACCAACATCACGACGGCGAACAACGAGAGCTGGGTCGCGCCGCTCAAGAGACCGGCCAGGTGCGCCCCCAGGTACGCCCCGACAGCGGCGATGGGTCCGAAGACGAGCGCGACCCTGAGCCGCACGTGGCCCGTCCGCCAGTGCTCGGCGGCCCCGAAGAGGCTCGTCAGCCCGACCACGGCGAGGCTCGCCGCGACGGCCTCCTTCGCGCCGAAGCCCAGAGCGTATACCAGGATCGGCACCGCGAGCACGGATCCACCGCCGCCCAGGAGGCCTAGCGCAAGGCCCATCACTACCGCCAACAACAGGCCGATAAGCGTCATCGGGCCTCCCCGGCGCGCTCTCGGGGCCTCAGTCTCCCTCGACCAGTTCTATGCCTTGCTTGATGAGCATCGGGACCCCGCCGTCCGCGACGTGCTCCACGTTGCTCACGCCGGACCTTTTGATCAGGGAGGCGGCAAGCGCGCTGCGGACGCCGCTGCCGCAGACGACCGCCAGCGGCCTGTCCTGAGTCCGCAACTCGTCGGGGATCCGGTCGCGCAGTTGCTGGTAGGGGACGTGGATCGAGCCCTCCACGTGCCCCGCCTTCCACTCGGCGGCGCTCCTGACGTCGAGGACGACGACCTCCTTGTTCCTCAGTTTTTCGGCGAAGGCCGGTATGTCTAGGGCCGGGGTCGTTCCGGTATTCAGCCCGGTCGCGCGCCAGGCGGATAGTCCGCCGGCGAGGTAGCCCCGTATGCGGCGGAAGCCCACGGCCTCCAGCATGCGGGCCATGCGCCGGGCCTCCTCGTCGCCGTCTGCGGCCACGATCACATCGCTCTCGGGGTCGACCATCCACGCGGCGCGCGTGCCCACCCCGCTCTGGTTCGTGGTGACGTTGATCGAGCCCGGGACGTGGGCGGCGTCGAACTCCCTCTGGTCGCGTCCGTCTATGAGGACGGCGCCCGACTCGACGAGCTCCTCCACGCGCCCGGGCAGAAGGGGAGTGAGCGGTGCGGTCTCGGTCAGGAGCGGCCCCCGGTTCAGCTCGACGATCCGCTCGAAGTTCGGCGGCTGGGGAGTCTGCTCGACGGTCAGGGTCTTGACGAACTCCTCTTCGTCCTCGAAGTGCAGGTAGTCGTTGAATCGCCTCTCGAAGCCGATCGTGGAGTCCGGCTTGCGGCTCATGTGCGCGCCCCCGCAGAGCGAACCGCCCATGTGCCCAGGCCTCACCTCCACGAAGTCTTCCAGATCGAGAAGCTTTCTCAGGGAGCGGAAGATCCCGCGGGCCCCTTCCTCGGCCTCGACGGCGAGGTCCGGACGGGCCAGGTCCCCGACGAAGAGCGAATCCCCGGTGAAGAGGGCCCAGGGCTCCCCGCCGCGGCTGGCGTCCTCTAAAACGAAGGAGAGGTGTTCCGGACGGTGCCCCGGGGTGGCTATGGTCCTTATGCGCGCGTCGCCGAACCCGACCACGTCGCCGTCCCCGAGGGGCTCGTGCTCGTAATCGACGCCGGCGTCCTTGGAGACGTGGATTTTGGCCCCGGTCGCCTCTACCAGGCGCCCCTTGCCGGAGAGGTGGTCGGCGTGGTTGTGCGTCTCGAGGACGTGGGAAATCCGGAAGCCGTTCTCCTCGGCTATCTCCAGGTACTCTTCTATCTCCCACTTCGGGTCTATGATCGCCGATTCGCCGCCGTCGGCGACAAAGTAGGACGCGCAGCCCAGGTCTTCGTTCAAGACTTCTCGGAAAAACATACCGTCCAACCTCCTGGATTTATGGTTACCGGCTTCTCTGGTCAACTTGCTCGCACGGTGTTCGGCCGTCAGAAGATCCGCTCGTAGATCGCCATACCCGCGACCATCGCGACGACGAAGGCGAAGACCGGCACGATCCCCGAGGCGAGCGCCGGGACGAGCGCCACCACCGCCGGGCCGGGGCAGAACCCCGAAAGCCCCCAGCCGACCCCGAACAGCGCGGAGCCCCCGATCAGACGCACGTCGACATCCTTCTTGGCCGGCAGTTCGAAGTCTCCGGCGAGGACCGGACGCTGGCGGCGCCGGAAGATCAGATGATAGGCGGGACCCGCGACCAGGATCGCCCCGCCCATGACGAACGCGAGCGTGGGGTCCCAGTCTCCCGCCACGTCGAGGAAGCCGATGACCTTCGCGGGGTTTGCCATCCCGGAGACGGCGAGCCCCAGCCCGAAGAGAGCGCCCGACAACAGGGCGACGCCCAGCCTGAGCACGCCGGTTCTCATCAGCCCACCAGACCAACAACGAACACGGTCAAGGCCGCCGCGCCCATGAACACCAGCGTCGCGACGATGGAGCGCCTCGAAAGACGCGCGATGCCGCTTACCCCGTGACCGCTGGTGCAACCGGAGCCCAACCGCGTGCCCAGGCCCACCAAAAGCCCGGCCGCGACCATGACCGGCAAAGACGCCTCGACCTTGACCGAGAAGGTTCCTCCCACCGCCAGCACGTATGCCAATGCGCCGAGCAGGAGGCCGGCCGCGAACATCGCGCGCCAGCCGACCTCGGAAGCCTTCCGGCCCAACAGACCGCCGACGATGCCGCTGATCCCGGCTATGCGGCCGTTGAACAACATCAGCAGCGCGGTCGCAAGGCCGATGAGCATCCCGCCGGCGAGCCCGCTTACCGGGGTAAAGTCCTCCAACGCGTCCCTCCTCTGGCTCCTTGGTGTTCGGGTCAGCCCCTGGCGAGCTCGTCGACCACGCGCGTGAGGTCCTCCCTGACCCGCTCTGCGATGGGGCCGAGTTCCTCGTTGCCGACCACGGAGAGCATCGTGCCGGGCTCCACCGCCGCAACGCGCGTGTGCCCCTCCCTCTCGTAGACGACCACGTTGCACGGCAGGAGCGCGCCGAGGTCCGGCTCGGCGTCGAGGCCCTGCCTGGCCAACGGGGGATTGCAGGCGCCAAGGATCACGTACGGCTCCCGCTCTATGCCGAGCTTCTCCTCGAGCTTCGCCTTAACGTCTATCTCGCTTAGGATCCCGTAGCCCGCTTCCTGGAGCAGCCCGCGGGCCTTCTCGACCGCCCGCCCGAACGGCAGCTCGGTATCCCTCGCGATCACGTAGTCCTTCGTCTCCATCGCTTCCTCCCTCGCTCTTTGAAACGTTGAAACCGCGGAACCTAGCGGCGCTGCATCTGCCGGACGATCCAGACGACGAGCGCGACGACCAGGGCCAGAGCCGCAACCCAGAACACGAGCCCGAACAGCATCCCGAGCACGCCGCCGCCCATCATCCCGCCACCCATCATCTGTCCCATGCCGCCCATCATGCCGCCGCCGGAGAATGTCCCGACCAAAAGCAACACGACCAGAGCGCCAACGAGCGCCCCCACGAGAACCTTGATGCCGTCGCCCATCTCTCTGACCTCCAACACAGTATTTACTACTACATCGTTATACAACGATAAATGCCGCCGTCAAGGGCCGGAGGCTGCGCGCGGCGTTTCGTGGATCGGTTCTAGCTTCGGGGTGTTGCGCCGAGTTCTTCGAGCTCGGCGGCGAGCCGGTCGTGGATCGAGCCGCACACGAGGTCGCAGAGCTCGAAGATCGACTCGTCGGTGATGCGGTAGTAGGAGCTTGTGCCCTGCTTTCTGCGCCCGAGGATGCCGGCGTCTAGAAGCACCGAGAGGTGTTTGGAAACGTTGGCCTGGACGCCCCCGGTCTCCACGACGAGTTCTGAGACGGTCTTCTCGCCGTCCATGAGGGCGTAGAGGAGCCTGAGCCTCATCGGCTCCGAAAGGGCCTTGAACCGTTCCGCCACCTTTCCAAGGGCGGCCCCGGACAACCTGCGCTTCGTGTATCCGGCCATCCTTCCTCGACCTCCGCTTCGTAAGATGCTTTCCCAGACAGTTTATCGCTTTACGGTAGTATAACGATGCTATCACGCGGAGGCGGCGCGGCGGACGGCGCGTCTAGGTCCGGAACCGATAGCGAGAATGTCCGAGTTGATCGTGCACCATGAGGGGCATCTTGCACCGACTGCGCAACATAGCGTTGAGGTAGCTTCCCGTGCTGGTGGTCGTGTGGGCCACCGGAGGGGCGGCTCGCGGTGAGTCTCTGCTGGCCGTCTACGCCCTGGGCATTTGGCACCGCCGCTGTTTCTCTCGGTCTGGACCCTCTGAGAGAGGACGGGCGACTGAAGGCCTTGAGGAGCGGCGACCGGCTTCGCTGGCGCTCCCGGGGTCGCTGCTCTCCTGCGAGGATGCGCTTTAGGAGTTTGGCGCCTCGGGGGAATGACGTAGCGCCCCCCCAGTTTGCCCGCGCAACGCCGCGCGGGACATACCGACCGTCGGCGCCCCTTTGAGTCCCTCGGGTGTAGCGTAGGTCCTGCAGCCCAAGGCCCACGCCGACCTGTCCGGCACGGGGAAAAGGTCGCGCCCGTCGGCCCGGATGGTGGGACTTCCCGGAAAGCGCAGCCTGCTCGCCTCCTCGTCGGTATTCACGGCGACGAGCTCCAACCATGCATCGAGGCCCTCAGCGCGCAAAGCCTCCGACAGCGCCCCCTCGGCCGCCCGGTAGGTTGGGCACCCATCGAAGTAGAGGATCTCCAGCTTCACGCCAACCGCCTTCGAGAATCGGAAACACCGCGCCAGAAGTATACGACGGATGGCAGGTACCACGGCCATCCTGTGTCCCGCTATGCGTCCCGGACTCAAACGGCGAGGTTTGTACCCTTCGGGCTCGCCGGCTGCCAAACGTGCGCCCCGATACCCCGTTCGCCTTCACCGCCGTCGCCGTAGGCAGCAACCTGGCGATGGGCGCGACGGCGCTGTTGGGGCTCGGGCGTGCCAGGGAGCGGTCCTGGTGGCGGCTGCCATCGGCGGACGCTCCCCGAGCTCTGGTCGGCTCTACCGCTACGGGGGGTTCGTGGAGAAGGGTATCGGCTTCTTGCTCGTTCTTATCGCCGCCTACTTCACGTGGCGGGTGCTCTTGTACCTTTGGGATACCCACCCGCGGGAGGTGTACCGGATAGACTCTACTACTTTGTCTGGTACGCTGCGCAGTAGCCGAAGACCCGCTATTCATGCGGGTTACAAAGTCCGATATCCAGAGGGGTTTAGTTGGTACGCGAGAATGGAGGTCCAGACGCTCGTCGAAGGGTGGTCCTGTATCAGGCCTGCTCACAAACCCTGGGCTCTCCCGATCTTTAGGTGAAGACGGCCGTCTCCCGCTACCTGACCCTCCCAGGCGGCTTCAGGCTGCCAGTGCTCTCGCCCTCAAGAGGTCGAAGTTCGCCCTGCCGTAGCCCTGTCGCTTGAGCAGCTTGAGTTTGGTGATGAAGCCTTCCACGGGTCCGGTGCTCCACTCCTCCGTCAGCCCCGCCCTCACCGCCGCGAGGTCCTTCTTCAGGCTCGCGGCGAACTTCCTCACAACCTGGGCCTCGCAACCGGCTGCCTCCTCCAACCAGCCGTCGAGCTTCTCGCCCTCGAGGTTCCTGACCGTCTTGGCGAACTCCTGCGTCAGGCGCCGGGCGTCGGCAAGAGCCCGGTCGGAGGCGCACAGCCTATCCAGGTACTCCTTCTGCTCCGCGTTCAGCTTCTCCTCCCTGCGCATAAAGAGCGCGGCCACGTTCTTGGCGGTCGGGGAGGCGCCGGCTATGGAGCCCGTCTTCGCCCGCGGGGCGAGGGGGATCTTTTCGCCCTGTTGCTCGGTGTAGCGGAAGCTGGAGAGCAGCCGGTTGACCGTGTCTATGCTGTGGCGGTAGCCCATCTCCCGGATCTCTCGATGGAGGCGCTTGGCGCTTCGGCAGCCCTCGTTCCACCGCCCGAGGAGGTAGGGCAGGTAGGGGTCCAGGACGCTCGCCCTCCGCTTGTACCCGGGACGCGGCGGTGGTTCCGTGCGCTCCCTGTAGCGGTAGACGGTGCTCTGGCTGGTTCCGACCCACTCTGCTATGTCCTTGACGCTCGCCCCCCTCAGGTGCAGCTTTCGGATCTCTTCCCACCGCTGGACGAGGCGCTCGTGGCGCTTCTGGGCGGGACCCTCGACGCTCCCGTACGGCCGACCCAGGCGGACGGGCAGGGTCGAGACGTCCTCGTCGATGGAGCCGGGCAGCCGCTCCTCCTCGTCGTCCGTTCCGGTCGCGGCGGCCCTCCCCAGCGCGGATCGCTTGTGCAGCAGGAACTCCTCCAAACCCAGGGCTAGACTACGGAGGAGGTGCCAGCGGTCGGCGACCTGGAGGGCGTCGGGGGCGCCCGCGTTGATGCCCTCCCGGCAGACGTGCGAGCGGTCTCGGGCGACCACCTCCACGCCCGGGTGCCGCCCGAGCCACCGCGCTATGGATTCGGCCGAGTGCCCCTCGAACAGGTCCGCCACCTCGTGGCGCTCGAGGTCCACCAGGATGGTGCCCGGGGCGTTGCCTTTGCGGAAACCGAAGTCGTCCACGCCCAGCACCCGCACGTCCTCGGCTTCGGCACGGAAGGCGCCGCGGATGCGGTTCAGGAGGGTGTCGGGGCTTACGAGCAGGCCCAGTTCACGGGCGAGCCTCGCGCCCGCCTCCCCGCCCAAAGCGAAGGCGATCCACTCCAGCGCCTCCCTGCGGCGGTCGGTGCCGCGGGCGGAGGGCCGTGCCACCTCTCCCAGGCGCTCGGCGAAGATCTTCCTCTCGCAGGAGGGCTCGTCGCAGAAGAACTTCCTGACCCGGACCCGCAGGCGCACCGGCGTGCCGCACCAGGGCAGGTCGGCCAGCGTACGGGTGTAACTCCCATGAAGCCGGCGTGATGGTCGCTCACACAGAGGACATTCGGCCGCGGGACCCTCCGTAGAGGCATGGATGGTTACCAAGTCTCCGTCGAAGGAGATCAGGTCAACGTGCAGTCGGTCGGGGACGGTGAAGCTGCCGCTGTATGGGTCTGCGTTGGGCATGATCCCTCCGAGTAGAGCTGGAGAGATTTTAGAGGAATTGTACGAACGAGCCACACTCTTCACCTAGAGTTCGGGAGAGCCAGAGTCTGCGAAGCATGGCTGTCACGATGCTGAGAGGAATCCGAAGGCTTCCGCGGCCCCACGCTCGTCCCAATAGAGCGGCCACCGGACTGGCCGCAAAC
>Ga0136617_10004297_pt1 | contig 12756 bp, 15 predicted proteins | sample AntDrymUQ3222106_2_FD_129672 | JGI IMG/M metagenome (GOLD analysis project Ga0136617, IMG submission 129672) | Polar desert sand microbial communities from Dry Valleys, Antarctica - metaG UQ322 (21.06) | ecosystem: Environmental > Terrestrial > Soil > Desert | place: Antarctica: Dry Valley...
CGCGGCGCGGGCGGGAGCGTATCGAGCGCGCGGCGCGGGCGGGAGCGTATCGAGCGCGCGGCGCGGGCGGGAGCGTATCGAGCGCGTGGCGCGGTGGCGCGGAGCGGAGCGAGCGCGCGGCGCGGTGGCGCGGAGCGGGCGCGGTGGCGCGGAGCGGGCGCGGTGGCGCGGTGGCGCGGAGCGGAGCGAGCGCGCGGCGCGGTGGCGCGGAGCGGGCGCGGTGGCGCGGAGCGGTGGCGCGGAGCGGTGGCGCGGAGCGGGCGCGGTGGCGCAGTCGCTCGACTCGCGAGTGGCCGTGACGGCACCATCGTCAGTCATTCGTCTATCTGGCGCGCCCGCCGGATCCGGGCGGCCTCCCCGACCCTGCCGCGATCACGTGTGACCGCCACCGACGCCACTATCGTCGCCCGAGCGCCTTTTCCCGCTGCCCTGGCCCGCGGCCCTGCCAGGCACCTCTGGCGACGCGCCATGGAGCGTCCATCGACGATAGTGGCGTCGATCCGGCTCCCGACCGCTGAGGATGGCCCCATTCGGATGGAGATGGCGACGGACGACCGTGGGCTAGCCGCAGACCGACCACTTGTCGACGATAGTGGCATCGATCTCCCGGCCCGGTCGATCTCCCGGCCCGACCGCACATCTTGCCCCTCCGCGCTCGGATGGACACCCCTCAGGGCTGGCTGGCCACCGTCAGGTCGCCGTTGGAGGTCTCCGCGCGGATACGCACCGCCGGGTCGCCGTCGTCCACGCTCGCCCCGGTCAGGGAGTCGTCACCGACCGTGAGCAGCGCGAAGCTGCTGGAGATGCTGGCGTTCGAGGTACGTCCATCGATGGCGAACTCAGCATCGGCGGCCATCATCAGAGAGAGCGACGCGTTGGAGGTCCGGAACAGATGATCGCCCGGGTCGAGGGTGCCGCTGAAGCTGAGTGAGCCGTTGGAAGTCTCGGCCCGGATGACGGCATCCTCCGCGGCCACGATGTCCAGCGCTCCGTTCGACGTGCGCAGGTCCAGGGTGCCGCTCGAGTCAGCCACGGTGAGGGGCCCATTGGATGTCTCCGCATCCACGTTGTTGCCGTCCCTGATGGTCACGCCTCCGTTGGAGCTGCGGGCGATGATGGAGCCCGTGACGTTGGCCGCCTCGATCCGTCCGTTGGAGGTGCGCAGCTCCAGCGAGGAGTCCCCCGGCACGGACAGCTCGACGTCCGCGCCGCTGTTGCCCAGGCTGATGGCGTCGTCGTTGCGGCGCACGGCGATGGTCATCCGGGAGCCCTCCTGGACGATGGAGAGCTCGACCCGCGATAGGTCCCGCTCAGCGTCGGCCTGGCTCTGACCGGAACCTCGCTTCACCACGCGCACCTCGATCTCCGTCTCGCCGCCCGTGATGACGCTGATGCGGCCGTTGAAGGTCTCGACCAGGATGCGCGAGTCGCCTTCGACCTCGCGCGATTCCTCGACCGTCTCGTTGACTACCACGGTCCCCGTCATGGCACAGCCGGTCAGCGTGAGCGCAGCGACGAGCAGCACGGCGTTGCCTGTCCTGAGCTTTCGCCAGTGACGGGCGGTCAGGTCCACCGCGGCCGTCGCTTCCAGTCGGCCAGGACCTCGCGCGCCGCGTTCTGGCCGGGCCAGCCGGTCACGCCGCCGCCCGGATGAGCACCCGCTCCGCACAGGTAGAGGCCCTCCACCGGCAACCGGTAGCTGGCGAAGCCGAGCAACGGCCGCCACGCGAACCACTGGTCGAGGGATGGCTCCCCATGCAGCGGGTGACCCTCCGTCAGGCCATGATCGCGCTCGAGGTCCAGCGGCGTGATCACCTGTCGGGCGATCGCCAGCCTGCCGATCCCCGGCGCGACGCTCTCCAGCTCGTCCAGGACGCGGTCCCCGAGTGCCTCGCGATGGGTGTCCCAGTCGCCGTCGCGACGGTGGTACGGGGTGCCCTGGACCAGGATGCTCATCACGTGCTTGGCCGGCGCGTCCTCATCGACCAGGGATGGGTCGATGAGAGATGGCACGGTCGCCTCCAGGATGGGATTCTGCGCCGTTCGCCCGCCCTTGACCGCATCGGCGGCACGATCGATCGCGGCCAGCGAAGGAGCGAGGATGATGCGGCCTCGCAAGCGGCGCCGTGCCTCGTCGGGATCGGCGATGCCGCTGAAGCGCGGCAGCTCGGCAAGGGCCAGGTTCACCTTGGCCACGGAGCCCTTCAGTCGAAGATTGCCCGCCTGCCAGCTGAGGTGCGGCCCGAGCAGCGCTGGATCCAGCAGGGTCAGGAGCGTCCGCTTGGGGTCCAGCCCCGAGACGACGACGGCCGCCTCGATCTCCTCCCCGTTGCTCATCACCACGCCGGTCGCGCGGTCGCCGCGGGTCCTCACCGCCTCGACCACGGCACCGGTACGGATCGTGGCACCGGCCGCAGCGGCGGCGGCCGCCAGCGCATCGGCCAGCGCTCCCGGGCCGCCCCGGGCGAAGACCATCTCGCCCGCCGCGCCATGGTCGGTGCCGGCCGAGTCCGCCAGGAACGTCTGGGTGGAGCCGGCGTCACGCGGGCCCATCGCTGAATAGCGCACGGCGCGCCAGGCCAAGGTGGCACGAAGGGCGTCCCCGTCGAACCAGTCCTCTAGGTGATCGGCGACGGGCATGGGCAGGACACGCAGGAACGCGCGGCCATCCTGGGTGCCTAGCCTGCGATATCCCAGCCCGAGACGAAGGGCACCCAGCGCGTCGCCCATGCCCGCCCGCGACGGCTCGGGCGGAGTCATGGCCATCATCCGCGCCAGCAGACCAGCGAGCGCGCGCGTCTGGCGGTCGAAGCCGGTGTAGGCCGCGGCGTCCTTCGTTGACTCGGCGGCCAGCTCGGAGGCCGTCCGCTCCACATCGCCCCAGAGCGTGAGCGGCGGTCCGTCCGGTCGCAGGGTCACGCTGCGGACCTGCGGAGCCACCAACCGAAGCCGGTGCCTGCCCAGATGAAGATCGCGTGCCACCGAGGGTCGCAGCCGCCCCACGCTGTGGGCCAGTAGCGGCACGCGGACGGCCGGTGCCAGCTCCGCCGTTGCAGCGGCACCACCGACCTGCCCGCGCCGCTCCAGGAGCAGCGTCCGCAGACCGCCGCGAGCCAGGTACGCAGCACAGACAAGGCCGTTGTGCCCGCCACCGATCACGATCGCGTCGTAGGCGTGCCGCGTCCGGCCGCGATCGGCCTTCACGCCACGCCGCCGGCCATCACGCCGCGAGCCTTCGGGAGCGCAGCACCTGGAGCGCGGCGACGCGACCGGGCGCGCCCATGATCCCACCGCCGGGATGCACCGCCGAGCCGCACAGCCACAGATCTCGGATGGGTGTCCGGTAGCGAGCATGCCCGGGGACAGGCCGGTTGAAGAAGAGCTGCTCCAAGCTCAGCTCGCCCTGGAAGATGTTGCCCTCGGTGAGGGAGAAGGTCTGCTCGATGTCAAGCGGCGTGAGCACCTGCCGGCCGACGATGAGGTCGCGGATGTTCGGCGCGCGCTCGGCGATGACGTCGATCACGGCGTCACCGAAGGCCTCGCGCTGGGCGTCGTCCCACGTTCCCTCCGTCAGGTGGTATGGCGCGTACTGCACGAAGCAGCTCATGACGTGCTTGCCCGGCGGGGCCATGGACGGGTCCACCAGCGTGGGGATGATCACGTCCGTGTACGGCCGCCGGCTGAAGCGGCCTTCCTTGGCATCGATGTAGGCCTCCTCCATGTAGTCGATGCCGGGCGAGAAGCTGATGGCGCCGCGCAGGTGCTCGCCGGAGCCGGGCAGGCAGGTGAAGTCCGGCAGCCCGTCCAGGGCCAGATTGACCTTGCCCGACGATCCGCGGAAGCGATGACGCCGGACCTCCTCGATGAAGGCGGGGTCCAGCATCTCCGGCTCGAGCATGCGCAGGAAGGTCTGATGCGCGTCGGCACTGGAGAGGACCACCTTGCCCTGGATCTCCTCGCCGGACTCGAGCGTGACGCCGGTCGCCCGGCCGTGGCGCACGTTCACGCGCGCGACCGGTGCCTCGGTGCGGATGGTGGCGCCATTGGCGCGTGCGGCGGAGGCGATCGATTCGCTGACGCCACCGGTCCCCCCGCGCGGGATGCCCCAGGCTCGGAACGCGCCGTCGATCTCACCCATGTAGTGGTGCAGCAGGACGTAGGCCGTGCCTGGTGAGCGAACGCCCAGGAACGTGCCGATGATCCCCGACGCGGCCATGGTCGCCTTGAGCGGGTCGGTCTCGAACCACTGGTCCAGGAAGTCGGACGAGCTCATGGTCATGAGCTGGATGAACGCGGTCTGTTGCCGTCGCGGGAGACCGGCGAAGGTGCGCGCCAGGCCGCCCAGCGGCAGGAGGTCGCGCGGGTCGGGGCGGACGGTGTCCGGCGGGACGGCCGAGAGGATGGGCTTGATGAAGCGCGCCATCTCGACCATGAGGAGGCCGTACTCCTCGTACGCCTCCGCGTCCGTGGCTGACCAGCGGCGGATCTCGCGCATGGTCTGGGCGTGGTCGTTGGTGCGCCAGAGGTAGTCGCCCTCCAACGGCGTGAACGTCCCATCCAGTGGCAGTATCTCCAGCCCGTGTCGAGGGAGCTGGAGCTCGCGGATGATCTCCGGGCGCAGCAGGCTGACGACGTAGCTGGCCACGCTGAAGCGGAAACCGGGCACTATCTCCTCGGTCACCGACGCACCGCCAAGCAGGTGCCGCCGCTCCAGCACCAGCGCGCTCATCCCGGCGCGCGCCAAGTAGGCGGCACTCACGAGCCCGTTGTGCCCTCCACCGATCACGATCGCGTCCCACGAACGCGCCACGACCCCTCCTCTGCCACATCGACGGCATCCGCCGCGAGTCGCCCGTGCGCACCGGGCGCAGCGCATCCACGGACGGCCGCGAGTCTACGCGACGCGACGGTGCGGAGCGGCCGCGTGCGCAGTTCCCCTCGAACCTTCGTGAGGCGGGCGCTAAGTCGATAGCAGCGCCCATTCCGCTCGAATCTCGTCAAGGCGGGCGCTAACCGTTGTTGGGGCCCGGCATCTCGCCAGATTCCCGTGAGGCGGGCGATAAGTCGGACGACGCGCGTCGGAGCGTCCGGTATGACCCGATGACGGCGTCTGGACCGGCCCGCCGCGTCGGATCCAAGCTCGGATCCCCTGCTCAACGACCCTTGGACCCGACCCTGACCCGTCGGATCGATGACGGGTTCCGGGTAACGCCCACCTCACGGGTGGATGACAGGAACCAGAGGCCACGCAAGGCACCGGCCGGCGCCCGCAGCCACCGTCGCACCTCCCTCGATCGATGCGGAAGGGCGACATCCAGTACGTTCGCGTGCCGCTCCACCTGTCGCCGAGCACTGGCGTCCTCGGGCAGCACCACGACCGAGCACACCTGCGCCGCTCGCCACCCGAAGCGCTCGGCCGCGATACCGGCGACGAGCCGCACCTTTGCGTCGAGCGGGCGGAGCAACCCTTCCACGGAGCCCAGCTCGGACTTGATCTCCACGACCAGGAGCGTTCGGCTGGGCGCGTGCCAGGCGAGGATGTCGATGGAGCCGCGCTCGCCGTAATGCGCGAAGCTCACCTCCACCTGCGTCTCCCATGACCAGCCGCGCAGGAGCTTGAGCGTCTGGCCACTCCGGTGCGCATGACCCTCACCCAGCAGCCGATCCATGGCCGCGCCGTGCCACAGCGGCCGGATCTCGACGCGCGCGCCCACCGCCTCGAAGACAGCCGTCAGCGTCCCCACCGTGATGCCGCTGACATCGCCCGCCTCGATACGCGCCACGGTCGTGCGGCTGACGCCGGCCGCCCGAGCCACGTCTTCCTGGCGCAGCCTGGCCCGATGGCGGAGCGCACGAAGCGAGGCACCGATGCGCTGACCGTTCATCCCGGCGCCAGTGTCGCGACCGAGGCTTACCAACGACTTATCAGCGACTTGGACGGGCGGATCCTACGCCGCGGCCGATCGACGGCACCGGGCATACTGCCCGCCATGACCGTCGGCTCCCCGTTCGACTCCCGCGCCCAGCCGCTCAACGCCAAGCGCCAGTGGCGCGAGTGGGCCGGCTTTCATGCCGCCAGCGCCTACCACGCCAGTCACGACATCGAGTACAACTCTGTGCGCAACGCGGCCGCGCTCTTCGACGTCAGCCCGCTCTTCAAGTACCGGGTGAGCGGAGCGGACGCGGTCGCGATCATCGACCGTGTCATCACCCGCGATGCGACCAAGATCCGCTCCGGGCAGGTCGTGTACACGCCGTGGTGCGACGACCACGGCAAGGTCGTGGATGACGGCACCGTGGCGCGGCTCGACGATGACTCGTTCCGTTGGACGGCCGCCGATCCTCAGCTCCGCTGGCTGCGCATGAACGCTCGCGGTCTCGACGTCACCATCGAGGAGGAGACCGAGCGAGTAGCCGCGCTGGCACTCCAGGGTCCGCTCTCGCGTGCCGTCCTGGAGGCCGCCACCGGGGCCAGCTGGTCGGACCTGGGCTACTACCGTCGCCGATCCGGGAAGGTCGGGCGGATCGGCATCGATGTCAGCCGCACGGGCTACACGGGCGACCTCGGCTACGAGCTCTGGGTGGACGCCTCCGAGGCGCTGGCGCTCTGGGACGCGCTGCTGAAAGCCGGTGCGGATCACGGCCTCCGCCCGGCCGGGTTGCTGGCGCTTGACGTGGCACGTGTCGAGGCCGGGCTGATCCTGCTGGAGGTCGACTACACCAGCTCACGTCACGCCCTCATCCCGGAGCAGAGCTACTCGCCCTACGAGATCGGGCTGGGTCGGCTGGTCGACCTGGACAAGGCGGCCCGGTTCGTGGGACGGCGCGCCCTGGAGCGAGAGGTCGACCAGGGCGGCCCGGCGCGACGGCTGGTCGGGCTGGACCTCGACTGGGACGACCTGGAAAGTCTCTACGCGCGACAAGGGCTTTCGCCCGTACTGTCGCCGACGGCCTGGCGAGAACAAGTGCCCGTGTTCGCGGGCGGGCGTCAGATCGGCCGCGCCACCAGCGGAACATGGAGTCCGGTGCTCAAGAAGAATCTGGCGATCGCCTCGGTGGACGCCGCGCTTGAGCCGGCCGGCTCCAAGCTCCAGATGGAATGGACCGTGGAGGGCCATCGCGGCCGCATCGGTGCCACGGTCGTGCCGCTCCCCTTCTTCGATCCGCCACGCAAGAGGGCGTGACCGTCTCCCCCGCGTGGCGACTCCGCGCCATCCCTTGGGCTGAGGTAACCGAAGAGACAGCATGACCGCTGCCACATATCCGTTACGCCTCGGCCCGCGCCAGCGCTGGCTGCTTCTGCCCTTCGGCGTCCGCCCGGGTAACGCCTGGGCCCGCCTGGACGACGAGCACTTGGACGCCCGCTTCGGTTTCTTCCGGCTTCACACCAGGCTGGACGACATCGTCCGCTGGGAGATCAGCGGCCCGTACCGTTGGTTCATGGCGCTGGGCGTGCGGCGAAGTGTCCGCGGCGGCGACGTGACCTTCGGCTCCAGCACGCACGGCGGCGTCCGCGTGGATTTTCGCGAACCGGTCCGATTCGCCCGATTCCTCCGGCCACCCGCCTTCTACCTCACCGTGGACGACCTGGAGGGCTTCGCCGCGGACCTGGCACGCCGCGGGATACCGGGGATAGACGCCCGGCGTTGACTGGATCTGCCAAGGGCAATGAGCCCTACAACTTCGACTCGCGCCCAGAAGCTGATTTCTTCGAGAAGGTGCTCCGACTGCTGAACCTCACGGCGGGCGACGTGCAGAAGGTCTACTTCACGGGCGCCGTCACGGACCCGGCCAAGACGGACCTGGTGTTCGCCTATCGCGATGGCGACGGGCGGATCCGGCATTACACGCCGGACTTCGTGGTGCGCGCGCGGGATGGCCGTTGGCTCCTGGTGGAGATCAAGATGACCGCCCGTCGCGGCGACCCGGTGGAGGGCCAGGTAGGCCTTAAGGCGAAGGCGCTGGAGGCACTCGCCGCGATGAACCCCGGCCAGGTGGAGTACCGCATGGTCTTCGCCGACGCCGAGGTGGATCCGCGTGACGTGGCTGCGATTCGGGAGTTCCTCCGCGCCGATTGACGTACGTCTAGCCATTCTCCATACTCCGACCACGACTGCATACGAAAGGACGAGGATATGGCGAGCGTCGTCGGCGAACGGTTCCAGATCACCATCGACAAGCGGGCGCGGGAACAGCTGGGCATCCAGCCGGGCGATCGGGCCGTCGAGTGGGTCGAGGACGGCCGGCTGGTCGTCTACTTCATGCCCAAGCCGCATTCGCGCTCCTTGCTGGGGATACTCAAGAAGCCCGGGCAGGAGAGTCGACACGTCGACATCCAGGCGGAGAGGGAAGCCGCCTGGGCGGCGCGTACCGCGGAGATCATGGAGATACTCGAGGCGGACAGCCGGCGGCATCGCGAGCGGGCCGAAGAGAAGTGACCGAACGCGTCTTCTGCGACAGCGGGGTCCTCATCCGATATCTGGCGGAGGATGACCTCCCGCGCGCCATCGCCGCGGCGGAGCTGATCGATGGCGAGCGCCGTCTGGTCGTCTCCACAGGGGTGCTCTTCGAGACCGTCCACGTGCTGAGGACACAGCACGGCTTCGCCAACCCACGACTGGCCATGGCCCTCATCGAGCTCCTCTCGCGGGAGAACGTGGAGCTGGCCGATGCCGACGCGGGTCACGTGGTGGGCGGGCTGACTTGGACCCTGCGTTCTTCTTCTCGGAGGATCCCCGATGCCGTGATCGCCGCCGCCGCGACACAGGCTGGCTGCGACTGGATCGCCACGTTCGATGAGGCCTTCGCCTCACCTACGGTTCCGTCGAGGCTCTTGTAGATCCATGAATGACTACTCCATCGTGCTACGGCCTGAGAGGATCATCGCGGCCTCGCAGGCATGGTTCTGGGACGCGCGCTGGCTAGAGGGCGAGCGGCAGGCGAGCCGCGACATCGCGGAGGGCCGGTCACGCCGGTTCGATTCGGATGAGGAGTTCCTCGAGTCGCTCGATCGAGCCGTGCCGACCTATGAGGGAACCGATCGGTACGACATCCCCGACCGCCCGTGACCACGAGACCGGACGACTACGTGGCGCGGTCGGCATCCTGGCCGTCACGCCAGGCCCGGGCTATCATTGCTCACTGCGTGGGATCGGCCCGGACCTTCGACTCCATCCTTGATGACCCCGAGCCGAACCCGGTCGAACGAACGAGCGATGGCCTAACGGATGATCACTATCGAAGCGGATTTCAACGATCGGGACTAACACGGCCGGCTCCGTCTATCGCGCCTGGCCATGCACAGAGAAACGCCCTTCGCCGACATCGCGAAGCGCCATTCCCGTGTCGTGTTCGTGGACGGCGAGGACGTGGTCGAAGGGACACTCGTAAGCAACGAGGCGCAAGCTTGGCTGGGCGACGCTGACTGGTGAACCCTGGGAGCATTGGAACACTGGCCTCGGCACGCCGTGCCAGCGTGATCGGTCGCCAGTGAGCGACCGGGCGGCGACCACCGTGAAGGTCGCCCAGGCCAAGGGCCGGCCGATGCTCTCATGGGTGGGCAAGCGGCCGCTGCTCGAGGTGCGTGCCTACCCGGCGCAGCTGGTGGAGCGGTCGATGCCGGCGGCGAGGCGTGCGGGTCGGTCGACTGGTCCGAGTGGCCGGACCGCTTCGACCGCGGTAGCCTCCTCTTCCACGGCGACAACAGGGAGGTCTTGGCGCACCTGCTGGCGAACGGCTTCCGCGGCAAGGTGGACCTGGTCTACATCGACCCGCCCTTCGACTCGGGGGCCGACTACGTGCGCCGGGTGTAGCTCCGCGGCGCCTCCGGCACGGCCCGACTGGACGGCGAGACCTACACCCTGGGCGAGCAGATCCAGTACACCGACATCTGGGCCAACGACAACTACCTCCAGTTCATGTACGAACGGCTGCTGCTCATCAAGGAATTGCTCGCTACGAGTGGGACGCTCTACCTGCACCTCGATACGAATCGCGGCTACATGCTTCGGCTGGTACTCGATGAGGTACTGGGCTCGAATGGTTTCCGAAACGAGATCGCATGGCAGCGAACTACCGCTCATGCAGATACGAGCGGTCGGTTTGGCGAGATTCACGACACGATACTTGCGTCACGGGCACGCCGGTCCGGAGTTGCGCTCCATCTGCGCGAGAAGGGCCTCCTGCTCGTGTGGCAGCAGGCCGACGCGGCAGGTCCGATGAGCGAGCTGGAACGAGCGATGTTCATCATCGATCGGCTCTATCCGGACATGCCGCCCCAGCATCGGGAGCAGTTCCAGACCCAGCTGGCGGCGCTGGCGGCGGCCGGGAGATGGCACGGCTTCAAGCGCCCCTGAGGTCGTCGCGCTCAGTCGCGGCTCGTGTAGGCGTGTCGTCGCCGCTGGATCGCGTCGCGAGGGCCGAGCTTCCCTCCGTCATATTCCCGTGGAGCGGGCGCTATGTGGGATCCCGTCGAGTCCCATCGCGCCCGGAGCGCATCTGATCCTCAGCCTAAGCACGGATGAGCGGCTTTCGGCGCCGACGCCGGGCCACGGAACACCCGTCGAACGGTACGCAACGAGCCTTGTCCCGCGTAACGCCCACCTGGTGAGAGTCCGGGGGGAATCAGCGCCAACAGTGCGGATAGCGCCCACCGGGCGGGAGTCTGACGGAAAGCAGCGCGCGGACGATGGCAGCATCAGGGCCGGATGTCGAACGCCTGCGTGTGCCGCGGGCGAACCGGCCTGAAGTCCCGCTGATCCAAGGTGTACAGGCGACTGGCCCCCAGCCGCTCGGCGGTGGCCACGACCGAGGCATCGACCAACCCCAGATCGGCATCGGCATACGTCGCCAGCAGCTCCGCCGTGCGCTCCACATCCGCTGCGGTCATCGCCTCCGTCCGCCAGTCGGAGTCCAATAGACCCCGAAGGAACTCCCGCTCCACAACGGGTCCCAGCCGCGAAGCGATCAGATAGCACGACTCGGTCAGGACCGTCTGCGGCAGAACGATCGACTCGCGCTCAGACGAGAGGGCCGCGACCACGGCCGCGTGCTGCCGCTCGCCTCGGTCGATGAGTGCGTAGAGGGCGGATGTGTCGATGATGACCGGCATGCGTCAGCCGCCGGCCGAGCGATCCCCGGCATCCACCTCCGACCGATGGATGTGTTTCGGGTCCGGGCCCCTGGCGGCACCTTCGGGCCGCCCGTGCGTCACCTCGCACCGAGTGATACGGTCTGGTGGTCCTCATCCGCCGCGCCCGACAGGCGGCGAGGCGTCGCTGGCGGGAGCAAAGAAGGCATGGATGTGACGTCGATGGCAGACGGGTCGTGTCGGATCGCGACGCGGTGAGGGATACCGGCCGAAAGGCTTCCCTTCGGGAGGAGACGTTGTCTGAGAGCGACCAGACGCTGTCGGATCGCGACCAGACGGCGTCGGATGCTGACCAGACAGCGTCAGACAGCGACCAGACCGCTTCAGAGAGCGACTCGGCCAGCTCCCGCAGTGACCAGCGCGCATCCGATCGAGATCAGGCCGCCTCGGACCGGGACTTCGCGGAGGAGGATACCCACACCGCGGCCTCGCGGGATGAACATGGCGAATCGCGCGACGAACGTGAACGCGCCACGGACGATCGCCGCGGCGGGGAAGAGCAGCGCCAGGACAGCGGCGACCTTCGCGCCCGAACCACCGCGCAGCGCGACCAGACTGCGGCCGCACGAGACGAGGCAGCCCGCGAACGCGCCTCCCAGGCGGAGCTCATCGAGGCCACCATCATGTCGTCGGATGAGTCGCTCGCGAGGAAGCTCCAGCGGCTGCGGGAACAGGCGGCCGCTGAACGAGCCCAAGCCGCCGCCGACCGGCGACGCGCCGCCGCGGAACGGGCGCAGGCGGCCCAGGAACGGGCTAGTCTCGAAGCCGAGCTCGCCACGTCCCATCTCGATGACCTGACCGGAGCGTACCGGCGCGCCATGGGAGATCTCGTGCTATCCAACGAGATAGCCCGGGCCCGGCGTGCCGACGGGCGCTTCGTCATCGGATTCGTCGACGTTGACGGCCTCAAGCTCGTCAATGATCGAGAGGGCCACCCGGCAGGCGACCGAGCCCTGCGAACCGTCGTCGCGACCATCCGGTCATGCCTCCGCTCCTTCGACCCCATCGTCCGGTACGGCGGTGACGAGTTCGTGTGTGGGCTCAGCGGGACCGACGTCGAGGAGGTCCGTCGCCGCTTCGATGCCATCGAACGGATGCTCTTGGTGGAGTCGGTCGGCATCAGTGTCGGGCTTGCCGCGCTCCAGGATGGCGAGACACGCGAACAGCTGATCGCACGGGCCGACTCGGCGCTGCTGGAAGCGAAGGCGCAACGCCGGCGGTGAGAGGCCACGCCAGGTCACCGGCGCGGACCCTCCTCCTGCGTGGCGGCACTCACGCGACCCCGGGCACGAACCTCGCATCGACCCCGTACACCTCGCGCACTCGCTGCGGCGTGATCACCTCGTGGGGCGGGCCGTCAGCGACGATGCGGCCACGGTCGAGCAACACGAGCCGCGGGAACGATTGCATCGCCAGTGGCAGGTCGTGGAGCACCGCCAGGACGGTCGTGCCGTCGCGCTCATTGAGGTCCGCCAGCAGGGACATCACTTCCACCTGATGTCGCAGGTCCAGGTGGACCGTCGGTTCATCCAGGATGAGCAGGCCACCGCCTTGAGCCACGGCCATGGCCAGCAGGACCAACTGGCGCTCGCCCAGCGACAGCTCGC
>Ga0136617_10004298_pt1 | contig 12755 bp, 12 predicted proteins | sample AntDrymUQ3222106_2_FD_129672 | JGI IMG/M metagenome (GOLD analysis project Ga0136617, IMG submission 129672) | Polar desert sand microbial communities from Dry Valleys, Antarctica - metaG UQ322 (21.06) | ecosystem: Environmental > Terrestrial > Soil > Desert | place: Antarctica: Dry Valley...
ACGGCACTAACCTCGCCTACATGCGTGAGTTGGTCGCCTATTGGGAAACCGGCTTCGACTGGCGCGCACAGGAGAAACGTCTCAACCAGTTCGCAAACTTCCGCGCCACTGTGGACGGCTTTGGCATCCATTTCATCCATGAGCGGGGGAAGGGACCGGACCCTATGCCCCTGATCCTCACCCACGGCTGGCCGAGCACCTTCTTCGAGATGCTGAAGATCGTCCCACTCCTCACCGATCCCTCCGGCCACGGTGGAGATTCCGCCGACGCCTTCGACGTAGTCGTCCCTTCCCTGCCGGGGTACGGTTTCTCGGATCTTCCGAAAGAGCACGGTTTCTCCCGGCGCATACCCGGCCTCTGGGTGGGATTGATGGAGGAGCTAGGCTATCCGCGCTTCGCGGCCCACGGGGTAGACGTTGGGGCCTCCGTGACCAATCTCCTCGGGCTCCACCACCCCGAAAGTCTGACCGGGATCCACGTAACCTACCCGTCCGAGCCGTATCTCGGGCCCGGCGCTCCGGAGCTATCCGGGCGGGAACGGAAGTTTCTCGAAGGGCGTCCGCCCGGTCAGGAGGTGGAAGGCGGCTATACCCACATCCAGAGAACCAAGCCGCAGACCCTCTCCTACGGACTGAACGACTCTCCGGCGGGGCTGGCGGCCTGGATCGTCGAGAAGTTCCGCGCCTGGAGCGACTGTGATGGCGACGTGGAGCGCCGGTTCTCCAAAGACGAGTTGCTGACTAACATTGCGATCTACTGGCTGACAGGGACCATCGGCTCCTCGTTCCGCGTCTACCGGGACTGGGCGCTCGGCGCCGAGTCCAACCCCCACGCCTGGGAGGGACGTGAGGAGGTTCCACGTGGCGTCGCATCCAGGCCCCTCGCCCGAAACGAGCGCATCGAAGCACCCTCGGCGGTGGCGCTCTTCCCCGCGGACCCACCCTCCGGGATGCCGCGCGGATGGGTGGAACGCTCCTACTCTGACCTCAGACGCTTCACCCGGATGCCACGCGGCGGCCACTTCCCCGCCATGGAGGAACCCGAACTTTTGGCCGGGGACATACGGGAGTTCTTCCGCGGGCTTCGATGACACGAGGGCCGCTCGGCCGATACTCGAAAGGACGGATATGACCCCACGACGCTCACGGAATGCCGCAACCACACCGGGCGGGGCCGCGTCTGAAGGTATGCTCGACCGGCGCGCGCTCAACCGCGCCTTCCTCGAACGCCAGATGCTGCTGAGCCGTCAGAAGCTATCTGCGGAGGACGCGATCGAACACCTGGCCGGAATGCAGACCCAGGCCCCGAACCCACCATATATCGGGCTGTGGACGCGGCTGGAGGACTTCCATCCCGACGAGCTTGTGCGTTTGATCTCCGGCCGCCAGGCGGTGCGCATCGCGCTGATGCGAAATACCATCCACCTCGTCACGGCCCGCGATTGCCTCGCGCTGCGCCCGTTGGTGCAGTCCATCTTCGACCGCGACCTCCGCACCAACTACAGCCACGGCCAGAACCTCAAGGGAATGAACATCGAGGCGCTCGCCACCGCCGGACGGGAGCTATTGGAAGAGCAGCCACGCACCGGCAAGGAACTCGGCGCGCTGCTGGCCGAACGGTGGCCGGATCGCAACCCATCTTCCCTCGCCCACGCCGTCCGTGGCCGGGCGCCGCTGGTCCAGGTTCCGCCCCGAGGTATCTGGGGCGAGAGCGGTCCAGCCGCCCACACCACGGCGGAATCCTGGCTCGGGCGTCCCGTCAACCAGGACTCGTCGCTGGACGAGATGGTCACCCGCTACCTGGCCGCGTTCGGCCCGGCCACCGTCGCGGACGCGCAGACGTGGTCGGGCCTGACCCGGCTGCGCGAAGTTTTCGAGCGGCTGCGGCCCCGGCTTCGGACCTTCCAGGACGAAAATGGCAAGGAGCTCTTCGACCTGCCTGACGCTCCGCTCCCAGATCCCGACACCCCGGCACCGGTGCGCTTTTTGCCCGAGTTCGACAATGCGACCCTGTCCCACGCCGACCGCAACCGCATCATCGCGGACGGCCATCGAAAGGTGATCGCCTCCAAAAACGGCATGGTCCCAGGCATGGCGCTCGTTGATGGTTTCGTCCGGGGAACGTGGAAAGTCGAGAGGACGAAGATGGAGGCTGAACTCGTGATCACACCGCTCGAGCCCCTGTCAAAGAACAATCGCGGCGCACTGGCCGAGGAGGGAGAGCGGCTGTTGCATTTCGTGACGGATTCAGAGGCCATCGAAACAAACGGGGTCCGGTTCGCCGTCACGGACGGAAGCGCCTGAGAATGTGGTGGAGTTGATCTGGCCGCCGCATTAGTTCCAGCAGCTATTCCAGCAAGAGCCCTCGCGTGAGGTCTTCCGATAGATACGCCTCCAGGATGGGCCGTGCCGTCTCGATCACGTCCAGAGCCGGGAGTTCTTCCGGGCGGAAGAAACGCAGTTCCTCCGACTCTTCACTGCGCCGAAGCGTCCCGAGGTCCTTCACCTCCACCTCGTAGACGAAGGTGACCAGCCGCACCACGTTGCCGTCTGGGTAGCGCACGATCCTCGAAGGTCCGGGGAAGACGGCGAATAGCTCCTGGCCCACGACTTCGAGCCCGGTCTCCTCCCTGACCTCGCGGCGCAGGGCGGTTTCGAGAGATTCCTCGGCCTCGATGCCGCCGCCAGCCAGCCCCCACCGGCCACAGTCGCTGCGGCGTTCCAGTAGAAGAGCCCCATCGTGCGAGATGATCGCCAGTACCCCGACGCCTATCGGACGGTTCGGACGCGGCGCGCCGGGGTCCCGGTAGAAGAACTCGGCCGTCACGCCAACAGAGAGAGGCCGCCTGCGGCGGCCCCTGCTGACAAGCTGACATGCTGAGAGCCGCCGCAGGCGGCGTGCTGATCAGCTAACACCTAAAAATGAATCGCGTGTCCGTCCACGGCCATCGCGGATTCAGCCACGACTTCGGCGAGGGACGGGTGGGCGTGGATGCTCATCCCGATCTCCTGCGGCGTGCCCTCGACCAGCTTGGCGAAGACGCCCTCCGCGATCAGGTCCGTCACCTTCGGCCCGATAGCGTGCATGCCGAGTATGAGGTCGGTCTCGGCGTCGGCGACGATCTTGAAGAAGCCGTTGGGCTCGCCCTCGATGAGCGCCTTGCCGATGGCCCGGAACGGGAACTTGGACTCCTTGACCTCGTAGCCTTCTTCCTCGGCCTGAGCTTTCGTGAGGCCGAAGGAGGCGATCTCGGGTCGGCAGAACGTGACGCGCGGGACGAGGTTCTGGTCCATCGGCATCGGGTTCTCGCCGGCCATGTGCTCGACGGCGATGATCCCCTCGTGACCGGCAGCGTGCGCCAGCCAGTAACCCCCGATCACATCCCCCGCAGCGTACACTCCGTCCTCGGCGGTCTGGCCGAACTCGTCCACCTGGACAATACCCCGGTCGCTGACCTCGACCGATGTCGCATCCAGGTTTAGGTCCTCCGTGACGGTCTTGCGGCCCACCGCGACCAGGATGCACTCCGCCTCCAGCGTGTCTCCATCGGAGTCAGCGTCGCCGGTCGGGGCGTCCTCTTCGCCGTAGCTTCCGCCCTCTCCTTGCATCTCCTCTTTCTCGCCCTGGCCCGCGGCGGAGACCTTTATCTTCACGCCCGAGTCGGTCTTCTCCAGGCTCTCCGGGTCGGCCATTGTGCTAGTCAGGATGTGGATGCCGCGGTTATCGAAGGACTTCTGGATCTCGGTGGAGATCTCCGGGTCCTCGGCGGGCACGAGCCGGTCCAGCATCTCGACTACAGTGACCTCGGTCCCGAAGTCGTTGTACATGCTGGCGAACTCGACGCCAACGGCCCCAGATCCCAGGATGATGACAGACTCCGGGTAGTGGTCCTTCATGTTCACCACGTCGTCGCTGGAGATGACCTTCTCCCCGTCGAACTCCAGCCCCGGCAAGGAGCTGACGGCGGAGCCCGTGGAGATCAAGACGTTCCCGGCTTCGAGTTCCTCTTCTCCGTCCTCGAGTTCTACTTTGATCTTCTTCGGCTTGATAAAGGACCCTACGCCGTTGTAGACCTGAATCTTGTTCTTCCTCATAAGGCCCTGCACGCCCTTGCGGAGCTGTCCGACGACCTGGTCTTTGCGGCTGGCGGCCTGCTCGTAGTCGAGCTCGACGCCACCTACCTTTACCCCAAACTCCTCACCGTGCCTGGCTTCGTTGAGCATGGCCGCGGTCTGGAGCAACGCCTTCGTCGGGATGCAGCCCACGTTCAGGCACGTCCCGCCGAGATGCCCGCCCTCCCGCTTCTCTATAAGGGCTACGCTCATCCCTAGCTGGCTCGCCCGGATCGCGGGTATATACCCCCCGTTCCCACCACCGATCACCACGAGGTCAAACTTCTCCGCCATAGAGAACTCCTTTCATTATGCAGGTTTCAGACTCCGAACCACTTTACTTTTTGGTCTTCCGACCTTTTACCCTCACATCTCTAATTTCAATTCTAACCGCCCGTCTCCACCGGGACTATCTTCGCTCTGGCACGCCGGGCAAAAGTGGGTCGCCCTGCCGCCGACTTTCTCCCTGACGACCTTGCCGCCGCAATTCCCCGGACACGGCTCGCCATCTTTCTCGAAGACGCGCAGGTAGTCCTGATGATCGCCGGGCCTGCCGAGCACGTCGAAGTAGAGGCGCACCGTCGTCCCCCGGTGCTCGATGCCAGCCGCGAGGTTCTTCCGGATCGCCGCGTGAAGCGGCTCCCATTCTCCATCAGATAGCGTGTTCGCCTTGCGGCGTGGATGCAATTTTGCGTCGTAGAGTATCTCATCCACGTAGATGTTTCCGATGCCGGAGACGACTTTTTGATCCAGCAACAGAGGCTTTATCTGCGCCCTGCGACCGCCGATTTTCTCCTTCAGATACCCGGCAGTGAACTCTTCCGAGAACGGCTCTGGGCCGAGATCGGAGAGGCGTTCTTCCAGTTCATGCTCGTCCAGCAGCCTGGCCCGCGTGAACTCGGTCTCGTCGCGCAGGAACAGCCTCAAAGGAGGCTCGGCGCCTGAAGCAAGCCCTGACAATTGTTGCGCCGGGCCTCCTTTCCGATCACCGTCAAGGTGGAGGATGAGCATCAGGTTCTTCGCTGGTTCTTCGACCGGCGGCACGAGCAGCAACTGGCCCCCGATCTTGAGCTGGAAGACCAGCGCATCTCCGGAGTCGAGCTCCACGATGAGGTGCTTCGCCCGCCTCCTCGCGCCGGTTATCTTCACACCCTCCAGCCGCCGCTCGAACTCCTCGACGGACGGCTGCTCGACGAGGTTTGGGTAGAGTACCTCAGCCCGCAAGACCTCCGCCCCAGTGACAAGTTCTTCGATGTGTTCCTTGATCGTCTCCACTTCGGGAAGCTCGGGCATGTGTACGGTTATACCCTTTCGCGGGTTCCGGTTATCCTCGCCGCATCACGCGGGTTTGTGTGCGACGAACGCGGCATGAGCCTTCGGCAGCCGGTAATGTCCGTAGCCGCGCATCATCCGAACCTGGAAGCCCGTCCGGCGAAGCTCTCCCGCGACCTCGGACGATTCGTACAACCGCAGACTGTGCGCTTCGTCGTCCCGCCGGTAGTATTTTCTGAGTCTCCGGAAAGTGGAGATCCGGCGTATGAGCGTCTCCTGCTCTGCGTCCTCCTCCTTCTCGACGAGGACGACCCAACCCTCTCCTTCGGTGAAACCACGGTCCACCGTTCCCCCGGCGACCTGTCCCGGCTCCGCGATGTCGAAGACGAAGACGCCGCCTGGGATCAGGACATCGTACACGCGTCTGAAGAGCCGGGTGAGCGTCTGAATGCCGTCATCCGGATCAGGGCGGTAGTTGAGGACCTCGCCAACCGATGTGACGGCCCCGCACGGTGGAATGTCCGCGTCGAACAGCGACCCGGCGCGGAACTCGGCCTCCGGTACCCTCCGGCGCGCCAGCTCGATCATCGCCCCCGAGGTGTCGATCCCGAGGACGCCATAACCGGCATTCACCAGCTCCCGCGCCCACAGGCCACCCTCGCAACCCAGATCCACGACCAATCCTCCAGATATGCCACTCTGTTTCAGGATCTCCAGTATGCCGGGCGCGGACCCGAGAGCGTAGCCGCTGAAACCCGCGTCGTGGATGTGCGCGAGGTCTTCCCTATACCATCCCTGCATACCGCAACCTCACACTCCCCGGAAAGCGGCTCAGTCCCAGGCGGCCCTGACGGTGTTTCCGTGCAACGGCACGGGCTCTTCATAGACCGCCTTGTAGAGTCCGTCGAGCATGACGGAGCGGGCGTCCAGGGAGCGCATCGCGCCTTCACGCACCCTGCATTGTCCCTCATCGTTTTCGGCGTAAGGGGCGACGGCATCCATCATGATGCGGGCGTGCTCCACGTCCATCGTGACGTGGCTGGTGAAGATCTCCAGCGCCTCGTCCGGCAGCCCGGCGGCCTTCTTCAACCCCTCCGATAGGCGGACGTAGATCGGGGGCACAGGCCACTCGCTCGCAGGACCCATCGCCCCGAGGCCGAGCCGCACGTCCGGGTCGCGGCACAACTCGTAGTGCGTGCTGATGTACACTGCTATCTCGGGCAACGTCCGGGGAGCCTCCCACTCTTCTTCCGTGATATCGAGGGCCAGCAGGAAACGCCGGTACAGCGCGGGATGCGTCTCGTCGGGGTTCAGGCGACCGTACTCGTCGAAGAGGACCTCGGCTAGGGCGAGTTGCAAACCCTCGTCGTCGCGGCAGTTCGAGATCACAGCCGCCAGATACAACCGGCTCACCCTGACGTGACGGTAGTACTGGATCGCAAAAGTCCTGACCCCTTCGATGCTCGCGTCCCCATCCCCGAACCGCTCCAGGAACGGATGCGTGAGCGCCGGGTGCCCGATCACCTCTCGCTTCAACTGCCCTAGAAATTCATCGGGGCTCACCTTTGCCTCCTGACATTCGTTTTTCCTAGTTTAACGCAGGGTAGTAAGAGATCGGAGCGAGAAACCGCCCAGCATGAACCGCGCATCTCCCGACGACAAACTCATGCCCGCCGAAAACAACCCGAGCAACACGAGTGAACTGATACCTGAAAAACCCATCTTTCCAGCAGTTTCACCCTTGTCTCACTATCCTCAGTGAAGTATAATCTGGGCATGACGAACACGAGAAACAATGCGCGGCAGGATTGGTTGAGTGTTCCGCGGGCGCGGGATGAGGAGAGGTTGGATCCCCACGTCTACAAGCGTGGTGTCAACGGCCTGACGGTGGAGGAGGCGGTGCGGCGCGCCTTTCCGAGGGTCATGGACATATTGGCGAGGAGCGGGGAGAGGTATTCCGAGTTCGAGGCGCAGCTCGTGCGGGCCACGGTTCGGGCGTGCCTGATCTCACAGGTCTCCAGGGCGAACCTCTACCGCATCGCGGGCATCCTGGTTGCCGACCGGCGCGACGAGGGCGCGCATCTCGGGCGTTCGCTCGCCCTCGCATACGTCGCCGCCTTGCGTGAGGCTTTCCTGAGTGACCTCTCCGTCGGGGAGCGCGTCGTCTCGACCCTCGGCGCGGGCGAGGTCCGCTACGTCTCGGGGGATGGCCGCAACGTCGCGGTCGGGCTCGACGGCGGCAGAGAAACGTGGTTGCCTTCCGAGGCGGTCACCAGGGTCTCCGGGGACAGCTCTCTCGATCTCCGGGCCTCCTGACGGTTTCGCCGGGCACGCATCCCCCGGCCTGCTATATTCAAGAATGATCCGGGTAAAAGCCCGGCACGGCAGGCTACGAAAGGCGACGGTGTGGAAAGCTCGAAGACCAGGGTGCGTGTGATCTGCAACCCCTCATCCGGCAGCGGGAGCGACCTCTACACCATACGCGAAAAGCTCGCTGACCTCGACGCCGAATGGATAGACACCGAAGAAGCCGGGGACGCGCGGGAGGCCGCTGGAGAATGGACCGGTGGGCTGCTCGTCGTTATCGGGGGCGACGGCACGATCAACGAGGCCGTCAACGGCTTGGGAGCGACCGGTTTCCCCGAGGACGTGACCCTGGCGATCTGGCCGACCGGCACGGGCAACGACCTGGCAAAGACCCTCGAAATATCTGACGCCCCGGACGAGATCCAGAAGATCATCCGGGAGAAGCGGACGAGGACGCTGGACGTGGCCCGCATCCAATCCGAAGGCGCCGGAGAACGGTTCTTTATCAACGTGGCGGCGGGCGGACTGGGAGCCGATATCTCCAGCGCGGCCGATGGGGAGATGAAGGAGCGATGGGGCAAACTGGCGTACCTCCGGGCGTCGTTGGAGACCTTCCAGAGCTTCGAGGTGCGTGAGGTAAAGATCATTCTCGATGGCGAAGAGCGCGTGCTACGTGCGGCCAACATAGCCATCGGCAACTGCCGCTACGCCGGCGGCGGATGGCTCGCCGCCCCCCAGGCCAACCCGGAGGACGGCCTTCTCGACCTCGTGGTGATCGAAGACCTCGGACTCGAACAGACGCTCGCGCTGGCTCCGGCGGCCCTGGCGGAGTCCGGCTACCTCGGCAAAGAAGGCGTCTACTCGGCCCGGGCGAAGGAGATCCGGATAGAGACCAGCCCTGGTGGCCTCACCTTCGACGCCGATGGAGAGACGATCGGAGACGAACCAGCGAGCTTCTCCGTCATCCCCCACGCTCTGAAGGTCGTGGTCGGCCCGGATTACACCCCGGAGCCGGGAAAATGACCGGAGGAAACGTCCGCGTACTTTTCTTCGGGGCGGCGGCCGACCGGGCCGGCGTCCGCGAGACGGAGATCCCGGCAGGCGAGGTTCTCTCAGGCGACGCCACCGTGGACGAGATTTGGACGGCGCTGGAGGAACGCCATCCCGGACTCTCCCCCATGCGCGGCACCCTCGCCTTCGCCGTCAACGGTGAGTACGCCAGGGGCGGAGACCACGTCTCGCCAGGAGATGAGGTCGCCGTTCTGCCGCCAGTCTCGGGAGGATAAGCCTTGTTCGCCATAATCGAAGAGCCCATAGACGTTGGCGCTCTCGTCACCACTGCGCAAAGGCCAGATTGTGGCGCCGTCTCCATCTTCGTCGGGACCACGCGGGTTGACGAAACCAGTGAAGCCTCGGTCGAGTACCTGGAATACGAGGCTTACCGTCCGATGGCGGATCGGAAGTTGGAGGAGATAGGGGCGGAGATCCTGGCCCGTTGGGACGTGCGTCACGTCTCCATCGTGCATCGTATCGGGCGCGTGGACCCCGGAGAAGCGAGCGTCGCCATCGTCGTCGCCTCGCCGCGGCGCGGCCCGGCCTTCGAGGCGAGCCGCTACGCCATCGAACGCATAAAGGAGATCGTGCCGATCTGGAAGCGCGAGATCTGGTCCGACGGGTACGTGTGGGTCGGCAGTCAGATCGGCACCCGCCCATGAGCCGCTGAGGAACGAGCGGCCTCCCTCACCCCGTGACCGGCGCAGGGCCGGACCAGTGAGCCCCGGATTCGATGAAGCCTCTGACTCTCGACCGGCAAGTTGGAGCCAGAAAACTGCTCCAGGCATGGAAGAGGCCGGGACCGCAAGCCAGTCCCGGCCCAACGAACGTATCGAGCTATGCTACGGGTTGCGGCGCTGCACCCGTTCGCAGTCTTTAGCCACGAAATCGTTCCTCGTGGCGAGAACGCGATCCCTACCGCTTCCGCAGTAGATTCTGTCGAAAGTGGCGACACTCTCCCCGCGTAGACCGTCTATTGCGTCGTCACCGTCACCGCCCCGGAGCACGTCGCTACCGCCGCCGCCGTCGACCTTGTCGTTACCGTCGTTGCCCTTCACGCGGTCGCCTCCAGGGCCACCGTAAAGGCCCCTCGGCTTCGAACCAGCCCTGGAGCTTGGCTGATCGTTCCCGCTGCCGCCGAAGATCGCATCGTTGCCGGTAGCGCCGGCGACCCTGTCCCTGTCGGCCACCCCATACAGGGCGTCGTTGCCGCCCTTGCCTTCGATCCGGTCGCTCTTGTTCGTGCCCACGAGCGTCTCCGAGGCGTTAGTGCCTATCACGTTGGCCGCGATAGCCGCCCCCGCAGATAGCGCCACCAACAGCGCCGCCAGCGCCAGCATCGTCATCGCTTTTCGCCTCAATTTCCTCTTCCCCTCCTTGTCTTCGTGACCTTCGTCTTGCCCTTCTCAAACGCGCCGGTCTGATGCGTGATCCCGCCTCCAATTCCGTGGAGGACGCCTCCTTCCTTCTCGCCATGCCACATGCTCCAGGATCGTCCCGGACATGGCGGGCGGGCCCCGGCGATCCGCGTTTTCGTCTGTCATTATACTTACTTTTTCGCCGCCCCACCTGTCAATATTACAAGGCTCCAGAGGCTTATGCGGTCCTCTCCAGCGCCTTTTGTACGAGCCTGAGCGCCTCTTCCGCGCAGCCCCACGAGAGCGTCACGCCGGAGCCTCCGTGCCCGTAATCGTGGATGCAAGGAGTTCCATCGTTCAGAGTCTCCGCCTCCAGGCGGACTTCCGGGCGTCCTGGCCGCAGACCGGCCCGGTGTTCCAGTGCTTCGGCCCCCGCGAGACGCGGCTCCAATTCCGCGCAGCGGCGCAAGATAGTCTCGGCGGTCTCAGGGTCCGGCGCGGTGTTCCAGTCGCCCTCTTCGGCGGTGCCCCCGAGGATGCAATCCCCCGAACGCGGCACGATATATGTGACACCCTCGGGGTTGTCTTCGTCGAGGATGAATCGTTCGAGGCCGGGATTGCGGACGCGGACGACCTGGCCGCGTATCGGGACCAGGCCGTCATCATCCACCAGATCCCGCGCCCCAAGACCCGTGCAGTTCACTACGGCACGATACCCACTCACAGCTTCGGCGAGTGAGGAAACGGGACGCTCTTCGACGGAGCCACCAGCCGCAACGAAGCGGTCGAGGAGATAGCCGAGGTAGATGGGCATCTCGATCACCGGCACGGTAAAAGCGTGTCCATCCCGGTAGCCGGGCGGTAACTCGTCCCTCTCGCAGCGACGGACGCCTGGAACCGCGTCCATCCACCACGGGTCGGGGGCGGGCTCGCGGTGCAACTCGAATCCCTCGCGCATGATCACACCGGTCCCCGCGTCTGTGGCGAGGCCCTCGAAGACCTCGAAGGTCCTCGCTCCCCACACCAGCACGCGGTCCTCGGGATAGGCTCGGTACGGGTACCAGATCGCCGCCGCCACGCTGGAGGTGGTCTCGTGCGGCATCGCAGCCGTCCGGATGCGAACACCGAAGCCCGCTTCCTGCAAGAGAACGGCGGTAGAGAGCCCGATCACACCGCAGCCGATCACCACCACATCCCGCAAGATACGTCCCCTCCTCAATCTCGATCTTCCCCACACTATAGCGTGCCCCGCGCGAAACCCGGCACAAGGCGGAGCGCTCCACACAGACGAATTTTCGCCACGGGGCCAACGACGGCGGCTATCGCGGAGAGTACAGTTCGTGTATCTTGAGACGGAAGGTTGGGGACCCATTCGGGAAACGGAGAAGGTAACGGAGAATGGCGGGGACATGACAGCTCGTCGCGCCGGACTCGAACAGGAGTTCTTCCTGGTCGAGGAGTCCGGGGCGCCATCCGTTCGGGCGGATGAGTTCCTGGAGTCGTGCGCGGAGGCGGCGGGGAAGCGGAGTGGCGCGGTCTGCTTCGCCCCGGAGTTCGTCATGGGACTGGTCGAGGTCAGCACGCCCCCGGCATGGAGCCTCGCGGAACTGGAGCGGGAGTATTTGCACAACCTCCGTCTGGCCCTGCGTGCCGCGCGGTCGCTGGATCTCAGACTCTACCCTCTTGGCGCATATCCGCTGCCCTTCGAACCGCGTATGCGAGACGAGCTGGACTACGAGATGCAGGTCCGCGTGGTCGGTCCCGAGAGGTTCGCACATGCGGGAAAATGCGCCGGAACGCACCTGCACCTGGAGCTCGCGGACGGGGCGGTGGACCCGGCGACCGGGATCTCCGCGGGCGCGCCGGAGAGAGCGCGAGCGGAGGCGCTCAGCCTCTACAACCTGGCGACGGCCCTCGACCCGGCCCTGATCCTCCTTACCCGCTCGTGCCCGTTCTACGAGGGACGGGCGGCGGGACTCTCTCCCCGCACGGTCCACTACCGGGGCGCCGCCGCCTTCGGATGGGAGGGTGTCTATACGAAGCTGCCACAGGTGGGCGGGCTGCTGCCATACGGAGAGACCGTGGAGCATCTCATCCGGCAGCAATTCGACCGGTACGAAGCATGGCTCGCGGCCATGGACCGGGCTGGCGTCGAACGCCACCTCTTCTCCGAGGCCGGCGGGGACGTGCTCAGGCCCGCCTGGAACCCGGTGCGGCTCAACCGCCAGGGCACGGTGGAGCTACGTGGCATGGACAGCAACTACCCAGAAGTCACCCTCACGGCGGCCGAACTGGTCATCACAGTAGCGAACCGGGTCCGCCGGGAAAGCCTGTCCGTGACCCCGGACGATGGCGTTCGCGCGTTCGAGCTGGATGGGGACACGCTCCGGGTGCCGGGCTTCGGGTATCTGATCTACACGCTCCTCCACGGCGCGGTCGCGGGAGAGGCGGGAGATTCGGATATCTCGGATTATCTTGATTCCATCCTGGAATTCGCTGGCGAGGACGGACGGCTAGCCGCGCTCCGCTGCCACCGGTGCTCGACCGGCGCGTACAGGATCACGGAGTCCCTCATCCTGCGGGAGTATGGCTCCGGTGACGGGCGTATCTCCGAGGAGGAAGGGCTGCGTCTGGTGCTGGAGGCGTGCGATG
>Ga0136617_10004299_pt1 | contig 12754 bp, 8 predicted proteins | sample AntDrymUQ3222106_2_FD_129672 | JGI IMG/M metagenome (GOLD analysis project Ga0136617, IMG submission 129672) | Polar desert sand microbial communities from Dry Valleys, Antarctica - metaG UQ322 (21.06) | ecosystem: Environmental > Terrestrial > Soil > Desert | place: Antarctica: Dry Valley...
ATACCTCGCGCACGACGCGCTGCGCCTTCGGCTTCGCGAGTAGCGATGCGGCAATCTCGCGCGTCGCAGCGGACAGCGTTTCCGGGCGCAGCGGCGCGGTGCCGTGTGTCGAGAATAGCCACGCGCTTTGCTGCCTTTCGGCCCGCGCAAGGCAGCGCTTGAGTATCGGCACGGCCGCATCCGACAGCGGCAGCGTGTGCACGCGCGGTTGCGTGCGCCTGCCTTTCGGATCGTGCAGGCGCAGCGTACTAGCGTGTAGATCAACATCGGCGACGGTAGCGCGTACCTGTTGCGCCGGCCGCTGCCCGCCGAGTACCAAGCAAGAGCAACGCATCGCGTACGGGCGAGTCAGGCGCCGCATGTAGCGAGGTCCAGTATTCGCGCAGTTCCGGCTCGCTTAGCGCACGGTCTAGGACCCGGTTGAATTGCGCTAGCGCGGCCGTTGCCTGGAAGGGGTTGCTCTTCACGTTGAACGGCAGAAAGGCAGCCGGCACCGAGCTGTCGAGCGCGGCCCGTTCAGCGAGTGCGTAGGCGGCCCGTAGATAACTACGCAGTTTGGCGGCTGTGCGGCCTTTGCCGGCCTCCGTAATCCTGCGCAAGATAGCGACACCGTCGCGCGGTTCGATTGCATTCGCAGGCAGCGCCGCGGTGATTGGGTGCGCCTTTTTGACATGCAGCGCGAAAGCGTTTTCATTCGCGGCCGCGCTCGACTTACCTTGCTTCCGCAGGTGGGCGACGTAACAGCCGAACAGCCTTTCGAGCGTGTACTGTCCTGCCGCGGCCTTGTCCGCTAGTGCGGCCAGGTGCTCCCGTTCCGCCGCCGTCTGTTCCGCCGTTGCGCGCGCCGCTTCCCGTGCTAAGTGCGCCCGGACGTCGCGCGTCTCCGGCCTCTGATAGAGCGCCGCTTTGCGCGTCACTTCCTCGCGGGCTTCTGTGATCGTAAGCGCGCCTTGTGCCTTTTTTTCGGTGTAAGCGCCAAGCGGGATGCGCGGGGTACTGCCGTCCGGCTTCGTATACCGCCAATACCAGCGCGGGTTCCCGCGGGGGTTCACATACAGTTGCAGCCCGCCGTGCGTCCGCGGCACGGCCCCGTCCGCCATCCAACGCTCCCGCCGCTCTTTCTTGGCCTGCGCGCGCGCTGCCCGAATGCCCGCAACTGTTAAAATCTTGCGCGCTGCCATGCCTCCCCCTTTTAGTTTTAGTCCCCAGGCGCCGCTGGCCCGTTTGCCAGTTATTTGCCAGTTAGGAGTCTATTTCCAGCTAGACTTTAAACATGCCTTGCTAGACAAGGGATAGCGGTGGATCGTTGTTTTTACATTAAAAATCGAGTCAAGCGGAGTCTAGAGAAATCTAGAGAAAACCGGAACACGGGGACTCATAATCCCTTGGTCGCTGGTTCGATTCCAGCCGGGCCCACCATTTTTCCGAGCTTTTTTACACGATAGCGCTCCTTGACATCTGGACGGCTGACTTCAACGTTGACCCAGGTGCACATGGAGAAGGCCGACTGAGTCACGATTCTTTGGTCGAAAATTCGAGCTCTTCGAGTTCGCCGTTGATGTCATGCTCGCAATTGGTTTCGGCAGTGGCGAGCGTTACGGTCACCAAGTGCGTTGCGGTGCTCTTCGTGGCAACACTCGGGGCCTCTGGCGTTCAGGCGGCTGATCGTGCGGTCAATCAAAGGCTGCTCGAACTTCCCAATGATCGCTGGGTCGAGATTCATCGCCAGCGATCGGACGATGCGGTGACCTTTCCCAGGCAAGCGCACGGCGGTAGCGCATTTGATCTGAAACGCGGGCGCATTGTCCTGTTCGGTTCCGACACCCATGGCACCGATTGGTCCAATAGCCCGCGTTACTTCGACGTCGCGTCATTCACATGGGGGCGAGCCTACCCGGATGATGATCCTTCAAGCTATCGCGTCCGCCAAGACGGAATTCCGGTCGCGGGAAGCGATGAGTCCCGTCCCTGGGCCATGCATAGTTTTGCGGCCGTTACTTACGATGCGTTGAATGATCAAATCGTCGTAGCGAGTTACCCTCAGCATCTGGAGCCCGGCCGCTTCACCGGCGCGGTTGCGCATTTGTGGCGCAAAATTTCTCGCCACCCAACGTGGGTGTTCGATCTTGAGACCGAGCGTTGGCGCGCGCTCAGCAGTCCTGCCACCCACTTTTTTCCCTACGCAACCACGTTCGACTCGCATCGCGCTATCGTCGTGGGATACCGAAACGACGGCATATACGAGCTCGCGATGGACCAGAAAGAGCCTCGCTGGACGTATATCGCCGCTGCATCGAATCGCGGCTACCACACCAATGCAGTCTACGACTCACGCCGCCGCCGTGTCATCGTTGCTGGACGTCATGATTTGTCGAACGACATCTTCATCTACGATCCGCTAACCCGGCGCGACCGGATCATGCCCACGCCGAGGCAACGTCCACCCAAGTTTCGGCACGCGCCGATGGCGTTTCACCAGCGCAAAGGCGTGATGGTTGTCCTAGTGGACCACGCGTCCAAGGTGGCCCAGCGCATCGGGGCCGCGACCTGGGCCTACGATCCCGATGTGGATGGTTGGCTGCGGATCGCGAGCGCAACGCTCCCGTTTTCCGTTGGAATGAATTACAACCTGCATTACGACCCGTTACACAATGCACTACTCCTCGTATGCGATGATGCGGACGGAGTCACTGCGGTGTGGGCGCTCAAGCTGAGTTGAACGACTGCTAACGGCTTCGCGTCCGATCCTGCCGCCGCTTATCGCTCAATACGGAGCAGCGTGCGTCGCGCCTTGGTGCACCGATTCTCCTAGTGCGCGAGCTGCGCGGACCATTGGCATCGCTATTTAACGAGACATCCGCTAGCTCGTTGCACCAACGTCGTTTCCACGCAACTCTTCGGGACGTTTGCTGTCACTTCGTTACTGCGACTCATCGACATCCCATATGCGCATCCAACACTTAGCTGCAGCGTTTCTGCTGACCATCACCTTGCTTGCTTGTTCCTCGCTGCCGGCGCAGCAAGCGCCCGCGCAAGTCGGCACGCCCGCGCGCACGCCCGATGTTCCCTATGAGCCGTCGCCACCGGAGGTCGTGAAGACCATGCTCGATCTCGCGCGAGTCGATTCCAATGACCTGGTCTACGATCTAGGCTCGGGTGACGGTCGCATCGTGATCATGGCTGCGCAGGATTTTGGGGCGCGTGGCGTCGGCGTCGACATCGACCCTAAGCGCATCGCGGAGGCCAGTGCGAATGCCCGGAGTGCAGGAGTGGTCGACCGGGTGCAGTTCATCGAGGGCGACCTGTTTACCACCGATTTTTCCCGGGCGTCGGTGGTGACCTTGTTCCTGTGGCCCAACATCAACATGAAGCTCCGGCCGACGCTACTGGCGCTCAAGCCAGGCACCCGCATCGTCTCGTACGTCCACGACCTGGGAGACTGGCGGCCCGACAAAGTCGTCAAGGTGCAAAGCCGGCTTGGCGAGCGCAATGTCTATTTGTGGATCGTACCGGCGGCCGCGAAGGCCGGCACGGAACGCGTCGTGCACTGATGATGGCGTCGAGCGCGTTTGACGTAGAGTCCTCTTAGGCTGCGCAGACTGCGAGCGCAATCACGCTTGGCTACGGCTTCGATCTGTCCTCCGCAGCGGAGATAAAGACCAACCCGAACGCACTATGCCGATTGCGCGAGGTCGAGCGATTCTGCCGACCGGTTATTCGATGCGGGCGCCCGAAGCTTTGATGAGGGGCAGCCAACGCTCGTTTTCCGACTTAATGAACGCGGCAAAATCCTCAGGGCCGCGCTCGACAACTGGGGTGCCGGCGCGCAAGAATCGTTCGCGTATTTCAGGTTTCGCGAGCACTTTCGTCAACTCAGCGGCGAGCCGCGCGACGACTTCCTTCGACATGCCTGCGGGGCCGACGAGTCCCTGCCACCCAGCAGTTTCGAGGCTTGCGAACCCCTGTTCACGCGCAGTCGGCACGCTTGGGAGCTCAGGGTCGCGCGTCGGGTTGGTGACCGCCAGCGCCTTGAGCTTACCGGCCTTGATTTGCGGCGTGAGCACCGAGCCGACGTCGATCAACATATGAGTCTGCCCAGCGATCAGGTCCGTCACGGCCGGGGCCGAGCCTTTGTAGGGAATATGCAGCATCTTGAGTCCGGCCACCTGGTTTAATAGCTCGCCGTTCAAGTGCGTGATCGAACCGTTGCCGCCGGAGGCGAAGTTGACCTTGCCGTCGTTCTTCTTTGCCCAGTCGATGAATTCGGCGAGCGTGTTCGCCGGATGGCCAGCAGGCACTGCGGCGACGAAGTAAGTCGCCACGAGCTGGCCGATCGCGGTGAAGTCTTTCACCGGATCGTACGGACGCTGCGCCATCATGTTCGGTGCGAGCGCGATCGGACCGATGTTGGCGATGATCAGCGTATAGCCGTCGGGCATCGACTTCGCCACGTCCGCTGCGGCCGCGACGCCGGCGGCGCCGGGTTTATTCTCCACGATCACCGGCTGTCCAAGCGCCTCGGCGAGAGGCTGCGCGATCAAACGCGCGGTGAAATCGATGCCGCCGCCCGGTGGAAAACCCGCCACGATCCGCACCGGCTTGACCGGATAGGTGCCCTGCCCCTGCGCTCCCGGCGGTGTGCCGAGCGCGATCGTTGCGACGACAATGGCCAAGATGTGCGCGAGTGTCTGCATGTTCGTCTCCGACCGAGTTGGCTGCCTATCGGCGAGCATTCATGAGTGGCGGTGACCAGATCATACGCAATCACAAACTCACCGGAACACCGCTGCGCACTCGCGCATCGTATTGTCGTGAATGTCCAAAACGTTGCGCAATGGGCTCTGATAGCCGCCCGCTAGATTCCACGCGATCGGCACACTCAGGCGGGCGGCGTTCTCGAATACCAGTCGGTCGCGATCACGCAACTGTCCCGTGGTGAGCCAGCCGCCCAACGGATCATCGACGTGCGGATCGGCGCCAGCCTGATACAGGATGACGTCACAGTCGGCCATCGACTCAACAAGCCGCGGAATCGCATCGAGGAAGCGCGTTGCCTGTCGCGGCGAATCCCATCCCGCGCCGGCGCTGTAATGCCGGATCCAGTCCGCGCCAAGTCGCCGCAGGATGTCGTCGGTTCCGTTGCCCCAATGCTGATCGAAATCGAGGATCCCTACTCGGCTCACTGCCGCCTCCAACCGCAAGACGCATGCCGTCACCATCAGGCCGTTGAATGTACAGAAGCCCTGAACGGTGTCGTATGTCGCATGATGAAAACCTGAGCACGGCGCGACAGCAACCCGACCGTTGCGGACCGCCTCGCGCGCGGCGGCCAACATGGAACCTGACGTGTAAGGCAATGACGCCGCGACCGCAGCCAACCGATTGCCGAAGCCGTTGGCCTTCCGACACGCAAGGACATCCTCGACAAATCGCCGGTCGTGCGCCAAGGCGAACTGCTCGACGGTGACCGGGTCGGGCGCGATGATTTCCAACGGAAGATCCAGGGCCTGCCAAGACTTGACCACTTCCCGCGGCTTGTGCGCGCTGGGCGAGAAACTTTCCGAGTCGGCCACCATAAGGTCGGTGTACAAGATTTTCATCGCCGTTTATTGTGCCCCAATCACCGCTCGGCTCACACGCGATTGAGGAGATGGAATAGCTGGTGCGGCTCTTCTGTGGGCACGAACACCGAGCGCACCGCCTCGGCAACGTAGCGTTCATAATTGGAGGTCGGCATCACCACAGAGACGGTCGGCAATGCGGCCAAAGACGACCGGGCGAACGACTCTTGGAATTGGTGGATCCGCTGCTCTCGCGCGATCTGAAAGCGCTGATACTGAGCGAGGGCCCGCTGGAAGTCGGCCTCCAGCACATCGTGCGCCACGACCGAGACCAGCAATCCGAGGTTCTGCCAGAACCCCGGCAGGTTGGGCGCTGGAGTTTCCAGCAAGATCGCGAACGCCATGCAGGACTCTTTGAACGCGCCAATTTGATACAGCGCGAGGGCGCGCATGTGGGCGACGTCCCAGTCGGACGGATGCTGCCGGAGTATCGCGTCATAGGCTGCCACGGCTTGTCACAGCGCGTTCCCCAGGTGCATCCGGAGACCGTCTTGCCGCCGAGCGTCGCTAGCTGCCGACGCGCTCGGGGGCGCAAGCGCACCGCAACAGGATTTGTAGCGCAGTCCACTACCGCAGCCGTAGAGGCGATTCCGCCCCGGCTGCAGAAAAGTCCGCGCGGCCACGTCCATTTGGCAATCGATCCGCACTGACCTTTCGCGCTGAGCTTGGGAGTATGGATTGTAATCCCGTGATCGTAGGCGCGCTTGCGAGTATCCTTTCGTGCCTGGGCTGCGCCAGGTGCATTCATCGCGACATTTCAGGGTGAGTACATCCTCTATCAGCGCAGAGGGCACCTTCGAGCCCTTCGACAAGCAAGCTTTCTAATCTCGAAAGGGGACTCCAAATGGCAAATCCTTTTGTGCACGTTGAACTCGCGACGACCGATGTCGCCAAGGCCAAGGACTTCTACGGAAAGCTATTCAGTTGGAAAATGGAAGAGATGCCGATGCCCGAGGGGACGTACACACTGATCAACGTTGGCGAGGGGACCGGCGGCGGTATGATGAAGCAGATGATGCCCGGCGCGCCATCGATGTGGATGGCCTACGTGAATGTCGACGACCTCAAGGCAGCCACGCAGCAAGCGAAATCCCTCGGTGCCAACGTGATGAAGGACGTCACAGAGGTCAAGGACATGGGGTGGTTCTCGATCATCACCGATCCGACTGGTGCGATGCTCGGGCTTTGGCAAAACAAGTGAACTAGGGCCTGTTAACAAGGATCGCTCGCATGACCTTCCGCAGCGGCCGTCATTTTTTGCAGATACCCGGCCCTACAAACGTGCCCGACCGCGTGTTGCGCGCGATCGACCGTCCGACGATCGACCACCGCAGTCAGGAATTCGGCGAGCTTGGACGGCGCGTGCTCGACGGCTTGCAGCAGGTCTTCAAGACCCAGCATCCGGTGGTCATCTTCCCCGCCTCGGGAACGGGCGCGTGGGAGGCCGCGTTGGTCAACACTCTGTCGCCCGGAGATAAGGTTTTGATGTGCGAGACGGGTCACTTCGCGACCTTATGGGAGCGGATGGCGACGAAGCTCGGACTCACCGCCGAACTCATTCCGGGCGATTGGCGCCATGGCGCCGATGCGGCAGCGATTGAGGCGCGACTCGCTGACGACAGGGGCCACGTTATCAAGGCGGTATGCATCGTCCATAACGAGACATCGACCGGTGTCACCAGCCGAATACCGCTCGTGCGCCAAGCAATCGAAGCCGCCAAGCATCCGGCGCTGCTGCTGGTCGACACAATATCCTCGCTCGGCTCGATCGACTACCGTGCCGATGCGTGGGGAGTCGACGTCACCGTCGCCGGCTCGCAGAAAGGCTTGATGTTGCCACCTGGTCTCTCGTTCAACTCGATCAGCGACAAAGCGCTTGCGGCGGCGAAACGAGCGCGCCTTCCCAAGTCGTATTGGGACTGGGAGGACATGCTCGCGAGCAACCAGACCGGATTTTTTCCCTATACGCCGGCGACCAACCTGCTGTATGGGCTGGACGAAGCGTTGAAGATGCTGCGCGAAGAAGGCTTGGGCCAGGTGTTCGCTCGCCACGATCGGTACGCCGAGGCGACACGCCGCGCCGTGCGCGCGTGGGATCTCGAAATCCTGTGCGCCAACCCCCAGGAGTATTCGAGCGTGCTCACCGCAGTCATGATGCCAGCGGGTCACGATGAAGCGGCGTTCCGCAAGGTTGTGCTGGGGCGCTTCAACATGTCGCTCGGCGCCGGGCTCACAAAATTGAAAGGCAAGGTGTTTCGCATCGGGCATCTCGGCGACTTTAACGACTTGACCCTTACCGCAACACTTGCGGGAGTGGAAATGGGCTTGGCGCTGGCGGGCGTGCCCCACAAAAAAGGCGGCGTGCGGGCGGCGATGGACTACCTTGAGGAAGAGCGCGGCGTGGCAAGCGCGGATGGCGCCGCACAATCCACCGAGCCGGGAAGCGGTGCCCACTTCGAGCCCGCACGCGCGGATGGGTCCGCGGCGAGAGTCCGCCGCGCGTAACCCTCGCCGAAGACGAACCCTGGCTCGCGTTCCAGCAATGGCGAGCTTCAGCTACAAACCGTGTATGCCGGAATGCGCTCGAACGGCATCGGCCTCCATAGGATCGACACGGTCGGCGCCGTCTGGCGGCAACGGGCAAATCGTCCCGTCGGGCCCGCTCTCCGCTCACTTGATTGACGGCGCATAGCCCGCGTAACGGCTATCGGCGCCCAGGACAGAAGGGCGCCTGGGGCATGGCCTGACTCTTGCTTTATTCGCTCGAATAACCATGGGTTAGCACTCGACCTATTCGATGATATGAACACTCGCTCCTGCGTGATCGCCGTCGGTCGCAGCGTCTTCGCCGCGCACGTCATCCGCGATGAAGTCCGACCGAGCGGCGTCGCCAGTGAGCGCGCGAACCGTTAACGTACCCGACGAGCGTGATGCCTGCGGCAGACCGGCCGGGGCAGTCGCCGTTGCTCCAGAGGCAACCACCGCGGCGCCGTTACGAAGCGAAGCACGCTCTCGCAGTGTGGACGAGCTCTTAGCGGACGCTTATTGGGAGCAGGACCGGAATTATCGTTTTGTCTCCTTCAGCGGCGCGCCATTCCGCGGTTACGGATTCGCAGACATCATCGGCAAAGCGCGGTGGGAGTTGCCGTTCGAAGGGATGGATGAAGCCGCTTGGAAAAGCCACCGCGCGCAACTCGACGCCCGAGAAACATTTCGCGACCTCGAGCTCAAGTACGTGATCAGCGACGGCAACTTGCTTTATCTCAGCGTGAGTGGCCAACCTTTTTTCGACGAACAGGGCAATTTTCAGGGGTACCGCGGCACGACGCGCGACATCACTGAGCGCAAGCGCGCTGAGATCGCGCGCGAGCAGCAGCGCGATGCAGCAGAGGCAGCGCTGCGCGAAAGCGAGGCGCGCTTCCGGAGCCTGACCGCATTGTCGTCCGACTGGTATTGGGAGCAGGACGAAAACCTGTGCTACACGCCTCACCCCGGCGGAAAGGACCTTGAACCTCCGCTGCGCCGCGCCGAAGATCTGGGCAAGCACCGCTGGGACCTTCCGCTCTTCGGCGTCAGCGACACGCAATGGACAGAGCACAAAGCAATCCTGGCCGCGCGCAAGCCGTTTGCGGATTTCGAATACCAACGAAAGCGCGCCGACGGCGCGCTTCGCACCGTCAGCGTCAGCGGCGAGCCGAAGTTCGACGCGACGGGGAAATTCATCGGATATCGTGGAATCGGCAAGGACATTACCGAACGTCGCCGCGTCGAACAAGTGGTGGGCATGGAGCACGCGGTCGCTCGATGTTTGAGCGTTGCAGAAACGGCGACAGCTGCGTTGCAGGACGTTATTCGCGCCGTATGCGAAACCTTGAACTGGGAGTGTGGCCGCTACTTTCACTTCGACGAGCCAAGTGGCGAGTTGCGCTTCGCCGAGTTCGGAGGCCTACCGAGTGAAGCGGCAGCGCAAGTCCACGCCGCATCCCACGGTCGCGCTTTCGCGCCCGGCGACGGTTTGGTGGGACTTGCATGGCAATCCGAGTCGCCGCTCTGGATCGCGGATATGACGCAGGGTGTCGGAACCCCGCAGATGCCGATCGCCGTGGCGGCGGGCATGCATGGCGCTTTTGTCTTTCCGGTGATTGCAAATCGCAAGCCGATCGGAATACTCGCGTTCTCCAGTCGTGAAATTCGCGAGCCGGACCACTGGCTGCGACAGGCGGTGCCGGCAATCGGCAGCCAGCTCGGCCAGTTCTTGCAGCGCCATCACGGTGAAGAGCAGTTGCGCGAAAGCGAAGCCCGTTACCGCGCGCTCGCTGCATTGTCGTCCGACTGGTATTGGGAGCATGACGAAAACCAGCGGTTTACCCGAATGTCCGACCATGTGCTGGAGAAATCCGGCATCAGCGCCGATGCAATTCTGGGCAAGACTCGCTGGGAATCGGGGATTCGCTACGATCCCGCCGATCGCGCACGGTTGGAAGCCGATATAGAGGCCAGGCGCACATTCCAGGACTTCGAGTTTCGTCGCTTGGATGCCCACGGTGTCGAACGCGTGCTGCAAATCAGCGGCGTGCCGATGTGGGATACGTCGGGCCGTTACATCGGCTATCGGGGTATCGGCCGAGACATCACCGAGCGAAGGCGGCGCGAGGGGGAGCTGCGCCGCTTTCGCGCGGCAATGGATGCGACAGCGGACGCCATCTACCTCGTCAATCCGGCAACCTTGAAGCTCATCGACGTCAATGTCACCGCGTGCAGGATGCTGGGGTATACGCGCGAAGAAATGATGGAGTTCGGGCCGGGGGAACTGCGTGATGTTGCGCCCAACGAGCTCGACGATGTTTATGCAGCGCTGATCCGCGACACCTCGACAATCGACACCATTGAAGCTTCATACAGGTGCAAAGACGGATCGCACCTGCCGGTGGAAATTCAGCGCCGAGCGTTGCACTCGGGAGAAGGTTGGATCATTGTCGTCGTCGCTCGTGACATCAGCAATCGCCTCCGGGCAGCCGAACAGATCAAGGAGAGCGAAGAGAAGTATCGGCTGCTTTGGGAAACGACGACCGACGCTGTTGTCCTGATGCGCTCCGACAATAGAATCCTGTACGCGAACTGGGCCGTACGGGATGTTTTCGGATATGAACCGGAGGAGCTAGAAGGCCAAGACCTCGCGGTCTTGCAGCCTGAACGGTTCCGCCAACAACACCGGCATGGCGTCAAGCGCCATCTGGAGACGGGAGCGAAGAGACTGAACTGGCGCGCTGCCGAAGTCGCCGGTTTGCACCGCGACGGACACGAGTTTCCCGTGGAAGTTGCGTTCAGCCAATTAGCGATGGGCGGCGAGCCGATCTTCGCGGGCTTCATGCGGGACATCAGCGAACGCAAAAAAGCGGAGCGGGCAATTCGCCATCACGCGGTGCAGCAAGGGTTGATCGCGAAATTCGGACAACAGGCGTTGGCTAGCACCGATCTCGACGAACTCCTGAATCAAGCCGCGAAGGTCATCGCCGAAGGCCTCGACCTCGGCTTCTCCCTGATCCTTCAGCTTGCGCCCGACGGCCATTCGCTCGTCATCAAGTCTGGATCAGGATGGAATGATGGTTGGATCGGACGCCATCTCACCGACACCGGGCCGGACTCGCAACACAATTTTGTCCTGGCGTCGCGCGAGCCGATCATCATCGAAGACGTCGCCCAGGAAACACGATTCAAGGCTTCGGAGATGCTGACCGGACATGGCATCGTCGCTGGCATCGATCTGCGTATCGCCGGCGCGAGTGGACCCTACGGCTTGCTCGGCGCGTACTCCCGCGAAGGCATCACCTTCACTTCCGCGAACGTGGCTTTTCTGCAGAGCATCGCGAATGTTCTCACCACGGCCATCGACCGCAAGAATGCCGATGAGAAAGTCGCCTATCTCGCCCAATTCGATTCGCTGACCGGCCTTCCCAACAGAAACCTCTTTCGCGATCGACTCACGCAAACGCTGACGCAGGCCAAGCGCAATGTCTGGCAAGTCGGCGTGGTGTTCCTCGACCTCGACGGCTTCAAGGATGTCAACGACGCGTCTGGGCACGCCTCGGGCGACAAGCTGCTCACTCTCGTCGCGCATCGTTTGCAGCAGTCCGTGCGCAGCGGCGACACCGTTGGACGGCTCGGAGGAGACGAGTTCGGCATCATCTTCTCGAATATCGCCGAAGCCGCCGACGCCAATCTAGTCGCGCAACAGGTGATCGCCGCGCTGGAGCGTCCGTTCCTAGTCGATGGTGACGATATCCGGATTAGTGCGAGCATGGGAATCTCAATCTATCCCACCGACGGCGGAGGACCGGAGATTCTCTTGAAGAATGCCGACACCGCGATGTACCGCGCCAAGGAGCAAGGCCGGAACAATTTTCAGTTTTATACCGAGGAGCTGAATGCGCAGGCAACGCGCAGAATGGGGATGGAGCGCGAGTTGCGCCGCGCAATAGAGCGAAGCGAATTCGAGCTCTACTATCAGCCGCAAGTATCGCTCGACAGCGGTCGCATCATCGGCGTCGAGGCGCTGATACGCTGGCGGCATCCCACGCGGGGATTGTTGCTGCCCGCGGAATTCATCGGTGTCGCGGAGGAGACGCGGCTCATTTTGCCGATCGGCCAATGGGTGATCGAAGCCGCGTGCGCGCAAGCTGCCGAATGGCATCGAAGCGGTGGCACGAAGCTCTTTGTTTCGGTCAACGTCTCGCCTGCGGAGATCAGGCGCGGTAGCGTCGTGTCGCACATCCGTGAAGTGCTGATGCGATCGGGGCTCGAACCGCGCTACCTCGAAATCGAGCTGACCGAGAGCGTCATCATGGACGGCGCCGAATCCTTCATCCACACGCTACAGGGCCTTAAAAAACTCGGGGTGACGATCGCGATCGACGACTTTGGCACTGGTTACTCGAGCTTGAGCTATTTGAAGCGCTTTCCGATCGACAAAGTCAAGGTTGATTGCTCGTTCATTCGCGACATCGTCAGCGATCCAGATGACGCCGCCATCGTGCAAGCAGTGATCGCCATGTCGCACCACTTGAAGCTCAAGGTCGTCGCCGAGGGTGTCGAGACGGCGCAACAGGCAGAATTTCTGCGCCGCGGGCACTGTG
>Ga0136617_10004300_pt1 | contig 12754 bp, 8 predicted proteins | sample AntDrymUQ3222106_2_FD_129672 | JGI IMG/M metagenome (GOLD analysis project Ga0136617, IMG submission 129672) | Polar desert sand microbial communities from Dry Valleys, Antarctica - metaG UQ322 (21.06) | ecosystem: Environmental > Terrestrial > Soil > Desert | place: Antarctica: Dry Valley...
GGTCTACTACGGCAACCTCGCGTACGGGATCGAGGCCGCCGCGCAGACCTACTTCTCGAAGCCGGCGAAGCGCCTCTCGCTCCGGGAGGCGGCGCTGGTCGTCGGCTTGACGCAGGCGCCGTCGGCCTACGACCCGTTCCTCGAGCCCGAGCGGGCGGTCGACCGCCGCGACCAGGTGCTCGCCGCGATGCTCGCGCAGGGGACGATCAGCCGTCGCGAGCACGACTTCGCAGCCGGCTCGCGCTCGCTCGGCCTCGAGCCCGGACGGTTGTACCGCGAGATCCGGGAGCCGTACTTCTTCAGCTACGTCCGCGAGCGGCTGATCCGTGCATACGGTGTCGAGACCGTTCGCTCGGGAGGGTTGAGCGTCTACACGACGATCGTGCCCCGGTGGCAGCGGCTCGCGCAGCGGGCGATCAGGCAAACGCTCACCGAGCGCGGCGACCCCGCGGCCGCTCTGATCTCGATCGATCCACGCAACGGCGCGATCCGCGCGATGACCGCGGTCGTTCCCGGCCGCGCCAACAACGAGTTCAACCTGCTCTCGCAGGCGCGGCGCCAACCCGGATCGACGTTCAAGACCTTCGTGCTCGCGGCCGCCGTCGCCCGCGGGATCGACCCCGAGACGACGTACTACGTCTCGGCCCCGTTTACCTACCGGGTGCGAGAGAACGGGCGTTGCGAGGACGGGTCGTGGTGGTGCGTGAAGACCTACGACTCGAGCTACTACGGCTGGAGCTCGATCAGCCGCTCGACGCTGCGCTCCGACAACTCGGTCTATGCGCAGCTGACCCTCGACGTGACACCCGAGAAGGTCGGTGCGATGGCGCGGTTGCTCGGCGTGCGCACACCGCTCACGGTCGCGGGCAGCTTCGTTCCGGCGATGGGCCTCGGCTCGGTCGCCGTCTCGCCGCTCGACATGGCGTCCGCCTACGCAACGCTCGCAGCAGGTGGCGTCTACTCCGAGCCGACCGCGATCCGCCGCGTCGTGCTGCCGAACGGCAAGGTCGATACCGGTGCGGGCTTCGGCAAGGTGAAGCGGACGCGGGTCGTCCCCGACGGCGTGGCCGCGGCCGTGACCGAGATCCTCGAGGACAACATGCTCTACGGAACGGGGACGCGGGCGTCCTTCGGTCGGCCCGCTGCGGGCAAGACCGGAACGACCGACGAGCACGCCGACGCCTGGTTCGTCGGGTACACCCCCGAGCTTGCGACCGCGGTCTGGATGGGCTACACGCGTGGCGAGATCCCAATGCAGAACGTGCATGGGATCGCCGTGTCGGGTGGGAGCTTTCCGGCCGAGATCTGGCGTCGTTTCATGGAGCCGGCGCTCGCCTCGCGACCGGCCGTGGCCTTCCCGGAGCCTCTCCAGGCGCCCGTGTACCAGCGCTGGGAGCGCGGGCCCACAGCCTTGAGCTACGACCCGTACTACGTCGCGCCGCCCGCACCGACGCCAGCGCCTGCGCCCGAACCGGAGGCCGAGGCCAAGGCGGAAGACGCGACGTCCGCAGGCGATTCGCAAACGGGTCGGTGAGCCCCGCTCGCGGCCGGGTGCTCGCCGGCGCGGCGTGTGCCCTAGTCGCCTCCGTCGTCATCGCCTCGGTTGCCGCGTGGCCGCGTGGATCGGCGGTTGCGCCGGCCGACGGACGGCATCTGACAAACGGCACAGCATGGCCGTTCGCGCTGCTTCTGGCGTCGGCATTCGTCGCATACCTCTCGTCGCTTCTGCTTCTGCGTCTCGGCGGAGCGCGCCTCGTCGTGGTCGGCGCGGTGGCGATCGCCGTGCAGCTGGCGCCGCTCGGCGCGCCGCTGCTGCTCTCGACCGACGCGTGGACGTACTGGGGATACGGACGGATCGCGGTTGCCGGGGAGAACCCGTATCTCGATCCACCGGCCGAGTCGCAACTCGGCCCTGCGGCGCCGTACGTCGGGGTCGATTGGCTGGACGCCACATCTGTCTACGGGCCGGCGTTCACGCTGGCAGCGGAGCCGCTGGCGCGCGCGGCGGGGTCGTCTGCAGCAGCCGCGGCATGGGTGTACAAAGGCCTCGCCGGCGCCGCGGCAGTCGCGGCGGCGATCCTGGCCGCCCGGCTTGCACGACGGCGAGCCTTCGCCCTCGCCGTGGTCGGGTGGAACCCTGTGCTCGCCGTGCACCTGGCGGGAGGCGGGCACAACGACGCGTGGGTCGGTGCGCTGCTCCTCGGCGCGCTCGCGCTTTCGGCAAGCGGCCGTGGCCGCTGGTCGGGCGCGCTCTGGGCGCTCGCGATTCTCGTCAAGTGGGTTCCGGCGCTCTTCCTCGCCCTGCGCTGGCTCGTCCCTGGGAAGCGGGTGAGACCGCGACTCGCAGGACTCGTGGTTGCCGGCATGGCCGTGCTCGGCGTCGCTACGTGGCGGTACGGGCTTGCGTGGGCTCGGGCGCTGGAGCCGCTCGCGGAGAACGCAGCCCAGGAGACGAGCTACGCGCTTCCCGCGCGGCTCGAGCAGCTCGGTCTCTCCGAGAGCGCCGCGCTCGCGCTCGCGCTCGCGGTCTTGGTCGGTGGCCTCGTCTGGCTGGTCCGGGAGGCACGAGCCGCACGCCCGCGTCTGGGGCGCGCCGCATGCCTCGTGCTGTGTACGACCCCCTACCTCGCGGTCTGGTACCTCGCGTGGGCCGTCCCCCTCGCAGCCGCTGACGACGACGATGTCGCGCTCGTCGGCGTGCTCGGGCTGAGCGCGTATCTGCTGCCCCAGACGATTCCCTTGTGAGCTCAGCCGGCCACCGGCCGACGACAGCTCGGCTGTCCGGGTCGCGTCGATTCTCGCTCCGCGCGCGAATCCCGTGGGGCACCCCGACCCACCACCCACTGTCGATTCTATCGTCTTCGCAGGCAACAAAGTGTGCCGGAGCAGCGCCGACTTCGTGCCAATTCAGCGACGACGAAGCACGAGCACTCCGTCGAAGTCGCCGACGAGCTCGAACCGCGGGTCGCGCTCGAGCCGTGCGAGCGCTCGCCGGAACCGCACAGGTGCGACTGCGTCGTCGAGGTAGCTCGGCCGCTCCGTGTCGACGACGACCCAGTTCGCCTCGCGCAGGACGGGGAAGCTGAAGACCCTGCGCCGTTCCGACAGATGAGCCCCGAGTGTGTTGGTTGCGCTGACGGGCGCGCCGGGCGGAACGAGCGCGATCGCGCGTTTCGCGGCACGCGCGTGCCTGGTGACGAGGTGCTCTCGGGTCCCGAGCTCGGAGCCGAAGGGAACATGTCGCCAGATCGGTAACGGGCCCAGCACGACACCGGCGAGCGCCGTCGCGACGACCACGAGCCTGGGAATGAAGCCGGTCCTGAGCGCGCGTCCGAGGCGTGCGGCGCCGAGGATCGCCGCGATCAAGAGCCCAGGGATCGCAGTCGCGGTGTAGTGAAAATGGATCGAGGTCTGCGTCGAGGTGTCGGACAGCACGTTGAGGGCGATCTCCGGCAGCGCCAGGAGCGCCGCGAGGGGGGCGAGCAGCGGCAGGCCGAGCAATGGCAGGAGCAGGTCTCCGAGGTACGCGAGATCCCGGATCTGCGTGACGGCCGAGACGATCGTCCCGGGCTCGGCGATCGCGGTCTCGGCGATCCCGCCCGGCGAGCCGCCCACAGTTCGGTAACGGCCCGCAAACGGGGTGCCGTCGCCAACCGCGAAGTGGGGGACGACCACCGCGACCGCGACGAGTGAGACCAGCGTGCCCCCCGTCGCGATCGCGAGCCCTGCACGGCGCCGACCGTCGCGGGTCGCATACCAGAGACCCATCGCCGCCACCGAGAGGCCGACGTGCTCTTTCGTCAGGCACGCGGCGGCCGCAACGAGCGAGAACGCGAGGAGACGGTCGCGGTCGAGCAGCACGAACGCGGTGAGCAGGAGGGGCGTGGCGAAGGCGACCGGGTGAAAGTCGTCGAGCACGAGCCATTGGGTCGGGGGGTAGAGCAGGTAGGCGATCCCGAACCCGGCGCCGGCGTACGCCGAGCCCAGAGCTCGCTCAGCGAGCACGTACACGGGCACGGCTCCGAGGGCGACCGCGCACGCCTGGAGCACGAGCAGGAGGGAGGCATCGGGCCAGAGCCACCACAACGGTGCGACGACGGCCACGATCGGATCGACGTGGGCGCCGAGACGGAGGAACTGGTCTCCGCGCAGCCCCGTGACCGAGAGCGGATCGCCGTTTGCCGTCGACCACACGGCCTGGACGAGGTTGCCGACGTCGAAGCGACCGGTCCAGAACGCCTTGTGGTGCAGGACCGCCAACGAGGCGAACCCGCCCGCGAATGCGAGGCTCGCGAGCGCGAGCAGGGCCCGCGGTCGGGTCATCGGGCTGCGACTGCCCGCTCGAGCAGCTTGCGCCAACGCTCGCCGAGGACGACCTCGCTGGCGTGACGCTCGTAGGTCAGGCGACCGGCGTGCCCGATCGCCTTCGCAAGCGCCGGTTTCGCCGCGAGTCTGCGGATCGCCCACGCGAGCTCGGCCGGATCGCCGGGTGCCACCAGCAGCGCGTCCTCGCCGTCGGTGAGCAGCTCCCGCGCCGCGGGCGTATCAGCGGTGACGACCGCGACGCCGCACGCGAGCGCCTGGAATACCTTGTTCGGGATCACGCGCGCCGCTTTCGCGCCCGTCCCGAAGATCCCGAGCGCGCAGCCTGCGCTCTGGTACGCCGCCGGAAGCTGCGTGTACTCGAGCCAGGAGCAGTAGTCGACATTCGGCGCGCGCGCGTCGAGTAGCGACTCGAGCTGGCCGTCGCCGACGACCTTGAACGCGATCTCCGGCGCGAGCCTGGCCGCCGAGAGGATCGTGTCGAGGCCGTGCAGCGGGATCAGCTTGCCGACATGGAGGGCGCGGAAGGCGCCCGGTGGCTGCCAGCCCGGCCGGAAGAGCGCGTCCTCTGCCCCGACGAAGGCGACACCGAGGCGCTCCTCGGGCAGCCCCATCGTCTCCGAGAAGAACCTGGCGTGGGCGGCGGTATCCGCCACGACGAGATCGGCCTTCCCGAACGCGATCCGGTCGACCTGGCGCAGGATCCCGGCGGCCGGTGACCGACGTCGGAACCGCCGCCTGTCGTCGACGAGAGTGTCGTAGAGGGAGACGAGCGGGTTGAAGACGATCGGCCGGCCCGCGGCGGCACGCCGAGCCGCGGGAATGTCGAAGTGCCCCGGGTACCCGACGATCAGGACGTCCGCCTCGGCAAGCGCCCCACGGGCGAGCGCGCCTTCCGCTCGTGCGATGCGAGCGAGTTGCCCGAGCCCGAGCTGCCAGTTGTGGCGCCGCCCCCACACCGGGATCTGGCGCTCGACGACGTCGACTCCTGCCGAGCGCAGACACGAGATCACCTGCGCGTTGCGTGGATACGACCGGTCGTACGTGCCGAAGTAGAGCGCCTTCACGGGCGCGTTACCGCAGGATCTCGTCCACCGGCGCGTCGCGACGCGCGAGCGCCCGCATCCGCTCCACGTGCTGGCTCGTGATCAGCTCCGAGAGCAGCCCCAGCGAGAGGAACTGGATCCCGACGACGACGAGCAAGACACCGAGCGTCAGCAAGGGACGCCCGCCGATCGCATCACCGGTGAGCTTGACGATCGTGAGATAGAGCAGGATCGCGAAGCCGCCGGTCGAGAGACCGAGTCCGAGCCCCCCGAAGAGATGTAACGGGCGATGGCGGTACCGACCCATGAAGGTCACGGTGAGCAGGTCGAGGAAGCCGCGCACGTAGCGCTCGACCCCGTACCGGCTCCGTCCGTGGGTCCGTGGTCGGTGCCTGACCGCTACCTCGGTGACGCGGAAGCCCCGATCGTGTGCGAGGACGGGGATGAAGCGATGGAGCTCGCCGTAGAGCGGAAGCTCCTGGACGACATTCGCCCGGAACGCCTTCAGGCCGCAATTCATGTCGTGGATGCGGAGACCGGACATCCGGCCGGCGACCGTGTTGAAGACCCGCGAGAGCAGGCGCCGGGCGCGGGGATCCGCCCGATCCGACTTCCAGCCCGCCACGAGATCGAAACCCTCCTCCAGTTTCGCGAGCAGCCGCGGAATCTCCGCCGGATCGTCCTGGAGGTCGCAATCGATCGTGACGACGACCGTGCCCTCCGCCTCCGCGAACCCCGCGTCCAGCGCAGCCGCCTTCCCCGCATTTCTGCGCAACCGAACGACCCGCACGTTGTCGTGCCGCTCGTGCAGACGGGTCATCGCGGCGAAGGTCGCGTCGACGGATCCGTCGTCGACGTACACGACCTCCCACTCCGGGTCGAGCTCGTCGAGCGCGATCGCGAGCTCCGCGTAGAGCTGCTCGACGGTGTGCTCCTCGTCCCGAGCGGGCACGACCACGGTGATCATCCGCGCGAGCGTACCCGGTAGCGTGCGGCTCGTGGCCGATCTGCTCACGGTCGAGGCTGCCCTCGCACGCGTCCTCGAGCACGCTCGTCCATTGGCTGCCGAAGCGGTGTCGTTGTGGGACTGCGCCGGCAGGGCGCTCGCCGAGGACGCCCGCGCGGTCGTGGAGCTGCCGCCGTTCCCGAGCTCGGCGATGGACGGATTCGCGCTTCGCTCGGCGAGCACGCCCGGCACGCTGCGCATCGCGGGTCGGATCGCGGCAGGCCGACCTGCGACCCGCCCGCTCGAGCCCGGGGAGGCGATGGGAATCGCAACCGGCGGCGTCGTGCCGGTGGGCGCCGACGCCGTCGTCCCGCTCGAGCTCGTGACCGATCGCGAGTACGAGGTTCACGTCGAGCAGCCGGTGTCCCTCGGCGCCAACATCAGGGAAACGGGCGGTGATGCGAGACGCGGCGAGACAATCGCTGCGCAAGGAGCGATCCTCGCGCCACATCGTCTGGCGGCGCTCGCGGCGACGGGAGTCGCCACGGTTCGGTGCTATCGCCGGCCGCGCGTCGCGATCCTCACCACGGGCACGGAGCTGCGGCCGCCGGGCGAGCCGCTCGAGCGCGGCCAGATCTACGAGTCGAACGGCGTGATGCTCGAGGCGCTCCTTGTGGGCGCAGGCGCAGTGGTGCGCCGTCTGCGCACCGTCGTCGACAGCCTGGAAGCGCATCGAGCCGCTCTCACGGACGCATTCGCGGACGACGTCGTCGTCAGCTCCGGCGGTGTCTCCGTCGGGCCGCACGACCTCGTCCGCCGCGTCGGCCGGGAGCTCGGCGTCGAGGAGCTCTTCTGGGGTGTCGCGGTGCGACCCGGGAAGCCCCTTTCCTTCGGCGCCCGTGGCGCGACGCTGGTCTTCGGCCTCCCGGGCAACCCGGTCTCCTCGCTCGTCGGCGCGATCCTGTTCGTGCTCCCTGCCCTGCGAGCGCTGCAGGGCGTGCGCTCACCAGAGCCGCGCTTCCACGCGGGGACGACGACGCTGGCGCTCGCGCGCAACGCGGCCCGCGACGACTTCGCGCGTGCCCGGCTCGAGTTGCTTGCGGATGGAACCGCGTCACTGTCGCCCGTCGGCGGGCAGGAATCCCACATGATCGCGAGCGCCGCCATGGCCGACGCGCTCGTGCACGTGCCTCGCGGCGGCGGCTCGATCGCTCCCGGCGAGTCGGTGCGTTACCTGCCGCTCGATCTGGCGAGCGGCGCGTAGCGACCCGCGACGAGCGCTCCGATCTGCGCGGTACAGGCCGCCCAGCCGACGACCACGAGGGCCGTCGGCCACGAGATCACGCCCGAGGTGAGGAGCCCGAGGAGATAGAGCGGGGCGCGAGTTCCGAGGTCGAGCTGCTCGTGCAGGACGACGAGCGCGAGCACAGGGCCCGCGAGACCCGCGCCGAACAGCAGATCGGCCGGCCCGCCGCGCGAGCTGCGCAGGTGCGGCAGCCACAGCCATGCGTAGAGCGAGGGAAGCAGGAAGACGAGGCCGTACGGGTTGACCACCACGGTGCCGACCGCGACTCCGCTGAGTGCCACGAACCCGACACAAAAGCCTGCAAGCTCCTCGTCCTCGGTCGCACGGGCCCGCGGGAGGAGGAGCGCTCGCTCCCGCAACCAGGTCAAAAGCCCGACCGCGGCTGCGACGAGGACCGCGCCGAGCGGCCAGGCATCGAGGGGAGGCTCGTCGGGCAGCGGCGGCTCCCCGTCGACCGGGAGCGCTCCGCCCACGGCGAGCGCGAAGAGGATCGCAGCGCCGAAGAGCCAGAACCCGGCACGACGCCGAAGTGCCATCCAGGCGCCGCGAAGCGGGAGTCTCCGGCGTCGCGCCCGGCCGAGGAGGTCGAGGGCCGCAGCGACGAACGGGAGGGTCGCCGTGGCCAGGAGCAGGGCGAGAGCCCAGCCGCGGATCGCGCGATCGCCGAGGAAGAGCGCCGCCGCGGTGGTCTCGGGCAGCTCGACGGCCCCGTCCAGCGAGCCGAGCGTCGCTTCGGCGGCCACGCCGAGCCGAGCGAGGCGTGCTGCGTCGAGACCCTCGGTCTCGTCCGCGCCGGGAGCGACGCCTGCGTCGGGGGACGTCGTCAGACGGATCGCCGGAATGCCCGCTCCGAGCAGCGGCGCCTGCTCGCCGTAGCCGAAGGGCAGACCGAGCGCGACGAGCTGGGTCAGGACGCCCGGCTGGCGGAGCGGACGCTCGAGCGTGGTGGCCGCTCGACGCTCGAGCGTTCGCACGAGCGTCACCGGCGGGGAGTGCGCGCCGAGCCCCGAGAGCTCGATCCGCGGGCGCGACCTGCCGCCGACGCCGTCGAGCGAGAGACCGGCTGAGACCCGCGCACGCCACCGCGGGCTCCTGGCGAAGCGTGCCGACCCGAGCGCGCCGTAGTTGCCTCCGTCGGTCGAGAGGAAGACGAGCGTGTGGAGCGGGCGTCGCTGCGACGCACTGCCGGTTCCGCCCGTCGCATAGGCTCGTGCGAGCTCGATCAGCGCAGCCGTGCCGCTCGCGTTGTCGTTCGCCCCTGCGCTTCCGACCTTCGTGTCGCGGTGAGCCATGACGACGATCGCCTCCTCGAGGGTGCCCTGGACGACCACTTGCAGGTTGAGGAGTGTCGTGCGTCCGAGGCCTGGGACATGATCGCTCCACGCGTCTCGGGTCACCTCGAGCCCGTACAGGGAGAGGCGTTGCTCGAACCACCTCGCGGCTCGCGCGCCCTCCGGTGTGCCGGGCACCCGTGAGGGGTAGTCACGCGCGAGCTCGCGCGTGAGCGCGAGTGCAGTCGCGCCGTCGAACCCTGCGGGCAGCGTCGGCGCCGGGAGTGGCCCCGAGCGTACGACGGTCGCTGCGGTGATCACGATCGGGACGAGCAGAAGCAGCGCGACGCTGCGCACGAGACGCGTGTCGATCGGCCGCTCGGTGGAGCCGCGTCGCGGGCGCCGCCGACGCGTCGCGGGCAAGGCGGGCTCCATCGAGGGGGGAGTCTAGGCGCCTCGGGGCCGGAGTCCGGCTGCGAGCGTCACCCGCCCGGCCGGGCCGCGCGCTACTTTCTGCGACGCGACCCGCATGCCCGATCCGACCTCGACCATCCTCCTCGTCGACGACGAGGACTCGATCCAGACCTTGCTCACCTATCCGCTGGAGCGCGACGGGTACGCGGTGGTCCAGGCTCGTGACGGCGAGGAGGCGTTGCGGCGCTTCGGCGAGCAGCAGGTCGACCTCGTGGTGCTGGACATCATGCTGCCAAAAGTCGACGGACTCGAGGTATGCCGCCGCCTGCGCGCGGAGAGCACGGTTCCGATCATCATGCTCACCGCCCGCGACGACGAGCTCGACAAGGTGCTCGGGCTCGAGCTCGGTGCGGACGACTACATCACGAAGCCGTTCTCGATCCGAGAGTTCCGTAGCCGGATCAGGGCGCTCCTGCGCCGGGCGTCGACTCCGCACCTACCCGGCAGGCGCGACGAGGTGATCGACCGCACCGACGTTCGCATCGACCTGCCGCGTCGAATCGCCGAGGTGAGGGGCGCCGCCGTGCCGCTGACATTCGTCGAGTTCGAGCTGCTCACGCTGCTCGCCTCGGATCCCGGTGTCGTGTTCAGCCGCCGGCAGCTGCTCGAGCGGATCCGAGGCTCTGCGGACTATCGCGAGCCCCGGACGATCGACGTGCACGTGCGGCATCTGCGGGAGAAGATCGAGCGCGATCCGCACCAGCCCGAGCTGATCCTCACCGTGCGCGGCGCCGGGTACCGGTTTCGCTCGGAATGAGCCTGCCGGGCGGCATCCGCGCGAAGCTCGCGGTCGCGCTGCTGGCCTTCGTCGTCGCGGCGCTCGCAGGCGCGTACGTGATGATCGTGCCCTCACTCGAACGACGGCTCGTGGATGCGAAGCTCGACGAGCTCGAGCAGGCGACGCAGCGGACGGCGATCAATCTTCCCTCGAGCGCGGCGCTGTTCGACCGGTCGGCGCTCGAGAACCTCGTCCGCGGGCTCGGCGGCGCGTTCAACGCCCGCGTCGTCGTGCTCCAGGTGGTCTCGACCGATCCGGTCACCCTCGCCCCACTCGCGGACTCGGCCGGCACACCGGGCGGACTTGCCCGTGACCGGGTCGCGCTCGCGGCCGCGACGTCCGGCACCGCCCGCGCACGGCTGACCCGGGACGGAGTCGAATACGCGGAGTCGGCGGCGCAGGTGCTCCCCACGCAGCTCGTGCTGCTCTTCTCGTCGTCGCTCAACGATCAGCTGCGAACCGTCGCCCTCGTCGAGCGACGGCTCGCGTACGCGACGATCGTCGCGCTCGCGATCGTGCTCTCACTCGGGAGCCTCGCAGCAGCCATGCACGCGCGGCGCATCCGCCGTCTCGAGCGTGCCGCAGAGCGGATCGCGCAGGGATCGTTCGACGAGCCCGTGATCGACCTCGGCGACGACGAGCTCGGCCAGCTCGCCGAGGCGTTCGACCGCATGCGCATTCAGCTCGCCCAGCTCGACACGGCACGCAAGGAGTTCGTCGCAAACGCATCGCACGAGCTGCGGACGCCGCTCTTCTCCCTGGCGGGCTTTCTCGAGTTGATGGCCGACGAGGAGCTGGACGACGACACCCGCGCGGGCTTCCTCGCCACGACACGCGAGCAGGTCGAGCGGCTCTCGACGCTCGCCGCGGATCTGCTCGACCTCTCACGGATCGACGCCGGACGGCTCCGGGTCGAGCAGGAAGAGGTCAGTCTCTCGGAGCTCGCGCGGCATCTCGCCGACGAGCTGCGGCCATTGTCCGAGGCGAGCGGCCATGCGCTTCGCGCCGAGGCGGACGATTCGGTCTGGGCGCGTGCAGACGAGGAAAGGGTGCTGCAGGTCGCACGGGCGCTCGCACGCAACGCGCTCGTCCACACGCCGGTGGGGACACACGTGACCATCCGTGCCCGCGCAACCGCTGACGACGTGCGAATCGACGTCGAGGACGACGGCCCCGGCATCCCGGCCGAGCACAGGCCGAGGATCTTCGATCGGTTCTATCGCGTCGAGGGCTCACAGGCCTCGGGTAGCGGGCTCGGGCTCGCGATCGCCCATGAGGTCGCCGAGCAGATGGGAGGATCGGTATCGGTCGAGAGTCGGCCGGGCCGGACGGTGTTCTCGTTGGCGCTCCCAGCGGAGCCGCAGCCTGCGCACGTGCTCGTCGCCACCTGACGAGCCGTGGAGCCGTTTTCACGTGAAAACGGCTCCGACCCCGCTGCTACGGTGGCGCGATGCGCCTGCCAGCCGCCGTCGGGCTCGGGTTCCTCGCCGCGCTGGTCGGCGGCGCTGTCGCGCTCGGGATCGGCGCAGTCACCGACGTCGGTGGCGAGGTGACGACCGTCGTCGTCCCCGTCGAGCGCGATCGTGGTGAGTCGGCGGTCTCTGTGCCGGCGCCGGCCAAGCCGCGGCTCGGCAACGGCTTCGACCCGGCGGCGATCTACGCGGCGCGCTCGACGGGTGTCGTCACGGTGTATGCAGAGCTCGGCGCAGACGGCAGCTCGCAGGGCTCCGGCTTCGTCGTCGATCGTCAGGGCCGGATTCTCACGAATGCGCACGTGATCACGAACGTCGCGAAGGAAGCGTCGGCCGTCCGCGGTGCGAGCGCCGTGTACGTCGAGTTCAAGGACGGCGAGCGCGTCCCTGCGTCGATCGTCGGCTGGGATCTCTTCGCCGACGTCGGCGTGATCGACGTCGATCCGACCGACCACCCCGTCGCCCCCGTCCCGCTCGGGCGCTCGGCCGATGTGGTGGTGGGCACTCCGGTCGCCGCAATCGGCAGCCCCTTCGGCAAGCAGAGCTCGCTCTCGGTCGGTGTCGTCGCTGCCACCGGTCGCTCGATCGGCTCGCTGACCTCGCGGTTTGCGGTCGCAAACGCGATCCAGACCGACGCGCCGATCAACCGCGGCAACTCGGGCGGCCCGCTGTTCGACGCCGAAGGCCGCGTGATCGGCATCAACGCGCAGATCCAGAGCACGTCAGGAACGGCGGAGGGCGTCGGGCTCGCGATCCCGATCGACATTGCGCGCCGGTCGCTCGACCAGCTCGTTCGCACCGGCAAGGTCGCCTACGCCTATATCGGCGTCACGACTCAGGACGTGACGCCGGGGATCGCCGAGCGCTTCGAGCTCGCGGCGGATCGCGGCGCGCTCGTCGTCCAGGTGGAGGATGGCACGCCTGCCGCGCGCGCTGGTCTCGAAGGCGGATCGCAGCGCGAGCGCTACAACGGGCTCGAGCTGACGCTCGGCGGCGACCTGATCGTCGCGATCGACGGCGAGCGCATCACCGGGGCCGACGACGTCTCGCGAATCGTGACGACCGAGCTGCTCCCCGGTCAGACGGTCGCGTTCACGGTACTTCGAGGCGGAATCAGGCGGATGACGGTGGACGTGAA
>Ga0136617_10004302_pt1 | contig 12753 bp, 12 predicted proteins | sample AntDrymUQ3222106_2_FD_129672 | JGI IMG/M metagenome (GOLD analysis project Ga0136617, IMG submission 129672) | Polar desert sand microbial communities from Dry Valleys, Antarctica - metaG UQ322 (21.06) | ecosystem: Environmental > Terrestrial > Soil > Desert | place: Antarctica: Dry Valley...
CCTTGCGGATGTCCGATTTGCGACTTTGTCGCGGAAGCAGCGAGCCGGTAAGCGTGTTCGCCAAAAGCGGTTTTAACAGCTTGCGTCTCAATTCTATCGTTTAACTGCGTCGAAGTTCCGTGCAGATTGACATAATCAATCGCTTCGGGCAAAATTCCCGCGTCCTGCATCGCAAGCTGCATCGCCCGCGCCGGTTCAACGCCTTTTTCTTCCAAGCGAACCCGGTGATATGCGTCGCAAGTCGAGCCGTAACCTTTGATTTCCGCATAAATTTTCGCGCCGCGTTTGGTCGCACTTTCCAAAGTTTCCAGAACAAAAATCCACGCGCCTTCGCCCAAAACAATTCCTGAACGATTCAGGGAAAACGGTCGTGAAGCACGCTGCGGTTCGTCGTTCCAATCATTTGTTAAAACCGTCATCAAATTAAAGGCTTTCAAAATTCCGAGTGCAATAGGCGAATCAACACCGCCCGTCAGCATCATTTCCTGCCTGCCGAGCGCAATGTGCTGCGCGGCGTAGAAAACCGCATCCGTCGAACTCGTGCAGCCGGTTGAGACGACGTGCGAAAGTCCGTGCAGATTAAAAACCATCGAAAGCTCACTCGATAAACCGCCGTGCGTCGAGGACGGAATCGTATAAACGCTGGCTTTGTTTTCCTCGCCCGTGAACCAGTATTTGTATTGTTTTTCAGTAAAGGAAAGCCCGCCGCCGCCTGTTCCCAAAATCACACCGAAGTTTTGCCTTTCGCTCAAGCTAAAATTTTCAGTTTCAATTTGCGCATCTTTTATCGCTTCACGCGCCGCCGCGAGCGCGAGCGGAACGGTGCGCGGAACGTGCTTGCGGTCTTTTGGATTCAGCTCGGCTTCCCAGTCAAAATTATTAACTTCCGCCGCAATTTTTACATTTGAGTCGGAAACATCAAAACTTTCGATTCGCCGCACGCCGCTCGCGCCGTTTTCGAGCGATTCCCAGAAGTTTTCGCGTCCCGTTCCGATTGGCGTAACGCAGCCGAAACCCGTGATACAAACACGGCGCGGTTTTGTAAAATTATTAAGCATAATATCTATTTTTAGAATACTACTTTGATGAAAATTAACACTACCGAAAGGTCGTAAAATTTTCGAGATTCAAAAAATATTTTACAAAGCAAAGGTTTTGTCAGGCTTTGCCTGATAATTTAAGTTAGAATATTTTAATTTCTTATGGAAATCTCCGTTATTATTCCAACTTTCAACGAGGAACTTTCTATCGGCAAAACTCTCGATGCGCTGGCGCGTCTGGTCAATGTTGATGAAATCGTCATCGTTGACGGCGGAAGCACGGACAAAACCATTGAGATTGCCGAAAAATACAAGCAGGTAAAAAAACTCAAAGTAATAAATTTCGCCGAAGCAAATCGCGGAAAACAGCTTCACGAAGGAACGAAACACGCGAGCGGCGACATCTTTTGGTTTCTGCACGCCGACACGCGCCCGGTGCAAGGCTGCGCCAGACAGATAAAGGCGTTTATGCGTTATGACGAGATTGTCGGCGGAAACTTTGAAGTCGTTTTTAGCGGCAAAAGTCGCTGGGCACAATTTTTAACCAAACTTTATCCGCAGCTTCGCGCGATTGGTTTAATTTACGGCGATTCGGCGATTTTTGCCAGGCGTTCGACTTACGAAAAAATTCGCGGCTACAAACCTCTGCCGCTTTTCGAAGACGTTGATTTCTACAAACGCCTGCAAAAAAAAGGTCGGTTTCAACATATAAATCTGCCGGTGACGACATCTTCACGCAGATTTGAGAACCGCAGTTTTGCTTGGACGTTTGCGAGATGGTCAATTTTTCAAGGTCTTTACTGGATTGGTTTTCCGCCGCGTGTTTTGGCGAAAGGTTATAAGCAAGTCAGATAACAAAAAAATTAACATAGACAAACACAGACGAAAACAAATTTATTCGCACGATTCGTATAATTTACGGCTAAATCTTATGGAAAGTTGGATGAAAGTTTTATCAGTGGCAGTTGGCGGCGCGGTCGGCGCAGTCGCACGATACTTGATAAACATTTCGCCGCTTGCAAATGTTTTTGAAAAATTTCCCTTTCCGACATTTTTTATAAATATCTCCGGCTCTTTCCTTATCGGCTTTTTGTTTGTTTTGCTGTCCGCTAGATTTACGGTAAACGAGAATTTTCGCATTGCGATTATAGTTGGATTTTTGGGCGCGTTCACGACGTTTTCAACTTTTGAACTCGAAATTCTCTCGCTTGTTCGTGAAAAGTATTTTGCAACAGCTTTTGCGTATCTTTTTTTGAGCGTCTTCGTCGGATTTGTCGGAGTCCTGAGCGGGATTTGGCTGGCGGAAAAGTTTTAATGACCGAATAGCCGGCTTTTCATAAACAAAATTTAGGACAAACTATTTTATTGCAAAATGCAGTTTATATAAAAATTTTGTATAAACTGCGAAAATTTCAGACATACCAACGAAAAGATAAAACATCATACCAACTCAATAAGCATTATTTCCCGGCTTCGTGCCTGTGTCATTAAAGAAATACAAATTTCCCAATTCCGTTTATTAGTTAGGAGAAAACTAAATGGTTAAATCCGTCAGCTTGCTGTCGCTTTTTTGTATCTGTCTGTTAATCTCGGCAATCGTTTTTTCTAATCATTCAAACGCTCAAAACATAAAATCCAATGAGCGGAACAGCAAGCAAGCGTCGGATAGTTCGCAGCCGGATGTTGAACTGTTTAGTTTTGTCCAGGGCAAAAAAAATAATAATTCTCCTTCTTCGCTTGCAGCGCAGCAAGAACAATTTATTGCAGTTAATTTAGATGCGCTAACTTCGGAATCAACGGAAACGCTTCGTCTTTCCTTGCTCGACGGCAAGACATATAGCGCGGTGCAGGCGGAGTCGGAAGGCTTGGTTCGCCGTGCGGACAACGATTATACCTGGCGCGGCAAGGTCAAAGGCGATGATGATTGGACGGGCGATGTTATTTTGACCGTCAAAGGTCGAGCTGTTTCAGGTTTGATTTACGCGCCGTCCGGCACATATGAAATTATCCCCCAAAAGGATTTCACGCATCTTCTCGTCGAATTAGATTCGTCTCTCTTTCCTGAATGTGGCGGCTCTTTGATTCCGCCTGACCAAGTCGAAAAATCCGCTGCCGAAAAAAAACAATTTTCAAATACCACTCCCGACGAAAATTCGCTTTCCGGCAATCGGCTGCCAACAACAAATACAACAAATTTACCAAGCGCAAATCCGACAGTCGAAAACGGCAGTCAGATTGATGTGATGATAACCTACACCGCCGCCGTCCGCACGGCTCTCGGCGGAGCAACGCAGGTGCAGGCATTTGCTCAACAATCGGTTGCCGTTGCCAATACTGCTTATCAAAACAGCGCAATTACTACCCGCCTGCGTCTAGTTCAAACGATGGAAGTCGGCTATGCGGACAACGGAGATTTAAAGAACGCGCTGGATTGGGTAACTGCCGATACCGCCGTCGCTGCCGCTCGCAACACGGCAAAAGCCGATTTGGTTTCAATCATCACCGAAAATGCGACCGGTTCCTGTGGTTACGCCTGGGTGATGCAGCGTGTCGGCGCGGCTTTCGCTCCGCACGGATTTTCCGCCATTCAGCGCAGTTGCGCGGTTGGAAATCTAAGTTACGCGCACGAAATCGGACACAATCAGGGAGCCGACCACAATCCTGAAAACGGTAATCCGGCTTCGTCGCTGGCTTTTCCATACGCCTTCGGTCACTGGGATGCAGCCGGAGGTTTTCGCACCGTGATGGCTTACAGTGATCCGTGTCCAAACTGCCGGCGCGTACCGTATTTTTCTAATCCTTCGATTAGCTTCAACGGTTTTGCCACCGGCAACTCCAGCCAAAGAAACAATGCGCTGGTCATCAACAGCACTGCTAACGCGATTTCAAATTTTACTCAAGCAGTGGGTACAAACCCGTCGAATAAAAAGCAATTTGATTTTGACGGTGATGGAAAAGCCGACGCGAGCGTATTTCGTCCGTCAAACGGCGTGTGGTATCTATTGAATTCGCAAGCCGGTTTTTCTGCCGTGCAGTTTGGCATTTCAACCGACATACCCGTCGCTGCCGATTATGACGGCGATGGGAAAACCGATGTGGCTGTTTTCCGTGGCGGCACATGGTATCTACAGCGCAGTCAATCAGGATTTACCGCCGTGCAGTTTGGAGCAGTCGGCGACAGTCCCGCGCCTGCCGACTTTGACGGCGACGGTAAATCCGAGCTAGTTGTTTATCGTCCTTCGAGCGGCACTTGGTATGTTTTGAATCCGGCAAATAATAGTTTCAATGCGGTGCAGTTTGGCATCCCGACCGATAAGCCGGTCGTCGGCGATTACGACGGCGACCGACGTGCCGATTATGCCGTGTTTCGTCCGTCGAGCGGAACGTGGTATCTGCTGCAAAGCACAGCGGGATTTACCGCCGTCCAATTCGGCATTTCGACCGACCAGCCGGTCGTCGGCGATTATGACGGCGACGGTAAATCGGACGCAGCCGTTTATCGTCCGTCGAGCGGCGTGTGGTATTTATTGAAAAGTTCGCAAGGCTTTGCCAGCTTGCAGTTCGGCAACTCGACTGATATTCCCGTACCGGCAGATTACGACGGCGACAATAAAACCGATGCGGCGGTTTTTCGCGGCGGCACGTGGTATCTGCAAAAAAGCACAGAGGGATTTTCTACAGCTCAATTCGGCATTCCGAACGATAAACCCGTGTCCAACTCTTTCATTCCTTAATTCGAGAAGTCAGAACCGTCTGCGTGAGCGGGCGGCTGTTGATAAATGATGAATGCGGAATGATGAATTAAAGAAACTGTCTTGTATTCATCATTCCGCATTCCTAATTCATCTTTCCAAAGCCGCCCGCTCACGCAGACGGTTCTGACCTGCATAAACTTGAGCCGCTTTAGGTTTGATAAATCCGGTAATCAATTTCTTGAAAGATATTGTCGCGGCTTTCGATTTCGGCGAGAAGTTCTTCGTTGATAGTGCCGCTTTCGATTTGTTCGGCAAGCAGATTAAAGCGGTGAATGTGCGAGCGAAAACGACGTGAAGAATACTCGACGGTCGTGCCTTGATAAATCTGAAACGCCCAATCACTCGACTGCGCGAGAAGAAGTTCACGCGCCGTTTGATTCAGAGCGCGGCGCATTAATTGGTCGGCATTATCAAATCTGTCGGCAAGCGCGGTCATTCGTTTTTCGGCATCGTGCTGATATGGATACATCCACGAATTTCCCTCGTTGAGCCAGACTTTGTAATAACCGTTTGCGCCCCAGCTCGAGGCGGAAGGCTGTTGAATCTGAATAGGAATCTTCGCGTCGAGAAAATCGCCGGGCGTGACGGCACGGACAATATCTTTTTTATAATGAAGTTCGCGGAACAAAAAATCTAAAAATTGCGGTCCTTCCGACCACCAATGCCCGTAAAGCTCGGCATCGTATGGCGAGACGACCAGTGACGGATGTTCCGCAAATGTTTCGCGCAAAACAAATGCCTGTTCGATGCGTTTGCCGATGAAATCCGCTGCGTCTTCAGCCGCTTTTTGTCTTGCTAAACTCGGAATATACGGCTCTTTATGTTCGGTCTTGCCCGTGATTCGGTAATATTTCAAACCTAAATTTCGGCGGTTTCCGTCTTTGTGCAAATACGGCTTCAAATATTCAATCGGCAAATCCCAACCGACATCGCGGTAAAATTCACGGTAAAGCGCGTTGCCCGGATAGCCGACTTCCGCGCTCCAAACCTGCTGCGATGTTTCGACATCACGGGCAAAAACCGCCGTACCGTTCGGACACCTGACGGGCGCGTGAACGCCGTAACGCGGGCGCGGCTCGCCATAGAGAATCGCGTGCGAATCGCCGATAAAATACTCGATTCCCGCGTCCTTCAAAAGATTTTCGATGTCCGGTTCGTAAGCGCATTCAGGCAGCCAGATGCCGCGCGGATTTCTGCCAAAATGTTTTCGGTAATTTTCGACGGCGATTTGGATTTGCGCGCGCTTGGCTTCGGGCGTGGAAATTAAGGGCAGAAATCCGTGGGTCGCGCCGCAGGTGATGATTTCCAAAACGCCTTCGTCCTGCAATTGGCGAAAAGCGTTGATTAAATTTCGCCCGTATTTATTATTCCAGAGATGCCGTGCCGCGCTCAGATTTTTGACATACATTGCTGCCGCGTCAAAAAATTCGGGTGCTTCTTTTTGCGTGCGCTCGACTTCTTTTTCGGCTAAATTAAAAAGATTTTCAAGATGCCGCGTGTAGCGCGTTTCAAGTAATTTATCCGCCAGCATCTCACAAAGCGGCGGCGAAATATTCATTGCCAGACGCGGTTTCGCGCCCGCTTCGTGCAAGTTTTGAAAGATAAAAATTAGCGGCAGATAAACTTCCGTAATCGCTTCGTAAAGCCAATCTTCTTCTAAAAATTCGGGATATTCGGGATGGCGGACAAAGGGCAGATGCGCGTGAAGAATTAAGCTGAAATAACCGACTGGCATAAATTTGAAACCGAAGAAATTTATCCACAGATTAACACAGATGAACACAGATTTTTAAAACAATGAACGCGAAACGTTGAATATAAAAGATTTCTTGATTCATCATCTTGCGCTCCGTATTCACTATTTGTTTTATCTGTGTTTATCTGTGTGCATCTGTGGACAATTTCTTAAAAGCGAAGCGAGCTGATTGGCGCGAACTTCGGCAGAACTTTTCGCCTTGAAAATCTTGGAAAGTTTATCAAACTCGCGCCGAAAACCGTCTGCCCAAATCCTTCTTCGACGGTTTCTTCGGTGAATTCGCCGAAACTTTCCTGCAAGGCGTTGAGAGCTTTCTCCGCGCTCAATTTTTCGGCATTTTCCTGCAATTTCGCAAAAAGATTTTTCGAAATATGCCCGCGCAAACTTTCCGGCGAATAACCCGAAGCCAACGCCAGCAGCGCAAAACGAATTTCGCTTGCGTCGGTTTCGGCAAAATCGTTTTCCTGATTGCCGGTAATCTGAGTGAAAGCATTGCGGGCGGCTTTGTCGGCAAACTCCAAATCATCGCCCGCCAAAGCGACTTCCACAGCGTCCTGCGCGTAACCGGAAACGTCGAGAACCTGGGCGAACTGGTTTGCCGAAACCGCCCAATCGGAAGAAAAATCACGATGCGGCGATGGATTTTTGCGCGGTGTTTTTACGCGATTGGAAAACATCAATCGTACAAACGGACGGTACGCGGCGTAAAATCCGATTTCGGTGCGGTAGGTCGAATCCGCGTCAACGTCAAACCACGTCGAGCCTTCGGCTTCGATGGGAACGACTTCTTCGCGGTTTTGTGTTTGGTTGACGAGCTTGGCAACCAATCTATAATTTTCCGCACTTCCTCCAAAAACCTGATTAAGAGTTTGAAACGGATTATTTTCCATTGACCAGTAAAAATAAAGTCTGTTCGGCGACTGCATTTGCAAACGCGCTCGATTTTCCTTGGCAAGTTCGGGCAATTTCGGCTCGGCGAGTTCTTTGAAAACTTCCGACTGTTCGATTTCCGGTTCGGTTTCTGCCGGTAATATTTCCGCGTCCGGCAAGTCTTTCGTTTGTGGTGCAACCGGCGGTTTGCGCGTCGGACTGGAAACTTTCGTCGTCAGATCAATTTTGAAATCGTCAAAAGAAACCTTTTTTTCAATTCGGTTTTCGACAGTCAATATTTCGGGTTTGTCTTCGGGAGATGTTTCTAAATCAATCGCTTCTAAATCTTTTTCGTTCATAATTCATTCGCTCTAAGTTATACGGACGATTATGTAGTCTCAAGAAGCAAAGTTCAAGGCGAAGCCGCGTGTGAATTTGCTGCCGCAGATTACAGAATAAATTTTTGATAGATAATTAAAAGATTTTTTCGTGTGTTCGATGATTTACAGAATGGCTGCTGGAAAGTTATCAAAATTAGGTTAGACCGAAAATGGGACAAGGCAGCCACAAATTTTTTTAATCTTTTGCGACTTTTTGCGGCGATTTTTTTACCTCGATTTACGGCAAACGGAAGGCAGTTTGAATAATTCGATATTTTTATTTGTCTTCGATTTTCTTGAGTCTTACTTCTACTCTTCCGAGGTTGCTGTTGACTTGTGCGCGAACCGGCACCCGGCGCGAATCGTCCGAAATCCAAATGATCATACTGCCCTCTTGTTCTATAAAGCGTTTGTCGCCGAAAACTTCCGGCTCGACGCGAAAGCACCAGGTTCTTCCCAAGATACTTTTTTGTTCTTCGCGGGCGGTAACGCGAACCGGAATTTTATAAACAAAGCCCGAATCGCTGATGCTTAAATCAAATGTTTTGCCGACGGCAAGCGGCAAACGGCGCAAAGTATAAATTCCCGAAACTAAATCCTGCGTGTCGATTCCGATACTCGAAGCAACGACGCGCGGCGGACGCGCCGTGTCGTTCGGGTCGCTTTCGATGTAGGTAACTTCGCGGTTTTTGTAGTTGAAAACCGCTGCGCTGTCGCGCACGCGCTCCTTTTGCTCGTCGCGTTTGACGGTTTTTAAAACGGAAAATTTTTGACTGTCAACGGTTGATTGGATGCTTTGATAAAATTTGTAATTGAAAAGTTTGGGGACTGTTCCTTTGGATTTCGCTTCGGCTTTGATTAAGAAATCCTGACTGTTCGGCGCGCGCTCGACGGAAAAACTCAGATTCGCAACCGGGATGCCGCGAAGAACTACTTTGCTGAATTTGGCTTCATAAACCAAAGTTTCACCGACGTTATAGGATTCAATCTTTTTCGCTGACTGCGCGAAAGCAGACGAAAAACAAAGTGCGAAAACGAATAAATGCGCCCAAAACAATTTTAGTTTCATATTGGTTATCTCAGAAAAAACGTCTTAAAAGCCAACGCCAGCCAGGCGAAAATCAATCCTAAAGCCGCCCGGTATTCACGGTAGCGCAGATACAAACTCATATCAAATTTTGTATCGGAGGCACGATACGCGGTCGGACGCGGAAAAAAGAGCGGAACTCGCCGTGCATATTCTTCATATTCCGCACCGAAAAGTTTTGTCAATTCACCGGATTCGACGCGCATCACGGGCAAATAGATGCCCAAAAATAAGGCGATAAAGATGATTCCGAGCCACCACACGCCCGCCGCAATCGTAAAACCGACACCCAACACGAAACTTCCCAGATAAAGCGGATTGCGCGTATAAGAATACGGACCTGAAACCGCTAGATTCTGATTTTTGCGAATGTGTCCCGAAGCCCAGGCGCGAATCAAAATTCCAATCGCCCCAATGATTCCGCCGATTATCAAAACCGTCGGTTCGGGACGCGCAAAGACAAGAAAAACGATGCCGAACAAAAAGCCGAGCGGCACGCGAATACGCTGCAAAATTCTTTTGTTTATCAAACTCAATTCGGTTTATTTTAACTTTCTTTGTCTAACGCCCGTTTCTTCAACAACTGTAAAAAAATCTACGAGCAAAATTTTCTCGACTTCAATTTTTTCCATTAAAATTTTCCCTGCTTCGTTCGGTGAGCGACCCTTTGTTCTGAAATAAACGACAGCGGGCGGGTTGTCTTTTTGATACTTAAAGATCAACTCGCCGTAATCTCTGTCAAAAGTTAAAATTATGAGGTTTTCGGCTGAGGCTTTCCGCAGAATTTCTGCGTCGGAAATTCCACTTAACTCTTCTGAAACGCTGATAACTTCATAGCCGTTTTCCCGCAATGCCTCGATGCTTGGAAAAGGGAAATTTTCGTTGGCTAAAAATTTCATCGAATTGTTTGCGGCGAGGGAAAATACAACTCATGTCTGACGCAATCTCGCAAATAGGCAAAAACCGATTTAATATCTTCGGCGGTCAGTTTCGGATAGCTCTCCAAAATCATTTTTTCCGTCCAACCCGTTGCAAAAAGTTCCAATATCAATTCGACTGAGATTCTAGTGTTTTTGATAACGGGTTTGCCAGCCAAAATCGTCTGGTCGGAATAAATATGTTCGCGCCAATCAATCATTGCTTGATAATTCTAATCTTTTTTGCGCCGCTTGCAAAACCGTTTCGACCTCGATGTCCATACAAATCCAATTATCGCAGCTTCGCCGGTGACAGTCGGTGCGGCAACCGATGTCGTTTCGCTCGACGCAAATGTCAACGGCGTTCGGGCTTCCGTTACGCCGCCATTCGGTCGGACCGAAAATGCCGACAAGCGGTGTTTTCGCCGCGACTGCCAGGTGCGTCGGCGCGGTGTCGCCGCCAACATAGATTTTAGCTTTTTTAGCCAATTCAAAAAAGCCTTTCAAACTCGGCTGTGCCGCTAAAACTTTTCCCGATTTGCTGTTTTGCAAAACCTTTTCCGCCAAATCCGTTTCGTTCGGTGCGGTCGTAATGACGGAGATCAAACGGTTTTCTTCCCAAAGCCGATCCGCCAACGCTCCAAACTTTTCCGCGTGCCAGAGCTTCGTCGTCCAACCTCCAGCCGGATTTAAGATAGCGAAATTTTCGCCCGCTTTTCCGGCAATTTCGGCGGCTTCAGCGCGGTGATTTTCGTCGGTAGAAATCGGAAACTCAAAATCGTTTTCGGGAACGGAAATTTTCAGAGCCTTTTCCGCCAGAGTTAAATTTTTGACGATAATATGTGAATTCTGCTCGACTTCAATCGTCTCGGTCAAAAGAAAACGGCTTGCCGGTTCGCGCAAATTTTGTTTGGAAAATCCGTAGATGCGTTTGGCTTTAGCGAGTTTGGCGACGGCGGCGGATTTCAGAAGCCCTTGAAAATCGAGTACCGCGTCAAATTCAAATTTGCGAAGCTCGCGTAATTGCTTGTTTGCGCCAATCAAAATTTCTTCAAATATTTTTCCGCCTCTCAAGGAACGAGTGTCAATTTCGATGAGATTGTCTATCAATTTATTGCCGCGCAAAATCTCCGCCGCGCTTCGCTCGACCGCCCAGGATATTTCCGCATCGGGCAGCGCGCAGCGTATCGCCGCCAGTGCAGGCAGCGTATGAACGACATCGCCGATGCTGCTGAGTTTGACAATCAAAATCTTCATTCGCTTCTAATAATAAATCGTCAATCGTGCGTCGTGAAATAGCAAGTTTCTCAAATCTCTTGAAGGTTTGATGCAAAAATTACTCTAGCAAATTTTGCAGGAAATGTTTTATCCTGTAAATTAGGGCTTTGATTGACAGTCCGAGTTTTTTGCCTTTATGAAATCACCAAAGCGTCCACAACGTGATTTGCGTCCCGCGCTGGTTTTTTTGAGCGGAGATTTGCTGGCTGTGCCGATTCCGCTTGAACGCGAAGAAGTTTTGCTGGGACGCGCTCTCGAAGCCGACGTTCGCGTCAATGATTCGCGGGTTTCGCGCAAACACGCCCGCATCAACACGATTTTTAACGTCGAAACCGAAACGCTCGATTATATTATCACCGACCTCAATTCAAGAAGCGGCACGCTCTTGAACGGTCACAAAATAACCAAAGAAACTTTGCATCACGGAGATAAAATTACTGTCGGCGAACATATTTTGCGCTTCGAGCTGCTGGACGAAATTGACCGCGAATATCAACGCCAAATCCGCCGTCTCCTGTCGCACGACGATTTAACCGGCTTGCTTTCGAGCCGTTCGTTTTTTTCCGAACTCAGACGCGAATCCGCCCGCGCCGCGCAGGAAAACCGCCCGTTTTGCGTTCTGATGATGGATATTGATCATTTCAAAACGGTCAACGACACTTACGGGCATCTGACCGGCAGCAAAACTTTGGAAGAAATCGGTTTGTGCATCACGCAAAATTTAAGAAGCGGCGACGTAGCGGCGCGTTTCGGCGGTGAAGAATTTGCCGCCTTTCTGCTCGATGCCGAACTCTCCCAGGGACTTGTCGCGGGAGAAAGAATTCGCCTTGAAATCGAAAATTTTTCTTTCAGTGTAATAAAACGCGGCAAACGAGCGGAAACTCATTGCGTTACCATCAGCATCGGTGTCGCCTCGTTCCCGGACGATTCGCGCGACCCGATTGAACTGGTCGAGATGGCTGATTCCGCGCTCTATCGCGCCAAACGCGAAGGCAGAAACAAGGTTTGTGCTTATCGGGATGTCAGCCCGACGGAAACCGGTAAACCTCTGCCACAGCGCAAAGACTAAAATTTTGCAACTTTTATTTTCAATGAGGCGTGAAAGCAAACGATAAAAGCGTGAAATCAAAGGAAAATTTTTACCCGTAAATATAGAAATGTTGGAAATTTAAAGCAACGGGCAACAAAACAGGCACAAAGGACAATCTAAATTCTTCGTGTTAAACTGACAAGACAGTTTAGGATTCAAGATTCAGAATTTAAGATTCAGGATTTAAGATTTGAAACCTAAATCCTGAATTTTGAATCCTGAATCTAAAACAAGTGATAAATAAACTCAATCTTTCCAGCAGACCTTTTCGCAATCGGACTTTGCCGTATCTGATTGCGCTTTTGTTTTTGTCTTTAGCCATATCGGGCGCAACGCTTTCGTTTGCCAAATTGCGTGATACGACTGCCAAAAACGAAATTGCCAAAAGCGAAATTGAGCAAATGAACATTGAAGTTCAAGCATTAAAAAATAAAGGCGAAAGCGTTCAGCAGCAGCTAACGCCCGAACAAAGTGCGCTGCTCGTTGCCGCGCACAAACTCGTCGCCAACAAAACTTTCGGCTGGTCGCGGCTGTTTGCCGATTTGGAATCGGTTTTGCCGGGCGGTGTCAGCGTTTCGCG
>Ga0136617_10004303_pt1 | contig 12753 bp, 17 predicted proteins | sample AntDrymUQ3222106_2_FD_129672 | JGI IMG/M metagenome (GOLD analysis project Ga0136617, IMG submission 129672) | Polar desert sand microbial communities from Dry Valleys, Antarctica - metaG UQ322 (21.06) | ecosystem: Environmental > Terrestrial > Soil > Desert | place: Antarctica: Dry Valley...
CCGTTCAGCCGCACCGAAGAGCTCAGGACCCTGGTCGGCGTCCGGATCGCCCAGCTCAATGGCGGCGAGTCGCGGCGCAGGCGCTTCCGCCACGGCCGAAGCCGCTCACGCGGCGCCCTGGCCGGCTCACCCCCCGGCGCCGGCGGCAAGCTACTCACGCTCCCAGTCCGGCTGGGCTAACTCACCATCCGGCGAACGTCCCGCGTCACCGCCCACTGGGCTCGGCGTGGGACGTTCGTGGACAGAGAGATCCGTGCCGCCGCGCCTCAGTGCTGTTCGAGCGGCGCCATCGTGAGGCCCGCGTCTGAGAGCTGCTCCCAGTAGAGCTCTGCCGGCTCGCGCTGCCCGGTCCACACGGCGGCCCGGCCCTGGTTATGGATCTGGTCGGCGTAGCGGTAGCCGCCGTCGAGGCTCACCCCGGGCACTACCTTTGCGAGCGATCTCGCGACGTGGTCGAAGGTGTTGTGGTCGTCGTTCTTGACGATCACGATCCAGTTCCCGCCAAGCCCGCCACCGGGACCTCCGGTCCGCGGACGCTCGATCGTCTCGGTCGCCATGCGTCTAACCCTACGGACGAGCCCCAAGCCCTGGGCCGAAGCGACCTAAGGAGTGGGGACGCCGACCTTGACCGACGTGAAGCTGCCCCTGGCGGTCGATTCCGTGCTCTTCGTGGTGCCGACGCCGAACGCCACCCTGCGCCCGGTCACCTGCCCCGGGGTCGGATCGGTGAAGTTCGCAACCGAGGCGCCATTGACGAAGGCTCTCACCTCGCCGCCGGTCACCCGCAGGCGCAGCGTGTTGCCCTCTCCCAGGTTGTTGATCTTGTTCGAGTCGCCAGAGATCGGAAGGCCCGCGGCGTTCGGCTTGCGGGTGAGCCGGAACTGCCTCTCCTTCGGGTTCACCTTGAACTCGTAGAAAGTGTCCTTGCCGACTCGGACCAGCACGCTGAGGTAGGTATGCCTTCGCAAGTTCTTGGAGGTCGAGTCGAGGATCCGGCCTCTCGCCTGGATCTCGTGGTCGGGCTGCTCCCTGTCCCCGAGAACCGGCGGGGCGTATCCGCAAAAGTCGCGGCCCTTCACGGCGACCCGCATGGAGTCAGACTTCTTGACCCAGCTCTTGTCGCAAGACTTGTCGGCGTCGTTCCTGTTGATCTCGCGGTAGGCCGAGCGTGAGTTGAAGCCGTTGTTGTAGACGTAGACGACAGCCGCGGCGCTCGAGACGATCGCGAGGAGGCCGCAGGCAGCGGCCAGCACGACGATGCGCAGGCGTGAGGGGGTTCTTGGCTTGCGAAGCTTCATCTGGATGGGAGCCTAGAGAGAAAGACACGCCCAGCCGGCAAAAGGTGCGGTCGCGGCAACGATGCGTGCGTCAATGGAGGCGGGCGGCCTAGCCGTCCGCCTGCTCCTGTTCGCGGCGCTTCGTCCAATAGCGATCGAGCCCCAGCCACAGCTGGTCTGGCGGCATCGCCTGGCGAAGGCGCTCTGCGATTTCGCCACCCTCCGCGTCGAAGCGCTCGTGAAGCCACGCGGCAAAGCGGTCGGGGTCGCCGTGAGAGCTCTCCTCCGCGGCGTCCTTGAGCCACGCTTCGACACGGGCGATCTGCTCCTCGGCGTCGTCTCTCCAGCCGAAGTGCGTCATGCAGATCCGCTTGGGCTCCAGTGAGCGGAGCATTTGGAGCGACTCCAGCCAAACCTCCACCTCGATCTCCGGCGGCGGCGTGGGCGCGGCGGCGAGATCGGATGGTGGCACGCTGACCCCCGCGACGTCGCCCGTGTAGGCATCGCCGGTCTCGCGGTCGTGGTAGAGGACGTGATGGCGGGCGTGCCCCGGCGCGTAGTGAACGTCGAGGCCTTCTACCTCTTCGCCGCCCTTGAGGGTGGTCACTCGGTCGTCCGGCACGGGCGCAACTTCGCCCCACAGCGTCCGCATCTCGTCGCCGTAGAGGCGCTCGGCGCTCCTCAAGAGCCGCGATGGGTCAATGACGTGTGGCGCCCCCATCTCGTGGACGAAGATTCGGAGCTCTGGGAAGCGCTCGGCGAGAACGCCCGACGCACCGGCGTGGTCGAGGTGGATATGCGTGAGGAGCAGCACGCGGGGCTCCGCCTCCAAGCCTTCGAGAAGCGTCTCGACCGTCGAGCCGGGCCCTGGATCGACAATGACGCCGGGACGGACCTCCCACGCGCCGATCACGCGGTCGTGCCCGAGATGCATGGTGTCGACGAGGCTGGCCATCCGCAGAACGTAGAGTTTGCCCGGTCGGCCTAGAATTCACACATGGCCGAGGATCACCGACTATCGGAGCCCGATCGCCCGTGGGTCATGCGTACCTACGCGGGCCACTCGGACGCGCGGCGCTCGAACGAGCTCTACCGCAAGAACCTCGCGAAGGGCCAGACCGGCCTCTCGGTCGCCTTCGACCTCCCCACCCAGACCGGCTATGACCCGGACGCAGTGCTCGCGCGCGGCGAGGTCGGCAAGGTTGGCGTCTCCGTCGCACACAAGGGCGACATGCATGCGCTCTTCGACCAGATCCCACTCGGTGAGATGAACACCTCGATGACGATCAACGCCACCGCCGCGTGGCTCCTCGGCCTCTACTGCGCCGTCGCCGAGGAGAACGGCGTCGAGCTCTCAGAGCTCAAGGGCACCACCCAGAACGACATCATCAAGGAGTACCTCTCGCGCGGCACCTACGCGTTCCCGCCCGGCCCCTCGATGCGCCTGATCGCCGACACGGTCGCCTTCTCGGTCTCAGACATCCCGAGCTGGAACCCGACCAACATCTGCTCGTACCACCTCCAGGAGGCGGGCGCGACGCCCGTGCAGGAGATCGCCTACGCGCTCTCGACCGGCATCGCGGTGCTCGATGAGGTGAAGTCACGCGGCCAGGTGTCTCAGGAGGACTTCCCCAAGGTCTTCGGGCGCATCTCGTTCTTCGTGAACGCCGGCGTTCGCTTCATCGAGGAGCACGCGAAGCTCCGCACCATGACGGCTCTCTGGGAGGAGATCGGGCGCGAGCGCTACGGCGTCACCGACCCGAAGCTCCTTCGCCTGCGCTATGGCGTCCAGGTCAACTCCCTCGGCCTGACGGAGTCCCAGCCCGAAAACAACGTGCAGCGCATCGTCCTGGAAGCTCTCGCCGTGACACTCGGCCGCGACGCGCGCGCCCGCGCGATCCAGCTTCCAGCCTGGAACGAGGCCATGGGCCTCCCCCGCCCCTGGGACCAGCAGTGGTCGCTTCGCATCCAGCAAGTGCTGGCGTTCGAGACCGACCTCCTGGAGTACCCCGACATCTTCGAGGGCTCGAAGGTGATGGAGGGGCTGGTCGCCGAGCTGACCGAGGGAGCCCGGGCCGAGATGGCGATCGTCGAGGAGCAGGGCGGCGCCGTGGAGGCCGTGCCCTACATGAAGGCCTGCCTGGTCGAGTCCCACCGCGCTCGCATCGCCCGCATCGAGGCGGACGAGATCAAGGTGGTCGGCCAGAACTGTTATGAGGAGACCGAGAACTCCCCGCTCACCGCCGGCGCAGACGGCGGCATCCTCACGCCCGACCCCGAGGTCGAGCGTGAGCGCCGCGAGGCGCTCTCCGAATGGATGGCAGAGCGCGACTCCGACGCTGCCGAGAAGGCGATCGAAGACCTGCGCGCCGCTGCCGCGGACGAGAGCGTGAACATCATGCCCGCGACCATCGCCGCCGCGAAGGCGGGCGTCACCACCGGCGAGTGGGCGCAAGCGCTTCGCGACTCCTTCGGCGAGTATCGCGGCCCCACGGGTGTCGGCGGCTCGGCCTCAGGCGCCGACGAGGAGCTGCTGGCCGAGATTCGCGCGCGCGTCGACGAGGTCTCGAACGAGATCGGCCACCGCATCAGGATCCTGGTCGGAAAGCCTGGCCTCGACGGGCACTCGAACGGCGCCGAGCAAATCGCGGTTCGCGCTCGCGACGTCGGCATGGAGGTCATCTACCAGGGCATCCGCCTCACGCCTGAGCAGATCGCCGCCTCGGCCGCCGACGAGGACGTCGACGTGGTCGGCCTCTCGATCCTCTCCGGCTCTCACATGGAGCTGATCCCCGACACGGTCCGTCTGCTCCGCGAGCGCGACGTCGACGCACCGGTCGTGATCGGCGGGATCATCCCGGCCGGCCACGTCGAAGCACTTCGCAAAGCCGGGGTCGCTCGCATCTACACCCCGAAGGACTTCGAGATCAACCGGATCATGTCCGAGATCGTCGATCTCGTCGCCGAGCGCGCGGGCTCGACCGAGCCTGCCGGCTCCGCGGCCTGACTCGGATCCCCATTGAGCCCACGCCCGATCGAAGTTCCGATTGAGGGGCTGACCGACGGGGTCGTCCGCCTGCGTCTCGGCGCCGACTCAGACGTCGAGCGCATCACGGCGCTTGTCCAGGACCCCCAGGTAACCCGCTGGACGACCATCCCTCCCGGCCAGACCGCGGCCGGGACCCGCGAGTGGATGCAGCGCGGAATGGCGGGCCTCGCTTCGGGCTCCGACCTTGCGCTCGTGATCGCCGCGGCTGAGAGGGACGAGCCGATCGGGACTATCGGCCTCCACGAGATCAGCCGCGCGGCCGGGCGAGCGACAGCGGGCTACGTCCTGGCTCGCGAGTGGCGTGGAAAGGGGCTAGGCCGCCGGGCCCTCGGGCTGATCTGCGGCTTTGCCTTCGACGAGCTTCGCCTGGCTCGGGTCGAGGTGACGGTTGAAGCCGACAACGCCGCATCGCGAGCGACCGCCGAGTCGGTGGGCTTCAAGGAGGAAGGCACCCTGCGCTCCTACATGCGCATCGCAGGCGAGCGCCGGGACATGCTCATGTACGGCCTCTTGCCTGAGGATCTGAGAGCCCGGGAATAGACGCCCACCTCGCTAGGCTCGATGGGTGATGGGAGAGCTCGGCCTTTGATGGACGAGACGCACGAGACGGACCGCCATGCGTGGCTTCGCTGCTACCGGTGCTGGTCCCAGCGACTCGAGGCGCAGGTCCACTATGACGCGATCCTTCGCGTCGATCCGGAGACCGGTGATGCGGCCGAGCGCGTGGAGGAGATTCAGGAGGCAGTCGTGCAATGCCTCGACTGCATGCACGATCAGCCCCACCTGACCGTGGAAGAGGGACGAGTGGTCTCGATCGGCGATCGATGGGAGCGCATGGTGGCCGGCAAGCCGTTCGTCGCGTCCTGCACCGTCGCGGTCGACGGCGACACCGTCGAGTCCTGCTCGGGCGCCGAGGCGGCCGACAGCCTCACCTACGCCTCGTTCGGCGACGCCGGCACCCGCGAGTTCTTCACCCACGTCCGATTCCACAAGCACGACGAGGAGCGGATCAACGTCCACCTCCTCGTCGAGCTCTACGCGCGCTCCGAAGACGAGGCGATAGAGGTTCTCGAGGGCGCTGCGCGCGGCTCGCTTGAAATCACGTCGCTCGCCGAGGAATCACGCCCGCCGGCGCACGCCTCGGGCGAAGCTCACTGAGCGCGACCCCAGCGCTCCGCGAGGCGCTTGTGGCGGTGGGTGAACAGAGCGCGCACGATCCTCGGAGCGACGCGCTTACCGCCGATCGTGCGTAGCGGTTCTCGCACCTCGATCTCGAGCCGATCCGTGATCTCGCACGACGCCTCACCCGTTGCGACCACCTCGCGCTCGTGCTGCCAGAAGCTTGCGCTGCCGAGCTTCGAGCGCTCGAGGAAGCGCATGCCCGGGCCCTTCTCGACGAGGCAGAGGTCGTCGTAGTCGACGGGAATCCCGGCTACACGGATCCAGCTCCGGCCCAAGACTTTGCCGAGCGGCGCTTCTGAGATCGTCATGCCGGGCTCGATCCCCTTCGGCATCGTCATCCCCACCCACGGCCCCAGCTCGTGGTTGATGCCGTCCGGTTCGACTGCGCCGGCCCACACGCTCTCGGCAGGCGCGGCCAGTGCCGTGGTGATCTCGAAGGTCGATCGCAGCTTGCTCATTGATCTAGGACTCATAGGATGCCGCCTCATGGCGATCGGCGCGTTCATCGGCACGGGCAGGGAGCTGAACCAAGCCCTCGAGCGAGTCAGGCTCGCCGAATCGCTCGGCTACGAGTCCGTGTACACGACGCACATCGCCGGGCGCGACTCGCTCACGGTGCTGACCCGGTACGCCACCGTGACGGAGCGAATCCGGCTCGGCACGGGGGTCCTGCCGATCTTTTCGCGCACACCCGCGTCGTGCGCGCAGACGGCGGCGACGATCGACGAGATCTCGGGCGGGCGAATGGTGCTCGGCCTGGGCGTCTCGCACAAGGTGACGGTCGAGAACTGGTTCGACTCGAAGATAGAGAAACCCGTGACGCAAATGCGCGAGTACGCGGGCATCTGCCGCGCGATCCTCGACGGCGAGCCTCCGCCCGAGGGTGAGTTCTTCAACTCGAAGTTCGCCTTCATGGGCTATCCGCCCCGTCCCGAGCTGCCGATCTACATCGCCGCGCTCTCGCCGAAGATGCTCCAGCTCGCGGGCGAGATCGCGGAGGGCGTGATGCTCTGGCTCTGCAACCCGGACTACATCCGTGAGACGGTCATCCCCGAGGTGACGAAGGGCCGCGAGAAGGCGGGCAAGTCCATGGAGGGGTTCGACGTCGTCGCGGCCTCCCCACAGCCGTGAGTGACGAGCCGGACGCGGCTCGCGATGCCTTCCGCAAGGACCTCATCCCCTACGCCTCGCTGCCCTTCTACCGCAAGATGCTGGAGCGCTCGGGCTTTGGCGACGACCTCGCCGCCTTCGACGAAGGCATGACCGCCGGCGACGTTCCGAAGGCGCTCGAGGGGCTCTCGGACGAGCTCGTCGGCTCGCTGGCGGGAATCGGCTCGCCAGACGACGCCCGCGCGAAGGTGAAGGAATATGCCGACGCAGGCGCGACCTCGCCGTGCATCGGCGGCATCCCGGGCACCGGCTTCGACGTTGCGCTCGAGGCCGTCGCCGAACTGATCTGAGCGTTAGAGCAGGCGGGCGAGCCAGCCCGCGACCACTTCGCCGACGGCGTCGAGGTCCGATTTCAAGCTGTGGTTGCCCTTGACGGTCACGATCTCGCGCCCCGGTCCGTCCGCGGGCATCCCGAACGGGTCGCTTTTGCCTTGGACCACGAGCACGGGCACCTCGACGCCGTCGAGCTCGTCCTGGCGCGACTTCTCGGGGCGGCCCGGAGGGTGCTCGGGGAACGCGAGGCAAAGGACGCCGTCGGCGCGGGCCTCCGCGGCCGTCCTGCACGCGACGCGGGCTCCCGACGACCGTCCGCCCGTGATCAGCACGCCGCTCGTCAGGCCCCGCTCTCGAAGGTCCGCGACGACAGCCAGCCACGCGGCGTCGAGCTGCTTCGCCGGCGCAGGCGAGCGCCTGCCCGCCACGCGATAGGGCTGCTCGACCAAGGCGGTCGTAAAGCCAAGTGCCTGCGCCTCCAGCTCGGCGCGGGCCAGGTCCGGAGCGTCAACCCCTCCCCCTGCCCCGTGCCCGAGCACAAGCAGCCCTCGTGCCTCGTTCGGCGCATCGAGGTGCACGCGCGCCGGCCCATGTGGCGTTTCGATCTCGAGCGCGCTCACGAAGCGAGACGCTACAGCGCCTGTTCCAGCGGCGCGAGTGCCCGGAAATGCCGACTCACAGCGACTTTCCAGGCGCTCGCCCGGCGAGTACGTCGCTCAAGCGCCGCTTCACCCCTGGCATCGCTGCGGCGTACGCGTAGATTCGGTCCGCGCGGCGGTAGAGGAAGCGCGGCACCAGGAGGCCCTCGTCGACGCCTTCGGCGCCCGAGACGAGAAGCTCCACGCCCAGGTCTGGGTCGCACTCCCACCTGGAATCCGGCGACTGCGCGGCCGCCAGCGCTGCGTCCCGGTCGGCAGCTGTGATCCCCAGCGACCCGCGCTTTCCCTCCGCCCCGCCGACTCGCCCGGACTTGACCAGCAGCCGAAGCGGGTCCGTGCCAAGACGTGCAACGAGGGGCAGGAGGCCCTGATCCTCAATCTCGACGAGCTCAGGCTCGGCACTCACGGCGACAGGTGGCCCGTGACTACTCGACCGGGCCTTCGGCGTCCGAGCCGGCCTCGTCCGCGTGGACCTTGCGAGGAATCAGGACGGCGCGCTTGAACTCGGCGACGAGGTCGCCCGTCTGCTTGAAGACCCGCGTGTGGACCTTGACGATCCCGCGGTCGCCCTTGGACTTGGACGGGCGCACCTCCAAGACCTCGGACTCGCAATAGAGGGTATCGCCGTGAAAAACGGGGTTCGGATGCGAGAGCTCCTCGGTCGCGAGGTTCGCAATGGCCTTGCCCGAGACGTCGGAGACCGACATCCCCAGCGCAAGCGAGTAGACGAGCGGCCCAACGACGACGTTTTGGCCTTGCTGAGACTTGCCCGCGTAGACGTCGTTCAAGTGCAGCGGGTGGTGATTCATCGTGATCAGGCAGAAGAGGTGGTCGTCTGACTCGGTCACGGTCTTCGCCGGCCAGTGCTTGTAGACCGCGCCGACCTCGAACTCCTCGAGATAGCGGCCGTAGGCGTGGGCGCCGGACGCCTCGCGCCCAGCCTGGTCGGTGATCAACTCATGTGCTTGTTCATTCATGGGCCGAGCAGTATGGCGACTCGGTGAGCGTCGATTCCGGAGTTTCCTCGAACCTTGCGATATCGGCCACCTCGGCCTCGATCGCAGGAATCCACGCCTCGTCGATGCGCTCGAAGGGCTCGAGCTCGACAGTCATCCGCTTCGCGGTCTTTTTCGAGCGCCAGGTACCTACGAAGCGCCCGTCCACGCAGATGGTGGGTCGCAGGACGCCGCCGCCGGGAAGGACGATCCTCTCCCCGGCCTCGTCGACCGCGTGGGCGCGACTGGCGTAGCCCATGAGGTAGGTGTCGTACGCGCCGAGCAGGCGAACGACCGGTGAGGGCGGAACCCGCGCCTCGAAGCCACGGAGGGCGAACAGCGCCTGGTCGGCCGAGCCGAGTTGCTGGAGCTCGGGCGCGATCCGCTCCATGCCGGCCCTGCAGTCGCGAAGCGGCAGCCCCGACCAGAACGAGAAGTCGCGCTCCGAGGCGGGCGCGAACGCGTTGAAGTAACGGCGGGCGAGCTCGGCCAGCGAATCTTCGCGATCCCGGGCCTTGGGCTCGCCTATCCACTCTTGTGTGGCGACCAAGACGCTCTGGCGCCCATCGTCAGGCCCGATGCACGCGTCGCCCCCTACGACGCAGGACACCACGAGGTGAGTTCGCCTTTCCGTGTCCACCGTAAGCCCGGACCGCTCCGCGATCGCCACTGCCTCGGCGCGCGTAAGTCGGCCGTCGCGAGCGAGCGCTTTCCGAATGGCGCCCAGCGCGCGGTCGCGCTCAGACGGCGCGAGGCCGAGGATCTCGAGGCGCCTCGTGGACCATGCATGGATCCGCTCGGCAAAGAGCGGGTTCAGCCAGCCGAAATCGTCCGTGGGCACGAGGTGGACAGTCATCCGCATCAGCCAGTGGCGAATGACGGAGCGCTCTTCGACGCGCGCCCGTTCAACGGCCTGAGCCGTCAGCCCGCGCGAGCGCACGTTGACCTGAAGCCGCCCTGAGCGGGGCTCCTGGGACTGAGCTCCCGCGATGGCGCGGACGACATCGGCCGGAGAAGCACGACTCGCCGGCCGGGCGAGAAGCTGCGACGTGCACCGGAGCCGCGCCAGCCGCTCCGGGCTGAGCGAGCGGCCGCTCAGTGCGCCTTCCGAAGCCTGCTTCTGGCCTCAGCCTTCGCGATCACCTGGCCCACAAGCTGCTGAACCCGGGGATCGCCCTCGACCTTCACATGGCCGTGGTCCCACGCTTCGTGCCAGTGGCGAAGTTTGCCGTCTTCTGCGAGCTCGTTGAAGTGCGAGCGCGGGATCGAAACGTGGAGTCGCTCGTCGTCCGCGTAGCCCTTCGACACCTTCGGGCCCGGCAGCTCGACCCGGTAGAGCTGCGTGTCGCCTCGCCCGCGCAGCTCCAACCCGATCACGATCTTTAGATTCGTCAGGCTCGGGACCTGCGTCTGAAGGTCCGCGACCGCCTTCGTGATCAGGTCGCTTGCGGAGGCCACGTCACCACTCTAGACGTCAGGGCTGGGCCTTTACCGCACCCAGGTCACCAACTACCAGCGCCGAGACGAGCAGCGCAGCAAGCCTCAGCAAGGCGTCACGCCTTGTAGCGCTGAAGAAGCTTCTTCCCGATGACCATCTTCTGGATTTCGGAAGTGCCCTCGCCGATGAGGAGAAGCGGCGCGTCGCGATAGAGGCGCTCGATCTCGTACTCCTTCGAGTAGCCGTAGCCGCCGTGGATCCGGAAGCTCTCCTCGACGACCTCCTTGCCCGTCTCCGAGGCGAGCAGCTTTGCCATCCCAGCCTCGAGGTCCGAGCGTTCGCCGGCGTCCTTCATCGCGGCGGCCTTGCGCGTGATCAGGCGGGCGGCCTCGATCTTCGTCGCCATCTCGGCGAGCTTGAACTGGATCGCCTGGTGCTCCGCGATCGGCTTGCCGAAGGTCCTTCGCTCTTGTGCGTAATGGATGGCCAGCTCGAAGGCGCGCTGGGCGATGCCGACGCCCCTCGCGGCGACGTTCACCCTGCCGACCTCGAGCGCGTCCATCATCTGGCGAAAGCCCTCGCCGATCCCGTCCGCGCCGCCGAGGATGCGGTCCTCCGGGCAGCGGTAGCCGTTGTAGACCAGCTCCGTGGACTCGACGCCCTTGTAGCCCATCTTCTTGATCTTGGGTGGTACGTCGAGGCCCTCAAACTCACCCTCGCCCTTGCTCGCCCAGGGCTCCTTCTCGGTGATGAAGCAGGTCATGCCTTTGTAGGGCGGGTCGGCCTTCGTATCGGTCTTGACGAGGACGAAAACGACGGCGGAGCCGAGGCCATTCGTCACCCACATCTTCTGACCGTCGATCACCCAGTCGTCGCCGTCCTTTTTGGCCGTCGACTTGATGCCCTGGACATCAGAGCCGACCTCTGGCTCGCTCAGGGAGAACGCGGCACGGATCTCTCCCGTGGCCATCTTCGGGAGGAAGTACTCCTTCTGCTCGTCGGTCCCGAACTTGATGAGGAGGTAGGAGCCGATGAAGTGGGTATTGACAACGCCCGAGATCGAGATCCAGCCGCGCGAGAGCTCCTCGACGATGAGTGTGTACGTGGCGAGGTCGAGGCCCATTCCGCCGTATTCCTCGGGGATCGTGACCCCGAACAGGCCGAGCTCCTTCATCTGCTCGACGATGGGCTCCGGATACTTGTCCTCGTGGTCGTACTCTTCGGCGTGAGGGAGGATCTCCTTGTCGACGAACGAGCGAACCATTTCGACGATCGCCTGCTGGTCGTCGGTCATCTCCTGATAAGCGGCGGTAGCTACTGCCATGGCTCCTGTTTCTCTCGGGAAGTGGGTGGCGAGAGAGGATACTTCCGAGCGGAGTGAGCGAACCAGGCGCAAAAGAGGCCCTTACGGATGCGCTTGAGGCGCTGGTCGAAGGGGACGGGGATATGGGAGAACTGGCGGACTCGATCGCTTTCCTGACCGCATACTTAAACGCGTTCGCGGCTCCCGGATTCGTGTGCGCGATGGTCCCGATACCGCCGAATCCGGCGGGCGAGTACGAGGGCGTCGGCGGCGTCGCCAAGGCGTGGAGTGACTGGGGCGCCACCTTCGAGACCGTTCACGGCGAGGCCATCGAGATCATCGACGGCCCGGACACGGTGGTTCTGTTCGTGAACCAGATCGCGGTCACCAAGCACGGCGGTGTCGAGATCAGCCAGCCAAGCGCGATCCTGGTGAAGTTCCGAGACGGCTTGGCGTCTCGGCTGGAATTTCACCTCGACCGGGACGCGGCGCTCAGGGCCGGCGGGATCCCCGCCGGCCCTGGCTAGCCGAGCTTCTCGCCTACTCGGTCGGCGGCTCGATACCGGCTTCCTCGAGCTGCGTCACGGCCTCGGCGAGGTCAGCCTGGACGTCGACAGCCGACTCCTGGAACTCGAGCGCTGCGTCCTGCGCGGCGGTTGGGTCATCGGACTCGACGGCATCAGCGAGCGTTTCGATGTCTTCGAGATAGCCCTCGAGCGCGCTGGTCAGCGTCTCGTGCGCCTCGGTTGCCTCCTCCGGAGGCTCAATCCCGTTCAGGTCGTCGACGGCCGACTGCGTCAGGCCGCTCAGGTCGCCGACGCCAGAGCGAAGCTCTTCGGGCGAAGTCGATGCCGCGAGCTCGCCGCCGAGCGTGATCGACTCCTCGCCGAAGGTAGTGAGGACATCGTTGATCTCGTTGGCATAGTCCTCCTCGGAGAGGGGGTCGCCTCCGTCGTCGCCACCGCTATCGCCGTCGTCGCCACCGCAGCCGCCCACCAGTAGGGCCGTCATGGCCGCGAACAGAACAAGCAGCTTTCTCAGGTCGAAGTTCATGTGTCTCCTTCGTCTTGGTTGATTCACGCTCGTCGCGCGGGGGCGCAGGCTATAGGTCTGATCAGACCGGGTCCCAGCGGAACGAGCGCGAGCCGGGATCGGCGCCCTCGCGCTCATAGAAGCGGTGAGCTTCGGTCCGAGCGTCCGCGGAGTCGAGCTCGAGGTGGGTGGCACCGCGCTCACGCGCCCAGCCGCGGATCGCTTCGAGAAGCTCTTTTCCGATCCCTCGCGAGCGGTGATCCGGATCGACGGCGAAGTCCTCGACCCAGCAGCGGTAGCCGAAGCGGACCGAATGGAGGTCCAGGTAGCCCGTGACGAACCCGACGATCTCGCCGGACTCGCCCGGGGCAACCA
>Ga0136617_10004304_pt1 | contig 12751 bp, 10 predicted proteins | sample AntDrymUQ3222106_2_FD_129672 | JGI IMG/M metagenome (GOLD analysis project Ga0136617, IMG submission 129672) | Polar desert sand microbial communities from Dry Valleys, Antarctica - metaG UQ322 (21.06) | ecosystem: Environmental > Terrestrial > Soil > Desert | place: Antarctica: Dry Valley...
CGGGGCGGATGACCTTGGTGCGCAGCACCGACTCATTCAGTCCCAGCTGGCGGTCCAGCTCCTTGACCGTGTCGGGCTCGGCGTGCAGCTCGACGACGGCATAGATGCCCTCGGCCTTCTTCTCGATCTCGTAAGCCATCCTGCGGCGGCCCCACACATCGACGCTGTCGACGGTCCCGCCGGTCTTGGTAACGAGGCTCAGGTAGCGGTCGAGGGAGGGAGCGACGGTGCGCTCCTCGAGATCAGGATCGAGGATGACCATCATTTCGTAGTGACGCACAGCAGTCTCCACCTCCTACGGACTCGGCGGTCACGGACTGTCCGTGACAGGAGGATGCGTGCAGTGGCCCCGGCTCCGCCGGACCAACGGATGAGTCTAGCCGTACGCCGGTGGGCGGGTCGAGCGGCTCAGCCGGCTTCGGTGAGCGCCAGCGCGACGAGTGCCCGCAGCGTGGGTCCGAATCCGGTCATCGGCGGGCACTGGTCGTCGGCGAAGATCTCGAGCAGCCAGCGCTCCTCACGGCGGGCACCGCCGGCAGCGACCATGCCCAGGTAGCCCCCCTGGCGCAGCACCTCTTGCTCGGCCGGGTCGCCGGGCACGTCGTCCAGCCGATGCTCTGCCCACCCGCCGGTGACGACGCGCTCGGTGTCGGGGAACTGTGCCAGCGACAGCACGGCACCGAGCTCGAAGTACTGCCCCCACAGCTGTCCCGGTGCGGCGGCGGGGCGGGTCGAGCCGTATCACAGCGAGTGCATCGTGTCCGCCCCAGCCGGCACCACCGACACCCACCAGGCACCGGCGTCGGTCGCCGTGACGACTGCGGCTCCGACGGTCGCCAGGCGGTCCAGTGCGGAGGCGCGCGGTTTCCCGTCCAGCAGTGCCACTACCTGAGCCACCATGGCGTGCGCCGCGTCGGACGGGCGCCGACCCGCGCGGGGGCTCCGGACGTTCGAGCCGGCCACGCCACTGGCCAGCGCCGCGGCGACGTCCGGTGCGAGTGACCGCCCCGCAACCACAGGCTCGTACGCGTCGCTGCGCTTGGCGCGGTACTGGGCGCCGTCAGCCAGGCGCAGCAGGTCACCTGTGGTGCCGACGTGGCCGATGGGGTCGGACGTAGAGGCGACACCGCAGGACAGCCCCGCGCCCTGAGGAAGCTCCCGGGCATGCTGGCACAGGTCACGCAGCACGGGCAGCAGCTCGTCGGTGCTGAGGTCCTCGACCACGAGGGGAAACTCGTCCCCACCGAGGCGACCAGCCAACGAGCCGGGCAGCCGGGCAGCGGCCTGGCTGAGCAGCTCGGCGGTCCTGGTCAGCAACCGGTCGCCCGCGTCATGGCCAAGCTCGTCGTTGACCGGCTTGAGGGCGTTGACGTCACACATCGCCACCGACACGTTGCGACCCATGAGCAGGTACGCGTCGATGGCTCGGTCCAGCCGTTCTTCGACGGCGCTCCGGTTGGCCAGACCCGTCAGCGGATCCAGTCGGGCCAGCGCCTCCAGCCGGCGGGCATGTGCGCCCTGGGCGATGCCGGCGGCGACCTGCGCTGCCACCGCCTCGGCGAACTCGAGGTCGCCGTAGGTGAACGGCTCCATGTCCGCGGAGCGGGTCGCGTACAGCTCACCCCACACGGCCCCGTCGAGGAAGATCGGTACGTCGACCGCGCTGTGCTTGCCGAGGATGCGCAGCAGCTCGAGCTCGCTGGGAATGGCTTCCGGATCCTTGAGGGTGGTGACGGCACCCCGACCGCCGGAGTCGAGGAATTCGAGCGTGGCGTACTCGTTGATGGCGTACGTCTCGTACTCGGGAAGCTCGCGCTCGGTCGGACCGAGATCGCCGACGCTGACCAGGGTCCGGAGCACGGCGCGTTCGCGTTCGAACCGTGCGATGGAGACCGAAGCGGCCCGCAATGCCCGCTGAGCGGCCGACGCGGTCCAACGCAGCAGGTCGTCGTCGTTGGACGCCTCCGAGCTGGCCCTGGTGATGGCGTGCAGGGCGTGCAGGGCGTGCAGCTGCGCAACGGCGTCGGTGCGGTTGACACCGCCGTCGGTCGCGAGCGGCGCACGCAGACTCATGGTCCTTCGATCTTCGGGCAGAAGGGCTCGCAGTGACGACGATCCCGGCCTCAGTTGCCCGGTCGGAGGATCAAGGCCCGCCCAGGCGGAGGATGCGGGGTTGGTTCCGGTCGCCCCCGAGCGCACCATGGGGCAATGGGCCCTTACCGCTCCGCTGCGCTCGGCGTCCTGCTCGCTGGTGCTGCGGCGCTCCTGCTCGCCGGCTGCGGGGGTGCGTCCGGTAATTCGACGGATGCCCCAGACTCGGCCGGTGACCCCACCTCGGCACGGTCCGCCGAGCCCGGCGGCCGCCAGGGCGGCGACCACGGTGGCGGCCAGGGCGGTGGCCAGGGCGGTGGCGAGGACGGTGGCCAGGTCGAGGGTGAACATGACGGGCCGGCTGACGACGTGTCCGTACCGGACGCGCTGGACTTCTCCGCCGTTCAGGTCTCCGGCGCCGCCTTCCACGCCCGGGAGCTGGCCGGGACAGACACCGTGTTCTGGTTCTGGGCACCGTGGTGCGCCGAGTGCGCGGCGGCTGCGCCGGACATCGAGGCCGCTGCGGCCGCCACCCCGGACGTCAGGTTCGTCGGCGTCGCCGGGCTGAGCTCGGACGTCGACGCCATGGAGATGTTCGTCGACGACCACGGGCTCACGTTCACCCAGCTCGCCGACAGCAACGGCAGCGTCTACACCCGGTTCGGGGTCGCCCAACAAGACACCTACGTCCTGATGAGCGCGGACGGCGACGTCGAGACCGTGCCCGCGTACGGCGACTCGGTCGACCTCGACGCGCTCATGGCCGACACGTTCGCCTGAGCCGTGTTCGACGAGCTGTACGCGCTGGCGCTCACCGCCGGACTTGTCGCCGCGCTGAACCCTTGCGGCTTCGCGCTGCTGCCGGCGTACCTGTCGCTGCTGGTCGCGGCCGACGACAGCGGCCCGCGCGGCCTTGCGGTGGCCCGAGCACTGCGGTTGACGGCGGCGATGACCACCGGGTTCGTCGCCGTCTTCGGCCTGTTCGGGGCCGTCGTGGTGCCGCTGACGCTGTCGGTCGAGCGCTACCTGCCGTGGGCCACCGTGGCGATCGGGGTCGCGCTCGTCGGGCTGGGCGGCTGGCTGCTGGCCGGGCGCGAGCTGACGGTTCGCGGTCTGGCTAGGGCCGGGGCCGCTCCCACCACGACGACCTGGTCGATGGTGGTGTATGGCGTCGCGTACGCCGTCGCGTCGCTGTCGTGCACCGTCGGCCCGCTGCTGGCCATCCTCACCACCACCACCCGCTCCGGCGGGGTGACGGACGGCGTGTCGGTGCTAGTGACGTACGCGCTCGGAATGGGCCTGGTCGTGGCTGTCTTGTCGGTGGCCGTGGCGCTGGCCCAGCAGGGCGTGGTGTCACGGGCGCGCCGGCTGCTGCCGTACGTCAACCGGGCCAGTGGTGCCCTGCTCGTCATCGCCGGGGCGTATGTCGCCTACTACGGCTGGTACGAGCTGCGGGTCTTCAGCGGCGGCGGCACCGACGACCCGGTCGTGTCCGCGGCGCGACGGGTGCAGGGTGAGCTCGCCCGGGTGGCGAGCGAGACCGGCGCCCAGACACTGCTCGTCGTGCTGGTCTGCCTGGTCGGGCTGGGTCTCGCGCTGGGTTCGCTGCGTAACCGGCAGCAGTCGGCGCGCTGAGCCCGGCTGTTCCGCGCCGGGTTACTCCGCGCCGATGGCCTTCAGGACGTCGAGCCGGGATGCCCTGCGTGCGGGCAACCACGCGGCCAGCACGCCTACGACGGCGGCCACCACGACAAACGCCCCGAGCTGCCCCCACGGGATCGCCAGCACGTCGAGTCCCTGGTCGGCGATGGCGCGCTGCAACACGACCCCGAACACCACCCCCATGACCATGCCCAGCACGGCACCGAGCAGAGCAATCGTGATGGACTCCAGACGCACCATTCGGCGCAGCTGGCGGCGCTGCATGCCGATCGCCCGCAGCAGGCCGACCTCGCGGGTGCGCTCGATGATCGACAGCGCGAGCGTGTTGACGATGCCGAGCACCGCGATCACGATCGCCAGCGCCAGCAGCAGGTAAACGATGTAGAGGAGCTGGTTGATCTGTTGCTTTTGCTCCTCGGCGAACTCTGCCGGATCCTTGAGCGTGACTGTCGGCAGGCCCGCGACGAGGCCGTCGATCTCGGCGCGCACGGCGTCGCGGTCGGCGCCGTCGGCGAGGTTGATGTAGACGAGCGAGTCAGCGGGCTTGATCCCGGCCTGCTCCAGCGCGTCGGTGGTGATGAGGTAGTCGGCCGGGATCGCACCGTTCGGGGGGAAGGTACCGAGAAGGGTGAACGACTCGGTGCCCACCGGGAAGTCCATCTTCACGGGGTCACCGACCGACAGCCCCTGCCCGTCTGCCACGGCAGAGGTGGCGAGCACCGCGTCGTCGGGGAGTGCTCCGAGACCTCCGGCTGTCGGGATGTCGAGCGCCTGGGCGAGCTGCTCGGGGTCGGCCGCGCCCACGAACGCCTGTGACCCGTCGATGTCAGGGAAGGCCTGGCGAAACTGGGCCACTGAGGCGACCCCGTCGATGTCGCGTACGTCCTCGGCGATCGCGGTCGAGAACGGCGTCTGGATCGCGTTCGAGATCACCAGCTGTGCGGTGAGGGTCGCGTCGATCGCCTTGTCGGTGGTGGCCTTGGCGGACTGACCGAGGATGGACATGAGCGCGACCAGGGTGAGGCCGATCATCAAGGCGCTGGCGGTGGCTGCCGTCCGGCGCGGGTTGCGCCTGGCGTTCTCGGTGGCCAGGACTCCGATCGAGCCGAAGGCGCGCCGGTAGCCAGCGCCGAGCACGGAGATCACCGGCCGACCCACCACCGGCGAGACCAGCGCTACACCGACGAGGATCGCCAGCATCCCGAGGCCGATGAGCAGCAGCCCGGTTTGCCCCGAACCGGCGAAGCCGCCCACCATCAGGCCTACTCCGGCCAGGCTCAGCAGCACGCCGACCAGCAGCCGTCGGCGCAGTGACGACTCGGGCAGCGCCACGTCGTCGCGCATCGCCGCGACCGGCGCGATCCGGCCGGCCCGCCGAGCCGGCAGGTAGGCAGCGACAAGTGTCACGAGCACGCCGACGGTGTACGAGACCAGTATGGTGCGGGACTCGAGAACGAAGGACGCGCCGCCCAGGTCGGGACCGAACGACCCGAATAGTGCGCGCAGGCCGAGGGCGAGCAGGTAGCCGGCGCCGACGCCGAGCGTCGACCCGATCAACGCGACCACCAGTGCCTCGATCAGCACCGCCCGGTTGACCTGGCGCCGGGAGGCGCCGAGAGCGCGCGTCAGGGCGAGCTCACGGCTGCGCTGGGCTACGAGGATCGAGAAGGTGTTGACGATGAGGAAGGTGCCGACGACGACGGCGACCACGGCGAACACCAGCAGGAAGGTGTTGATGAATCCCAAGATCTCGCCGACCGCATCCTCGTTCTCCGCGGCCAAGTCGTCGCCGGTCCGCGCCTCTACGCCCTCGGGCAGAACCTGCTGGGCAGCGGCGGCCAGCTCCGCCTGCGAGACCCCCGGGGCGGAGTTCAGCGAGATGCCGGTGTAGACGTCGCGGCCACGGAAGAATAGGTCCTGGATGGCCTGGTCCGCGAAGATGGTCAGCGTCGCCCCGACCAGACCGCCCTCCGACCCGAACTCGATGATCCCGCTCAGCGTCGCTGTCATCGTCGGTTCCGGTCCGGGGGTGACCAGTTCCACCTCGTCGCCGACCGCGTACCCCGCCGTGTCCGCGGTGACGCGGTCGAGGGCCACCTCGGTGGCCACGGTCGGCAGGTCGCCCTCGATCAGGGTGGTGATCTGGTCTCCCGTGATCGCCTCGGTCTCGGTGTAGTTGAACGCCAACCCGGGCGGGCCGTTGCCACCGACAAGCTTGCCGTCGGCGCCGATGACGTAGACGCCCTGGACCTGGTCGTACCCGTTGGCGCTCGCGACCTCGGGCAGCGCGGCGAGGTCGTCCTCGACGGCCGCCGGGATGGTGCGGGCGTCCTCGCCGGCCCCGGTGAACGCGCCACCGCCCTCAGGAAGGACCTCGGCGTCCGCGGTGGTTCCCTTGATGATCCCCGCGAACGCACCACCGAGGGCGTCGGTGAAGATGAACGAGCCGGCCACGAACGCCACGCCGAGGACGATCGCGAACCCGCTGAGCGCCAGCCGGAGCTTGCGGGCAAGCAGGTTGCGGAGTACCAGGCGGAGCACGGTTCAGCCTCCGGCAGCGGTGCCAGCGACCTCGCGGGCGCTGAGCACCTTCATTTTCTCCAGCACCGCATCCGAGGTCGGCCGGCGCATCTCGTCGACCACCTTGCCGTCGCCGAGGAAGACCACCCGGTCGGTGTACGCCGCGGCAATCGGGTCGTGAGTGACCATGACGACGGTCTGGTCGAACTCGTCGACGGTCCGCCGCAGGAACCCGAGCACCTCGCCGGTGGCGGCCGAGTCCAGGTTCCCGGTGGGCTCGTCGGCGAACACGATCGCCGGTCGACTCATCAGCGCCCGGGCGCAGGCCACCCGCTGCTGCTGGCCTCCGGACAGCTCGGTCGGCTTGTGCCCGAGCCGGTCAGCCAGGCCCACCGCCTTGACAACGGTGTCGTACCACTCCGGATCCGGCTTGCGTCCGGCGATCGCCAGCGGGAGCACGATGTTCTCGTGCGCGCTCAGGGTCGGGACGAGGTTGAACGACTGGAACACGAAGCCGATCCGGTCTCGGCGCAGCGCGGTCAGCGACTTGTCCGACAGGCCGTTCAGGGGCGTCTCGCCGATCGTGATGTCCCCGGACGTCACGCTGTCCAGGGCGGCCAGGCAGTGCATGAGTGTCGACTTCCCGGAGCCGGACGGTCCCATGACCGCGGTGAACTCTCGCGCGGCGAAATCGACCGATATCCCGTCGAGGGCACGGACCTCCGTCTGGCCGCTGCCGTACACCTTGGTCAGGTTGCGCGCGCTGGCCGCGGGTGCGGTGGCGGACGCGGCCGTTCCCGGCGCGGTCGCGGTCTGCGTCATAGCCCCTCCCTCGGCGCCGGTGCACCCACCGCACACCGGCTCTGCCGGGGACGGTATCGCCCTCCTAGGCTGCCGGCATGTCCGTCTCGTCCGCTCCACCGCTACGCATCGGTGCTCACGTCGACCAGGTCGACCCGCTTGCCGAGGCGAAGGCTCGATCGGCCGACCTGGTGCAGCACTTCCTCGGCGATCCGCAGGGCTGGAAGGCGCCCACGGTGGCCTACGACGGAGGTGCCGAGGCGCTGCGATCGGCCGCGGCTGAGGCCGGAGTCGGGGTCTACGTGCACGCCCCGTACGTCCTCAACGTCGCCACGCTCAACAACCGGATCCGCATCCCTAGCCGAAAGCTGCTGCAACAGACCGTGGACCTGGCCGCGCGGGCCGGCGCGTTGGGAGTGATCGTGCACGGCGGGCATGTGTCGAAGGACGACGACCCCGAGGTGGGCTTCGACAACTGGCGCAAGTGCGTGGAGCGCACCGACCTGAAAGTGCCGCTGCTGATCGAGAACACCGCCGGCGGCGACAACGCGATGGCCCGCCGGCTCGAGCGGATCGCCCGACTGTGGGAGTTGGTGGCCGGTGCACAGGGGGATCCAGTGGGCGCCGGGCAGGTCGGCTTCTGCCTCGACACCTGCCATGCGCACGCCGGCGGGATCGAGCTGGCCAAGGTCGTCGAACAGGTGCTCTCCATCACCGGGCGCATCGACCTGGTGCACGCCAACGACAGCCGGGACGCGTTCGACTCGGGCGCCGACCGCCACACGAACCTCGGCAACGGCAACATCGACCCGGACGACATGCTTGCCGTAGTGCGCGAGGCGGCAGCCCCGGTCGTCGTCGAGACACCGGGGGTGGACGGGCAGGCCGCCGACATCGCGTGGCTGCGCGACCGGCTCTGAGACCGGCCGCCGCGCCCGGACCGATCCTGCGACATCCGGGCCGCCCCAGCGCCCCATGCCTCGACACGCGTAGCCGCGGGCGCTGAACCGGACCACCCACACCCCCGCCGGCCACCTCGCCCGGAAGGACGGCCATCGCACCCGGCGGGTCGACGTTGCTGGCCGCGGCACTAGCCTCGCTGCGCGTGAGCACGCCCGCCCCGACGAGCCAGGTGGCCGTGCACCCCATCGACACCGGGACACACCTCGCGTACCTGCGGTCCCTGCGGTCAGCAAGCTTCCTGCAGACTCCTGCCTGGGGTCGGGTCAAGACCGACTGGCGGGAGGAGTCGCTGGGCTGGTACGACGCCGACCGGCTGGTCGGGGTCGGGTTGGTGCTGCACCGGGCGATGCCCGTGGTCGGTCGCTCACTGGCATACCTGCCGGAGGGGCCGTTGCTCGACTGGGCCGGCCTGGCGGCGTCCGGCGACCTCGACCGGTGGCTGGACCCGCTGGTGACTCGGCTCCGTGACAGCGGCGCGTTCGCGGTGCGCATGGGCCCGCCGGTCGTCACCCGCCGCTGGCAGGCGGCCACCGTCAAGCAGGCCATCGCCGACCCGGCCCTGACCCGGCTTGGTGACGTTCCGGCCGACTCCGCCGACGCGTGCGGTGACGCGGTCGTCGAGCACCTGCGCCGCACCGGCTGGCGGTTGCAGACCGCGGAGGGCGGCTTCAGCACCGGCCAGCCGCGGCACGTCTTCCAGGTTCGGCTCGAAGGACGCGACGAGCACCAGTTGCTCGCCGGCATGAACCAGCAGTGGCGCCGCAACATCAAGAAGGCAGCCAAGGCCGGGGTCACCGTGCGTGAAGGCGACCGCGACGAGTTGACGGCGTTCCACACCCTGTACACGGAGACCGCTGCCCGCGACCATTTCACGCCCCGTCCGCTGGCGTACTTCCACACCATGTGGGACGAGCTACGGGGCGAGGAGCCCGACCGGCTACGACTCCATCTCGCCGAGCACCGGGACGACCTCGCCGCTGCCACGCTGTCGGTACGGGTGGGCGACCACGTGTGGTACTCCTACGGCGCGTCGTCGACGAAGAACCGGGACGTCCGCGGGTCGAACGCCGTCCAGTGGCAGCTGATCCGGGGCGCGCTTGCCGACGGGGCAGGCGTGTACGACCTGCGCGGCATCACCGACACCCTCGATGAGGCGGACCCGCACCTCGGGCTGGTCCAGTTCAAGGTCGGCACCGGCGGCGAGGCTGTCGAGTACGCCGGCGAGTGGGACCTGCCGCTGTCCCGGCTGCTGTACCGGGCCTTCGACCTCTATCTGCGGCGACGCTGATGCCGTTGACGCTGCGGATCGACGGTCCGCGCTGGCGCGCCCACCTGCGCCGGGTCGCCGATGAGTACGGGGCCCCCGGACAACCGGTCGTCCCGGTGACCAAGGGGAACGGGTACGGGTTCGGGCTGGCCAGCCTGGCGCGGCGGGCGGACTGGCTCGGCGTCGGCTCGGTCGCCGCCGGGGTCTATCACGAGGTTCCGGGCCTGCTGTCCCGCTTCGGCGGCGACGTGCTGGTGCTGTCACCCTGGCGACCGTTCCTCACCGACGTCCCCCTGCACGACCGGGTGGTGCACACGCTCGGGCGCCTCGTCGACCTGGAGGCGTTGGCCGAGACCCGACCTGGCACGCGGGTGGTGGTCGAGGCGCTGACATCGATGTCGCGACACGGGCTGGGGGGCCACGAGCTGGCGGCCGCCGCCGACATGATTCGTACCGGTCGGTTACTGCTCGAGGGGATGGCGCTGCACCTGCCACTCTCCGGTGACCACGAGCAGGAGGCGCAGGAGTGGGCAGCCGTGCTGGCCGCCTCCCGTCTCGACGCCGCGACCCTGTGGGTGTCGCACCTGGACGCCGCCCAGGTCGCGCGGCTGCGGGACCGGAGGGCGGGGCTCGTGGTCCGGCCACGAGTGGGGACCGCGCTGTGGCTGGGCGACCGTGGCGCGCTGCAGGTGCGGGCGACCGTGCTCGACCGGCACCCGCTGAGCCGCGGACAGCGCGTCGGGTACCGGCAGCGCCGGCTGCCAGCCACAGGGACGCTGCTCGTCGTCGCCGGAGGCACTTCGCACGGCATCGGCCTGGAGGCGCCGACCGGTGGGTCGTCGGTACGCCAGCGGGCGGTGGCGCTCGCCCGCGGCGGGCTCGACGCCGCCGGGTTCGCGCTGTCCCCGTTCTCGGTCGACGGGCGGCAGCGCTGGTTCGTGGAGCCTCCGCACATGCAGGTCAGCCTGCTGTTCGTCCCCGGCGGGGTGGCGGTCCCCGCGGTCGGCGACGAGATCGACGTGGACGTCCGGTTCACCACCACCACCTTCGACCGGGTCGTCCTCACCTGAGGCCGCCTCCCGCACTGTCGCAGGCGGGCTCAGCCCGGGCAGGGTCCTGCTCGGGGCGCAGAATGTCCCGCACCACCACCCCGCCGAACCACAGCTCGGCGACCACGCGGACGACGATCGCCACGGTGTACGGCTTGTCCACCACTGAACCGGCGTCCACCGTCGCCCCGGACAGGGTCCACCAGACCGCGAGGAAGTAGCAGATCTCGCCGGCCTGCCACCACAACAGGTCGCGCCAGCACGGCCGCGCCAGGACCGCGAACGGCAGCAGCCACAGCACGTACTGCGGCGAGTACACCGGCCACACCACCAGTCCCCCGACGAGCAGCAGCAGTACCACCTGCGGCAGGCGGGGAGCCACCGGGGCGCGCAGCGCGAGCCCGAGCACCGCGAAAGCCACCAATGCAAGCGCGACCACGACGAGTGTGACCAGGCGCCCGGACGAGATCGACAACCCGTACGAGGTGGCGAGCCGCCACAGCGAGCCGTAGCCGATCCCCCCGTCGAGGGTGTGGTTCACCGTGCCCCACCAGACCTGCGGCGCGAGGAGCAGCACCGGCAGCTGCCACAGCGCCCAGACCGAGGCGGCGACCCCGACCGCGCCGAGGACCGATCTCGTCCGGCCGGCCCGCACCGCCAGTGCCACCATCGCGACGGCGACGGCGACCGGCCACGACGCCACCGCGACCGCGGTGCCGAGCAACGCCCCGTAGGCGACGAGGCGTAGGCGCGACCAAGCGTACACCGCGCCGACCGCGAGCGCGGCGCCGAGCAGGTCCCAGCCGATGGTCGCCGACGCCACCAGCACCGGTGCGATCGCGAAGGCGGCCGCGTCGAAGGGCCGGCGCCCCGACAGCCCGACCAGCAGTGCCCCCAGCACCAGCGCGCTGACAACCATCAGCAACGCGTAGCCCCCGTAGAAGGCGAGCGCCTCCTCCCGGACCGCCTCCTGTGTCGCGAGCTCGGCCACGGGAACGTCCGCCCGCGCCGATACCTCCGCGCCGGTCGAGCCTCCGCCGGACAGCGTCCGGGCCACCCAAGCGCTGGCAAATGCCAGCGCGGCGACCGGGGCCGGCTCCGTCGCCCTAGCGTACCTGCTGCCGGTGTCCTCGTACGGCGCGACCCCCTCGGCATGCCCGCGCGGCACGTACCCGAGAGGCACGTCGCTGTAACACAAGTCGGCGTACGCGGCGCCACTCCACCAGGCGCCGGCCTGGCAAGGGGCGGTGTGCACCAGGTTGAGCACCCCCGCCAGGGTCACCAGCGCCAGCACCAGCCGCAGCGGCGTCCAGAACGGGTGCGGTCGGGCGTGCCGGCCGATGGGACCGCCTACCGCCTGACTCGCCGCGGTCACGAAGGGGTCGTCGCGCGACGGCGCGACCACTGCCGGCCTCATCACTGCCGGGGCAGCGAGATGGAGTGCCCAGGAGGTTGCGTGCTGGTGGGAGGTGGGCCGGTCGTGGTCGGTGGCTGCGTGGTGCCAGGCGGCTCGGACGTGGTGGGTGGCTGCGTGGTCTGCGTCGACGGCGGCTCGGTCGTCGGCTCGGTCGTCGGCTCCGTGGTCGGTTCGGTGGTCGGCTCGGTGGTCGGCTTGGTGGTCTGGGTCGTCGGCTGTTCCGTCGTGGACGGTGGCTGGGTCGTGGTCGTGGGCGGGGTCGTCGGGACCTGCGTGGTGGTCGGTGGCGTGGTCGTCGGCGGCGTCCCCGACACGAACGCCGGCTCAGGGAACGGCACGCACTCCTGCCCCTCGAGTGCCCCCTGCATGTACGAGGTCCACGTGCGCGCCGGGTAGTCCCCGCCGTAGAAGCTCGGCAGGTACCCGTCCAGCGCGTCGTTGCCGTCGCCGCGTACGTACATCACCGCGGTCGACAGGGTCGGGGTGTAGCCGACGAACCAGGACGAGGAGACGATCTCCTGCCCGGCCCGGTCCTCCGACGTCGCCGTGCCGGTCTTGCCGGCGGCCGGGCATCGCAGCGAGGCTGCCGCCGTCCCGGTTCCCTGCTCGACGACCTGCTGCAGGGCGTACGACACGTCTCTGGCGATCTCGGGGGAGAACACCCGCTCGGCGGCTCTGTCGTGGCGGTACACGACCCGGCCATCGGCGTCGGCCACCTCCTCCACCACGAACCAGTCGGCGACCCTGCCCTCCGCGGCGAATGTGGCGTAGGCGTTGGCCATGTCGATCGTCGGCACCGAGGAGACCCCAAGCGGCACCACCGGCACCGGTGCGATCTGGCTGGTGGCCGACCTCGGTATGCCGGCCAGCTCGGCCGCGTCGATGACCTTCTGCGCACCGTCCTCCATGGAAAGCGTCAGGTCGACGTACGCGGTGTTGATGGACTGCTGGGTGGCGTACTCGAGCGACACATAGCCGAAC
>Ga0136617_10004307_pt1 | contig 12747 bp, 10 predicted proteins | sample AntDrymUQ3222106_2_FD_129672 | JGI IMG/M metagenome (GOLD analysis project Ga0136617, IMG submission 129672) | Polar desert sand microbial communities from Dry Valleys, Antarctica - metaG UQ322 (21.06) | ecosystem: Environmental > Terrestrial > Soil > Desert | place: Antarctica: Dry Valley...
GTCGATCGGACGTTGTCGATATTCAAGGTGATTCACGAAAAGCAATTGACGCCGGCCCTCCTGTTCAACATGTTCGACGGCGTACGCAGTGATGATCACACTCAGCGTCGCGTGCTGGTCTTCGATCGCGACGGCCGGTTCGTGACCAGCACCGACCCGGCGTATCGCGCCGGCACAGCGTCAATTGCCGACCGGGACTACTTCCAGGAGGCGAGCAGTCTCGCGAGCACCGACTTGCATATCGGCGTGCCGGTCAAGGGCCGAATTACCGGCATGACGGTGTTGCCCCTGGCCAAACGCGTCGACACTCTGGACGCGACCTTCGACGGCGTGGTGGTGCAGGGCATCGACCTCGAGAATTTCGGCTCGCTGTACACGTCCTTGAGCCCGGGACCAAGTGATGTGCTGGGCATCGTGACGGACAACGGCACCGTCGTCGCCCGCTCGGGACGGGACGAAGGTCGCATGGCGATCGGCGCCATCGATCCGGCGCTATCGGTTGACGTCGTTCTCGAAACACGACTCGCACGCGGCGTCTTCGAAGAGAGAACAATCGGCGGCATACCCAGTCAAGTCGTCTTCCGGCGCATTCCCGGGACGCGCCTGGTTGTATTCGCCGCCCGCGGCAACGAGGCGTTGATGGCCGAGCATGTCCGTCTTGCGGAGCGCTTGTGGGCACTCGTGATCCTGGCGATGATGGTGGTGACGTTTCCGATCGTGCTGGCCGCACGCTATATGGCGCGGGAAGTCCGGCAGCGACGCAACCTCGAAGATCGCTTCGAGCACGAGCGTGAGCGGGCGCGCCGGGATCCGCTCACTGGAGTCGCCAATCGGCACGCATTCGATGAACGCGTGGCGGCGTCGTATCGCACGCTCGATGCCGACAATATCCCCTTTGTCGTTGCCTTCATTGACGTCGACCGGTTCAAGCAGTTGAACGACGCGCGGGGGCACGCCGCCGGCGACGCTGCATTGCGCAAGATTGCCCAAACCCTCGGTGAGGGGATCCGCAGCACCGATGTCGTCGCGCGGCTCGGCGGCGATGAATTTGCGCTCCTCCTATCCGGGGCTAACGCGCTGGCCGCCCGCCAAGTGCTCGAGCTACGCGCCAAGGCACTGCACGCGGCCGCTGCCTCGGCGGACTGGCCGATCACGTTTTCCATCGGCGTCGTCACATTTTGGACGGCGCCCCCTGCCGAGCATCACGTCGTCGACATTGCCGACGGCGTCATGTACGCGGTCAAAAAGGCTGGCCGCAACGGTATCAAGTTCGCGGTCTACCGCGATCGCCGCTTGATCGATCAGGAAAAGGTAGCGCGGCCGCGCATGGCCGCTTAAGTAAGGGGTTCGCGTAAACTCGGGGAATGCGCGCAGACATCACGCTCGACTCCCTTAACGCGCGGGGCGCCGGCCGTCTGCCGGGTCTCGTCGGTTTTACCGTGACCGCGGTCGAAGATGGACGACTGGCTGCGGAGATTGCCATCCGCTCGGACCTTCTCGCACCGAATGGCTATCTCCACGCTGCGACGATCATCGCGCTCGCTGATACGGCCTGCGGCTATGGTTGCATTGCGCACCTGCCCGAAGGGGCCGTGAATTTCACGACCGTCGAGCTCAAGAGCAACTTTTTTGCAACTGCCCTCGATGGAACGATCGCGTGCGTCGCGACACCCGTGCACCGTGGACGAACGACGCAGGTATGGGATGCGATCGTCACCCGCGCAGCCGATCACAAGACCGTTGCGCTCTTTCGCTGCACCCAACTGATCCTCTGGCCCCCGGCAGCGCAGTAGCGCGCTCACCGCCAACGCCCGGCTCGTGCCAAGACATCGCGCGAGCGGGTGCGCGCATTCAGCCCTGGCTTGTGCCACACTACCCAAGTGTAGTAAAGTAAGGAATCATTACATTCCGACATTCAGATTTGCCATGCTCGCCAAGCTCACCGCCAAGAACCAGCTCACGTTGCCCAAGGCCATCACCAAAGCGATTGGTTCAGCGGAGTACTTCGATGTGCAAGCGAAGGATGGCCAGATCGTCCTGACTCCCGTGCGAATCCAGCGAGCCGACGCCGTGCGGGCCAAGTTGGCCGAGCTGGACTTGCAGGAGCGGGATATCGTCGACGCGGTGGCGTGGGCACGCCGACCGACGCGCAAAATGAGGTGAGTTCAGCGCCGCGAGTGGTGCTGGACACCAATGTAGTGCTTTCAGCGCTGCTGTTCCGGCAGGGCCGACTCGCGCCGCTGCGTCAAGCATGGCAAACGGCAACACTGCAGCCCCTCGTGTCAAAGGCTACGACCGAAGAGCTCATTCGAGCGCTAACCTATCCCAAGTTCAAGCTCACGTCCGAAGATCGACAAGAAATGCTGGCCGACTATCTGCCATATTGCACGACCATGGCAATACCTGCCAAACCACCCGCGATTCCAACGTGCCGTGATCCCTTCGACGTGCCATTCCTGGAACTCGCCGTCGCCGCAATGGCCGACTATCTGGTCAGCGGCGACAAGGATTTGCCGACGCTCTCCGGGCACATTCGCTGTCGCATCGTCAGGGCCGAAGAATTGCTGAGTTCCTTCCGTAAGACCTGAACGGTCGGCCCGCCGCTGGCTTGCCCCAGGTTTTCGAACCGCGGATGAATCCGCACCGATTCGCCGTTGCGCTTAAGCCGATCGGCTGATCGCGCAACGGCGCTCGCTTCGCTAACGTGGTCGTGGCGACGCCGCAGTGCCGGCGGGTCCAGTTGCGATGCCCTCCATTATTGGTATCTGCCTGATTGCGTTCGCTTGCGGCATTGCGCTTCTGCAGACCCGCCCATCTCTACCATCTGCGCCGGGTGCAGTCGTTTTCATCGGAGTCTGCGTGTGCCTGCTCGGCGCGGAGTTGCGTCGACGTGTCCAGCCGGAATGGTCGCGTGCGGGGTATGTGGCGCTGCTCGTGCTTATCTTGAGCGGAGCCGCGCTCCTCGGCTATGGCTATGCGGCTTGGCGCGCCGAAACGCGCCTCGCCGATGAACTCCCGCACGCCTGGGAAGGCGAGGACATTCGTGTGGTCGGTATCGTCGATGATTTGCCGCAGGGATCCGCTCGCGGAACGCGCTTCGCTTTCGCCGTCGAACGGTCGCTGACTCCTCGAGCGATCGTACCCAAGCGCATCTCACTCGCCTGGCACGCGCCGCGGCAGTCAGACGGGCTCACCGCACTGCCATCCGTCCGCGCCGGAGAGCGCTGGTCCCTTACCGTCAGGCTCAAACGGCCGCACGGCACCGTCAACCCGGGCGGTTTTGATCTCGAAGCATGGCTCCTCGAAAGAAACCTGCGTGCGACCGGATACGTTCGCGGCGATGACGCGCAACGGATAAACGCATTCGTTGGTCGACCACGCGATTACATCCAGCGCGCCCGCGAGCGGCTTCGTGATCGAATACTTTTAGCACTGTCGGACGCACCATACGCAGGCGTGATTGGCGCGTTGGTGATCGGCGATCAGCGCGCGATTCCCGATGCGCAGTGGACAGTGTTCAATCGCACGGGCATCACGCACTTGGTCAGCATTTCCGGCTTGCACGTCACGGTGTTCGCGACCATCGCTGGCGTGTTGGCCTTCGCATTCGTCCGCCGTTCGGTCTTCATCACGTCCGCTTGCCCGGCGCAGAAGATTGGCGTGAGCTGCGGCCTTCTCGCCGCAGGCGGTTACGTGCTGCTCGCCGGCGCGGAAGTGCCTGCGGTGCGCACGTTGGCAATGCTTGCCGTCGGCACGATTGGCTTATGGTGCGGCCGGCCGGGCACCGCGGGGATCGTCTGGCTCTTGGCACTCGCCGCGGTCTTGATCTGGGACCCGTGGGCAACGCTCTCCCCTGGATTTTGGCTATCGTTCGGCGCCGTCGGGATGCTGTTGTACGCGGGGTCTGGACGTATCGACTCCGTCGACCGGACGTCGTGGCGCGCTCGCTGCGAATCCTTCTTGCAACGCAGCGCGCGCGCGCAATGGGTCGTCACGCTTGGTCTCATTCCGTTGACACTAGTCCTGTTCGAGCAGGTGTCGTTGGTGTCGCCGCTCGCGAACGCGCTCGCCATTCCGATTGTGACTGCCGGCGTGGTTCCGCTTGCGCTGTCCGGCATCCTATTGCCTTGGGATTATTCCTTTCACGCGGCGCATGCGCTGATCGCGCCATTGCTGCAAACTTTGGAATCGCTGGCGGCGGCGCCGGCCGCGGCGTGGCAGCAACATGCGCCCGTGCGATGGACGGTCCTTACCGGCGTCGCCGGCACGCTTTGGCTGCTTGCGCCACACGGCGTGCCTGGGCGGGCGTGGGCGATCTTGTGGCTCGTCCCGCTCTTCATGGTGCGCGAATCGCCTCCACCACAAGGTACGTTTCGGCTTACGGTGCTGGACGTCGGTCAAGGCTTGGCCGCAGTCGTGGCAACGCGCCATCACACGCTCGTTTATGACACCGGTCCACGCTTTCACGAGACGGCCGATGCCGGCGGGCGGATCGTCGCGCCGTTTCTGCGACACATGGGCATTCGCCGCGTCGATGGGATGATCGTGAGCCACATCGATCTCGATCATTCGGGGGGCGCGGAATCGCTGATGCAAGTGGTGCCGCTCGGCTGGCTCTCTTCGTCAATGCCTGACGATCACGCGATCGTGGCGCGTGCGCGTGCCACTGGCGTTGCGCTCACGTGCCTCGCCGGTCAGCGCTGGACTTGGGACGACGTGCGCTTCACCGTGCTGCATCCCACGCTTGCAGACGTTCACGATTCGGCGACCAAGACCAATGATCGCTCGTGTGTCGTGCGTATCGACACCGAGCACGGCAGCGCCCTGTTGGCCGGTGACATCGAAGCGAAGATCGAAGCGCGCCTGTTGCAAGAAGGCGCTGCATTGAAGGCCGACGTCCTCGTCGTTCCGCATCACGGCTCGCGAACGTCTTCGACACCCGCATTCGTGGCGGCAGTCGCGCCGCGCATCGCCGTGTTCGCCGCCGGCTATCGGAACCAATTCGGGCATCCGCGGGCGGACGTCGTCGCACGTTACAAACGCATCGACGCACAGATCGCGCGCACCGATCAGGCGGGCGCGATCGGCGTCACGATCGGTCACAGTGCGAGCTTGAAGTTCACTGGCACACGTGCACTCGCTCCGCGCTACTGGCAGGACCTACCGTGAAGTGACCAGGCGCCGATCGACTGAGGGCACGAGATCGAATCCATACAGCGCCTGCTAGACTCGCTCGATGAAAAAAACCAGCACGCTGCGGCCAGCTCTGCTCCTGTGCGTCGCGGCGCTTTTGGTTGTCTCGGCACGCGCGCAGGACAAGTCCGAGCAAACTGCGGCGAAGGCGCCGGAACTCAAGCTGTCCACCGCATTGGCGCCGGCTTTTCCCTTGGGCCGCGCCGGCGAACGTTGGGCAAAGCTTGTCAATGACCGCGCCGGAGGCCTGTTCGCCGTCAAGCAATACCCTGGCGCAACGTTGGCAGGCCGCGATCCGCAGCGCGAATTTCTGGCATTGCGCGAAGGGGCGGCGGACCTTGCCGTGGGATCGTCGTTGGCGTGGTCGATGCAGATTCCCGCACTGGGCATCTATGCGTTGCCGTGGCTTGCCGACGAGCCGCAAGAACTGGCGGCACTGGCGAGCGATGCGACGTTGCGTGAGCTCATCGTCGCCCGGCTCGATGCCGCCGGGGTCGTGGCGTTGGCGTTCGCGCCGCTAGGGGATCGCGTGCTGGCGACGGCGAAAAGTGCCGTCATGACCCCTGCCGATCTGGCCGGCTTGCGCCTGCGCGTCCTGCCGGTACCTATGGTGATCGAAACGTTCACCGCGTTGGGTGCATTACCGCAAGCGATGAGCTATGTCGACGCGCAACGGGCGTTTGCTGCGGGTACCCTCGACGGCCAGGAAGCGATGCCCTCGACCTTGGCTGCGGCGCAGGTCGGATTTTCTGGCCAGAAGTTCGTCACGCGCTGGGGCGGATTCACCGACGTGATGATCTTCGCCGCGCGCCGGCAAGTGTGGGATGCATGGTCGCAGGAGCAGCGCGAATTCGTGCGCGCGGCTGCCGAACAAGCGGCGCAGGAATCAGCGGCGGTGGCGCGCGAGGATGGGGCGCTTGCGGACCTGGTGCGCCAGGGCATTACCGTGGTCCGCCTCAGTCACGCACAGCGTGACGCGCTACACGCCGCCGCCTCGCAGGCATTGACGAAATGGACCGAGACTATCGGTGCGGATGTCATCACCGCGGCCAAAGCAGCGGTGAGCACCGCGAAGTGACGCCTTCCTTAAGTGCCGCGCGCTAGTTTGAGTTGAGACGGCGATCGTCAGGCAACTTCAGTCGACGAACCGCCCTAGGCGCACTGCGGTTTCGCCTTTTTTGGGGCGCCGCGTCGGCATGATCAGCACGCAGTTGTCGTAAGGAGTGGTGACCTCTTGCCCGCCGTCGACTGCGAGAGGCGTGCCGGCGTCGGGCACGACTTTCAAGCCCTCGATCGGAAACGTGAAGCTGAAGGCGTCGGACTCGATGGTGATCACATCGGTCACTTCGATTGCGTGTTGTCGCGGCCGTGGCGTACGGTCGAGGTGCGCATCGAGGAAACTTTGATCCGCCATGCCGAAATGCTCGAGGAATCGCAGCGACGCCTGTTTCGCGACGCGCGGCGCAGCGCGCTCCCAATGCTGGCCGCACTCGATGAGCAATGCGATGCGCGCTTCGAAGGGATCGTCGAACCCCGCGTAGTCGCGCAGGCGCTTGCCCGCCGCATGGCCCGCATCGACCACGATGTGTTCGGGAATGCCGATGGCGCGCGCGAGCTCGACACCTTTGCGCTGCCGACCCGCGAGCGCCAGCGGTGGGCACGGATCCGTCATCGAATGCAAGTCGAGTAGATAGTCGGTCGCGTCATAGACTGGCCGCAACTCGCGCGCGCGCTTAAGGTCGCGGGTTTGCCGGGGGCCATCGAGCACCTCCGCGGACCAAAGGCGGTTGAAATCCTCGTCGATGCAGCGCGACGCGAAGGGGTCCTCGCGGCTGAATGTGCGATAGGCATCCACATTCGCGAACGTGAGCGTCAATGTGCCGCACGCGGGACGAAATCCTTCCCGCAGCAGCCAATCGTTGGCGATGGCACCGCAAACTTCATTGCCGTGCGTCAAAGCCTGAATCGTGACGCGTGGGCCGGTTCGCTCAGCGACGAATTGCCAGACGTACGGAATGCCAGTGTTGCCGTCACGAAAATGCTCGAGCTCGGGAAACTCAACCTCGATCGGAGGAAATGGCGGCGCCTCACCTCCCTTGGCGTTGCCGCCCGTCGCAGAGCCCAACGCTCCGGTCATCGCGCGCAAACGTAGTCGGCGATTCGGCGCATGAATCCCTCGCAGCGCGCGACCTGCTCGACCGTCACCCATTCGTTCGGCTGGTGCGCTTGAACGATGTGGCCGGGGCCGCAGACGATCGTGGGAATGCCCGCATTGTGAAAGTGCGACGCTTCGGTGCCGAAGGAGACTTTTCCTGCGCTTTGCTTTTCGTTGCACGCGCGACCGAGCGACGCGATCTCGCTCGTCTCTTCGGTCGCGAAGCCGGGAAGCGTCGACAGTGCGTCGAACTCGACGTACGTTGTCGCCAACACTGCGTGCATCTCCGGCAGAAACCGTTCTGCAAACGCGCGGACGTCGCGGAAGAAGGCGTCAGGATCGTCGAAGGGGAGATGCCGCATTTCGAACTCGAACGTGCAGTCGCGCGGCACGATGTTGAGCGCGGTGCCCCCGCGTATGACGCCGACGTGCACCGTCGTGTAGGGAACGTCATAGCTGTCGTCATGGCGCTCGCCGTCGCGGAGCTCGCGCGCTCGGCGGACGATATAGGCGACGATCTCGCACGCAATGTGCACGGCGTTGACGCCGCGCGGGGTCAGCGCCGAATGCGCCTCCAAACCACGGACGCGGCAACGCCAGCTCTTCTTGCCCTTGTGCGCGACGACGAGCTCCATGCCGGTCGGCTCACCGACAATGCAGCCGGCAGGAGCGATTCCGCGTGCGACGATATCGGCGATGAGGCGACGCACGCCGATGCAGCCAACTTCCTCGTCGTAGGACAGCGCAAAGTGCACGGGCTTTGCGAGGCCGCGCCGCAAGAACTCCGGCACGAAGGCCAAGCCGGCGGCGATAAAGCTTTTCATATCGGTGACGCCGCGGCCGTAGAGCTTGCCATCCCGAATCGCGACGTTGAACGGATCCGTGTCCCAGGGCTGGCCGTCCACTGGCACAACGTCGGTGTGCCCCGACAGCACGATTCCGCCGCGCGAGGCGTTACCGTCTTGCGCTGGAAGCGTCGCGAACAAGTTCGCTTTGCGCTCGGTATCGTCGAAGGTCAGTGTCGATTCGACGCCGTATTCGGCCAGATAGCCGCGGACCCATTCGATCAGCAACAGATTGGATTCTCGGCTGGTCGTGTCGAAGCCGACCAGTTTCCGGATGAGGTCGAGAGAGGCGAGCTCGTCGGGGCGAATGGAGTGCTCGACAGCGGGAGTGCGAATCTGCGCGAGCGCGGCGGGAGCGTCCAAAAGCGCACCTCGACGACATAAAAAGTGAGAATAGCACCGTCGCGGGAAGTGCACATGCGCGAAACCGCCTTACCAGACCGCCTTGTTTGCGAGGCGGTAACCAGCCGCGCGACCGAATGTCGATTAGGCTCTGTACGAAAAACAACGGCGCGACGTTGTGACGCCGCGCCGTTGACAGGGTCGATCCCCGGGGGAAGGGGCGATCCCTAAGGCAATTTACCGAGAATAGTTGTACGAGTCGTAGTTGCCGTTGTACGAGTCGTAATTGCCGTACTGCGATCCGTAGTAGACCGGGCGCGGCGCGTAATAAACCGGGCGCGGAACGTAGACGACCGGCGGGGGTGCGTAGTAAACGGGCAGGGCCACGACCACCGGGCGGTAGTGGGGCCGATAGTGGTGCCGGTAATGTCCACCATGGTGCCGACCGTTATAGCCACGACCGCCGCCGTAATAGCCGCCGCCGTGGTACCCGCCGCCGCCATAATAGGGGGCATTGCCGACGGTCAGGCCATAGCCGGGCCCGCCGATGGACACGCTGAAATCGAGATGCTTTCTGTCCGCGTGAGCGGAAGGTGCGAAGGCCGCGGCGGCCGCGATTAGCGCGGCGCCAACCGAGGTCGCGATGGATTTGCGGCGATTCATAAGGATTCTCCTCAAGAGTGGCTGTAAGCTTGATCCCCGCGACATGCGGGAAGAGCCCTGGCTTCTTGAACGCAGGACCCCAGCCAACGGTTGACGGGCGCTCGTTTCCGCCGTTTCCGTCACAGCCTTTTCTTTACTTACAATGGGATACCGGTTGCGCTATCCTCTAAAGAATCTTTGTCGGTTGAGTCAGAGACACAGCTTTCGACCGCTCAGCTCGCCTCCTGCCCACGCCCTTTTTCCGGGAGAAAAATGTCCATGCCTCGCTTTCGCCTCATCGCAGTTCTCTTAGCTCTGCTTGCGCTGACTGCGCATGCGGCGGCAGCAAACCTGACCATCGGACTTGCCACCGACGTCACGGCGCTCGATCCGCACTATCACAACCTGACGCCGAACAACAATATCGCCTCGCATCTGTTCGGCTACCTGGTGCAGCGCAACGAAAAATCCCAACTCGAGCCATCGCTCGCCACCGAATGGAAGGCGATCGATCCGCTGACATGGGAATTCAAGCTCCGCCAAGGGGTCAAGTTTCACGACGGCAGCGACTTCACCGCAGCCGACGTCGTGGCCTCGCTTGATCGGGTTCCAACGGTTCCCAATAGTCCCGGCCCGTTCACGGCCTACACGAAGCAGATCGGGAAGGTCGAAGTCGTCGACCCGCACACGATCCGCTTCAAGACGGCGACTCCGTATCCGTTGATGCCGTCGGACATGACGCAGATCGTGATCATCAACAAGAACTTTCAGAAAGCGACGACCGACGATTTCAACACCGGCAAGGCGGCGATCGGCACAGGCCCGTATAAATTCGTCCGGTACGTCAAGGGTGATCGCATCGAGCTCGCGCGCAACGATGCATGGTGGGGCGGCAAGACGCCTTGGGAAAAGGTGACGATGCGGCTGCTCGCGCAGGATGCTCCGCGCGTCGCGGCGTTGCTGTCGGGCGACGTGCAAGTGATCGAGAACGTCCCGCCGGCGGACGTCGCCAATTTACGCAAGGATAAGCGCGTGACCGTGTTCAAGACCGTGGCGGATCGGCTTATTTATCTGCATCTGGACAGTAACCGCGATGCTTCGCCGATGGTCACCGATAAAGCAGGCAAAGCTCTGGACAAGAATCCGCTCAAGGACGTACGCGTCCGCCGCGCACTGTCCAAAGCGCTCAATCGGCCGGCGATCGTCGAAAAGGTGATGGAAGGTGAGGCGGTGATGGCGGGACAGCTCGTACCCGACTTCCTGTTCGGCGCGACCAAAAATCTGAAGGTCGAGCCGCATGACTTTGCGGGCGCGAAAAAACTCCTGGCCGAGGCCGGCTACCCCGACGGCTTCGGCCTGACGATCCACGCGCCGAACAATCGTTATGTCAACGACGCCAAGATCGCGCAAGCGGTGGCGCAAATGTTGACGCGCGCCGGCGTCGACACCAAAGTCATCGCGATGCCGTCATCGACCTATTTCGCGCAGGCGACCGACTTGAAGTTCAGCTTCATGCTGCTGGGGTGGGGCACCGGGACGGCCGAGGCGTCATCGTCGCTCAAGTCGCTCCTGATGACCTATAACCGCGACAAGGGATTCGGCAACGCCAACCGCGGCCGGTATTCGAACGGCAAGGTCGACGCGCTGACCGAGGATGCGATGCAGACCGTCGACGACATCAAACGCGAAGCGTATTTGCAGCGCGCAACCGAGATCGCCATCGCCGACGTCGGCGTCATCCCGTTGCACTTTCAGGTCAACCTATGGGCAACCCGCGACGGCATCACGTACGCGCCACGCACCGACGAGAATACGCTTGCGTGGAAGTTCGCACCGCGCAAAGATTCGGTCGCTTCGAAGTCGTAGCGCGACCCGTCGAGGCATCTTATGAACGCTCCCCATGTCGCCTGGCAGATGACGGCGACCCCGGCCCAGCACTTCATCGGCAACCGCTGGTATGCGCCGCAGAGCCGTGCCGAGCTGCCGATGGTCGATCCCTCCGATGGCGCGCCGTTCGCGGCGATCGCCCGGGGGAATGCCGCGGACATCGATGCCGCGGTCCGCGCCGCTTGCCAGGCGCGCGACGGCGCGTGGGGCAAGCTCTCGCCGGCAGAGAAGGGGCGAATGCTCGGCAAACTCGCGCGCGCGATCCTCGACCATGCCGACGAATTAGCAATCTTGGAAGCGCGCGATTGTGGCAAGCCGCTCGCGCAGGCGCGCGCGGACGTCGTCGCCTGCGCGCGTTACTTCGAGTTCTACGGCGGCGCTTGCGACAAGCTGCACGGCGCCACGATTCCATATACCGATGGTTACACCGTGCTGACGTGGCGGGAGCCGCACGGCGTCACCGGCCACATCGTTCCGTGGAATTATCCGCTGCAGATTTTCGGCCGGTCAGTGGCGGGGGCGTTGGCCGCCGGCAACGCATGCGTGGTCAAACCTGCGGAAGATGCCTGCCTGTCGCTGTTGCGGCTTGCCGAGCTTGCCGCGGGAGTCGGTCTACCGCCCGGTGCGCTCAACCTTGTCACCGGACTTGGCAGCGAAGCGGGCGCGGCGCTTGTCGCGCATCCCGGGATTGCGCATGTGTCGTTCACCGGGTCGCCGGCGACGGGCGCAAGCGTTGCCGCGGCCGGCGCAAAACGGCATTGCCCGATTACGCTCGAGCTCGGCGGAAAGTCACCGCAGATCGTCTTCGGTGACGCCGACCTCGACGCCGCGCTACCGGCACTCGTCAATGCGATCGTCCAAAATGCCGGGCAAACCTGCTCGGCCGGCAGCAGATTGCTCGTCGAGCGCTCGCGCTACGACGAAGTATTGGCGCGACTCTCCGAACGATTCACCGCGCTCATCGCCGGCCCTGCGCTCGCCGATCTCGCGTGCGGACCGTTGATCCGCGGCTCACAGCTGCAGCGCGTGCAAGGGTTTTTGGCCGACGCAGAACGCGATGGCATCACGACCGCGGCGCAGGGAACGATCGCGGCCGATGCGCCGAGTGGGGGTTTCTACGCGGCGCCGACGTTGTTGCGCGATGTGCCAGCCGACCACCGGGTTGCACGCGAGGAGGTCTTCGGGCCGGTGCTCGCGGCGATGCCGTTTGCCGACGAAGCGGAGGCGGTCCGCCTTGCCAATGCTACTGATTTCGGACTGGCGGCGGGCATTTGGACGCAGGATGGCGGACGGCAGTTGCGGATGGCGCGCGCCGTCCAAAGCGGCCAGGTCTTCGTCAACAATTACGGGGCTGGTGGCGGGGTCGAGCTGCCGTTCGGTGGCGTCAAACATTCCGGCTACGGCAGGGAGAAGGGATTCGAGGCGTTGTACGGCTTCACGACGTTGAAGACCGTCGTGCTGCGTCACGGATGAGAGGTCGACGATGCGTCCGACTAGAACCTATCTCAAAATCGGTTGGTTGGTCCCCTCACCCCAACCCTCTCCCGCAAGCGGGAGAGGGAGCTTGCGTTCCCGCTCCCCCTGCGGGGAGAGGGTTTGACGATCGCGCCGCCTGCTCTAGCTTCCGAGGCAGCTTGCGTTCCCTCTCCCCCAGCGGGGAGAGGGTTAGGGTGAGGGGGAAAC
>Ga0136617_10004308_pt1 | contig 12742 bp, 13 predicted proteins | sample AntDrymUQ3222106_2_FD_129672 | JGI IMG/M metagenome (GOLD analysis project Ga0136617, IMG submission 129672) | Polar desert sand microbial communities from Dry Valleys, Antarctica - metaG UQ322 (21.06) | ecosystem: Environmental > Terrestrial > Soil > Desert | place: Antarctica: Dry Valley...
CGGGCGTCGGTCACACCACGGTGTATCGCACGCTCAAACTTTTGGCCGAAGCCGGACTAGCGCGCGAGGTGCGTTTCGGCGACGGGCGGACGCGCTACGAGCACAATTACAAACACCCGCACCACGACCACATGATCTGTACCGAGTGCAGCACCACGGTCGAATTCTTCTCCCCTGAGTTTGAAGCTATCCAGGATGCCATCGCCGCGCAGCACGGCTTCGAGCCGGTGCAGCACTCGCTGCGCATCTTCGGCATCTGCCCGAACTGCCAGTGCAGTGCGCGCGACAACGGCAGAAAAGAGTCGGCCGCCGAACCCCGCGTTCGGTTCACCTCCGCGCCGGGCACACACTAGCGAAGGCAAAAGTGAAAAGGTGAATGGTAAAAGTGAAGGCGGAAACTCCTTTGTGCTTTTCCCGTCCGCTGGCAACCTTGCTTCTTTCAACGGAAGCGGTGTAAGTTTTCGGACAGTTCCCCAATACAAATCAGAAACAGACGCCTTGACTGGAGAGAGGACCGGAAATGAGTGTAAACGTCGAGTTGAAGATGGAGAGCGGCAGCCAAATCGGAGTCGTGGCTGAGGGGACGTACCTGTGGGACGCGGCCAAACGTTTCGGCGTGCGGCTGCCCGCCGAGTGCGAAGGGCGCGGTGAATGTGACACCTGCGCGGTGATTATCGAAGAGGGTGCGACGCTGCTTTCGGGTCTGACCGAAGCCGAGCGTGAACGCCTTAGCCCAGAACGGCTGGCGGCGGGCGAGCGCCTCGCATGCCAGGCGAAAGTCGTCAGCGGCGGCAATTTAATTTTAAGGCCGGTGCAGAATACGGAGCGCGCCGAGACGACCGAAGAGACCGTGACCGACTTCCGCAAAGAGTTCAAGCAGATGCCGCTTGATAAAAAACTCGCGACGCTGGTGCAGCTCGAAGCGGTCGCCGCGTTCGAAGCGATTAACGTTGTCGCCAATCTGCCTTACGTCGTGTTCGAGAAGGGGCTTGATCTATTGGCCGGTCGGGGCCGCACACTCTCGCGCCGTGAACGCGAGGCGCGCCGCCCGGCGGAACACCGTCCGGTCGCGCCACCAAGCGTGGATGAAGTGAAGAATCCTTCGACCTGAAGCCTGTCGGTCATCGCCGTTGCCCCCACTCATGTTTGAAGCAAAGCTCTGACATTGAATGTTGACGATCCTTCCGCGTTTGAGTTGATCCGGTGCGATGCTCGTCTAAACAGATTTGTCTGTCGCCGCCACAGGATCGTCACGCGCGTCCGGGGCGCGGCGGCCCGACACGCTCCACGCTTTTACTCACAACTTTAATCTTCGTCTTTTTCGCTCTTTCGTCCGCCGTCCGGCCTTCGTCTGGCGGTCAACAAGTGCCCGTTAAAGAGTCGTCGACGCGCTCGACCGAAGCGGAGCGTCGTGATTCGGAAACGACGGCGGGCGCCGTCCGTCAGGAGCACGGCGGGCACGAAGCAGGGAATTCGTTCAGTGGCGAGCGGGCTTTCGCGCATGTCAAAACGATGGTCGAGTTCGGCCCGCGCCCGCCGGGGTCGAAAGAATCAGTCAGGACGCGCGAGTATATTGTTGGCGAGTTGAAGTCGTACGGCTTGGCGGTGACGATTGATGAGTTTCGCGCGAAGACGCCAATCGGCGAGCGGCGCATGGCTAACGTGACGGCGGAACTTCCGGGGCAGTCGCCCGACACGATCATCATCGCCAGCCACTACGACACGAAGCTGTTCAAGGAGTTTCGCTTTGTCGGCGCAAACGACGGCGGGTCATCGACCGGGGCGCTGCTTGAACTGGCGCGCGTCCTCGCCGCCGCGACGGCGAAGTCGCGCTTCACTTACCGCTTCGTCTTCTTCGACGGCGAAGAGGCGTTCTGCCGCGACTGGGATCAGTGCGGGAAACCAAACGCGCCCGATAACACTTACGGAAGTCGTCGCTACGTCGCGCGCCTCGTCGAAGCCGGCGAGTTGAAGCGCGTGCGTGGGCTGATACTACTTGACCTGATTGGCTACAAAGAGTTGGAGTTTGGACGCGACTCGGAGAGCACTGATTGGCTCGTCGACATCATCTGGGAGACGGCCTGCCAGTTGGGTTACGGCGCGGTGTTCGTCGACCGCGAAGAAAGCATCGGCGGCGACGATCACCTCCCGTTTCTTCGTGCGGGAATCCCCTCGGTGGATATCATCCAACTCAATTCGTATCCGCACTGGCACACGCGCGAAGATACGCTCGACAAAATCTCGCCGCGGAGTTTGAAGATCGTCGGGGACGTGCTGCTCGCCGCGTTGCCGCGCATTGAGCAGAGAATGCTGAAAGGATGACGGCGAAAGAATTTTCGTCAGGCGGTTTCATCGCCTTTCATCCACATCAATTTAAAGGAGGGTAGTGGCAAATGTTCAAAGCCGCAGACATTCTGGTGCCGATTGATTTTTCGGCGTGCTCGCTGAACGCGGTGCGCGTCGCCGTCTCGCTGGCCGCGCCGGACGGCGACCTGACACTGTTGCATGTGATTGACGAGGGGTTTGTCAGAGAAGCCGCCGCCGCTGAGCTGGGGACGACGGACGAGATTACGGCGCGCCTGCGCGAGCAGGCCGAAGCCAACTTCGTCGGTGCGCTTGGAGAGATCGAGACGGGCGGGGTCGAAGTCGAGCGGATGATCGTCATCGGCGTGCCTTTCGTAGAGATACTAAAAATCGCTCGCGACCTTGATTTGCCGATGGTCGTGATGGGCGTGCGCGGGCGCTCGACGCCGGCTGAAGAAATGCTCTTCGGCTCGACGGCGGAAAAAGTCTTACGCGGCACGCGGGTCCCGGTGCTCTGCGTGCCTTTCTAAATCAGGGCAGTAGAAGTAATGCTTAGACCTCTTGCAAAAGTCGGGGTGGTCAAAATTATCGACCGCTAAAGTACTGGCTTTCCCATTCGGTCAGGGTGACTTTTGCAAGAGGTCTAATATCTCGATTGCGCCATGGGACAATTTCTATCAATCACAGGAGAATGAAAAGATGAGCACGGAACGTCATGCGGAGACGGTGATGGTGCGGGGCGAATACGCGCCGCGTGGTGAGCGTGGAGAAAAATTATTGGTTAACGGCGAGCGGATGGCGTTGCGCTTGTGGGAGCGCGAGGCCGCCGGCGAGAAGAAGCCGGAACACTCGAACCCTTACGAGTACGTCGCCTTCGTGATCGACGGCGCGTTGCGCGTGACGATTGACGGACACTCGTTCGAGGTGCGGCGCGGTGACAGTTATTGCGTCCCGGAGAACACGAAATACTCGCTTGAGATTTTAGAAGAGTCGACGGTCGTCGAAGCCACCTCGCCATCGGATCGCGGCCCGCATACGATGCCCGAAGAGCGATGACACGAGACGCGAAAAGAGTCGCGGTCATCGCCGGCGACGGCATTGGCCCCGAAGTGACCGCCGAAGCGGTGCGGGTGCTTGAGCGCGTGCGCGAAACGCACGGCGTCGCACTTGAACTTCAGCACTTCGACTGGGGCGCCGAGCGGTTCCTGCGCGACGGTGTGACGCTGCCGGAGGGCGCGCTCGAAATGCTGACGCGCGATTTCGACGCGATTCTCGCCGGGGCATTCGGCGACCCGCGCGTTCCGTCGAACAAGCACGCCGAGGATATTCTGCTCGGCATGCGGCGCGGCCTTGATCTGTACATCAACCAGCGCCCGGTGCGTCTGCTCGACGCGCGTCTGACGCCGCTCAGCGGGCGCGAAGTCGGAGAGATTGATTTCGTCGTCTTCCGCGAAAACACCGAGGGCGCGTACTGCGGCGCGGGAGGTTTTTTGAAGAAAGGCACGTCCGACGAAATCGCCACGCAGGAGGAATTGAACACGCGGCGCGGCGTGGAGCGGATCATTGTCGCCGCCTTTGAGTACGCGCGAGCACACGGGCGGCGGCGCGTGACGATGGCCGACAAGTCGAACGTGCAGCGCTTCGGCGGCGACCTCTGGCAGAGAGTTTTCAGGGAAGTCGCCGCGCGCTACGCGGAAATTGAAGCAAACCACCAGTACGTCGACGCGATGACGATGTTTATGGTGCTCGACCCGGCGCAGTACGACGTGATCGTGACGAACAATTTGTTCGGCGACATCCTGACCGACCTCGGCGCAGCGTTGCAGGGGGGCTTGGGGGTGGCGGCGTCGGGCAACATTCATCCGGGCCGCGTCTCTCTGTTTGAGCCGGTTCATGGCAGCGCGCCGCTGCTTGCGGGCAAGTCCGAGGCCAATCCGACTGGTGCTATTCTCACCGTGGCGATGATGCTAGAATACCTCGGTCATGGCGCAGCCGGTGCGTCAGTTGAACAGGCCGTCGGCGACAGCATTCAACATCACGAAACAACACGCGATCTTGGCGGCGCGCTTTCGACCGTCGAGGCAGGTGCGGCGATCCGGCGCAGAATCAAGGCCGAATCTCGCGCTTGACGGTTGTCAAGACCGCGCTTTTTCCACACGGGTTTTTCCAGCGGTAGGCAATTTATGAGCGGCAAGGGAAAAGAAGCGGCGCAGAGAGTTTTAGCCATCCTCGTCATCATGGCGATGCTGATGGTGATGGGCATTCCACCGACCGTGATTATCTTCTTTGTGACAGTCGTTTATTTCGTGTGGCGCGCCGTGCAGCGTTCCGAGCAGCAGGACGTCCGCTCGATCTTCGACTTCTACATCGTGGCGAACGAGATTCTGCGCGACGAAGACCGGCGCTGGTATGGGTTCGAAGTCGAGCGAGTGATCGAGCGCGGGGACGGCATCCTGGCCGCTATCACTGACCCGCCGCCTCTTGTCTATTACACGCTCGGCGCGCTCTACCATCGCTCGGGAAAGCACGAAGCGGCGGTTGAACACCTCTCCTACGTGTTGGAGAGTGAGCAGGGCGACGAACGCCACCGCCTCCATCCGTCGCCGGAGTTGCGCCGCTACGTGCAGGTGCTGCGGCGTCTGGAGCGCGAACCTGCGGACGCTCCGCAGACGATGGCCGCGATTCGCAGCCTTGACCGCGCACGGCGCACGCGCGCAGCAGTGATGCTCGAAGAAAGTCGCGCACAGGTCAGCGGTGCGACGTCCAACCCGGCCATCGCCAGTGGATCGAAGCCGGCGTCCACCACGCCACCGCTCAGTTCTCCGCCCGCCAACTTTAATGCCGTCTCCGGCAAACGACAGACACCCGCCCTCGCGCCGGCGGTGCCGACGATGCCACCGCCTATCGCCGACGTGCTCCGCGACGTGTACGAGGAAGAGAAGAAGACTGCTTAAAATAGAGAAAGTAAAAAAGGCTAAAGGCAAAAGTGTAAGCAGGGTGACTGTTTTCCTTTTGCCTTTTCGCTTTTAGCTTCGGCCTGAAAACATATGCTCACCGCAGAAATCATCGCCATCGGGTCCGAACTGCTGACGCCGGATCGCACCGACACCAACAGCCTATGGCTAACCGAAAAGCTGAACGGCATCGGCGTCGAAGTAAAGCTCAAGACCGTTGTCGGCGACGATGACGCGCGCCTCGAAGAAACGATTCGCGACGCGCTCAGGCGCTCGCGGGTGGTGATTACGACCGGCGGCCTCGGCCCGACCGAAGACGACATCACGCGCAAAATCGCCGGGCGCGCGATGGGTCGGCGGCTGATGTTGAATGAGCAGGTGCTCGACGGAGTCCGCGCGAAGTTCATCGCGATGGGGCGGGCCATGCCGGAGATCAACGCGCGGCAGGCGATGATCATCGAAGGCGCGGAGGTGCTCGACAACCCGCGCGGCACTGCGCCCGGACTGTTCGTCGAACACGAGGGACGGTCGGTCGCGCTGCTGCCGGGGCCGCCGCGCGAGATGCGCCCGATGTTCGAAACGTTGGTGCTGCCGAAACTGGCGGCGAAGGCCGGAGACGTGCGCGTCGCGCGCCGCATCCTGCGCGTCGCCGGGATGGGCGAGTCGGCGGTCGATGAACGCATCGCCCCGGTCTACACGCAGTACAAGAATCCGCAGACGACCATTCTTTTCAACAAGAGCGAAATCGAAATCCAACTGACCGCGCAGGCCAAGACGGAGCGCGATGCTGAACTGTTGCTCGACGGCCTCGCCGGTCAGATCGAGGAGCGTCTGGGTGACGCGATTTTCGCCTTCCGTGGCGAGATGATGGAAGAGATCGTCGGGCTGCGGCTCGCGGTCGGCGGCTTCACTCTCGCCGTCGCCGAAAGCTGCACCGGCGGCCTGGTCGCGCAGCGCATCACCGAAGTGGCCGGGTCCTCAAACTATTTCAAAGAAGGCGTTGTCGCTTACGCGAACGAATCAAAGGTGCGTCTCGTCGGCGTGCCGTCCGAACTGATCACGGAGTACGGCGCGGTGAGCGCGCCTGTCGCGGAAGCGATGGCCGAAGGCGTGCGACAACGCGCCGACGCGGATTTCGGCATCTCTGTGACGGGCGTCGCCGGACCGGGCGGTGGCAGCCCGGAAAAACCAATCGGCCTCGTCTATGTCGCGCTCGCCGACGACGCGCACACAGAGCATCGCAAGCTGATGCTGCCCGGTGACCGTCAACTCATCCGTTGGCGCGCTTCGCAGGCGGCGCTTGACCTTCTACGACGAAGGCTTATTTGACAGAAGACGGACAGTTTTCAGTTTTGAGCTGAAAACTGAAGGGCAGGTGCAAACACATCTATGCCAGCTTCAATAGATGTAATTTGTTAATCAATCAGCTAGTTAGCCGAGCATTGAGTGACCCGGACGTCCTTGCCCTTGTCCACTGAAAACTGAAAACTGAAAACGGTTTACTTTTGCCTTACGACGTATGTCGCACGGAGTCGATTGAATGCTTCCGGTATTAGTCGTGGCGGCGGCTTACCTTTTAGGCTCGGTCCCGTTCGGCTATCTGATTGTGCGTCTGAGTGGGGGCGGGGATGTGCGCGAGGGTGGTTCGGGTGGAACCGGTGCGACCAATGTGACGCGCCGTGCGGGGAAGGCAGCGGGAATCGTGACGCTGATGCTTGACGCGATTAAAGGCGTGGCGGCGGTCGTGCTCGCGCGGTGGTTGTTGGCAGTGGATTTCGGAATCAATTGGTGGGTGGCGGCGGCGGCACTCGCGGCGATCATCGGACACATCTTCCCGGTGTGGCTCGGCTTCCGCGGTGGCAAAGGAGTCGCTACCGGACTCGGCATCTACCTCAGTCTGTCTCCGCTCGCGGTGGCGTTGGCAGCGGCGCTGTTTGTCATCATCGTGTGGGCGACGCGCTACGTTTCGCTCGGCTCAGTCACTGCCGCCGCCGCGATGCCACTGTGCGTCTGGTTGTTGAGTTGGCGCGGCGGGCCGAATCAGAGTCTTGCTCCGTTGATGGCCGCCACCGTCGCCGGTAGCGCCATCATCATCCTGATGCATCATGCTAACATCAACAGACTTTGGCGCGGAACAGAGAACAAGTTGAAGTAGCGATTAATGATCGTTCATGAAACGAATCGCGATCATCGGTGCAGGCGGGTGGGTCCGACTTGAGCTACCAGAATTTTCGCGTCTACACGAATGACGATGTAGTTGGGACGGAGTTGGGCGGCGCGGTGAAGAACGTCATTGCACTGGCGGCAGGCATCGTCGGCGGGTTAGGATTGGGCGCAAACAGCATCGCCGCTTTAATTACACGTGGTCTCGCTGAGATGGCGCGACTCGCGACGGCAGAGGGCGCGCGCCCCGAGACGCTGATGGGATTGGCCGGGCTTGGGGATTTAGTTCTCACATGCACCGGAGAGCTTTCGCGCAATCGTCACGTCGGGCAGGAGTTGGGACGCGGGCGTTCGCTCGAAGAAGTTCTGGCTGGGATGAACGAAGTTGCCGAAGGCGTGATTACGACGCGCGCGGTCAACCAGCTCGCTACACGGCGCGGCGTCGACATACCGATCACAAGCGGTGTGCATGCCGTGCTTTACGAAGGCATGCGCGCACGCGAAGCCGCCGAATGTTTGATGGCACGGCCACTGCGCGGAGAGTTTGAAGGGTCACGGTTTTGAGCGACATCACGAGCATCATCGAAAAGGCTGTGGCGGGCGGAGACCTCGTGCGCGACGAATTGGTGGCGCTGCTTTCGGTCGTCGACGAGGGTGCGTGCCGCGAGATGTACGCAGCGGCAGATGCTCTCAAGCGTCGGCTGTGGGGCGACCGCGTGACGTATGTCGTCAACCTGAATCTGAATTGGACGAACGTCTGTGTGCAGCACTGCGGCTTCTGCAATTTCCGCCGCAGCGAATCGGAGCCGGACGCCTATCGGATGACGCTCGAAGATTGCCTCGACAAAATCGCGCACCGACTCTCGTACGGCATCACCGAAGTGACGATTCAGGGCGGACTCGATACCGAGACCCCGGTCGAGTTCTATTTCGCCCTCGTCAGCGAAATCAAACACGCTTTTCCACACATCCACATCCATGCGTACTCGCCCGAAGAAATCGCGTTCCTGCGCGAGCGTACAGGCTGGGCTTACGGGCACATCATTGGGCGCCTGCGCGAGGCGGGGTTGGGGTCGATGCCGGGCACGGCGGCGGAGATTTTAGTCGATGATGTACGCCGCCGCCTCTGTCATCAAAAGGTGATGAGCGATGAGTGGTGCGAGATTGTCGAGACGGCGCACCGCGCCGGGGTGCCGACCACTTCGACGATGATGTACGGCCACATCGAAACCGTCAGAGACCGTGCGGAACACCTGCTGCGTCTGCGTGCGGTGCAGCGCAACACCGGCGGGTTCACCGAGTTCATTCAACTGCCGTTCGTCGCGGCGCGCGCGCCGATTGCGATCAAGCGCGGTCTGCATAGCCCTGAAACGCGCGAGACTTTGAACACCGTCGCGGCTTCGCGCCTCTTGTTTCAGGAGGAGCTGCCGCACATTCAGGCCGTCGCGTGGGTCAAGCGCGGACTGGATGAGGCGGTCGCGTCGCTCGGCTGTGGGGCGGACGACATCGGCGGGACGCTGATCGAAGAGAAAATTACCCGCGCGGCAGGCGCCGGCCACGGCTCGTACGTCCCGGCGGACGAGTTGCGTGCGCGCGTCGAAAGGGCGGGCATGTGGCCCGTCCAACGCACCACACTCTACGAACCAATCGAGATTGTCGCCTCATCGCGTGTTGACCGGAGTCGGTCGAACGCAGTGCTGTAACTAACACGAGCCATCTATTCATGTCCGACGAACAAGCGATTGTGACGAACCGCGCGGCCTTCTACGAGTACTACATTCAGGACAAGTACGAAGCGGGGATTATGCTGACCGGAACTGAGGTCAAGAGCGTGCGCGCCGGCCACGTCCAATTAAAAGAATCGTACGTCACGGTACGCGACGGCGAAGCGTGGTTGTTTAATGCCCACATTTCGCCTTATGCTCACGGCAACCGCGAAAATCCCGACCCGGTGCGAACGCGCAAACTGCTATTGCACCGGCGCGAGATTGATCGTTTAGAACAGGAATTAACACTCAAGGGGATGACGCTGGTCGTGACCCGTGTGTATATGAAGAATGGTCGTGTCAAGCTTGAGATCGGCGTCGCGCGAGGTAAGAAGATGTACGACAAGCGCGAAACGGAGATGCGCCGCACCGTCGAGCGCGAGACACGTGCCCAGTTAAAAGAACGTAATCGATAGCATAGGAGAGAAACAGAACATGGAGATTCAAACCGTCATCGGGCGTTACGCGGATGCGGACGTGCATGCACTGGCCGTCGCCGTCTTCAAAGACGAGAAGGCCGACGAAGGCTTTCTGAAGAGTCTGGATGCGGCGACCAGCGGCATCGTCCGCTCGATCATCGACGCGGAGGAGATCAAAGGCAAAGAGGGTGAGACGGCTTACCTGCATCTACCCGCAGACAAAGTTGGAATGAAAGCCAAGGGGATATTGTTGGTCGGCGTCGGCGAGCGCGACGGCTATAAACTCGCGCAGGTTTCGCAGATGGCGGGGGCTGCCGTGAGGGCGCTGCGTGCGCGGAACGTGAAGACCGTCGGGTTGGTCTTGCGCGGGCCGGAAGCAGCGGTCGAAGGCGCGGTGGCGAAGGCGGTCGAAGGCGCCATCATCGGTCTGTTCGAGCCGGATAAGTACCGCACGGTCGACAAAGAGGAACGCCAAATCGAGCGACTGGTCGTTGTCGCCGACGAGGGCGCGGACGAAAACGGCGTCAAGCGCGAGGCCGAGCGCGGGCGCATCATCGGCGAGTCCGTTAACTTTACGCGCGACCTCGCGAACGAACCCGGTGCCTTTATGACACCGACCATCATGGCCGAGCGCGCTCAGGATATCGCTCGCGAGTTCGGCCTTGAGATTGACGTGCTCGACCGTGGGCGCATGGAGCAGGAGGGAATGGGATCACTGCTCAGCGTGGCGCGCGGCTCCGAAGAACCTCCGATGCTGATAATCCTGAAGTACACGCCGGAGGGCAAGGCGAAAGGAAATGGCGGGCAGTTGGCGCTGGTCGGTAAAGGCATCACGTTCGACACCGGCGGTATCTCCATCAAGCCCGGCGAGAACATGGAGTTGATGAAGTATGACATGAGCGGCGGCGCCACCGTGCTCGGCGTAATGCGCGCGATTGCGCAACTCAAACCATCCATTCCGGTGATCGGCGTCGTGCCCGCGGCTGAGAACATGCCTTCCGGCAAGGCCACCAAACCAGGCGACGTCGTCCGCGCGATGTCAGGCAAGACCATCGAAGTCATCAACACCGACGCCGAGGGACGTTTGGTCCTTGCCGACGGAATCTCTTACGCGAAGAAACTCGGTGCGACACAGATCATCGACATGGCGACGCTCACCGGCGCGGTCAGCATCGCACTCGGCGACGTCAACACCGGCATCCTCGGAACCGATCAGCAATTAATCAACGAGATCATCGAAGCGGGCGCGGAAGTCGGTGAGAAATTCTGGCAGTTGCCGCTCGACAAAGAATACTCCAAGCAGATCAAGTCGGACATCGCCGACATCAAGAACGTCGGTGGGCGTAAAGCCGGCACGATCACCGCTGCCGCCTTTCTCAAGGAGTTCGCCGACGGCGTTTCGTGGGCGCACCTCGACATCGCCGGAACGGCATGGGGCGATGAGGCGAGACCGTTCCGCGCCAAAGGGCCGACGGGCGTCGCCGTGCGCATGCTGCTTAACTTCATCGACCGTGCCGCGCGTTGATAGTTTGGTCGGAGTGTCCACTGTCAAGGTGCTCTATCGCCTTCGCAAGCGTTTGAGTTAAAGTCTACAAACGGAGACACGGGCGTCTACATTTATGGACACTTGTAACGCGAAACAACAAAGAACCGAATGTATTGTTAGGATTTCCGTTTGCTAAGATTTGGCATGGGTGTTGCAATAGGAGTGCATTAATTAGAGAGGGAGCGGTTACTACGTAAAAACGTCCTCGCCCCACTCGGTGGCCGACCGAGAAGCCAGGTGCCGCGCCTCTACTTTGTCCTCACCCGCATTCGTCTTACCTTAACTCAAAGTTCCCACCCCGTGCGGTTGACGGGTGGGACGAATGCGTTAAAAAGTGGTATATTCCCGCCTAGGGCAAACCATCCAGTGCCCGCTTGAACCAAGCGAGCGTCACCCGAGACGTTCCATCGTCAGCTTTTGTAACATCGAAGGAAAGCGCGGTGGTTGATTACTATCAAATTTTAGGAGTGAAACGTCATGCGTCGGCGTCAGAGGTCAAGACGGCCTACCGGCGGCTGGCGCGCCAGCGTCACCCGGACGTTAACGGTGGGACGGATCAGTCCGCACGCGAGTTCGCCCTCATCGCGCTCGCTTACCGTACCCTCAGCGACCCGCAGGAGCGTGCTTATTACGACGCGCAACGCGAGCGGATCATGAGCAGCGGCGCCTCCGTCCTGCACTCCGATAACCCACACGCCAGGCGGATGCGGCGCGTGGCGGCGCAGGCGCGCTGGGACAGAGCAGTTGACCGCTGGATCGAGGCCGAGAGAACCGAGACGTTTGCGCGCACCCAAGCGGTCTTCACGACCGTCTCGCTGTTCCTTTCAACTTTCTTCGTGGCCATGCTAAAGCCTCGTCTGTGGCAGAGCTTCGATTACGTCGGGCGTGCGGTTTTGATCACGCTGTTTCTCATCGGACTCTGGCATCTGGCCATCAGGTTGCGCGCCAGCTTTGAACGTTACACCTACCAACCCAAAGCGATCCAGGATTCGATCATCAACGGGCCGAAAGAGGAGCCTGCAAAGCCGTTTACACGCTTCACCGCCTCGGCGTTCCTGGTGGTCGGGTACGCGACCAGCCTCGCCGCTGGACTCTTCGTCGGCTCGCACGTGCATTACATCCTGCTATTCAATGAAATCCCTTATCTGTTTGGTCGAAACATCCGGCTTGACCTTTTATTCTACCCACCAATAGCCGTACTGATCGTCGACACGATGCACACGGTCGCTTCAAAGATCGATTAACCGGGTGGACTTCGCCCGCCAATCTCACATCATCCCGCCGCCCGCCGTCTCGAGCGGACGCGAAGTTGCGATTTTTAACTTGGCTCGTGTATATTTCCGGGCACGCGATCACGAAAAAGCCGCCCCACCCTCAACCGCACGGGTCGCTTGGGAGACCTGCACGATCTGGACGCGCTACACGTTCTTGTCGTCTGGGAACCACACCCGCACCACTGTTATCTTGAACTCGGCGGACGCAGGTTAAGTATAGAAGCGTAACCTCAATGTAGAGTTTGCAAAGGCTGGAGACTCGCAAGAAGCAGGTGATTAAAAAACTAACGCGCGCGCATCATCGCGCCGAAAACGA
>Ga0136617_10004309_pt1 | contig 12740 bp, 14 predicted proteins | sample AntDrymUQ3222106_2_FD_129672 | JGI IMG/M metagenome (GOLD analysis project Ga0136617, IMG submission 129672) | Polar desert sand microbial communities from Dry Valleys, Antarctica - metaG UQ322 (21.06) | ecosystem: Environmental > Terrestrial > Soil > Desert | place: Antarctica: Dry Valley...
CCAGCGCGCCCTCCCACTCACCCCACTGGGCTCCGACGAGGAAGTCGGCTCCGCTGGTCGCGACGGTCGGAGCGCCGGAGGCCCAGCGAGCGGGGACGGCATTGGGGAACTCGGCCAGGTCGGTCATCGGAACGCTCTCGTTGTAGCCCGGAACGGGGTTCCACCCGTAGTTGCCGCCGGCGAGCAGCCGGTTGATCTCGTCGTCGCGATCGGGGCCGTGCTCGGCAGACCAGATCTCGTTGGTGGCAGGCCGGCGGGCCAGCCCCTGCACATTGCGATGCCCGTACGTGAACAGCTTGCGGGTGTTGGCGTTCGTACTGCTGGCGAATGGGTTGTCGGCGGGGGCGGTGCCGTCGGTTCGTACTCTGAGCGTCTTGCCGTTGCTCGATGCCAGGTTCTGCGGGTTGGTCCCGGTCGCGGCGTCTCCCGTACCGACCATCAGCGCCCCGGTGGCGTCGAAGGTCAGCCGGCAGCCACCGTGGCGTCCGGAGGTGGCGGAGATGCCGGTCACGATGGCGGCGCCGCGGGTGGCCGCGGTGAGCGCGGTGTTGAGCGTCCACTTCACCACGCGGACGTCATGCGCGGTGTCGGCCGCATTCTTCCAGCCCTGGCACGAATAGAAGGTGCGGTTGACCGCGAAGCCGGGATCGACCGCCAGGCCCATCAGCCCGGTCTCGCCGTTGACCCACAGGTCGGTGAGGCTCGCGGTGAGATTGCGTACGGTGCCGGTAGTCGTACGGATGGAGAAGCCGCCGGCCCGCTGGTCGTAGAGCATCGTGCCATCCGGCAGGAAAGCCACATCCCATGGGATGGCCAGGCCGGAGACCACTGGAGTCACGGTGATCGGAGGGAGCGCTGCCGCCGAGGGCGCCGCTGCGCTGGCCGGGACGAGGGCTACCGCTCCGAACAGGACTGCCGCGCTGAACACCCGGAACGGCACCATCGGAACCCCCACCGAACGCCTTTGTTGTGATCTCTTGCTCACACTATGTCATCGTCGATGGTGACAACCGTTCGTGCGGCAGGATGGGGGCTATGACCGATGCTGTACCTGCCGGGTTTCGTGCCGGCTTCGCGTGCCTCGTCGGCCGTCCCAACTCCGGCAAGTCGACATTGACCAACGCTTTGGTGGGCACCAAGGTCGCCATCACGAGCAGCCGCCCGCAGACGACTCGCCACGCGGTACGCGGCATCGTGCACCGGCCGGACGCTCAGCTCGTGCTCGTGGACACTCCCGGGCTGCATCGCCCGCGCACGCTGCTCGGCGAGCGACTCAACGAGGTCGTGCGCGCCACCCTCAATGACGTCGATGTCGTCGCGCTGTGCGTGCCAGCTAACGAGAAGGTCGGGCCGGGCGACCGCTACATCGCCAGAGAGGTGGCCGGCCTGCGCGCGCCCAAGATCGCCCTGCTGACCAAGACCGATCTCGCGACGCCACAGCAGATCACCGAACAGCTCGTCCTGCTGGGCAAGCTGCTGGACTGGGACGAGATCGTCCCGGTCAGTGCGGTGGCCGGCCTCCAGGTGGACCTCGTCGCTGACCTGCTGGTGCAGCGCCTGCCGAAGTCAGCACCGCTCTATCTCGACGGCGAGCTGACCGATGAGCCCGAGCAGGTGATGGTCGCCGAGCTGATCCGCGAAGCGGCGCTCGAAGGTGTGCGCGACGAGTTGCCGCATTCACTCGCCGTGGTCGTCGAGGAGATGGGCCCGCGTGAGGGCCGCGACGATCTCATCGACATTCACGCCACGGTGCACGTCGAGCGGTCCAGCCAGAAGGGGATCGTGCTGGGCCACCAGGGCGAGCGGATGAAGTCGGTCGGCATCCGGGCGCGTGCCGCCATCGAGGCGCTGCTCGGAAGGCGCGTCTATCTCGACCTGCACGTCAGCGTCACGAAGGACTGGCAACGCGACCCGAAGCAGTTGCAGCGGCTCGGCTTCTAGCGAGTACGGCTAAGCCGACCAGGTGCCCCACGGCACGTTCCAGTCGCCCCAGCCGTCCCAGGGGCGCATGGCGGGCATGCCCGACCCCGGGCTCGTCACCACGACATCGCCGATGGCGCTGAAGTTGTAGAACCACTTCGCGTCGGCGGGGTTGAGGTTCGTACAGCCGTGTGACTGGTCGGACTGGCCGACCCGGGAGTTCCACGGTGCGGCGTGCACGAACTCTCCTGAGTTGGTCACCCGGACCGACCACGGCACGAGCAGGTTGTAGGAGCCCGGCCCGGTCGCCGGATCAGAGATCATCCGTCGCGGGTTGGACTTTTCCGAGATGACCTTGACGCCGGCGTATGTCCGGTGGCCGGGCTTGCCGAGCGACACCGGAAGGGTCCGCGCGACTCTGCCGTCGGTGGTCACGGTCATCCGCAAGGTCGCGGGGTTGATCGTGGAGATGTGCGCGGCACCCGTGTGCATGGTCAGTGTCAGGTCGTTGTCGACCGCCAGGCGCGGCCCGGCGCTGACGCCCTTGAGCGGCGCATCCATCGTGATCGTGGCATGGCCGGGCCAGTAGGTCTGCGGCCGGTAGTGTGCCTCGGTCTTGCTGAACCAGTACCACGCGCCTGGCGCACTCTCGGGAACGCTGGTGACCTTGATGGTCTTCTCGATCTCGGTGGTGTCAAGAACAGGTCGGTTGAACCGCATGATGATCGGCATGCCCACGCCGTAGGTGCGCCCGTCGCCCTGGAACAGCGACGCGTGCACGGGCGCTCCGGGAGGCTGCTTCGGTGAGGGGGAGGTGGTGGGCGATGCGGCTGGCGAGCCAGCTTTCTTCGGACCCGCGTTGTCTTGGGGATCGCCGGACGAGCAGCCGGTCACGAGGAGCATCGTGGTGAGCACGATCGTGGTGAGCAGTGCTGGTCGAAGTCGAGTCACGTTCTCCCCATCGGCAAGGCGCTGATAACGGTTAAACGATCCAAGGGCGCGCGAAATTTCATGAACTCCTCGTTAGGAGACGTTGCAGACACCCTTGAGGTTGCCTCAGCCTGGCGCCGGAGTCACCTCGGAGCAGGCCGCGAGTGCCGTCGCCACGTCGCCCTGGTACTCAAACCAGGCTCGGTCACGGCGCGATCCCAGCCGGTCGTTGATGGCGAGCATGTGGACGTTGGACGCGGCGTTCCAGGTCTGGATTTCGAGGATCTGCGGGCATTCGGCCCGCAGCCAGCGCAGCATGTCGGCCTTCATGGCAAGCCCGAGCCCGTGTCCACGGTGCTCTGGTACGACGACCGTGTCGCCCTGATCAGCCCGACGGGGATCGATCCGAGAGAACATCACCTCGGTGAGGCCCGCGACCCGGGCGCTGGCCTCGTGGGCCGCCACGACGATGTGCATCTGCTGACCCCGTCGGTTGAACATGTCCTCGACATCCCGCCACTTGGCCGCATCGAACGTGGGTGGCTGCCACTTCAGGTCGCCGGTCGGCGCGTCGCCCATTGCCGTCTTGGCTCCCGCGTAGGAATCGACCCACTCATCTGGCACCTGGCCGATCCAGCGCTCCAGCCGGTAGCTGTCCGGCACCGCCACAAACGCGTCCAGCTCCGCGGCGTCGGCGTCGCCCGGTCGCAGGATGCCGCGTTGCTCGGTGAGGGCTCGCGCGAACCCGTGCACTTCGGCGAAGGGCTCGCCAGCGGTGCCGGCGACGACCTCGGCGGTGACCGTGTGTCGTTGCTCTGCGGTCAACCGCTGAAGCGCCTCGTGCAGTAGTGCCCGGCCGATGCCGCGGCGCCGCAACTCGGGCGCCACCGCGAGCTCGATGTTGCCGAGCTCGTCGTTGGGGGCGTGTTCCAGTTTCAACTCGCAGGTGGCTGCCGGCCGGCCGTCGATGCGGGTCAGCCACTGGATCCAACGCGCCTTCTTGGACGGGTACTGCAGCCTCGCCACCACGTCGGCGAGTACGGGCTGCGGGTCGTCCGGCAGGTCATGGCCCATCACTGCGCACAGCACGTGGTGCCAGCCGGCCAGATCGGTGGCCGGTGCTGTCCTCGGGTCTAGCTGGACGATCTCCATTGCCAAGCAGCGTCACGCGTGCGGTCGTTGGAAGGCAAACGGATTTCGCCCGTGTCAGGCGGACCGACCCGACGCCGCCGGGGGAGAATGCACGGGTGAGCCGCTATCGCGACGACGGCGTGGTGCTGCGCGTCCGGGAACTCGGGGCGGGGGGACTGAGACAGTGAGCCGCTATCGCGACGACGGCGTGGTGCTGCGCGTGCAGAAATTAGGCGAGGCAGACCGCATCGTCTCGCTGCTGACCCGGCGCCATGGCCGGGTCCGGGCGGTCGCCAAGGGGGTCCGGCGGACCCGGTCGAAGTTCGGTGCGCGCCTGGAGCCGTTCAGCCATGTCGACTGCCAGTTCTATGCCGGCCGGTCGCTCGACATCGTTGATCAGGCCGAGGGGGTACGGAACTACGGCGCCGAACTGGTCGGTGACTACCCGCGTTACACCGCCGGTACCGCTGTCCTGGAGACCGCCGAGCGGCTCACCGCAGAGGAGCAGGAGCCGGCCTTACGGCTGTTCCTGCTGGTCATCGGCGCGCTGCGCACACTCGTCGGCGCCGACCACGATCCGCCGCTCGTGCTCGACGCGTTCCTGCTGCGCGCCATGGCTGTCGCCGGCTGGGAACCGGCGCTGATCGACTGCGCAAAATGCGGGGCGCCCGGCCCGCACCGGGCATTCTCTGTGGCTGGCGGGGGGGTGGTCTGCCCGAACTGCCGACCGAGCGGGTCGGTGACGCCCTCGACGGATGCGGTGCTGCTGATGAGTGCGCTGCTGAGCGGGCAATGGCCGGTTGCCGATGCCAGTGAACCGGGGGCCCGGAGGGAAGGCTCGGGGCTCGTGGCCGCGCATCTGCAGTGGCATCTCGAGCGCGGCTTGCGGTCGCTGCCCTATGTCGAGCGGGTCTAGGCGACATCTCAAACCATCACCGGGGGCTCGACGGTAGCTGTGGCAGGCCGTCGGCGCTCAGCGGCCAGAATGGGTTGTGCGCCACCTCCCAGGCGTGGCCGTCAGGATCGGTGAAGTAGCCCGAGTAGCCGCCCCACTCTGTCGACTCGGCGGGCTTGGTGATCGTGGCCCCGGCCTCCTGAGCCACCGCGAGGCCGAGATCGACGGCCGCCGGGCTGGCGACGTTGATCGCCAGCGCAACAGCACCGAAGCCCTGGCCATCGTCTGGGCGCCCGGCGTCGACGGCAAGGTCGTGCCGGCCGTACAACGCCAGCAAGGCGCCACCGGTCCGGAACACACAGAAGTCGGGGGACTCCTCAGCTGCCACCGGCCAGCCGAGCCGCCGATAGAACCCCGCGGCGCGCGGCACGTCATCGACGCCGAGCGTCACCAGTCCGACGATCGGGGGAAGTGACATCGCAAACTCCTCACATTTCCGCAGAGGGCTAATCGGGTGAGCATCGCGCGAAGCGAGGCGCGGAGCGAGATGGAGGCTACCCCGGGTGACGACAGCCCTCCGGTCTACCGTTGCAACCGTGAGCCGCCGCGATGTCCGCCCGCCGCGGCCGCACCCGTCGGGGGAGCGCCCGCCGCCCATTCCGGCCGCGCTCGTTCCGCGTCACGTGGCCCTGGTAATGGACGGCAACGGCCGGTGGGCCACGGCCCGCGGCCTGCCCCGTACGGCTGGCCACGAGCGGGGCGAGGCTGCGCTGTTCGACGTGGTCGAGGGCGCGATCGAGCTGGGCGTCGGCTGGCTGTCGGCCTACGCGTTCTCGACCGAGAACTGGAAGCGCTCACCCGACGAGGTGCGCTTTCTGATGGGTTTCAACCGTGACGTGATCCGGCGCCGGCGTGACGAGATGCACGCGATGGGGGTGCGAGTGCGCTGGGCCGGACGCCGGCCGAAGTTGTGGCGCAGCGTGATCGCCGAGCTTGAGGCTGCCGAAGAGATGACCCGGCACAACAAGCTGCTCACGCTCACCATGTGTGTCAATTACGGCGGGCGGGCTGAGATCGCCGATGCCGCCAAGGGGCTGGCCCACGATGTCGCAGCCGGGCGGGTCAATCCGGACAAGATCGACGAGCGGCTCTTCGCCCGGTATCTCGACGAGCCGGAGATGCCCGACGTCGACCTGTTCGTACGCTCATCCGGCGAGCAACGGACGTCGAACTTCCTGCCCTGGCAGTCGGCGTACGCCGAGATGGTGTTCCTGGACACCCTCTTCCCGGACTTCGACCGCCGGCACCTGTGGGCGGCCTGCGATACCTTTGCCCGCCGAGACCGCCGGTTCGGCGCGGCTGTCCCCAGTATTGATTCATCTGCTGGAGAGGCCGGGTCCGCGAGGTAGCGTCGCTGTCGTGCCCGAGGCGACCGAAGAGTTGCGCAACGTCCCGTCAGCGGGCGGATCGCCAGGCCCGCGTGGCAAGCGCGGGCTCACCTCGCTCGACGTGCTGGCGGGTCTGCTGGTGCTCACCCTCGTGCTGCGTCAACTGCTCGGCGGGGTGCTCGACGACCCGGCGGTGCAGACCTGGGCGACGATCTTCGTGTCCCTGGTGATCCAAGCGCTGCCCTTCCTCGTTCTCGGCGTGGTCATCAGCGCGGCGATTTCGGTCCTCGTGCCGTCAGCCTTCTTTGCCCGGGCGCTGCCGCGACGACCGGCGCTGGCCGTCCCGGTTGCGGGTGCGGCTGGGGTGGTGCTTCCGGGATGCGAGTGCGGGTCCGTGCCGATCGCCGGCGGATTGGTCTCCCGGGGGGTCCCGCCGGCCGCGGCGTTTGCGTTCCTGCTCTCTGCACCGGCGATCAACCCGGTCGTGCTCGTGGCCACGGCCGTCGCCTTCCCGGGTCAGCCCTCTGTGGTGGTCGCACGGTTCTTCGCCTCTCTGCTTGTCGCCGTGGTCATGGGCTGGTTGTGGCTGCGGTTCGGCAAAGGCGAGTGGTTGCGCCCGATGCGCCGCCCGTCGGTGAGCGGGCTGCCCAGGTGGGAAGCCTTCCGCGTGTCGGCGCGACACGACTTCGTCCACGCCGGCGGCTTTCTGGTGGTTGGTGGCCTGACCGCCGCCACTCTCAACGTGACCGTGCCGCGGTCGGTGCTCGACGCGATCGGCGGCAACCTCGCAGTTTCGGTGCTCGTCCTAGCCGCTCTCGCCGTGGTGCTGGCGATCTGCTCGGAGGCCGATGCTTTCGTGGCGGCCAGCCTGACGGCGTTCCCGATGACTGCCCGGCTGGCGTTCATGGTGGTCGGGCCGGCTGTTGATGTGAAACTGTTCGCGCTGCAGGCTGGCACGTTCGGCCGGGGTTTCGCCCTCCGGTTCGCCCCGGCGACGTTCCTGGTCGCCGTCGGCGCCTCCGTACTCGTTGGCTCGGTGCTGTTGTGAGCCGCGAAGCGCAGAGCCTGCTTGTCACGCTGCTCGGCGCCGCGTCGCTGCGGCTGTCCTTCACCGACGTCTACCTGCGCTACGTCAAAGAGGGACTACGGCCGTTCCTGCTGATTGCGGGTCTGTTGCTGGTCGTCCTCGGGGTGGTCTCGTTGTGGCGCGACGTCGTCGCCCGCCGCAACCCCGATGCGGCAGCCGAGGCTCAGCAACTTGAAGCAGAGGAGCAGGCCGGCCACGATCACGCGCACGGACCCGCAGTGGCCTGGCTGCTCGTGCTGCCCATCATGGCGATCTTTCTCGTGGCGCCGCCGGCGCTGGGCGCCTACTCGGCCGGCCGGGGGAGCAGCACGGTGGCAAAGCCCGACACCGGCTTTCCTGCACTGCCCAAGGGTGATCCGGTTGCGCTGACGCTCACCGACTATGCGGGGCGGGCGGTCTGGGACGAGGGCAGCCTGTCCGGCCGCGCGGTGCGGATGCGCGGATTCGTCGCGCCCCGACCCGGCGGCGGCTACTACCTCGCCCGCCTGACAATCGCGTGCTGCGCGGCGGACAGTCGTCCGGTGAAGATTTCCGTACGAGGCGCCGAGGCGAGCTTCCCGGCCGATACCTGGATCGAGCTCACCGGCCGCTACCTGCCGGGCATCGAGCGGACCGGCAGCGATGTGGTGCCCCGCATCCAGGCGGTCTCGGTGCGCGAGATCCCCTCGCCGCGCCAGCCGTACGAATAGGAAGTCAGCGCCCGCAGTCCGGGCAGAGGCCGAACACCTCGATGGTGTGGCTGACGGTTGTGAACCCGTGCTGGCGAGCTACCTGATCGGCCCAGCGCTCGACCGCCGGGCCCTCGACCTCGACGGTCCGCCCGCACTTGCGGCAGACCAGGTGATGATGGTGGTCGACCGTGGCGCACCGCCGGTAGGCAACCTCGCCGCCTTCGGGGCGAAGCACGTCGACCGCGCCGGCGTCGGCCAGGGACTGCAGGGTGCGATACACGGTGGTGAGCCCGACCTGCTCGCCGCGTCCCCTGAGCAAGCTGTGCAGGTCCTGGGCGCTGCGGAACTCCTCGACCTCTGCGAGCAGCGCCTCGACCGCGATGCGCTGCCGGGTCATGACAACCCCACCACCATCCACATCAGACCGACCCCGCCGAAGGTGAATACCAGCGTGAGCCGGGACGGGTGCCGGGTGTGTGCCTCGGGGAGGATGTCGGCGGTGGCGAGATAGAGAACGAAACCGGCAAAGAAGCCGAGGTACAGCGCCAGCACCTTGTCCGGGACGGTCACGAACAGCGTGGACAGCGCCCCGAGAAGCGGAGCAAGCGAGACGACCCCCAGCATGAGCAGCGTGCGGCCACGTGCGTTGTTGTGCACAGTCATCAGGGCGACGGTGTTCAGCCCGTCAGAGAACCGGTGCCCGACCACAGCGATGGCCACCGCGATCCCGATCGCTTGACTGGCTTGGAAGGCCAGGCCGATCGCGAGACCGTCGAGGAACGAGTGGGTGGCCAGCGCTACCGCGCTGGCTAGCCCGACACCGGGGTGGTGGTGGTCGCCGTACTCGTGCTCGTGTGCCGTGTGCAGGGCGACGGTGCGCTCGACCAGGTGCAGGGCCAGGAAGCCGCCGGCGAAGGCCACCATGACCGCAGGTACGCCGAAGAGCGTTGTCCCGTCGGCGAGTTCGAAGACCTCGGGCAGCAGGTCGAAGGCGATCAGGCCGAGCAGCACCCCCGCGGTGAAGCCGAGGATGAGGTGCAGCTTGTCCTGGCGCCGCAGGGCGAACATGCCGCCGACGAACGCGGACAGCACGCTGGCCAGGGCGAAGGCGATGGTCATGCCGGTCACCCTAACGCAAAATGAAAACCGTTGTCATCCTGCTCTGAGCTGCGCGACGGCTGCTACGGCGATCAGCAGCGTCGCCAGCAGGCGCAGCACTCGCCCAGTCGGGTGCATCCGCGGCCAGCCGATGTAGAGCAGCCAGGCCAGGAACAGCGCGACGATCGCCAGCGCGACAAAGGCGAGGATCCCGGTGGCCATCAGGCCGGCGAGGAGCAGGCCGATCACGAGGGCAAACGGGATCACCCGGGGCAGCGAGCTGAGATAGGTCAGCATGACGACGCTGCGTCTCTCGACGGCATCGCGAAAGCTCGCTGGCATGCTCTGGTCTCCTCGGTACGTTCGGCGTTCATCCTGGCAGGAGGCGGATTTCGTGATCGTGGTGTCCCGGTTCATCGTGCCTGAGGCCGACGACGAGTCCTTTGCTTCCCGCGCCGAGGTGGCGTTGGCCGCGTTCTCCCCCCGGCCCGGGTATCGCGGTGGCCGGGTGGGGCGAAGCATCGACGACCCCACCCGCTGGGTCATGGTCATCGAGTGGGACGGCGTCGGTGCGTACCGCCGGTCGCTGTCGGCGTACGACGTCAAAGTGGCTGCCGTGCCGCTGCTCGCAGAGTCGATCGACGAGCCCGGTGCGTACGAGGTGCTGGTCGGCGACGGTATCCGCAAGCAGAGCGACCGGGCCGGCGGCTAACCTTGGACTAATTACCTCGCCGACCGCCAGCCGGATGGAGACCCGTGGCAAACCAGATGGACGCTGTCGTCAGCTTGAGCAAACGCCGCGGATTCGTCTATCCCAGTTGCGAAATCTACGGCGGGTTGCGCGCGGCGTGGGACTACGGCCCCCTCGGTGTGGAGCTCAAGGAGAACATCCGCCACCAGTGGTGGAAGTCGATGGTGCAGGGCCGTGACGACATCGTCGGCCTGGACTCGTCGGTGATCCTGGCGCGCGAGGTATGGGAGGCCAGTGGCCACGTCGAGGTGTTCGCCGACCCGCTGACCGAATGCCGGTCATGCCACAAGCGGTGGCGGGCCGACCATCTCGAAGAGGCCTACGAGGCCAAGCACGACCACCCGCCGGAGCGCGGCCTCGACGACATCAACTGCCCTGCCTGCGGCACCAAGGGAGCGTTCACTGAGCCGAAGATGTTCAACGGCATGCTGAAGACCTTCCTCGGACCGGTCGAGGACGAATCGGGCCTGGCCTACCTGCGTCCCGAGACCGCGCAGGGCATCTTCGTCAACTACCTCAACGTGCAGGCATCGGCGCGCCGCAAGCCGCCATTCGGAATTGCCCAGACTGGCAAGTCGTTCCGCAACGAGATCACCCCGGGCAACTTCATCTTCCGTACCCGTGAGCTTGAGCAGTGCGAGATGGAGTACTTCGTCAAGCCGGGTACGGACGAGGACTGGCACCAGTACTGGATCGACACCCGGCTGGCGTGGCACGTCGACCTGGGCATCGCCAAGGACAACCTGCGGCTCTACGAGCACCCGAAGGAGAAGCTGTCGCATTACTCCAAGCGCACCGTCGACATCGAGTATCGCTTCGGGATCAGCCCCGGCGGATTCGACGAGCTTGAGGGAATCGCCAACCGTGGCGACTTCGATCTGACGACCCACTCCACGGCTTCGGGCGCCGACCTCACCTTCTTCGATCAGGAGGCAGGCGAACGCTGGACGCCGTACGTGGTGGAGCCCGCACTCGGGCTCGGCCGCTCGATGCTGGCCTTCATGCTCGACGCCTACACCGAGGACGAAGCGCCCGATGCCAAGGGCAAGCTGGAGAAGCGCACCGTGCTGCGGCTGGACCCGCGGCTCGCGCCGGTCAAGGTGGCCGTGCTGCCGCTGTCGCGCAACGCCGATCTCTCACCCAAGGCCCGCGACCTCGCCGCGGCACTGCGCCAGCACTGGAACGTCGACTTCGACGATGCGAGCGCTATCGGCCGGCGCTACCGGCGGCAGGACGAGATCGGCACGCCGTTCTGCGTCACCGTCGACTTCGAGACGCTCACCGACAACGCGGTCACCGTACGAGAGCGCGACACCATGGCGCAGGAGCGGATCAGCATCGACGGCGTCGAGTCCTACCTAGCCACCAAACTCATCGGCTGCTAGCCCCCGCCCGCCCCTCCTTCAGTGATCCAGGCCTCGTTGGTCACGCTGGAGCAGTACCAACGAGGCCTGGATCAAGCAGATCGTGCCGACCACGGGCGCCATCCGGGCGGAGGCACGTCCGTGACTGGTGGCGTGGGCCGGGCCAGACCCTGCGCAATCGTGCGGCCGAGCGTCTCCAGGACGTCGTCGGGCTGGGTACGCAGCTGTCGCGGTGTGACGTGGACAACGAGCAGGCCGTACGACGTCATCCGCGCATGCCGACGCATGGTGGCGGCCCAATGCTCCGGCAACAGATGCCACTCCTGCGAGTCGATCTCGAGCACCACCCCCGCGTCCCGCCACCAGGCGTCCGGACAGGCCAGCCACTCGCCCTGCGCAGTGAACAACTGCCGATTCCACTCCGCCGGTGGGAGTCGGGAGCGGCGGACGAGGTCGTGCCCCACAACCTCGGCGACTGAATGCGCGCCCTCAGCGATCTCGTCGAGCACCTGGCGGATGAGTGCGCTGCCGGCGGAGCCGCCGCGGGCCATCTCGGTGCGCAGCGCGGCGACATTGGTCTTGCGACGCTGCACGGCTTCGGCGACAAGCGCGCGCACCTGGTCCTTGTCGCGCAGCACGCGGCAGGCGTCGACGACCGCTCGCTCGATGGGTACCGCCTGCATCTCGTCGAAGAATCGGGGCGCCGGCATCGCGATGGTGCGCCGAACCTCCACGAAGCCTCGGCTGGCCCGGTGCGCCGAATGCGGAAGCAGCAGGTGGACAGTGCGGGATCGCGGCAACTGGCGCAGACCGTAGAGGGTGGCCGCGGTAGGGCCACCAAGAAGGCTTGCCTTCCCTCCGTACAACAGCGCCGCCATCCAGCGCTGGTGCGCCGTCAAGTCGCCCGTGAAGGTCGCGTACACGCCGGGAAGCACAACCTGCCAGGCGCCGCCAGAGCGCACCCGGTGTTGCAGCGCGGAGCGTGTCAAACCGCTGCTCGATGCCTGGCGCCGAGTCAGCAGGCCGTCTTGGGTGCCGATGAGTTCGCTCAGGCCGGCGGGGTCGAGAGTCATGCCCGAAAGTTCTCGCGCCAAAGCGCGCTGCGGCAGACCCTGCGTGCCGGCTGTGGACGCCGCACTTGGGTGTGAATATCGAGGCACCTGCTGTGATCCAGGCCTCGTTGGTCACGCTGCAGCAGTACCAACGAGGCCTGGATCAGCCGAGTGAGGTGGGCCCAACTAGATTCGGGGGCAACATCCAGGGCCACACCAGCGAGGAGCTTCCCGCGTGACCAAGTACGTGTACGACTTCAATGAGGGCAACAAGGATCTCAAGGACCTGCTCGGCGGCAAGGGGGCCAACCTCTCCGAGATGAGCAATCTCGGGCTTCCCGTACCGCCCGGATTCGTCATTACCACCGAGGCGTGCAAGACCTACCTCGATTCCGGCGCAGAGCCGGCCGAGTTGCGCGACGAGGTCACCGAGCACTTGCACTCACTCGAAGA
>Ga0136617_10004310_pt1 | contig 12737 bp, 12 predicted proteins | sample AntDrymUQ3222106_2_FD_129672 | JGI IMG/M metagenome (GOLD analysis project Ga0136617, IMG submission 129672) | Polar desert sand microbial communities from Dry Valleys, Antarctica - metaG UQ322 (21.06) | ecosystem: Environmental > Terrestrial > Soil > Desert | place: Antarctica: Dry Valley...
CACCGTGTAGCGCGCGTACGCGTCCGCGAGCCCGATCAGGATCAGCACGAGGCCGTTCGCGAGCAGGATCCAGCCGGTCGGGCTGCTGGAACGACGAGTCGCCAGCACGAGGCCCGCCACCGCCGAGGCGAACGTCGCGACCAGCCAGCCGGCCGCGTTCAGCGCGCCGAAGCCGTCAGAGCCGGAGCGAACTTCGAGCACGACTCCGCATGCCGCGCCCGCAGCCGTCAAGAGCACGGCTGCCCATGGCGTGATCCGCCGGGCGCGCATGTCGCAGATCATGTCGTGGGCGGCGTGCGGGCACAACCGTGCCAGCACTCGCCTTCCGGACATGTGGACACATCGAGCATGTACGATGTCCACATGGCCGAGGTAGGCGTCCGTGAACTCAAGCAACGACTCTCCGAGTACCTCGATCGCGCCGAGCGCGGCGAGCTGCTCCTCGTGACCGAGCGGGGCCGCCCCAAGGCGTTGCTCGGTCCGCTTCCGGGACGCGCTCGGGTCCAGGAGGGCCTCGCCCAGGGCTGGATCACGCCGGCATCGCAGAGCGGTCTCGGTGTGGTTCGGCGGTGGAAGAGTCCCCGGCGGGTACTCGACGCGCTCGCCGAAGATCGCGCCGAGTGAGCCTGTACGTGGACTCCAGCGCTCTGCTGAAGCGCTACATCGACGAACCCGATTCCGAGGCGGCCGAGGCACTGCTTCGCAGCGACCCCTCACTGCTGACGGCCCGGCACACGATCGTCGAGGTTCGCCGCAACCTCGCGCGCTTGCTCGACGAAACCGATGCCGCCGCCGCCCGCTCGGCATTCACCCAGGACCTCCGCGTCTTCTCGATCGTCGAGCTGGACGAGGTCACGTGCGAGACGGCCGCGGCGATCGCCGAGATGACCCGAGTGCGAACGCTCGACGCGCTCCATCTCGCAGCGGCCCAGCGCGTCGGCGGGTCTGCCGTCCCGTTCCTCACCTTCGATCTGCGTCAGGCGCAGGCAGCACGGACCCTGGGCCTGATCGTCCTCGGCGCCTGAGAACTCGGCCGCGCACCGCCGGCGCCCAGCGCACCGCCGCGAGGTGGCCAGCCCGGCGCCGAGCCCGTTCGCTCGCGCTCCGGGTCGTGTGCCGGACGACGATGCGCCAGCGGCGGCCTCACGGGACGGCCGGTCGGCAAGGCGCATGAACGGCGGGAAGCCGCGCGGCCGCGCGGCTTCCGATACTGCTGGAATGAGTTCCGGACCCGGGCGTTGTCGCGGGTCAGCGAGACGCGAGCCTCGCGAGCAGCTCGTCGAGGCGGGCGTAGGTCTCGTTGATCCCACCCTCCATGCCCGACCCGAGCATGCCGTCGCGCTCCTCGGTCGTGTGGAACAGCGATGTCGTCGTCACCTTCGTGCGGTCGCCGAGAGCCTCGAACGTGGCGGTCTCGACGGACACGTGACCCGGCATTCCCTCCCACTCGAACGTCTGCACTATTCGCTCGGGCGGGGTGATCTCGCGGTAGGTCCCGCGGAACGCGGTCTCGCTGCCGTCCGAGTTGCGAATCACGAACCGCCAGCTCCCGCCGGGCCTGACGTCCATCTGATCGACGACGGCGGTCGTGTCGCGCGGGCCCCACCACTCCGGAATGAGCTCCGGATCTGTGTAGACCGCGAACACGCGGTCTCGGGGCGCGTCGAACACGCGCTCGATGTGGATCTCGCGCTCCGTCGGCGTCGTCACGGTGGCGGTCGGCGCCTGGATCCGGTCACTCGTCATTGCGGCACTCCTTTCGTTCGTTCGAGCAGCTCCCCGAATCGGTCGGGGCGCTCGTCCAGCATCCGCCGGTACATCTCGGTCCACTCATGGACGTCCTCGAGGCGCCGCGGGCCGACGCTGCATCGGCGCGCCCGTCCCACCTTCTCGGTGCTGACGAGCTCGGCGTCCTCGAGTACCCGCACGTGCTTCTTGCACCCGGTGAGCGAGATCCCGAACGGCTCCGCGAGCTCGGTGATCGTCGCGCTGCCGCGGCCGAGGCGCTCGAGGATGCTCCTGCGAGTGGGGTCCCCGAGTGCAGCGAAGGTGCGGTCGATCTGCGGATACTGAACCATTAGGTTCAGTATGCCACATGACAGCCGTACCTGCAACCACCGCTACGAGGCGCTCCTCCTTGTCGCCGGCGCCCCTGTTTCGCGCGCGCCCGCCCCGGTGAGACTCTTCCGAGACGACGCGGAGGAGTCCGAACCATGGCCAAGGCGAAGAACGCAGACGAGGCGCAGGCGGCTGAGCGAGCGAACGGCCGCTCACCCGACACCGCACCGAAACTCAAGCGCAAGCGCTTCGAGGAGGAGGCCGACCGGCTCCACGTGGAGCTCGTCAAGCTCCAGGAGTACGTCAAGGCGCGCGGCTTGCGCGTCGTGGTCATCTTCGAGGGCCGAGACGCGGCCGGCAAGGGCGGCGTGATCAAGACGATCACCCAGGACCTCAACCCGCGCGTCTGCCGCGTCGCCGCCCTGCCGGCGCCCAGCGATCGCGAGCGTACGCAGTGGTACTTCCAGCGCTACGTCGGGGAGCTGCCGTCAGGCGGGGAGATGGTGCTGTTCGATCGCAGCTGGTACAACCGCGCCGGCGTCGAGCGCGTCATGGGCTTCTGCACCGAGGAGGAGTATCAGGAGTTTCTTCGCGCGTGCCCGCTGTTCGAGGAAATGCTCATCCGCTCGGGCGTCAAGCTCATCAAGTACTGGTTCTCCGTCTCCGACGACGAGCAGGAGCGCCGCTTCCAGGCGCGGCTGGCCGACCCCGCCAAGCACTGGAAGCTCAGCCCGATGGACCTCGAGGCGCGCAGCCGCTGGGTCGACTACTCGCGTGCCAAGGACGCGATGTTCGCCCACACCGACACGGACTTGTCGCCGTGGTGGGTGGTGCAGGCCGACGACAAGCGCCGCGCGCGGCTGAACACCATCACGCATCTGCTCGCGAGCATCCCCTACGAGTACCAGGCGCCGGCGCCGCTGACCCTTCCGCCGCGCCAGAGCGATCACGGCTACGAGCGCCCGCCGCGCGAGACCCAGTGATTCGTGCCCGAGGTGTTCTGAACAACGGCCGCGCGCCGGGGTAGTCAGGCACTCGAAGCCGCCGCGGCGTGAAGCCGCTCGGCGACGACCTCGGGAGGGCCGATGCCGTCCACCTCGCGGAGCAGGCCGCGTTCGCCGTAGTACGCGATCAGCGGCTCGGAGTCCTTGTGATAGACGGCAACGCGCCGCCGGATCGTCACCGCAGAGTCGTCCTCGCGTTGGATCAGGCACGCACCGTCGGCGTCACAATGCTCAGCGCGCACCGGCGGCTCGTGCTCGACGTGATACACCCGGCCGCACCTCGGGCACGTGCGCCGGCCGGAGAGGCGGTCGACGACCTCGTCGTCGGGCAACAAGATCGCCAGCGCCGCCGTGAGCCGGCGCCCGAGTGCGTCGAGCGCGGCGGCGAGCGCATCGGCCTGGGGCACCGTCCGGGGATAGCCGTCGGCGATGAAGCCGCCGCGCGCGTCGGGCTCCTGCAGGCGCCGGCTCATGAGCCCGACGATCACCCGATCGGGCACCAGGTCGCCACGCGACATGAAGCCCCGCGCCTCCTCGCCGAGCGCGCTGCCGTCCTCGACCGCGTGCCGCAGCAGGTCGCCGCTCGACACCCACGGCACCCCGAGCGCCTCGCCCAGCAGCCGGCCTTGGGTCCCCTTGCCCGCACCGGGCGGACCCATGAGCAGCAGGTCGAGTTCAGTCATAGGTCTCATCCATGGGCATGCTGGGGCTTGGAGCCGCGGACGTCAACGTCGACCGCCATGCCCCCTTGCGCGAGAAACGAGAGCGGCAACGCGAGGACCGAGGGCCGAGCGCTGTTCCGCGCTCAGCGTTGTCTTCGAGCCCGCGCACGGCGTGGCGGTCTACGATCCGTGATGTCGTGTCGACGGCTCGTGATCTGCCTGCTGGGACGGCCGGAGATCGTGCGCGACGGCGTCGTTGCCGCCCCGCCGCGTGGCCATAAGGCGTGGGCCGTGCTCGCCTACGTGGTCTTGGCCGAGCGACGGGTCGCGCGGGCGCGGCTGGCCGGGCTGATCTTCGGCGAGGCCGACGACCCCCTTGGGGCGCTGCGCTGGACGCTGGCGCAGCTGCGCCGCGCACTCGGCGTTGCCGACTCGTTGCGCGGAGACCCGCTGGAGCTCGGGCTGCCGGCGGGGACTGCGGTGGACGTGCTCGCGATGGCTCGCGGTGACCCGGATCCCGCGCTGGCGCGCGGGGAGTTGCTGGAAGGGGTCGATGCCGGCGCCGGGGCGGTCTTCGATGCGTGGCTGCTGGTGGAGCGCCGGCGGTCGGCGGGCGTGTGCGAGGCCGTGCTGAGGAATGCTGCGCTGGGAGCGTTGGCGGCCGGTGTTCCCCTTGACGGCGCCGCGCTGGCGTCTCGGGCGCTCGCGCTGAATGCGTTCGACGAGAGCGCCCACGAGCTGCTGGTGCGATGCCTCGCGAGGGCCGGCGAGGTCGGCGCCGCGCGCCATCACGCCAACGCCTGCGAGGTGCTGTTCCGGCGCGAGCTGGGGCGCGCGCCCGATCCGCGGGTGCGCCGGGCGGCCGACGAGGATCGCGGAGACCCGCCGGCCGTCGGCGATCGGGCGGCCGCCGTGGGCCAGCTCCACGCGGGGCGCGCGGCCGTGGACGCCGGCGCCGTCGAGCCGGGCGTCGCGTGCCTGAGGCAGGCGTGCGCGGAGGCGCGCGGCGTTGGAGACCCGGCGCTGCTCGCGCGGGCGCTGGCCGCGCTCGGGGTTGCGCTGGTGCATGCCGTTCGCGGCCGTGACGAGGAGGGCGCGGCGGTGCTGCACGAGGCGCTCGCGCTCGCCGAGGCCACCGGCGACCTGGAGGTTGCCGGCAAGGTCTGCCGCGAGCTCGGCTTCGTCGAGGTGCAGGCCGGTCGCGGGGTGTCGGCGGGAAGGTGGCTGCTGCGGGCAGGTCGGCTGGCAGACGACGAGAACGAGCGCGCCGCCGTGCTCGGCGTGCGGGGCATGGCTCTGTCTGACCGGGCGCACTACGAAGCGGCGATCACTCTGCTCAGAGAGTCGGTCGCGACCGCGCGGCGCTGCGGGGACATCCGCCAGGCGGCATGGTCGCTGGCGATCCTCGGCCGTGCGCTGCTGCTGCGCGGCCAGTTGCCGGACGCGGTCGAGGTGCTCGACGACTCACTCGCCCTGGTGCAAGCGGAGGGCTGGGTGGCGTTCCAGCCCTTCCCGGAGGCGCTGAGGGCCGAGGTGGCGCTGCGCCAGGACGACCGCGACCACGCCGCCGCGCTGCTCGACCACGCCTTTGCGCTTGGTTGTCGCCTCGGCGACCCCTGCTGGGAGGCCATGGCCGCTCGCGCGAGAGGCCTGGTTCACGAGGCGGCCGGCGAGCGTGCCTCGGCGCTGGAGTGCCTGCGCGACGCGGCGGTCCGTGCGGTGCGGGTGGCCGATCCCTACGTCTGGGTCCATGCCTACTGCCTGGAGGCGTTCGCTGCCGTCGCAATAACCGACGCTGCGCCCGATGCCCGCGAGCACGTGGCCGAGCTCGAGCGGCTCGCCGCCCGCGGCGACATGCGCGAGCTCGTCGTGCGCGCGGCGCTGCACCGTGCGAGGCTCGGCGATCCTGGCGGCGTCGCATCCGCACGCCTGCTGGGCGAGGCCATCGACAATGCCGCGCTGCATGCCGAGCTGGCCGCCGCCGTCTGATCACACGCGCCGTCACACGGCGGGCTGGTGGAGTTCGAACATCGTCCACCGCAACAAGGAGCGGCCCATGCCCCTCATCAACGTCAAGGTCATCGAGGGCGTGTTCACGCCCGAGCAGAAGACCCAGATCGCCGAACGGCTCACCGACGCGATGGTCAGCGTCGAAGGCGAGAACATGCGCGGCGTCACCTGGTGCGTCATCGACGAGGTCAAGAGCGGCGCCTGGGCGATCGGCGGGCAATGCCTGACCACCGAGGCCGTGTACGCGCTGGCCGCCGGGCAGCCCGCCTGATCGGGAACGGAGTGGCCGGCCGGCGATGAGCATCCGACCGGCCGCTCTGTCCGGCAGCGGTTGCGGTACGAGCCTCCGCGACTTCGGGTCGCGTGCGTGCGCCGCTTCGGCTTCGCACGGAGGCTGTTGCGGGACGCCGTCGTCCGTTCCTCGAGGTGCTTGGCGTGCTGGCAGGGCGAATCGCGCTGCCCGGCGGCGCGTTTTGCCGCCTGAACGCCTGGGACGGCGAATCGCGCGGGACGTTCCGCTACGCCCGGGCGTTCGATCGCGTCTAGCCAACTCCGTCTTCAGGCGCCGCCGATCTGCTCGAGCAGGCGAGCGATGGCGTTGGTGGTTGCTTCCGCGGGCGTCGTCCGCCCGGCTTCGACATCGAGCCGGTCTCCGATTTCGACTCGACCGGCGTGGCTCACCTCGGCGTAGGCGCCGACGCATCCCTGTCGTCCGAAGGGCCCGAGGTCGACGCGGTGGTACTCGACGATCGCGCGCAGGATCCTGGGGTCGGCGGGGAGGCCGTCCTGCGCTCGCGTCGGGACGACGCATCGGGGCGTCGGCAGCCCGACAGCGAGCTCGAGCCCCGACTGGCCGCGCAGACCGCCTCCGAGCAGTGCATCCTCGGCGAAGTGGTCGGCGCCGGAATCCTCGAGCCGACCGGACGCACCATGTCATCACGAACCTGCTCATCGATCTCGACGGCGACCGGGCGAAGGTCCGGGCGAACTTGATCGCCACCTTCGTCCATCGCGCCGACGCACCCGGAGCTCACTTCGACATCGGTGAGCGCTACCAGTTCGAGGCGGTCCGGACGCCGCAGGGATGGCTGCTCTCCCGGGTCCACGTCAGCCCCGTGTGGACCTCCGGGTCGAGGGACGGAGCCGATGCAGGTCGCCCGGATCGGTGATCCGGGCGACCATGCTCGGGTGTCTCAGCGATCGCCGGAGACGCGTGAACTCTTGTCGACGTATCGGTAACGCCCGCCGCGCACCTCGCTGACGGTCACCGTCGCGCGGTAGTCACCCGCCCGCGTGCGGAACGTGCGGGTCCGCACGGGGACGTCCTCCTGATCGACGCCCTGCTCGAACGCCTCGGAGAGCACCCGGCCGTCAGTCGCCAGGCCGTCCTCGACGCCGGTGAGCGCCAGGATCGTCGGGGCGATGTCGACGTTGCCGGCCGGCACCCGCATCGTGACCCCGTCCTTGAAGTCGGCCCCCCACGCGATCAGCGTGTTGCGGATGTCCCACGGGCTGAAGCTCCCGTGCCCGCTTCCCGGTCCCGAGCGCGGTCCCGTGATGCCGCCGCCGGCGGTGCCGGACGTGCCCGGGACGCCGAACGCGTTCTCGCGCGAGCTCCAGGGATAGGTGACGACGATGTCGGCCCCACGCTCCGGGTTGGCCTGATGGATCAGCTCGAGCGAGAACGTCCCCGCCACCCATCCGCGGGGCTTCACCGAGCCCTCGCGGGCGCGGACGTAGCGGCCGTCGTGCGGCTCCTCGGCTGCGGTGTAGAGGGTGTCGGCCCACGGCTGCTCCTGCAGGAAGGAGACGATCTGCTCGATCTTGGCCGGATCGCGGTCCTTGACGTGCACGAGCGACGTCCCGCTGTTGGCGACGACCACGTCGTCGGAGGTCAGCGACGCCTTGAGTCCGGCGGTGACGAGCTCCTGGCCGAGGTTGACGTTGTAGTCGTGCAGCGAGAACCCATGGTCGGAGAGGACCATCACGTTGGTGTCGTCCTCGAGGCCGAGCTCCTCCAGGCGGTCGAGCACGAGGCCGATCTGGCGGTCGTCGTTGCGGATGGTCGCGATCGACTCCGGTGACCCGGCCGCCGTCGCGTGCTGGGTGCGGTCGGGCTCGGTGATCCAGTTGAGGATCACGTCAGGCTGGAGCTCGGGAAGGACGTAGTCGCGCAGGATCCCCTGGGTGTAGTCGACCTTCGCGTTGGCGTTCGGCTGCCCCTCGGTGATCGGCGGCGGGCCGAAGCGGGCGGTGATCTCCTCGCCGATCCACGCGGGATAGGCGAACGGGGCCGTGCCGGCCTCGTCGCCCGCGTTGATCATGTATCCGATCCCGCGTGGCGCGCGCGGGTTGAGCAGCAACGTCCCGCCCGAGGACCCCGAGCCGACCGCGGCCAATGTCAGGCCCTGGGCCTGGAGCCGTTCGGCCAGGGTCTTGACGAAGATGAGGCGACCGCCGCTCACGTCGTCAAGGCGGGTGAGGTTGTTGGCCTCGCCGGTCGAGAAGGGGTTGAACAGATCGACCTCCGGCACGAACATGGAGTTGCCCACGATGCCGGTCCTCGCGGGGTAGTTGCCCGAGCCGATCACCGAAGCGTTGACCCGAGTGACGGTGGGCACCGCGGCGTGACTGTTGAGGTAATTGGCGCCCTCGCGACGCAGCCGAGCGAGGTTCGGGGTGTCCTGCGCGTTGATCGAGTCGGGCCGGAGGCCGTCCAGGACGAACACGATCGTCTGGTTCGCGCTGCCGGCGGGCGCCGCTGACGCCACGCCGGCCGAGCCGGCTCCCAGTGCCAGAGCGGTTGCAGCGGCGACAGCCGATACCTGCCGTACCCATCTCGGTTCCATGCGTCCTCCTTGGCGTTGGAGCGTGCCACGCTAGGAGCGGCCATCGAGCCCGGTGTTACCGGAGAGAGATCTTGTGGTGAAGAACTCGGGATACGCCGCGTGCGCCGGGCAGGCGCTCGAGGTCAGCGCTCGGGTCGCAGCAGTGGGCGGCCGGTCGCGATCCCGCCGTCGACGGGCACGGACGCTCCGGTCATGTAGGAGAGCTCGTCGGAGGAGAGCGCGAGCACGGGCGCTCGCGATCTCGGCGGGCTTGGCGACGCGCTTGAGGCCGTCGACGTTCAACTGGCCGAGCGGCTCGAGCGCCCGCTCCCAGGTCGCGCCGTCCAGTGCTGGCGGCCGGATCAGGGCGGTGTCCGTGATGCCGGGCAGAATCGCGTTGATCCGGATGCCCTGCTCGCCGTACGCGAGCGCGGCTGACTACACGAGGGCCTGGATCGCCTGCTTGGTGGACTGGTAGGTCGGCAGGTTCGGGCGCCCGACGATCGCCCCGACCGAGGAGTTGACGATGATCGTGCCGCCTCCGTCGCGCAGCATGTGGGGGATCTCGTACTTCATCGAGAGGAACACGCCGCGCGCGTTGGTATCGGTGGAGTCGTCCCCCGCCTCGACGCTGGTCTCGTGCAGCAAGGCGGACGTCTGGATCCCGGCATTGTTGAACGCGACGTCCAGCCGGCCGTAGCGCCGCACCGTGCGGTCGACGAAGGACTGCACCGAGCCGGGAACCCGCACGTCAGCGGCGATGTAGGTGGCCCTCGCCGCCCGCCGAGCCGATCTCCCGCTCCACCTTGCGGCCGAGTTGGACGCGGCGACCGCAGAAGCTGACTCAGCGTCCAAGTGGCGGGGAATTCAGGCGGCGGAATGCCACGTCGCTCCTACGCGCGTGCGCCGTGGCGACATCCATGACCCCGCCTCCGATCACCACGACGTCTGCCATACGACGAAGCCAAGTGGTCTGGCTTGTAGGGTCGGCTGAACTCCCGCGACCCCAGATGACCGGGGAGTACGAACGCGGAGGGGGTCGACCCCACCAAACCCGGCGATGGCTCAGGAGGACATGATGAAGGCGATCGTCCAGGACAAGTACGGCTCACCTGATGTCCTGCACCTCAAGGACATCGACAAGCCGGTCGTCGACGACGATGAGGTGCTGGTACGCGTTCATGCAGCGGGCGTCAGTATCGGCGACTGGCACTTCCTCACCGGCACGCCATACATCTTGCGCATTGCGGCCGGGCTGTTCAGGCCAAAGCGGGAGGTGCCGGGACTCGATGTGGCCGGGCAGGTGGAGGCGGTCGGCAGAGACGTGACGCAGTTTCGACCAGGGGATGAGGTCTTCGGCTGGTGCAAAGGCGCCTTCGCCGAGTATGCGTGCGCTGGAGAGAACAACTTCCTCCCGAAGCCGGCCGACCTGACGTTTGAGCAATCCGCGGCCGTCGGGGTCTCCGCCATCACCGCCCTCAATGCTGTTCGCGATCAAGGGAAGGTCCAGCCGGGGCACAAGGTGTTGATCAACGGTGCGTCGGGCGGCGTCGGTACGTTCGCCGTGCAGATCGCCAAATCGTTCGGAGCGAACGTGACCGGCGTGTGCAGTACGAGGAACGTGGACATGGCCCGATCGATTGGCGCAGACCAGGTCATTGATTACACCCAGGCGGACTTCACCCAAAACGGGGAGCGTTACGACGTGATGCTCGATCTGGTGGGGAGCCGGTCGCCGTCAGACTGCAGGCGGATGCTCACCCCCCGGGGGACGTACGTCTTGGTTGGAGTATCGGACGCTGGTCGCTGGCTTGGACTCGCTCCTCAGATCAAGGTGCTCTCGTTGTCACCGTTCGTGCGCCAGAGGATGCGCATGTTCATTTCGACGCATAACAGAGAGGATCTGGTTGTCCTAAAGGAGCTCGTCGAAGCCGGAAAGGTTGCTCCTGTCATCGGTAGGCGTTACACGCTCAGTGACGCTTCTGAAGCTCTCCGGCACCAGGGAGAAGGACACGCCCAAGGCAAGATCGTCATCGCCATGTGAGGCCCGGACGGCGGCTCGAATCGCGGGATCTCGGTACACCGCGCCCGGACAGAGACCGCACATATCATCGTTCGCGCGAGCGCGCTCAGCGCTGCGGCCGTCGGGATTCGGCGGGTCAGAGAGCTGGCAGCCCGCGCAAGTGCGGATGGAACTCGACAACACACGGATCCTGATCCACTCCACAGACCTCGGAGCCGACGCACTGACAGACGTAGCCGTCGGACTGGTGCGCGCGCCATCCGAGCCGCCCAAGCTCGGCGCGTAATCCCACGACCACGGCACCCGTCCACTCCGGAAGACAAGGCCCGGGCTTGAACCGCGGATTCGGCCCTCTGCAAGGTCCGTTGCAGCCAGTTGGGCTCCAAGCGCATCTCTGGCACAGGCGCCGGGTTGCAGTCGGGAGAGCGACGCGCCCACGCCTCGCCGCGAGGCATCCGGGGGCGCGAAAGGAGTGAGCAAGCATGAGCTTCAGGACCCTTCGACCGGTCCGTAGAACGCTGGCGGCATCCGGGGTGGCCGTGGCCGCGCTGGTCGCCGGCCCCGCGACCGCGAGTGTCGCTGCGGCTGAGCCGCCGGCCTTCGTCGCCAGCGGGAACGCGGTCACGCCGATCGACACCGCGACCAACGTCCCGGGCGGCGCGATCCCGACCGGGACCAACGCGCACGCCGTCGCCATCACCCCCGACGGCGGGACCGCCTACGTCACCAACGCCGGCGCCAACTCCGTCACGCCGATCGCCACCGCCACCAACACCTCCGGCACGTCGATCTCCGTCGGCATCGACCCGCGAGGCATCGCGATCACGCCGGACGGCAAGACCGCCTACGTGGCCAACGCGGGCGCCGCCACGGTCACCCCGATCACCCTCGCGACCAACAGCCCCGGCGCCGCGATCGCGGTCGGCCCCAACCCGCGCGCGATCGCCATCACCCCCGACGGCAGGACCGCGTACGTCACCAACGCCGGCGACAACACCATCACACCGATCGACACGGCGACCAGCGCCGCCGGCGCCGCGGTCCCCGTCGGGATGAGCCCGCAGGGCATCGCGATCACGCCCGACGGCAAGACCGCGTACGTCACCAACGCCGGCTCTGACTCGGTGACGCCGATCGCCACCGCCACCAACACCGCCGGCGCCGCGATCACCGCCGGCGACGGCCCGCAGGCCATCGCGATCACGCCCGACGGCAAGACCGCGTACGTCACCGACGCCGGCTCTGATTCGGTGACGCCGATCGCCACCGCCACCAACACCGCCGGCGCCGCGATCAGCGTCGGCGACGGCCCGCAGGCCATCGCCATCACGCCGTCCGGCAAGACCGCCTACGTGGCCAACGCGGGCGCCACCACGATCACCCCGATCGCCCTCGCGACCAACATCCCCGGCGCCGCCATCACGGTCGGCACGAACCCGCAGGGCATCGCGATCACCCCCGATCAGGCGCCGGTGGCGAAGCTGACGGTCAAGCCGGCCGCGGCGGGCGCGGCCACCGCGTTCGATGCGTCCAGCTCGACTGTGCGGTTCGGCCAGGTCGCCGCTTACGCCTGGAGCTTCGGCGACGGCACCACGACGGCCACCACGGTCCCGAGGGTCAGCCACGTCTACGCCAAGCCGGGCAGCTACACGGCGACGGTCACCGAGACCGACTCCGCCGGCACCTCGACCACGGTCGTCTTCACCGGTCAGACGGTCTCGCGCAACGGCGGCTCGACGGCGACGACGACCGCAGCGTTCACCGTTCCGCCGGCGACGTGCAACGGCAAGCTTCCGACCATCGTCGGCACCGCCGGCAACGACACGCTCGCCGGCACCGCCGGCAACGACGTCATCGTGGGCCTGGGCGGCAGCGACCGCATCGACGGTGGCGGCGGCGACGACGTTATCTGCGGCGGCGACGGCAACGACACGATCAACGGCAACGCCGGAACCGACCAGATCGTCGGCGACGCGGGCGACGACGGGCTGCGCGGCGGCCGAGACGACGACCGCATGCAGGGCAGCGCCGGCGCCGACCTGCTGCAGGGCGACTTCGGAGACGACCGGGTGAAGGGAGGCAAGGACCGCGACCGCCTGCAGGGCAACGGCGGCGAGGACCTGCTTCAGGGCGACCTCGGCGACGATCGGGC
>Ga0136617_10004311_pt1 | contig 12737 bp, 10 predicted proteins | sample AntDrymUQ3222106_2_FD_129672 | JGI IMG/M metagenome (GOLD analysis project Ga0136617, IMG submission 129672) | Polar desert sand microbial communities from Dry Valleys, Antarctica - metaG UQ322 (21.06) | ecosystem: Environmental > Terrestrial > Soil > Desert | place: Antarctica: Dry Valley...
ACCCCCAGGATAGCCGAGCAGCCGGGCGAAGCCGGGACGTGCCCTGGTCGAACCTGCCCTGGACCGGGCCGGGCTGAGATTGGATCGATGTAGCGGTGCCCGGACTTGAACCGGGGACACAGCGATTATGAGCCGCTTGCTCTACCTGACTGAGCTACACCGCCGGAACTGTTGAGCGAGCCCCCTTACGGAATCGAACCGTAGACCTTTTCCTTACCATGGAAACGCTCTGCCGACTGAGCTAAGGGGGCCGCGAACCCGTCTCGGGCGCGGGCCAGACGATACACAACCGGAGCTGACGAGTTCCATCCGAGCGGGTGCTCGTTCCTGTTCAGCGGATGATGTAGAGCTTGCGCTGGCTTGCGTCCTGGTCGGCGGGGCGGATCGCCGTACGTGCGGTGAGCCAGCTGGCTAGATTCTCCTCGCTCAGAGGCCGGGTCACCAGGTAGCCCTGCAGGTAGTCGCATCTCATGTTCGTCAGCAGATCTCGGGTGAGTTCGTCCTCGACCCCCTCGGCGACCACGCGCAGGTCCAAGTCATGCGCCAGATCGATGATCGAGCGGGCGATGGTGTTCGTTCCCGGATCTGTGCTCAAGCTGAACACGAAGGATTTGTCGATCTTGATTTCGTCGATGGGCAGTCTCCGCAGGTAGGACAACGAGGAATACCCCGTACCGAAGTCGTCGACGGACAACCGAACACCTAGGTCGTGCAGCGCCTTGAGTGCAGGAAGGGCAAGGGTGTCATCCCCGATGACGCTGCCCTCGGTGATCTCAAAGGTCAGCAATTCCGGTGGGAACCTATGCAGGGCAAGGGTATCCGCGACCTCGTTGACGAACCCCGGTTCCACGAGGGACTGCGCGGACAGATTGACAGCGATCGAAATCATCACACCCTCGTCGCGCCAGGCCTGACAGCGCTGCAATCCGGTCCGAAGCACGCGGCGGGTCAGTGGCGTGATCTGCCCGATCCGCTCAGCGAGGGGGATGAACTCGTCCGGGGTCACCGGCCCCAAGGTGGGATGGGTCCACCGGGACAGCAGCTCGACCGCTGCGATCTCACCCGCCCTGGCACCCACGATCGGCTGGAAGAACGTAGTGATCTGGCTGTCTTCGATGGCGTCTGGAAGATCTGCACCGAGTTGCAGCCGCCGCATGCTCTGCTCATCCATGGCCTTGCTGTAGGTGGCCGTGGGCTGGCCAGCCGCACGAGCGGCCAGCACCGCGACGTCGGCGCGTTGGATCAGCAGCCCCGCTGAGCTGCCGTGCAGTGGTGCAACGGCGACGCCGACGGTGAGTTCGGCGCTCAGTTCCAGTCCGGCGACCAGCACGCGGCTGGACACCGCGCGGCACAGGCGGATGGCCTCCCGCTCGGCCAGGACGATGTTGAGATCTGGCAAGACCAAGGCAAACTGTGCGCCTCCGATTCTCGCCACTGCTGCGTCTGGAGGGGCGTGTTCGGCCAGTGCGGCAGCGATCACCTGTAAGAACTCATCCCCCGCCGCATGGCCGAGGGTTTCATTCACCTGAGCAAAGCCGTCGATCTCGGCAAGAAGCAACGCCAGCCGCCGATGAACCCGGTCAGCAGCAAGGTAGGCATCGATCGTCGCGGTCAGCCAGAACCGGTTGGGCAGATCGGTGACCTGGTCATGGGCGGCGTCGTAGCGGATCTTGTCCAGCAGTTGGCGCTGACGAAGCGCCGCCGCCACGTGCGTGGCCAGGGACTGCAGCAACTCGACATCGGTGTTGGAAAAGTGCAGGAGACTACCGTTGCGGTCACACACCTCCAGGTAGCCCGGTTCGAGAGTCTCGGTCTCCAGCGGAACACCCAGCAGCTCGTTGACACCACGCCTGTGGAGACCGGTCAGTTCTTGCGCGGTGGCACGCGCGCCGTCCACTATGAGCCTGGCGCCCTGGCCGGCCATCGTCTCGAGGCGGATCGCATCGTCGGGGTCATCAGGACCTGGGTAGGCGGTGGTCCCTTGGCCGGCAACACTGAGCAACCGAGGACCACGGTCCAGGTAGGGCGGCATCCACAGGGCGGCTCGGTCTGCGTTGAACTTCTCCCGTACCGCCTCGAGGATGACAAGCTCACCGTCGGCGCCTACCGCGCTCTTGACCAACTCCGCGAACGCATAGACCTCCGACAGGCTCCGGCGGTCCCGGGCCGCTGCAGCGTATCGGCGGTAAAGCAAGGCGAACACTGCGAGCACCAGCACCGCGAGGATGATCGCCCACGGCGACACCTGGAGAAGCAGGAGCACAACGACACCGACGGTGGAGGCTACTGGGCCAAGAACCAGCTGCGGCAATGCGAGGGCAGACCAGAAATTTCCGGTGACCGTTCCCTCGGTGATTCGGATGGCGCCGGCGATACAGGCAATTCCCAGCACTCCGGCCAACAAGAGGCTGCCGATAAGGCCCAGCCACGTGATCGGTTCGGACAGGTCCGTGAGCTGGAGCACACGCAGCATGAATCCCGCGACTATCGTTTCGAAGACCGCGACAGCGACGTTGAATGCAAGCTTTGGGGGCGGGTATCTGGCCGTGAGCGTCAGCAGAATGATCGCGACGGCCCTGGACAGGGCCGTGGCCTCGACACCGAACACGAAGAGTCCGACTACGCTGGGGATCTCGTTGACTGACCAACCCACCGTTTGTTTGCGGAACTCGAAGTGGATCTCAGTTCGCTCGGCAAACACGAACGCTGGGAGGAGGAGTAGCCACAGCAGATCGGGTGGCAACGAGAGGCTGCTGCTCCGGGCGAAGGCCATCACGGAGCCCACAGTCACTAGGATCATGAGCGCCGCGCCAAACCACGAGCGCAAAGTGTACCCAGCGAGCGCCTGTCGACGTGGTTCAGCCATCCGTAGCTGGCCTCCCTCGGGGGCGGGGGCCCTCAAACTAACAACCTGAATCGCCGGACGTGCTGGACCAGGCGCAGGAATCATTGAGCGTCCCCCGTTTTCAAGACTGCTTGCTGTCGGGTAGGGGCTCCCCGCCCGACGGAGCGGCGCTACCTACCCGACCTGGTTACGACCGGCTCCACTTACCCGAACGGCTCCACTTACCGGAGCGGCTCCACTTGCCAGACCTGTCTGCTCGACTCATGATGTGCCTCTCTGTGTCCTTGAAGAACCCTGACGACCAGCACTATTCAGCTGTACGACTCCACTTACCCGAACGGCTCCACTTACCGGAGCGGCTCCACTTGCCCGACCTGTCTGCTCGACTCATGATGTGCCTCTCTGTATTGTTTTCGTAACTTTGAGTAACTATCGAACTGATGGATCGTTAGCCTGTTGGAGCCAGTAGAAGGTTTAGCAGCCGGCAAAATGGGAGGGCCACCCGGCTGGGTGATTCCCGTCAAGTCCGGCTGTCGCCCCCAGATCATAGGCAACCCACCCGCGAGAAAAGCACCGTCGTTCCATCCGGTCCGCCGAAGGCGTACCGTTACCGATCGTATCCCATCGATTGCCCTCCGTAGTAGTTCCGGCTTCAACTTGGTACTGACCTGTCTCGGGACAGCCAGCCCAGTGGCACGTAAGGAACCCGTAGAGTCCTGACGTGCGTGCCGCTCGGACCGCAGTGGGTCAACCCCTGCAGCGGTTTTCAGGGGAAGGCGAGGCTGGGTCGTCTCTGCCGTTCGTCCTGCTCTGCTGGCTGATCGCCGCGCTCATGACTTTCGGTGGAATTGCTGCCTCGGACGCCTTTCTGAAGCAAGCCGAGGTGCAGACCGTGTGTGATGGGGCTGCCTTGGCCGCAGCAAATGACGTAGCCCCGGGTGCCGCCTACTCCGGGGAGGGCATCTCGGCCGGGCTCCCGTTGGACGAACAGACCGCGACCGCGGCCGTCGCGGACTATCTCGCAGACGGCGGGACGGACCTCGATGCCTGGTCGGCAACGGTCAGCGGGGTCGAGGTGACGGTGACCTGCACGCGCAACGTCGAGATCGCCTTCGGCTGGTTGTTCCTGACCGGCGACCTGTTGGAACGTACGGCGGTGGCCAGTGCCCAGGCCCCCACGCTCTGAGGCTGGCGAATTCCCGCCGAGAGGGCCGGGAGCATCGACCGAGCGCCAGCGAGGCGCGCCGAGAGGGCGGGAGCATCGACCGAGCGCCAGCGAGGGAGGAGCGGACCGACCGGTGCGCGCAGCGCACGAGGCGGATTGATCGAGCGGACCGACCGGTGCGCGGAGCGCACGACGGCGAATAGCAGTGGCAGCTGTTGGGTTCGAACCAACGTAGGCGAAGCCGACGGTTTTACAGACCGTTCCCTTTGACCGCTCGGGCAAGCTGCCGTGCGCACCCCAGGAGGTGCCGGTAGGAGAGAGTAACGACCTCTGCGAACTACTCTGCACCCACCGTGATCACTGCCCCGTAGGAATCACGTACGGGCCGACCCTCCAGGAGGAAATCGTGGCCGATCCGTCGTTCGATGTGGTGAGCAAGGTGGAACGACAGGAGATCGACAACGCCCTGAACCAGACCGCCAAGGAGGTTGCCCAACGTTTCGACTTCCGTGGCGCGAACGCGAGCATCGAGTGGGCTGGCGAGAACGGCGTAACGATCCAGGCCGACACCGAGGAGCGAGCACTTGCCGCGGTCGAGGTCTTCAAGGAGAAGCTGATCAAGCGCGGGATCTCGCTGAAGTCCCTCGAGGTCGGCGAACCCGCGCAATCCGGCAAGACCTACCGGATCGCGAACACGATCGCGCAGGGCATCAGCAGCGAGCAGGCCAAGAAGATCGCCAAAACGATTCGAGGCGAAGGCCCCAAGGGGGTACAGGCCCAGATCCAGGGCGATCAACTCCGGGTCAGCGCAAAGAAGAAGGATCACCTGCAGGAGGTCATCTCCCTGCTGAAGGAGGGTGACTTCGGGGTTGCCCTGCAGTTCACGAACTACCGCTGAACAGCTGGCCCTACAGCTGGCCGAGGTCTCGAGCCAGCTCTTCCAGGCGGGCGATTCGCTGCTCCATCGGCGGGTGCGTGGCGAACATCTGAGCCATTCCGCCGGCGCGGAACGGGTTGGCGATCATCAGGTGGCTGGTCGTGACCAGCCGATCCTCCTGCGGAAGCGGGAGGGCTTTGGTTCCCTGGTCTAGCTTGCGCAACGCGCGGGCGAGTGCCAGTGGGTCCCGAGACAGTGCGGCACCCGAGGCATCGGCTTGGTACTCCCGGCTCCGGCTGACCGCCATCTGCACCAATCCGGCCGCGATCGGGCCAAGGAAGACCAGCAGTAGGCTCCCCAACGCGTTGCCGCCGCCGCGATCGCCGCCGCGCCCCCCGAACATGGCGCTGAACATCGCCATGTGTGCCAGATAGGTGATCACCGTGGCCATCGCTCCGGCGACCGAGGAGATCAGGATGTCGCGGTTGTAGACGTGCGAGAGCTCGTGGGCCAGGACCCCGCGGAGTTCCTGAGGATCCAGGATGTCGACGATGCCCTCTGTCACACACACGGCTGCATTACGTGGATTTCGGCCGGTGGCAAAGGCATTGGGCTGATTCGTCGGACTGACGTACAGCCGCGGCATCGGCTGATGAGCCTCGGTCGCCAACTCACGGACGATTGCGTACAGCGCTGGCGCCTGGGTCTCGCTCACCGGGTAGGCCCGCATCGCCCGAAGCGCCAGCTTGTCGGAGAAGAAGTACGCGTACCCGTTCATGCCCAGAGCGAGAACGAGGGCGATGACCAATCCGGACCGGCCGAAGAAGCTCCCCACCAAGAGGATCAGCCCACCCATGAGGCCGAGCAGGACGGCGGTCTTCAGCCCGTTGTTCCAGCGATGCACGCCCTGAACAACGCCTCGTGCTGTGGCCGCGTTCCCCACGTCGACTCGCTCCCAGCCAGCGTTGCGGGTCCGGGCCGTACCGGGCCGGCGGTGCCGACAAGAGTCCGGGCACGCCTCCCGGCGGCGGCTGCCGGCCCCGCGCTCACTCCGTGCCGAACGGCGCAAGCAGCGGCGCCGTGCCGATGATGAGGTCGGGCCAGAACCCGGCAACGAACGCGAACAGGGCAAGGACGGCGACCAGCAGCCCGGTCGCGGTCGGGACCGACCTGCCCTGCCGGGCCACGGCGGGGGTGCGTGGGGCCCGGCGGGAGGTTTCGGTGGGCCGCGCGAACAACGCTGCCGCAACGCGGAGGTAGTACACGAAGGCGACCACCGTGTTGAGGGCCACCAGGATGCCGAGCCAACCTGCATCGCCGGTGAACGCAGCGCGGACGATGACCACCTTCCCGAACAGGCCGAGCAGTGCCGGCGGCAGCCCGGCCAACCCGATCAGGAATAGCGCGAGTGCAGCAGCCATTCGCGGATGCTCGCCTGCCAGACCGCGAACGGACTCGATCGAGGGCCCTTCCCCAGCCGCGCAGTCAACTGTGGCGGTGCCAGCAAAGGCGGCAATACAGGCAAAGGCGCCCACGGTCATCAGCAGGTAGATGGCGAGGTAGGCCAGCGTCGCCCCCGCCCCGCTCAGCGCCTGATCCGAGCGGCCGGACAACACCGCAAGGCCGACCAGGAGGTAGCCGGTCTGGGCGATCCCGGACCAGGCGAGCAGCCTGACGAGGTGCTGTTGGCGCATGGCGATCAGGTTGCCGACAGTCATCGACACCGCCGAGAGCAGGGCGATCCAGGTCGCCGCGCTGCTCGAGCCGGCCGAAACAGCGGGAAGTACCGCGATCAGCCCAGCTATGCCGCCTGCCTTGGAGACCGAGGACAGGTAGGCGGCCACGGGGATCGGTGCGCCCTGATAGGTCGAGGGCGCCCACACGTGGAACGGTACGGCGCCGACCTTGAAGGCCAGCCCGGCCAGGAGCAGCGCGACTGCCACTCCGGACAGTGCAAGATCGGCCACGCCGTCCCGGGCCGCCAACACGCGAGCCAGCACGTCGATGTGCAGTGTTCCGGTCAGTCCATAGAGGAATCCGATACCCAACAGCATCAGAGCGGTGGACGTCACTGACACGACCAGCAGGGTCAGGGCCGCCTCGATGCCAGAGTTGGACCCGCGTTTGAAGGCGACGGCGGCATACAGGGGGACGGTGAGCGTCTCCAGTCCGACGACGAGGGTGATCAGGTCACGCGAACCGGCCACGATGACCGCGCCGACCGTGGCGGCCAAGAGGACCAGGCAGTACTCCCCGGAGGGCGTGACACCGGCGAGGTCGGCCCGCAATTGGGTGAGGGTGAGCACGAGAACCGCAGCCGCGGCCAGGCACAGCAACACTGTGAGAAAGACCGCAGTCTCACCCAGCACGTAGGAACAGCGCACTCCCCGACCCGGGTCTGGTGTTGAGCAGAACGTGCCGGCAGCCCTGTCGTCGCCGCTCAGCCACGCAGCGCTCGCGGCCGCAGCCAGGCAGGCCAACGCCGAGACGGCCGGCAGGACGGTTCGGCGACTCCGGAAAGGCAACACCAGGTCGATGAGCAGGACCAGCGCCAACCCGCCGACCAGTACCAGAACGGGTGCCAGCGGCGCCCACGAGATCGTTTGCACTGGCGTCGTCACCGGCTCGACGCCAGCACGGCCTCGACCAAGGAGCCGACCGGGCCCTCGGTCAGTCCCAACACCAGAGCGGGGTAGAGACCCAGGACCAGGGTGAACAGCAGCAGCGGCAGGTGGACCACGCGCTCGGTTGCCCAGACGTCGACGGCACGCACACCACCCATCCCCGGATCACGGCGGCCCGACCCCGCGATGACCGGTCCGACAACCAGTCGACGCAGCAGACGCAGGAAGTACACGGCGGTCATCGCCGCACCGACGGCAGCCACGACAGCCAGGACTGTGAACAGTCCTGCCGGCAACCCAGTGGCTGGATGCAGCGCAGCGTAGACCGCCATCGCCTCGCCCCAGAACCCGGCCAGCCCTGGCAGTCCTAGGCTAGCTACGCAGGCGAATACGAGGGCAAACCCCAAGCGCGGCAACCGTGCCCACAGTCCGGGGGCCAATTCGTCGAGCCGGCCGGTGCCATATCGAGATTTCACCGCGCCGACCAGGAAGAACAGCAAGCCGGTGATGAGACCGTGCGCGACATTGGCGAACAGTGCGGCATTGATCCCGGTGGCCGTGAGGGTTGCGATTCCCAGGAGCACGAAGCCCATGTGCCCCACCGAGGAGTAGGCGATCAGCCGTTTCAGATCCTTTTGGGTGAAGCAGGCCAGCGCTGCCACAACGATCCCGGTGACGGCCAGTGCGCCCAGGATCGGGGCCAGAGAGCGGGCGCCTTCGGGCAGGACCGGAAGCGCGATTCGTACCAGGCCGTACGTGCCCATCTTGAGCTGTACCCCGGCCAGCAGCACGGACCCGACCGTTGGCGCCTCGGTGTGAGCCGGTGGCAGCCACGTGTGCAATGGCCAGAGCGGAGACTTCACGGCGAACCCGACGAACAGGGCACCGAAGGCGGCCAGTTGTACGGCGGTGGAGATACCTGCCCCGCCACGCTCGGACAGTTCGACGAGGTCGAAAGTGCCGGTCGAGGCGTAGATGAACACCAGGCCGACGAGCAGAGCGGCCGACCCGGTCAGCGTGTACACGGCGAACTTCAAGGCTGCGGCACCACCACCCGGGCCGCCCCACCGGGCGATCAGGAAATACATCGGGATGAGTACGACCTCGAACGCGGCGAAGAACAAGACCAGGTCCATGGCCATGAAGGTCCCCAGCGCACCGGCTTCCAGCAGCAGCACGAGCGAGCAGAACAGGGCTGGTCGTTCTGGGCGCTCGACCCAGTTGTGCACCATGCCGAGCAAGGTCAACAGCGCGGTCAGCAGGATCAGCGGAACGCTGATGCCGTCCACGCCGAGATGAAACCGGACGTCGATGACGGACAACCACGGCAGGTCGACCTCGTGCCCGGGGTCCAGTGCGGCGCCGGCTGCGGTGCCGGTGTTCGCACTGCCGAGGCCGGGCAACAGGAGGACGGCGGACACCAGCGTCGCTGCGGAAATGACCACGCCGAAGATCCGCGGGCTCAGGTCGGACTTGCGTGGCCACAGCGCCAGCACGATGCAGCCGAACAGCGGCAGCCCGAGCACCACGAGACTCATGTGAAGAACGCCAGGATCGCGACAAGCACTGTCGTACTCACGATCAGGCCGGTGACCGCGAGGTTGGGTAGTCGCGGATGGGCCTTGGACAGGCCGCGGCTGGTAGCGGTGGCGGCCTCGGCAGCGCCATCGACCAATCCGTCGACCCCGGCCTCGTCGATCCGGGTGACTGTGTACGCCAATCCGCGGTACGGCCACACGATCAGGGCGTTCTGGATGCTGTCAAGATAGAACCCGCGACGCATCGCGACGACGGCACGGCCGAACACGCGCGCTGGGTCAGCGGTTGGTTGTGCACGCCACACCAGATAGGTCGCACCGGCGCCAATGAGGATCAGCCCCGCCGCGATCAGGGCTTCTATCAGGTGCGGGGCCAGGGAACCCGGCAACACCACGTTCCGGACAACTACCGACCCGGCAGCCAGCGGGTCGCCGAGGTAGTCGGGGAACCAGCCGATCACTGCGCCGAGCCCAGCCGTGGGCACCGCCAGCACCACCATCGGCCAGCGCATCCACTGCCCCGGGTCGGTCGCTTCCTGGCGGTTTGCTGGCAAACCGCCAGGAGAACGCGCGCCGAAGAATGTACGCAGCAGTAACCGGGTCGCGTATGCGGCCGTGAGCAGGACCGTGCCGAGCATGCTGAACAGCAGGAGCACGGCGACCGGCTCATTCGTGAGGACCGAGGACTCACCCCGTACGGCGGCCCAAGCGGCTTCCAGCGCCCCGTCCTTGCTGAATCCCCCGGACAGCGGGAGCACGCCGACCAGGGCCGAAACGCCGAGCACAGAGACGAAGAAGGTCACCGGCATCGCGCGACGCAGCCCGCCGAGCTCGCTCATCAGGGCAGTTCCGGCCTGATGCAACACGACTCCGGCAGCAAGGAAAAGCAATGCCTTGAACGCCGCATGCGAGACCAGGTGGAAGCCACCCTGCGTGTATCCACCAGCGGCCAGAGCGCCTGTCATGTAGCCGAGTTGGCTGATCGTCGACCACGCCAGAACTCGCTTGATGTCGTCCTGGGCCAGCGCACAGAGGGCACCCAGCACCATGGTGATCGCCGCACTCACGGCCAGGACGGTGAGCGTGCCAGGGGCCGCCAATAAGACCGGATACAGGCGCATGACGACGAACACGCCGGCTGCCACCATCGTCGCTGCGTGAATCAGCGCACTGATCGGCGTCGGTCCAGCCATGGCATCGGGAAGCCAGGTATGCAAGGGGAATTGGGCGCTCTTGCCTGCGACACCGAGCAAGAGCAGGAGCGTTGCGGCGGTCAGCGTTGCGGGTTCCATCGAGCCGACCGAGGCGACGATGCCGCTGATCCGGAACGTGCCGGCAGCACCACCGAGCAGCAGCACCCCGAGCAGGAAGCCGATGTCCCCGACCCGGGTGACCAGAAAGGCCTTGACCGCCGCGCCCGGAGCCTCGGCCAGGTCCCGGTAGTGGCCGATCAGCAGATAGGAACACAGGCCCATCACCTCCCACCCGACCACGAGTGCCAGCAGGTCGCCGGAGACGACGACGAGCATCATGGCCGCGGTGAACAGGGAGACCTGCGCCGCGAAGGTCGGGTACCTCTGATCGGCGTGCAGGTAGCCCACCGAGTAGAGCTGTACGCACAGCGCGACGATCGCCACGACGATCACGAGCACGCCGGTCAGGCCGTCGATCAGGACCCCGGTCGTGATGTCGATGTCGCCGAAGGGCGCCAACAGCAGCGTGGTCTCCTGCGGCGCGGTTCCCGCGGCGAGGAAGACCGCCGCTGCGACCAGCATGGTGAGGACGGCACCAGCCACTGCGACGGTGCGCGCACCTCCTGCACGCTGCCGGATGCCTGGCGCGATCCCCAGGCCCGCCGCCGCGGCCGGGATTGCCACGACGCCCACCGCAGCCACCGTGGCCAGTGTTGTCACCGGGGTTCGGTGAGGGTGTCGAGGTCGTCGATCGCGGAGGTCGCGCGTTGACGGAACAGCTGCAGCACGATGGCCAAGCCCAGCCCGACTTCGGCGGCGGCGATGGCGATGACCATCAGGGTCAGCACCTGACCGGACCGCATGACATCGGCCAGCCACACGTCGAAGGCGACGAGATTTAGGCTGACGGCCGCCAGCATGAGCTCGACAGACATCAGGACGAGCACGAGATTGCGCCGAGCCAGCAGCCCGTACAGGCCGATCGAGAACAGCCCAGCCGAGACGATCAGTGGATAGAGCAGATGCATCAGCGCCGTCCCCTTGCGCCGACGTCGCGTCTGGTGATCGCGATAGCCCCGATCAGAGCGGCGAGCAGGAGGATGGAGAGCACTTCGAAGGGCAGGACCCAGGAGCCGAACAGCGCCGCCCCGATGCTCTCCGCACTCCCCTGCCCGCTTCCGCCCAGGTCGAGGTAGGCGAACCGGAAGGCGTCGACCAGCGCGGCCACGAGCAGGCCGAAAGCAGCGAGGGCAGTGATGATGGCGATCGGGCGGTTGGGCGTGTTCAGGTCCAGCTGTAGACCGATGGGTGCCCTGGTCACCATGAGTCCGAACAGCAACAGAACGACGACGGCCCCGACGTAGATCAGGAGTTGCACGATCGCAACGAGTTCGGCGGTCAGGACCAGATAGAGACCGGCCAGGCCGCCGAGGGCGACGACCAGCCAGAGGGCGGCCCGTACGACGTTGCCGCTGGTCACGCACAGCAGGGCCGCGCCGAGAGTGATCACGCCGATCAGGATGAAGACGATCTCGTTGCCGGTGACCTCGAGATAGGACGGTGCATCGGCGGCGTGGACAATCCGATCCGAACCTGCGCTAAGGGTCGCGCCCACGCTCAGCCAGCCGCGCCGTTTGGATCGTGCGCCGGTGGCGGCGGCACCGTGCGGGTCCACTCGGCCAGGCGATCCTTCTCATGGGTCATCTCACGGATGTCGTACTCGGAGTATTCGAACTCCGGCGCCCAGAACAGAGCATCGAACGGGCAGACGTCGATGCAGATGCCGCAGTACATGCACAGCGAGAAGTCAATGGCGAAGCGGTCCAACACATTCCGCTGTCGCTCACGCCCACCCTCGACGACCGGTGCCTGGGCCTCCTTGTGCGAGTCGATGTAGATGCACCAGTCCGGGCACTCCCGGGCGCAGAGCATGCAGACGGTGCAGTTCTCCTCGAGCAGACCGATGACACCCCGGCTCCGTGGCGGAAGTGCCGGCTGCACGTCGGGGTACTGCTGGGTGCCGGTACGGCGACTCAGCGTGCGCAGTGTGATCAGCAGGCCACGCGCCAGCCCGCCACCGGGTAGGTCCGTCACTGTCCACTCACCGCGACCACGACGACGCCGGTGAGCACCAATTGTCCCAACGCGATGGGCACGAGCCCTTGCCAGGCGAGTCTCTGCAACTGGTCCTCCCGTAGACGCGGGTAGGCCACTCGGGCCCAGATGACGACGAAGGAGAGCGCAAAGATCTTCAGAATGGTCCACAATGGACCCAGCTCTTCGGACAGGAACGGGCCGCGCCACCCACCCAGGAAGAGCACGGTCGTCAGTGCGCAGACGACCACGATCCCGACGTACTCGGCCAGCAGCATGAAGGCGAAGCGCAGGCCGCCGTATTCGGTCAGATAACCGAAAACCAGTTCCGAGTCGGCCAGTGGCATGTCGAAGGGCGGCCGCCGGATCTCGGCCATGCCAGCAACGAAGAAGATCACCAT
>Ga0136617_10004312_pt1 | contig 12735 bp, 11 predicted proteins | sample AntDrymUQ3222106_2_FD_129672 | JGI IMG/M metagenome (GOLD analysis project Ga0136617, IMG submission 129672) | Polar desert sand microbial communities from Dry Valleys, Antarctica - metaG UQ322 (21.06) | ecosystem: Environmental > Terrestrial > Soil > Desert | place: Antarctica: Dry Valley...
GTGAACGTCAGCCCGTCATAGCGCACGTCGGCGGGCGGCACGATCTGGATGTCGCTGGCCGTTTCCGTATTCACTTGTCTGAGCCAGAGGCTGCGTTGCCCGCCGTCGTCAACCACATGCACGACATCCTTTCCGTTTGGTGAGATCGCCGCATCAATTGACTTCCCCGAATTCGTCAAACGTGTGATCTGCATGTTTTGAAAAGGCAGCGTCTGGATGGTCTGCGCCCGGCGCCAAACGATCCACATGACGACTCCCACGGCAGCTATTACAAGCAGAAAAAAGGCGAGAGACACGCGTGGGCGGCGAAGCTTCTCGGACAGGCTTTTGAGAGAGCTTGAATGATGTGTCTTGTGCGGCAGGTTCATGCGCTGCGTGCGAGCAGCGGCGGAATCGTTGAGGCCGGAACGCACTTCTCGCAGATCGGCCAGCAACTGAGAAGCTGTTTGATAGCGTTCCTCCGGCCTTTTCTTCAATGCCTTCACCGTGATTCGATCCAGTTCTGCCGGGACGCGCGGATTGAGGCTCGACGGCGTGGGTGGATCATCACGCATGACCTTTGCTGCAATATCAACCACACCCAAACCCAGAAAAGCCGGCCTGCCCGTGATGCATTCATAAAGCAACGCGCCGAGGGCGAAGATGTCGCTGCGCGCATCTACCGGCTGACCCATCGCCTGTTCGGGCGAGAGATAGAGCGGCGTACCGACAATCACATCACTGTGCGTGCGCGTCGCAAGGAGCATCTGCGCGTCCTGATCAACCCCAACGTGGTGTTCGTTGTTTAAGAGTTTAGCCAGGCCGAAGTCGAGCACTTTCACTTCCCCGGCCTGATCAATCACGATGTTGGCAGGCTTAATGTCACGATGGATGATGCCGAGCGCGTGCGCCGCGCCGAGTGCCGCAGTCACGGCTTCGATGATTTCGACGGCACGCTGGAGCGTCAGCGCGCTGGCGTGCAACAAGTCGTTTAAGGTCTCGCCTTCGACCAATTCCATCACGATGAAGGGCTGCCCTTCGTCGGTTTCGCCGTAGTCATAGATGACAGCAATATTCTGATGCCTGACGGCGGAGATGGCCCGCGCTTCGCGCAAAAAGCGCGCGCGGTTGTGCTGATTGTGACTGGACGAGAGAAACTTGATGGCGACGCGGCGGTGGAGGCGGGCGTCTTCAGCCTTGTAAACCACGCCCATGCCGCCTTCGCCGAGTTTCTCCAGGATACGGTAGTGGGAGATGGTTTGTCCGATCATTGAACGGCGCTTCCTTCAAACACCGTAACGGGAAGTAGAAGTGGAAAAAGCGGGGTCGCACCGGGGCCAACCGGCCAAGTAGTCAAAGCAGCAACTAACAGCACGCTCATTCTCCGCCAAAGCCAATCGTTTTTCAAGATGAATAAAAATCTTCGCTCTCTCTGCGCTTGCCCTGAACACCGCTCATCCCGGAGGCGCTACTTGTTGTTTATCATAATGCACTTCAATCAGCGTCAAGCCTTTCGCCGGCGCAGTTGCGCCGGCGAGTGAGCGTTCGCGACTACGAAGCGCGCGGACAACTTGCGCCGCGTCCATCTGCCCCCGCCCGACTTCGAGCAAAGTGCCGGCGATTGAGCGCACCATGTAACGCAAGAAGCCCTCTGCGCTCGCTGTGATTTCGATCAGCGGCGCGCGCCCCACGTCGCTCCAACTCTCTCTGACTTCGAGTTGCGTCAACGCGCGCACGCGCGTCTGCACATCCGTCTGCGCGGCGGAAAATGCCGTCCAATCATGTTCGCCGAGAAACAGGCGCGCACACGCCTGCATCCGTTCGATGTTAAAACGCCTCGCATCCGTGTGTGTGTAGCGCAACAAAAATGGTGATGCATAACGTGCGTTGAAGATGCGGTAGCGGTAAGTCTTGCCTCGCGCCGAATATCGGGCGTGAAAGTTTTCATCAACCGTTTCCGCCGCGATGACGCGAACGTCCGGCGCGATATTCCCGTTGATCGCCGCGCACAGTTTCTCCGGGCCGATCTCGCGCCGCAACTCGACGCTCGCCACCTGCCCCAACGCATGCACGCCCGCGTCCGTCCTCCCCGCCCCATGCACGACGACCGCGCGCCCATCAAGCAGAGACAGGGCACACATCAACTCGCCCTGCACCGTGCGCTCGCCCGCGCCCTGCATCTGCCAGCCATGAAAATCCGTCCCGTCGTATTGGATCGTCAGACGATAATTCATAAGAGAGTGATAAGTGTCGAGTGACAAGTGTCGAGCCAGAACAAGTTTTTGCTTTTAACTTGTCACTCGTCACCTGTCACTCGTCACCGCTTTTCGGCTTCCCGGTTTGATGGCTTGCTCGCCGCGTTGGCAGGCGGGGCAGACTGAAGGGGCGAGGGCGGGCACGTCGAGCGTGGCGAGGGCGATGCGCGGGACGCCCACATCGGCGCGTCCACCCGAACGATCAATGATCGAGGCCGCGCCGACCACGCTCGCTCCGGCGGTTTGCATCGCTTCAATCGTCTCGCGCGTCGAACCGCCCGTCGTGATGACATCTTCAACCACAAGAACGCTCTCGCCCGGTCGCACGCCAAACCCGCGACGGAGTTTCATCGCGCCCGCTTCGCGCTCCGTCCAGATCGATCTTGCGCCGAGCGCGCGTGCCACTTCATAACCGATGACGATGCCGCCGATGGCTGGTGCAACCACCGTCTCGATCCCCTTCCCCGTGAAGTGTTCGCCGATGGCGCGCCCGAAGGCTTCGGCTTCAGGCGGGTGCTGGAGGACGAGTGCGCATTGCAGATACTTCTGGCTATGCAGCCCGCTCGTCAGGATAAAGTGGCCTTCGAGCAATGCGCCCGTGCGCCGGAATCTCTCAATCACCTCTTCTGCTCGCATGGATTGCTCCTAACCAAAGGACGCGCCGTGCTACAATGCCGCGCGGATGTCGCACCTTTTTAACCTCGTCTCGGATTGTACGTTCGTGCAGGAAATTGTCGAACTGTTGTGCCTGTCGGGCGGGCACGCGCCGGTTGAAACTATCGCCCGCACAGTCCTTCATCTGCCCGACCTCGATCCACCCACCGCCGCGCTTCTAGTCTCCGACATCATCAAAGACGACTGGCGTTTGCGCATTACGGACAACTACGAAATCGAACTGCTCTGTGAAGACGCTGACTGTCGCGCGCTCGACGAGACCGATTATGTCGTGGTTGATGTCGAGACAACGGGTGCGAAAACTCCTCCGGCTCGCATCACAGAGATCGGAGCGTATCGAGTTAGTCGCGGTCGTATCGTCGCCGAGTTTCAAACACTGGTCAACCCGCAGATGCCGATCCCCTCGTTCATCATCACGCTCACGGGGATCACCGATGCGATGGTCGAATCCGCGCCGGTCTTCTCGGAAGTCGCGCAAGACTTCTTGACGTTCATAGATAAGGCCGTGCTCGTCGCGCACAACGCGCCTTTCGACGTGCGTTTTCTCAACCACGAAATCTCACGCGTCTTTCCCGGCAAACGCATGTTCAACGCGCAAATCTGCACCGTCTCACTCTCGCGCCGTGTCGTGCCCGAACTTGCCAACCATCGCCTGCACACAGTCGCCGAACATTTCTCTGTGCCCATCAAGAATCGTCACCGCGCCGCCGGAGATGCAGAGGCCACCGCCGAGGTTTTCCTCCGCCTGCTCGACCTCCTCCAACAAAACGGCGTCCGCGACTTGGCCACCGCACGCAAATTCAGACACGCGAACAACGATTCTCAGCGAACGCCCGTGGGCACTTCAAAGCAGTTCTGATTCGGTTTTCTCGGTCGCGGCTACGACGCGTTGTTCTCCCTCCCCTTTGCTTCTCTTCTTGAGCATATTGCGCCCGACGAAGACGGCGATCAAGAGCACGGCCAATCCGAGTCCGATGTAAGGGTAGTATTGCGCCAACAACTCTCTGGCGTGTTCGCCGTAACGCGCGGCGAGATAGCCGATGAGCGCGTAGCGAAAGGCGCGTCCGGCGGCGACGGCGAGCGCAAAGCGCGTGACGCTGAAACGAAAGACACCCGCCGTCGCGATGAAAATTTTGAACGGAAACGGCGGGGGCAAGATTGACGAGACGAGCACCGTCAACACGTCGTAGCGATCAATCAACTCTTTCACGCGCGCTTGCTTGCGCGGCGAAAAGCGTTTGAGCGCGCTGCTGCCCGCGCGGCGCGAGATGTAATAAAAAATGAGACAGCCGATGACGGAACCTAGTGTCGCCGCGAGCACGTAGAGCGGAACCCACGCGGGGCGCGCCGTCGAGAGCAAGATCAAGACGGCATCCGGCCCGCCGGGCAGAGGGATTAGCGCCGAGTCGAGCAACGCAATGCCGAAGAGACCGAACGGCCCGTAGGCTATTAAATATTGCGAGATGAAGGCGAGACCGTTAGTAAATTTGCGCACCAACCATTTCAAAATCTAATCATCCTTTTCCCTAACCACTATTTTGATATATTTTTCTTGATCAGCTATGAAAGCGTCGAAGACGATGGCGTGTCCGTGTCGCTTTGCGCCGCGCCGGACTCGACAACAGTTTCCTTAGCTATCAAATTCTTCTTTCCACTCAAGCGATTCTTAACGAAATAAATTGCCAACCCGCAGAGGCACAGGGCGGCGACTGCGCCGAGTATCTTCAATCCGTAGTGTTCGATAAACCAAAGCACCTGTCTACCGTAGTAGACGGCGAGCACACCTTCGATGTAGTAGCGCACGCTGCGGGCGATCATGATCGTGATCATAAAACGCCAGCGCGGGTATTCGAGCGCGCCCGCCGTGGCGACAAATATCTTGAAGGGCATCGGCGGCGGGAGCAGCGCGGGGATGGCCAGCGTCAGGAATCCGAAGCGCGCGTAGGCGCGTTCGACGCGCTCGATGTGTTCGGCGCGAAAACGCTTGCGCAGGATGGCTTGCCCGCCGCGACGCATGATCACATAGAGCAGCGTGCAGCCGATGACCGAGCCGAGCGCGGCAAAGAGCGGGAAATAAAAGGCCGCCTTCGGATCGCTGTAGCAGCGCATCACGACGAGATAATCATTGATTTCAGGAAGCGAGAGGAGCGATGAATCGAGTGCGCCGATAATGACCATCGCGGGCGCGGCGACATAGATAGGGACTTCAACGATGAACCTTTGCAGCCCTTCCGCAACCCCGCGTAACCATTGCCCCAGCCCGTTGATCAAAAGAAGCATATGAAAAGTGACAAGTGACAAGATAAAGCAGGAGTTTATCTCGTCACTTGTCGGTTGTCACTTGCCGCTACTTTACTTAACGGGAGTGAAGATAGAGGGGGTGTCGTAAGTGATGCCAAAGGTGACGCCAGAGCGGGGGCTGAAGTCGGTCAGACCGGCGATCCCTGCGAAGTCGAAGCGCAGGCCGGAGGCTTTGATTTGCAAGCCGAGGCGCGCTTCCGATAGAGATTCCGTGCCGAGCGGCGCGCGACCGCCGCCGCGCGTGTTAGCGCGCCCGTTGATCTCACCTGCGACGTTGATCTGGCGGTTGACGCGGACAATTCCGGCGATGCCGTAGAGCAACATGTCGTTCTGCGTGAAAAGCTGCGTGGGGGCGGTGAAGATGCCGATGCCGAGATTGCCGAAGAGATTGACGCGATCCTCGCGCCCGAACTTTTTACCCACCAGAATCGTGCCGAAGGCGTTCGTCTGATTGATGCCGATACCACGCCCCTCACTGGAGTTGGGCAGTTCGACGCCGAAGCGAAAACCGAGCGAGGGCGCACGCCGCGTTTCGTTGCGCAGTTTGATCTTGGTCGAGAGACGAAAATCGCCGGTGTCGTTCGTCGAGTCGGCGCGGGCGAAAGTGCGTGGGACAGCCGGATTGGGGGTCGCGGAGTTGATGCTCAGGAAATTTTGCAGCACGCCTTCAATTTGAAACTCGACGTTTGGCGACAGGCCGAAGTTGACGCCGATCACGCCGACGCGCGTTAAGTCGCCGCGCAAACCGGAGACCGGAAATCTCGCGTCTTGAAAAAACTCGATGCCAGCTTCGATGCGCGCCGAACCCGGCGGGATGATGTCCACGTCCTCGGTGATGAGCGGGCGTTGTTGCGCGGCGGCTGACAGCGCGCAAACGAAGGTGAACACAAGCGCAACATTAAAGCGTATAAGCTGAAAACGGCGAAGCGGCATAAGATTTAAGAGTCTGCGACGATTGATGAACAATAAAATTGTGACGGAGTTTTGTGTTAAGCCAGCACTTCAACCTGAGACACGGTGGATTGTAGTGGCAACGTTTGCGGAGCGTCAACGTTTCGGCCTCGCTGTCATAGAAAAATTTGAAAGTAATATCTAAGCTGCCGCGTCTAAAGTGTCGTGAGTTTTGCGAATGCAGCATTTGGGATGGAGCTAACGGCGGTGATTGATGAACGGCCAATGGACACGCGCGTCGTCGAATCTTGCCAGCAGGGCGACCGCGAATCCTTCCGCTTGCTCTTCGAGACCCACAAAGACAAAGTCTATTCCATCGCGCTCTATTTTTTCGGCGGCGACGCAGCACTCGCCGGAGACATCACACAGCAGGTGTTCCTTAAACTCTTCACGCGCATCGGCCAGTTTCGCCATCAATCGGAGTTCACGACGTGGCTCTACCGTCTGACGACCAACACCTGCATTGACGAACAGAGAAAACGCCGCCGCTTCCGTCCCTTTCCCGAATCGCTACCGTATGCGAAAGTTAATACGCTGCCCGCAGCCGAGGCGCGCTTCATGCGTCTTGAGATCGCCGACACCGTGCGCGATGCCATCGCCGGGCTTAAACCTAAACTGCGTATCGCGATTCTGCTCAAATATTTCGAGGAGCTTTCTTACGAAGAGATCGCTCAAGTTCTCAATTGTTCAAAAGGCACGGTGGCCTCGCGTCTCAATCGCGGCCATCGCATACTCGCGCAGCGGCTCGGCCATTTGCGCGCGGATGTTTTAAGTGGAGACTAAGAAGTAAAGATGTTGGGTCAGCATGTCAACAAACAACTCTCGCCTTACGCGCACGGCGAACTGCCCGCGCCGGAGGCAGAGCGCGTCTCCGCACATCTCGAAGGGTGCGAACGTTGCCGCACAGAGTTTGCAGAGATCACCTATGGCATCCGCCTCGCCGAGAGTTTAGCGCTGCGCTCCGCGCCCTCGAATCTCTGGGACGGCATCGAAGCCGCACTGTCGCACGAAACTTTGCCGCAAGATCAAACGGCGCATCACATCACACAGGAAAGAAAAACTCGCGACGGATGGCGTTTCGGCTGGCGCATCAGTTGGCTCAGTGGTTGGCGACCGGCGCTTGCGGCAAGTGTAGTTTTATTGTTCGTGCTCGGCGCGGGCGGCGGGTGGTTCTACCTGCGCTCGACGCGCACGACCTGGGAGGTGGCACGGCTAGCGGGTGCGCCCTTGATCGGCGCGGGTCGGATCAATTCGACCGGACGACTCGGCATCGGCGAATGGTTGGAGACGGATGCCAACTCGCGCGCGCAAATCAAAGTCGCGGACATCGGACAGGTGGAAATTGATCCGGGCACGCGCATCCGTTTGGTCGAAACGCGCCTCACCGAGCATCGTCTCGAACTCGCGCGCGGGCGCATGCACGCGACAATCTTCGCGCCGCCGCGTCTCTTTTTCGTGGACACGCCTTCCGCCGTCGCCGCCGACCTCGGTTGCGCCTACACGCTCGAAGTTGACGACCAGGGACGAAGTTTGTTGCACGTCACATCGGGGTGGGTGGCGTTTGAGACGAAGGATCGCGAGTCAATGGTTCCGGCGGGCGCGGCTTGCTCGACGCAGCCGGGCGCAGGGCCGGGCACGCCCTATTTTGAAGACGCTTCGGAACTTTTCCTCGACGCTCTCTCTAAGTTCGACTTCTCCGGCGGCGGGGCCGACGCCGTGCAAATCGTTTTGGCCGAAGCCCGCGCACGCGACACGCTGACGCTCTGGCATCTGCTCGCACGCGTCGAAGGAGACGAACGCTCACGCGTCTATGAACGTCTCGCCGCGCTCGCCCGCCCGCCCGCCAGCGTGACGCGCGAAGGCATCATGCTGCTCGACCCCGCGATGCTCTATGAATGGAAAGCGCAGATGGAACCGACGTGGCTCACGGAGAGCATGCCCGAGGTGCGTCGGACATGGCGCAAGCTCTGGTCGGATCGCGATGCTCCCGGTCTAATCAAGAGCGCCAAAGATTACCTGCGATGATCTGTTGCCATAGTTCTATATGAGAAGATCAATGCAACATGAGAAATGAAAGATAACGACCGCAACTTCCGTCTAATGATCAAGACACATGTTCGTTGAATCCGAGACGAGCGACAGGGATGACGGAGGTGAAAGTTGATGCGTAAATTTCTCAAGTTGATGGTGTTGGCTGTGGCGATTTTGTTCACGTCGGTGCAGTTCGTGCGTCCGAATAAGACCAACCCGCCGGTTGATCAAGTACAGACCATCGAAGCCCATGTGCGTGTCGCGCCGGAGGTCGCGGAAATATTCGAGCGGGCCTGCAAAGATTGCCATTCAAATCAAACCGATTGGCCGTGGTATGCCCAAGTCTCTCCGGTCTCCTGGTTCGTCACTGATCATGTCAATCATGGTCGCAAAAATCTGAATTTTTCCGAGTGGTCGCGCTACGACCGCGAGCAAGCAGACTTCCTGCTCGGCGCGATGTGCATGACCGCCGAACGAGGCCAGATGCCGCTCGTCTCCTACACGCGCCTGCATCACTCGGCCAACCTCTCGCCCCTCGACGTGCAAACTCTCTGCGCGTGGTCGCGGGTTGAACGCCGACGCCTCGCGCGTAAATAAAGGCGCAAGTTAATATGTCGACGGGTAAAGGTTAAACCCGAAGCGGCATGAGTTCCGGTTAAACCTTTGCCTGTTTATTTTCTTCTTGTGCTACCATCCCGCCGCTAGTTTGCGCTCCTGCACGCCCACGAGCGTCCGCAAAACACCAAGAGAATAGCCGATTGATCTTATGAAAAAATCACTGCTCACCTGTTCCCTGCTGCTCTCATTTTTTTTCCTGCACGCCTCGCCCCTGACATCTAAACTCAAAGCGCAACAGCCGACCGCGTCGTCGCAAGAGGCAGGCGCAAAAACGATCACGCTCGCGGGCCTTCGCGCGCCCGTCACGATTCGTCGCGACGAGCGCGGGATCCCACACATCGAAGCGGCAAACGAAGCCGACCTCTATTTCGCGCAAGGCTATGCGACGGCGAGTGACCGCCTGTGGCAGATGGATTTGTTGCGTCGCACAGCGCGCGGAGAACTGGCGGAAATTTTCGGGAGCACGGTGCTCGAAGAAGACAAGAGGCATCGCGTCCTCGGTTTCGCCGCGCTCGCGGAAACTCTCGCCACGCGCACCTCCCCTGAGACGCGCGCCACGCTCGACGCTTATGCGCTTGGCGTCAACGCTTATATCGGATCACGCGACGGCAGCAAGGAGAAACCCCTGCCCGTCGAGTTTCAAGTTCTCGGATACAAACCCCGTCCGTGGCTTCCGGCAGACTCGCTCGTCATCGGAAAAATATTCGCCGAAACTCTTTCCACCACCTGGCCGACCGACATCGCCCGCGCCATGCTCGCAGACCTTCCGCCCGCACGCCGCGCGCAACTGCTCCCGGACAGTTCTCCGCTCGATGTGCTCGTCGTCGGCAGCGACACTCCGCAATCACAGAAGTCACAGTCGAAGGCTATAAGCACAAAGGAGTCCGATACGGAAACTGGCATCGCGAGGCTACCGTCGTTAGACGAGCGTGAGCGCGTGCTATTGCTCGAAGAGGTTGCGCGCGTTACGGAGTTGACCAGAAGTTCACTCGAACGCGTCGGACTCTTCATGGAGGATCGCGCCGCCAGCAATAATTGGGTGGCGAACGGTAAGCGCACCGCAACGGGACGGCCTTTGCTCGCCAATGATCCGCACCTGCCCGCCTCCGCACCCTCCATCTGGCACATGGCTCATCTGCGCGCGCCGAATTTGCATGTTGCCGGTGTCACCACACCCGGCGCGCCCGGCATCATCATCGGCCACAACGAACACATCGCCTGGGGCGCGACTAACCTCGGCCCCGACGTGCAGGACTTGTATCTCGAAAAATTCAGCGCGGATAAAAAGAATTTCTATGAAACCCCGGCGGGTCTGCGCGAAGCGCAAGTCAGACGCGAAGAGATCAAGGTGCGCAAAGCTCTGACGGACGCTTCAACCGAGACTGTGAAGCTCGACGTGACGGTGACGCGCCACGGCCCCATCATCCTCGAACGCGAGGACAAGCGTTACGCCCTACGCTGGACGGCGCTCGACGCGCAGACGGCGGACTACGACGCGTTCTACAAACTCAATCGCGCCCGCGACTGGAATGAATTTCGCGCCGCGCTCGGCGGCTACACCGGCCCGACACAGAATTTTATCTACGCCGATACCAAAGGCCACATCGGCTATTACGGCGCGGGGCCAATTCCTATTCGCAAGAGCGGCGATGGAAGCGTCCCTTACGACGGCGCAACGGACGCGGGTGAGTGGACGGGTTTCATCCCGTTCGACCAACTACCGCATGTCTACGACCCGCCGTCCGGTTTGATCGTCACGGCCAACAGCCGCGTCGTCGGGCGCAGCTATCCGTATCACCTTACGCACGAATGGGCTGACCCGCATCGCTCGCGCCGAATCTATGAACTTCTAAACGGCAAGCAGAAGTTGACGGCAGAAGATTATAGCGTCGTGCAGCGTGATACATATTCAATCGGCGGGGTGAGTTTCGCGCGCTCGTTTGCCCAACTCCTCGGCGGACTTTCCCCACGCGGCGACGCGACAGCCGTTGGTCAACTCACTCTTGATGAGGGCAAGCTCCAGCGCGAAACAATCGCGTCTCTCGAAAAATGGGACGGGCGCGTGACGGCTGATTCTAATGTCGCGCCGCTCGTCGCGGAGATGCGCGCGGCCTTCCGGCGACGCATTCTCGCAGCCGCTTTGGGCACTGAGCGCGCGCGCGGATACCGTTGGGCGAGTTCGGACATTTTCTTTACACGCGTTGCGGCAGAGCGTCCGGCGGAGTGGTTACCGAAAGAATTTAAGAATTACAGCGAGTTGGTGCGCGCGTCTTTGCAGGATGCGCGTGAGTCTCTGGTGAAACGCCTCGGCGCGGACGAAGCGCAGTGGACCTGGGGGCGTTACGCTCCGGCGCGTTTCCAGCACCCGCTCGCATCTGTGCCCTTCATCGGCCAGCAATTTACGATTGCGCCTTTTCCGGTCAACGGAAGCGGGTCGAGCGCAGGCGCGACGGTCAACGTCGGCGGGAGCGTTTCGATGCGTCTCATCGCGGACGCGAGCGACTGGGACAAGACGCAGCAAGGCCTCACGCTCGGCGAGTCGGGTGATCCCGCGAGCCCGCATTGGTCGGATCAACTCGCGGACTGGCGCGCTGTCACACCGCGCATCTTTCCCTTTAGTGCGAAAGCGGTCGCCACCGGAGCGCGCGAGACGCTCGTGCTCGCGCCCGCGTCGAAGTGAGTTTGACCCGCGCGTCGAATCGGAGCTCCGTTGCAAACTGTGCTGAATGCGGGATGCTAAAAAGAAAACTGCCCGTGCCTCGAAAGGCACGGGCAGTTAAACTTGGCAAAGGTCCGGTTTCGCTTAGAAGCGGAAGTTGAGACCGGCGCCGAGGCGGATGTTGTTGCCAGTCTCGCCTTGAATTCTGACGGGGTTGTACTCAACTTTGATCGCGCGGATGTCAACGTTCCTATGAACGCGGATGTCGAGTCCGCCGCCGATAGCCGCCGCAAAGCCCGTCTCGCTATCCCCGAAATTGCCGAAGGCGGCGCTGGAGGTATCAAACGAAACGCGTCCCACGCCGACCAGAGCCTGCGCGAACGGTCTGACCTTCGTCTCCAACGCGTTGTCCTGAATCTTGATGCCGCCCATGAACTGGGTCAGTTTGCCTTCGACGCTGACGTTGCCGCCAGGTACGGCGAAGTCGGTTGATTTACGATGATACGAGAAATCGGCCTTTGCGCCGACGTAGCGAGTGAAGTTGTAACCGGCGTCAATGTTCACGCCGTTGAAGCCGTCGCGGCCCGTGTCGTTGGGGTTGCTGCTGAGCGCGCCACCGGTGTCAACGCGATTGTGCGAGAACATGACGCCGAATTCGCCGCGCTGGAAGTCGCTTTGCGCTAACGCCAGAGGCGCGCAGAAAACGAAGAACAAAGCCATAAAAAGTGCATTACGCATGTGAGTTACTTTCCTTTTGTTTGATAATCTCTGAATCTTGATGAAGGCTTTCACTCATTCCTCATCAAATTTGACGACAAGCCATTCCCTGTTGCTTCAAACTACCAAAGCCAGATCAGGAAGATTGGCGACACAAGCAAGGTACAACGGCATGTCGGGGGAGTTAGTTTCATAAAACCTACGACACGTTGTATGAAACTAACTAATTGCTTTCATTACATTTGCTATTCGATGGCCGCATTATTCGATCCAGATTTTCGGATGCCGAATTCGTCGCTCTCGCCAATTGTTCGACCGCACAATAGAGTAAGCTGCAAGCGCCGCGAGAGTCCTTTAGCGATTCTTAAAATATTCTTAAAGAGTTCTTAAAACGAAAGCCTATGAGTGTTCCAATCTCCAGGTCCGGTTGGCTTATCTAAATCAACTCTCATCTGTTCATTCAAAGCGATTGCCATGAGTGGTATTCAATTGAAACAGCGGCTGCGGGTTTTCTGCGCGGCGGAACTGCCGGAGGACGTGCGTGCGCGA
>Ga0136617_10004313_pt1 | contig 12735 bp, 10 predicted proteins | sample AntDrymUQ3222106_2_FD_129672 | JGI IMG/M metagenome (GOLD analysis project Ga0136617, IMG submission 129672) | Polar desert sand microbial communities from Dry Valleys, Antarctica - metaG UQ322 (21.06) | ecosystem: Environmental > Terrestrial > Soil > Desert | place: Antarctica: Dry Valley...
GCCGACGCCGGAGTGGAGATCGACTGGGTGGAGGCAGATGCGCAGGACCTGCCTTTCGACGACGCCAGCTTCGACCGCACGCTCTCCACCTTCGGCCACATGTTCGCCCCCGACCACGAGCGCACGGCGGTGGAGATCAGGAGGGTGACGCGCGACGACGGCCGGATCAGTATCTGCTGCTGGACGCCGGAGGGAGCGATCGGGCGCATGTTTCGCACGATCGCCGCGCTCGCCCCACCTCCACCCGGAGCCAGCTCGCCGCTCCTATGGGGCACCGAGGACCACGTGCGCGAGCTGCTCGGAGAGGGCGATTTCGAAACCCGGGAGATCGAATGGCGTGACACCTCGATCGAGGACTACGCCGACTTCATGCTGGAGAGCTTCGGGCCGCTGCTCAACGCGCAGGAGAGGCTTGGAGATCGCAGCGGCGAGCTGCGAGAGGCCTTGGTTGGCTACTTGGAGGACGAGAACCTTGAAAGCGACGGCAGCCTTCGCTTTCGCGGCGAGTACCTCAGTTCCGTCCTCTAGAGGGCGGCCCGCTCCAGCACGTCGATCTCCTCGAGCGCATGGCCCGCGCCCAGCACCACGCAGGTGAGCGGGTCATCGGCGATGGCCACCGGCACATGGGTCTCGAACTGCAGGCGCTCGGCGAAGCCGCGTAGCAGCGCGCCGCCGCCGGCGAGGAGGATGCCGCGGCGGGTGAGGTCGGCGGCCAGCTCCGGCGGGGTGTTCTCGAGGGCGTCCTTGACCGAGCCGATGATCTCGGCCACCAGCGGCTCGAGCGCCTCGCGCATCTCCGCGCTCGTGACCTGCGCCTCGCGCGGGAGTCCGCTGGCCGGATCGCGCCCGCGGACCTGGAAGGTCCTCTCGCTCGTGTCGGGCTGCACGCCGCCCACCTCGAGCTTGACCGCCTCGGAGGTGGTCTCCCCCACCGCCAGGCGGTGGTGGCGGCGGACGTATGTGGCCACCGCCTCGTCGAAGTCATAGCCGCCGAGGCGCAGCGAGCGCGAGACCACTATTCCGCCGAGCGAGATCACGGCCACCTCGCTGGTGCCGCCGCCGATGTCCACCACCACGTTGGCGATCGGCTCTCCGATCGGAAGCCCGGCACCGATCGCCGCCGCCATCGGCTCCTCGATGAGGGTGACCGAGCGAGCGCCGGCGGAAAGAGAAGCTTCCTCCAGTGCGCGCCGCTCCACCTCGGTGATGCCCGACGGCGCGCACATCACCAGGCGCGGATGGGCAAAGCGCGAGCGGTGCACGCGCCCGATGAAGTGGCGCAGCATCGCCTCGGTGGTCTCGAAGTCGGTGATCACGCCGTGGCGCAGGGGGCGGACCGCGGAGATGGTGGACGGCGTGCGGCCGATCATGCGCTGAGCCTCCTCGCCGACGGCATGCACTTCGTCGGTGCGCGTGTCCATGGCCACCACCGAGGGCTCAGAAACCTGGATTCCCTCTCCGCGCAGATAGACGAGCGTGTTGGCGGTGCCCAGGTCGATGGCGATATCGCGCCCACCGAAGCGGACGCGATTGCGCCGGCGCGGGCTCATCAGGAGCGCAGGAACGTCAGGACCGCAAGCACGCGGCGATGGTCTTCTGAGGCGGGCACGAGCCCCAGTTTCCCGAAGATCGAGGTCACGTGCTTCTCAACTGCACGCTCGGTCACCACCATGTGCTCGGCGATGGCGGTGTTCGAGCGGCCTTCGGCCATCAGCTCGAGGGCCTCGCGCTCGCGCGGCGTGAGCTCGTCGAGGGGGTCCTCGCGGCGCGCGCGGCCCACCAGTTGGGCCACCACCTCGGGATCGAGTGCCGAGCCGCCCTGGGCCACCCGCTTGACCGAGTCGACAAAGCGATCCACGTCGGCCACACGGTCCTTGAGCAGGTAGCCCACACCGCCAGCGGAGTCGCCGACCAGCTCGAGCGCATAGCTCTCCTCCACATACTGCGACAGCACGAGCACGCCGGTGTCGGGATGCTGCTTGCGGATCTCGAGCGCGGCTCTCAGGCCGTCGTCGGTGTGGGTCGGAGGCATCCGGATGTCCACCACGGCCACGTCGGGCTTGTGGGCGTTGACCTTGCGCAGCAGGTCAACGGCGTCACCCGCCTGGCCCACCACCTCGAAACCCGAGTCCTCGAGCAGGCGCACCACGCCTTCGCGCAGCAGCACCGAGTCGTCGGCCACCACTACCCGCACGGGATCCTCGCGGTGATCTTGGTCCCGCGACCGCGCTCGGAGTCGACCTCGAGGCGGCCCTCGATCACGGCCAGGCGGTCCGCGAGCCCGCGAAGGCCCGTGCCCTGCTCGGGGTCCGCGCCGCCCACCCCATCGTCGCTGACCGCCACCACTAGGCGGCCGTTGTCGCGGCCGATGTCCACCACCGCATGGCTGGCGTCGGCGTACTTGGCCACGTTGGTGAGTGCCTCGGAGACGACGTAGTAGGCGGCCAGCTCCACGGCCTCGGGAAGCCGCTCGCCCGGCAGCGCGGCCAACTCGACCGGCACCGGCGCGCGACTGGCCAGGGTCTCGAGCGCCGTGTCGAGGCCGCGGTCACTGAGAACGGCCGGGTGGATGCCGCGGGCAAGCTCGCGCAATTCCGCCAGCGCAGCGTCAAGCTCATGGCTGGCTCCCTCCAGCAGCCCCTCCGCGGCGTCGGGCTCGTCACGCAGCTTGTCGCGCGCCACGCGCAGGTTAAGGGCCATCGAGACCAGGCGCTGCTGGGCGCCGTCGTGCAGGTCGCGCTCGAGGCGTCGCCGCTCCTCGAGTCCGATGCTCAACATCCGCTGGCGGGAGGAGCGGAGCTCGCCCACCTTGGCCCGCAGCTCGGCGTCGAGTCGCTCGTTCTTGAGGGCGAGCGCCGCGGCGGCGCCCACCGCGCGCACGTGATCGCGTGCGTCGCGCAGCATGGCGTCGTAGACGATGGCGGCCACGCATTCGCCCTCTTGCTCGACCTTGGTCACGGCCCGCCCTGAGCCGTCGCTCGGGAGGTCGAAGGGAGCGCCGACGGCGTCGACGAAGCGCTTGTCATCGGGTAGCCAGTACACGAGTTCGAGTGACGGGTCCCCCAGCGCCTGGGCCAGCGCGTCGCGCAGGTCTCCGGGGTGGGGCGCCTCACCCAGCCGGGCGATCAGCTCGCCGACGGCCCCGGTCTGGAACATGCGCGCCCGCACGAAGGAGGCCAGGAACAGATAGGGCATGAGCGCCAGCGGAACGAGCGCAACGGTCGACACGACTCCGTCCGCCTCGTTGGACACGGAGGTGGACTGCAGCACCAGAATGGCGATGAGCGTGATCATCAACGCCACGCCGGCGGCGTACACCGGCGCGTAGAGCCGGCGCTCGGGAGCCGACGCGCGCAGCAAACGCAGGACGAGGCTCACCAAAACGAAGACGACCAGCAACAGGCCGACGAAGTTCACCGCCACGCTGACCACCCTCACCAGCGTCTCGCTGCTCGCGATGTAGAGCACGTTCTCGGGACAATCGACGCATTCCATGTCGCGCTCGGGGTCCACGAACACGAAAAGGACCGGGACGACCAGCGCCGTGAGCACGTAGCCCAGGCCGACGATGCGCTTCTCGCTGCGACTCTGCAGCCGTCCCTGGGGCGCGGCCAGGAGCATGTGTATGGCGGTGGCGAAGTAGAGCGAGCCGAAGGCGGCCCCGATCACGAACAGCAGCGGGATGTCCGACAGGCTGAGCCCGGCGAGAAACCACGCGAAGCCCGTGGCGGTCATCAGCATGCCAACGCGGTTGTCGGGCCGGCGCGCCCAGGCGAACAGCCCCGCACCGACGAAGCCCCAGCCGATCAGCAGCCCGAGGGCGGTGGAGAGCTCGCGGTCGGGCGCGAACTCGCTGGTCAAGATCAGCGCCAGGTCGATAACGCCGAAGACGAATCCGGCTGCGGCGAGGCACCAAAGGGCGCGGCGCAAGGAAGTCAGAGAAGCGCCTCCAGGGCCGCGCCGGAAAGCTCCGACTTCGGAATGAACCCGCGCACGCCGCTCAGGGCGCCGATGTCCTGGAGGTCTCGGCTCGAGGTGAGAATGACCGCAGGGCTCGCGCCGTTGGCCTCCGCAAGGCGCGCCGCCACCTCCGTGCCGTCGATGTCGGGGAGCTGAACGTCGAGCAGCACGAGGTCAGGCTGCAGCTCGCGCACCGCGCGAAGCGCCGCGTGGCCGTTCTCGGCCTCGCCGACCACCACAAATCCCTCGCACTCGAGCAGCATGCGAACACTGGCCCGAAAGCTCGGGTGATCGTCGACGATGAGGACAGAAGCGGCCATCGCCAAGTGATTGTGGCTTGGAGCTGCCGTTTTGCCAATACGGATAGCCGCACTGCCCGGTGCCCACCTTCCTATAGTCCGGCCCCGATGGAGGGCGCCACCGAGTTGCGCGGGCCGCCGCCGCCGCGCCACGGCGGGCTGCTGACGCTGCTGCGGTTCATGCGGCGCAACGGGATGCTCAACGCGAAGTACGTGCGGCTTGTGCTGCGACTCGGCTTCTGGAAGCTTCGCCTGGGCGGCCGGCTCAAGCTCGACGGCCTCGCCTTCATCGGCCCGCGCTGCCGGTTGCAGGTGGGGCCGAACGCCGTGCTGGAGCTCGGGCGCTGGTCGTGGATCGGGGACGGCTGCAAGATCCGCTGCCACGAGGGCTCAGTCTCCTTCGGGGCCAAGAGCGTGATGGGCCAGGAGTGCACGATCTCCGCGTTTCAGCACGTCTCGATCGGGCGCGAGTGCGTGATCGCCGACCGCGTAATGCTGATCGACTTCGACCACGGCGTGGTCGACGTGGAGACGCCGATCCGCCGGCAGGGGATCTACAAGCGCGACGTGCGAGTGGCCAACAACGTCTGGATCGGCTACGGCGCGTGTGTGCTGCGCGGCTGCTCGGTCGGCGACAACGCGGTGATCGGAGCCAACGCGGTGGTCACCGCTGACGTGCCGGCCGACGCCGTCGTGGGCGGAGTGCCCGCCCGGGTCCTGCGGATGCGCGACGCGCCGAGGAGCCTGCGCTTTGAGTAGGCGAACCTGCGCTTTGAGTAGGCGAACAGGTCCTCCCTGCGGGCGTCAGCCTGAATCTGGTTGAGGTGAAGCGGTGACATAAAGATAAGCCTGCCGCCGAACCCGCGCTTCGGCGATAGATTTAGCGTGAGCTAAATGGTCACCTTCACCTTCACCGTCGACGACCTCGCCCGCACGCGCTTCGCCATCTCGCCGATGTGGGAGCTCGTGAGCGGCGTTGGCCTGCTCCGCGACCCCTCGCTGGCCAGCATCCACCTGCCCTGGGTGGAGGAGGTGCGGGCCGCCGCGCGCGAGGTCGATACAACCACCCTCCTGCCGCTGATTCCGCCGCGGGGCTACATGCCGGACTTCCTCACCCCGCCGCCGAGCTCGCCCCTGGCCACCTTCGAGGACGAGCTGGAGCTCATCCGCACCACTCCCGCCGCGCAGGTGCGCCGGGAGATGGGCTACTTCCTCGGCCGCCGCAAGGCCCCGGAGGCCCTGGAGATCTTTCTCGTGCAGCCGCGGCGCGCGCTGGCTGGGCTGACCGAGACGCTCAGCCTGCTCTGGGAGCTCACGCTCGAGGCGCATTGGCCGCGGCTGCGGGCTCTGCTGGAAGCCGACCTTCTGTACCGGTCTCGCCGGTTGACCGAACGGGGACCGGCCGGACTGTTCGAAGATCTCCATCCCAACGTCCGCTTCGCCGAGGCGCGGCTCGAGGTCCAGGCCTCCTGCTCGGCCGACGAGGTGGCGCTGGGCGGACGCGGCCTGCTGCTCGTGCCCTCGGCCTTCGCCTGGCAGAACCCGCGCCTGATCATCGACCCGCCGTGGCAGCCCACGCTGATCTATCCCGCGCGCGGCGTCGCCCTTCTATGGGAGCCGGGCTCCGCCTCGACCTCGGAGGCGCTCGCGGGCCTGCTCGGCCGGACGCGGGCCACGCTGCTCGAGGCGCTCGACGCGCCCGTGTCGACAACCGATCTGGCGCACCGCCTCGAGCTCAGCCCCGGCGGCGTCTCCCAGGCGCTCACCTCGCTGCGCAACGCGGGCCTGATCGCCGGCGCCCGGCGCGGGCGCAGCGTCCACTACCTGCGCACCCCCACAGGGGACCAGCTCGTGGAGGCCTCGCAGTCGAGCTAGATCGTGGGGTTACCCGCACCCGACGAATCGAGCAGGCTCCCTGGGAAGCCATCTGCGGGGGGCGCAAGCTGCAGGCATGAACAACGGAACTCAAAGGAACCTCGCCGCGCGCGCCGGCCGCTGGAGCGCGCGGCACAGGAAAACAGCAATCTTCGGCTGGCTCGCCTTCGTGATTCTCGCCGTGTTCATCGGAGGATCGGTCGGCACCAAGACCCTTTCCGACAGCGACTACGGCATCGGCGAATCGGGACGGGCCGACAAGGTGGTCGCCAATCATTTTCCCGAGAAGGAGAGCGAGAGCGTCCTCATCCAGAGCCAGGACGGAGCCCGGAACGGTGAGGCCCAGTTCCGTGAGGTCGTGGGCTCTGTCGTGGCCCGGCTCGAGGACAGCAAGAACGTTCAAAACGTCCAAAGCCCTTACGCCAAGGGCAACCAAGGCACGCTGTCGGAGGACGGCAAGTCGGCTCTCGTGACCTTCGAGCTGCCCGGCGGCGACACCGCGGACAAGGTCGGTCCCGCCCTGGCTGCCGTCTCCAAGCTCGACCGCCGGGAGGCGGGCTTCCGCATCGAGGAGTTCGGGGACGCCAGCGCGGACAAGGCGCTCGACCAGGCGTTCGAAGACGACTTCCAGAAGGCGGAGGTCACCTCGCTCCCGATCACCCTGATCATCCTCATCCTTGCTTTTGGCGCGCTGCTGGCCGCTCTCGTGCCGCTGCTGCTGGCCGTGACCGCGGTGGCCGCGGCCATCAGCCTGATCGGTCCGATCAGCCAGATCGCGCCGGTGGACGAGGCCATCAACTCGGTGGTGCTCCTCATCGGCCTGGCCGTGGGGGTCGACTACGCGCTCTTCTACATCCGCCGAGAGCGCGAAGAGCGGGCGGCGGGCCGGAGCGAGGAGGCCGCGCTCGAAGCCGCGGCCGCCACCTCGGGACGCGCGGTGCTGGTGTCCGGCATCACGGTGATCGCCGCTATGGCCGGCATGTACCTGGGCGGAGCGGCGACCTTCATCTCGTTCGCCACCGGCACGATCATCGTGGTGGCCATTGCGGTGATCGGCTCGCTGACCGTGCTGCCCGCGGTGCTGTCCAAGCTCGGTGACCGGGTGAACAAGGGCCGCGTGCCCTTCCTCAAGCCCGAGAAGCGCACGGGCGAGCCGCGCGTGTGGTCGTGGGTTCTCGACCGCGTGCTCAAGCGCCCGCTCATCTCAGCCGTCGCCGCCGCCGCCGTGCTGGTGGTGCTCGCGATCCCGGTGTTCCACATTCACACCGCGGACTCGGGCATCGACGGGCTGCCGCGCTCGATCCCGATCATGCAGACCTACGACCGTATGCAGTCCGCCTTTCCGGGCGAGCAATTCACGGCCGACATCGTGGTCGCGGGCCAGAACCTCGATCGGGCTCAGATCACGGCCGCGGCCGAGGAGGTACGCCAGATCGCGCGTGACTCGAACCAGTTCAACGAGCCGATCACGATCGACCGCAGCCCGGACGGCGAAGTGGCCGTGATCGAGGTGCCGTTGGCCGGCACAGGGAACGACGACACGTCGCTGGCGGCGGTCGACACGCTGCGCCAGGAAGTCGTGCCGCACGTGCTGCCGAGCGTCAGCGGCGGCGGGCTGGTGGGCGTGACCGGCTTCACCGCCGGCTCGTCCGACTTCAACGACCTGATGGCGTCGCGTATCTGGTACGTGTTTGCGTTCGTCTTCGCTATGGCGTTCGTGCTGCTGCTGGTCACGTTCCGCTCGGTCGTCATCCCGATCAAGGCGATCGCGTTGAACATTTTGTCGGTGGCGGCGGCCATGGGAATCGTGACCTGGGTCTTCCAGGACGGGAACCTCGAAGGGTTCCTGAACTTCGACTCCACGGGCGCGATCAGCGCCTGGTTCCCGCTCATGCTGTTCGTGATCCTCTTCGGCCTCTCGATGGACTACCACGTGTTCATCCTCAGCCGGATCAAGGAGGCCGTGGACCGCGGCGAGTCGACGTCCGACGCGGTGTCCCACGGCATCAAGTCCACGGCCGGTGTGGTCACCGCGGCAGCGTTCGTGATGGTGGCGGTGTTCGGCATCTTCGCCACGCTCCAGTTCATCGACATGAAGCAGTTCGGCGTGGGCCTGGCAACCGCGATCCTCATCGACGCCACGCTGGTGCGGGGCGTGCTGCTGCCGGCGACGATGAAGCTGCTCGGCGACTGGAACTGGTACCTGCCGAAGTGGCTCGAATGGCTGCCCAAGGGCCCGGCGATGGAGGGGTCGCCGGAGCCGGTGCAGCCGGCAGAGCGGCCGGCCCCGACGCCCCGGCACGATCCGCAGCCGGTCGAGGCCTAGCCCGGGCTGACGCTGGGGTTGGGCGCTTTTTCCCTTCATATGAAGGGATTTAGCGCCCAACCCCCTCTCTGCTGCCGTTATGGTCCGCCCGGATGGCTGTCCACGCCGAAGTCCACGGACCGGTCCTGGAGATCACGCTCGACCGTCCCAAGGCCAACGCGATCGATCGCGACACCGGCCTGGCCCTCCACGACGCCTTTGCCCGGCTACGCGATGACGCCGGGCTCCGGGTCGGCATCTTCACCGGCGCAGGCGAGCGCTTCTTCTCCGCGGGCTGGGACCTGAAGGCCGCCGCCGCGGGCGAGGAGGATCCCTCCACGGACTTCGGCCCGGGTGGCTTCGCGGGCTTCACCGAGATGTTCGACCTCGACAAGCCGGTGATCGCCGCCGTGAATGGGATGGCGGTGGGGGGCGGCTTTGAGATGGTGCTGGCCTGCGACCTGATCGTGGCCGCCGAGCACGCGGAGTTCTTCCTGCCGGAGCTGACCGTGGGCATCGTCCCCGACGCCGGCGGAGTGCAGCGCCTGCCGGGGCTGCTGCCGCGGGCGGTGGCCAACGACCTGATCCTGACCTCCCGGCGAATGGGCGCCCGCGAGGCCGAGCGCTGGGGACTTGTGCGCTCGGTCGTGCCCGGCGAGCGCCTCCTCGACGAGGCGCGCGAGCTGGCGCAGCGGGTGGCGGCGGCGGCTCCGCTGGCCACGCAGGCCACCAAGCAGGTGCTGCGCGGGATTGCGGGCCTGGACGACGAGCGCGCCTTTGCCGCGATGCGCGAGAGCCGCTTCGCGGCCTACGACCGTGCGCTGGCCTCGGATGAGGCGGCCGAGGGCGCCGCCGCCTTCGCCGAGGGCCGGCCGCCGCGCTTCTCTTCCGATGAGCGTACTTAGCGCCGACGCCAACGCCGGCGCCGTAGCGCTCGTGACCGGCGGCGGCACGGGCATAGGGCGCGCGACCGCACTGGAGCTCGGGCGCACCGGCGCGCGCGTGGTCATCTGCGGCCGCCGCCCGGAGCCGCTGGAGCGAACGCGCGCCGAGCTCGAAGAGATGGGCGTGGACTGCCTGGCGCACCGGGCCGACATCCGTGAGCCCGAGCAGTCCGACGCGCTCGTGGCCGAAGCGCTGGGCGCCTTCGAGCGGATCGACATCCTCGTGAACAACGCGGGTGGCCAGTTCACCGCCCCCGCGGAGGAGATCACCCTGAAGGGCTGGCGCGCGGTGCACCGACTGACCGTGGACGCCACCTGGCAGCTCACCCGCACCGTCGCCGTGCGCTCGATGATTCCCAATCGCCGCGGCGTGATCTTCTTCAACGCCTTCAGCCCCCGGCGCGGCATCGCCGGCTACGCCCACGCGGCGTCGGCCCGAGCCGCCTTGGAGAATCTTGCCGGCGGCCTCACGGCAGAGTGGGGCCCCCACGGGATCCGGGTGATCGCGCTCGCGCTCGGCAACATCCGCACCGAGGGCCTCGAGAGCTACGGCGACGACATCGAGGCGATGGCCGACGACGTGCCGCTCGGGCGCCTAGGCACCCCCGAGGAGGTGGCTCAAACCACCGCCTTCCTCGCCTCACCGGCCGGCGGCTACGTGAGCGGCACCACAGTCACCATCGACGGCGGCCTCGACGCGACCTAACCAGAGCCGAGGAACGCGAGGATCGCACTCCAGCCGTCGGCCTGAGCACGCGCGCTGGCCTCGGGACCGCCGCCCGACACGAGCGCGTCGTTCCAGGGGACGGTGGTCGGGGTGATCGGCGGGCGCAGGAAGTGGCCGGCCCCGGGAAAGGCCAGGTAGCGGTCGCCGGAATCCACCCCGGCGCCCTTGCGCCGCTGGGCGATCATCTCGGCCATCCGCGTTGCCGGCCACATCTGGTCGTCCTCGCCGCTCAACACCAGCAGCGGGCACCCGATCTTCTCCACCTCGATGGCGGCCTTCTCGACCTTGTCGGTTATGCGCAGCGACGGCGCGTAGGCGGGCATCATGTGCAGCGCGTGCGGGCGCGGGTGGCGCGAGAGGCGCTCGAGCAGAGAGTGCTTGACCATCTCGGGAAGAATCCGCTCGCCGTGCATCGCCAGCCAGGGCAGCGGCTCGCCGCCGTGCGACCAGGCGGCCGTCTGCGGCGGGCGCCCGTTGTCGGGCAGCGCCTGCCAGACCACGGAGCTCGGAGCGATGGCGACGGCCCGCGTTGCGGCCGCGGACCCGAGAGCCAGCGCGGACAGCAGGCCCTGCGTTCCCACCGACGCGCCGACAACGGCCGACGGGCCCGCCACGGCCTCGAGCTGCTCGAGCGCCGCGCCGACCACCTCCACCGGGATCTCGTTCATCGCCGGCGGCAGGCCCGGCTCCTGCATGTACGCGGCCACCAGCGCCAGGTAGCCGTGCGAAGCCAGCAGCGCCGCCATCGGCTCCATCGCGCTCAGGCCGGTCGAGCCCGGCACCAGGAGGACCCCACGGCCCTCTCCGCCCGCCGGCGTGAACAGCGCGCCCGCGAAGCCTTCGCCGCTCAGCTCGCTGCGCTGCACGCCAGGCCCGCTCCAGGATCTGGTCAGCGCGCTCTCCGCGGTCGCGCCGCCCGAGCGAGCGAGCAAGTGGTAGTCAAGAGCGGTCGACGGTGCCACGAACGTGGTGGGCGCCACGTCCTCGCTGGCGAACTCCATGTCCCAGAAGAGGCGAGCCGCGTCCGCACCCCGCGAGCGCCACTCGTGTCCCGCAGCGTCGGTCACGCTCAGCTCGAGCTCGATCGGCCGGCCCTCGGGCGCGCCGGACACCTCGATCTGCGGCAGCTCGTCCACAAGCCCGTCAGCCGGATCGACGCGCAGCTCCAAATCAGCCCACTGCCACGTATTCGCGCGGCCCGAGACCAAGGGCCTGCGAGGCCGCGTCGCGCCCCGTTCGCACGGCGCCCTCCATGTAGCCCGCGACCCACTGATCGGACCCGCACACGTAGAAGGGCGGCTCGTGGGTCCCGTGCAGCGGGCCCACGGCCATCACGTCACCGGGCCGCCACGCCGTAACGTAGCCCTGCGTGTAGGGGTCGGTGGCCCACAGACGCTCGGCGTGCAGCAGGGGATGCAGGGCCTCGTCACCCATCAGCGCCGCCAGCGTAGCCAGGAACTCCTCCCGGCGGCGATCGGGCGGCGTGGCCAGGAAGGGCCCGAGCCGGTCGGGCGGCGTGAGCGCCGAGAGGATGCCGTCGCGCTGGATCCACACCGATGTCCAGATCCCTTCGGTGGTGGCGCCGCCGACCGTCCAGAACGAGGTGGGGTAGGCCACCACCGTCTTGACCGCGAGCGCGCTGCGCTGGCGTGACAGCGACTCGAGGCGCTCGGGCGACACGCCGCTCACCGCGACGTCGCGCAGCGGCCCCACCGGCAGGGCGCACACCACCGCCTCGGCGCCGACACGCTCGCCCCCTCGCAGGATCACCGAGCAGCCTCGGGGCGCCACGTCGATCGCTTCGGCGACACAGCCGAGGCGTACGCGCTCGCCGAGCTCCTCGGCCATGCGCAGCGCCACCGTGGCCGAGCCCTCGGCCACCCTCAGGGTCTCCCAGCGCGTCTCGTCGTAGAAGCCGCGGCCGCCGCCGGCGGCCTCCTTGCGCAGCTGAGCCAGCAGCGACGTGCGCTCGATCGAATCGGTCGACAGAGAGAGCGTCATGGTTTCGACCAAGCGGATCACGCCCGGACGGGCCCCGACCGAGCGCAGGAAGGCGCCCACGCTTAGCGAGTCGAGCCGAGCGGCGTCCGGGTGGCTCCAGGGATCGCCGGGATCAACGCTGCGCGAGAGCACGACCAGCTCTTCATCCACGCGCGCAAGGTCCTCCAGGTCGGCCGCGTCCATCCAGGGCGCGGTCTCGCTGACCGCGATGCCTTCGTGGGCGCCCCAGGCGTAGGGCAGCTCCAGGGCGGTGTAGCTGGCTTCGAGCGTCAGGCCCAGCTCGGCCACCAGCTCGACGTAGGCCGAGTGCCATTCAGCCGTGAGCTCGCCGCCGAACTGCACGGGGCGCCCGTCCGCCAGCCACTCCTGCTCGACCCGGCCGCCGACCCGCTCGCGCGCCTCCAACACCAGGACCTGCGCGCCGGCGCGGGCCAGGTCGCGCGCAGCAGCCAGACCGGCCAGACCGGCGCCGACCACCACGACGTCGTGTGTTGACTTTGTAGTCAGCCGCACGACTATACTGCCGCCGATGGGCTCCGGCAACGGGCTGCACCAGACGGCGGCCGACCACCTCTGGCTCCATTTCACGTCGATGGGGGACATGGAGAACCCGGCGCAGCTGCA
>Ga0136617_10004314_pt1 | contig 12727 bp, 8 predicted proteins | sample AntDrymUQ3222106_2_FD_129672 | JGI IMG/M metagenome (GOLD analysis project Ga0136617, IMG submission 129672) | Polar desert sand microbial communities from Dry Valleys, Antarctica - metaG UQ322 (21.06) | ecosystem: Environmental > Terrestrial > Soil > Desert | place: Antarctica: Dry Valley...
ACCGGTAGGTATACTGCTTGAGCAGTCGTGCCGATAACCTCACCGTAGCATGACGAAAACTCTAGACGTCCAACACTCGACCTCCGCAGAGCGGATCCTCGAAACGGCCCTCGATCTCTTCGCTATGAGAGGTTACGACGCGACCGCGGTCCGCGAAATTTGCGAAGCCGCAGGCATCACCAAACCCACGCTGTATCACTTCTACGGCAGCAAAGATGGGGTGTTTCAAGCGCTTGTCCGCAGCGGATTCCTGCAATACCGCGCGTTGGTGGACGTTGCGCTTGCGACGCCCGGTTCATTCCGGCAACGCGTGAAGATGGTAGCCCGGGCAGTGTTCGAAAATGCCAGTCGCCAGCCGCGTTTCTGGCGCTTCATGCACAGCGTCATCTGGGCTCCTCCGGGCACGGCGTTGCCGCAGACGGAGTCCTGCACGCAGTTCTACGACGGCGTCGTCGGAGCTCTCGCATTGGGCGCGGAGGAAGCGGTGGCGCGCGGCGAACTCGCGCCCGGACCGACGGATGTGCGCATGCTGATCCTGATGGGCGCGATCAGCGAAGCCGCAACCGGGTATGTGATCGCCGGAAAACCGGAATTGACCCCTGAGTTAGCGGATCAATTGGTCGACTCCATTCTGGATGGTTGGAAGATATGAGAATTCTTCTGTTCGTGCTCATGAGCATGCTGTCGCTCGCGGATCCGGTGTCCGCGCAGCCGCTGACGCGGGCCGAAGCCGTCGCGCAGGCGCTCGCAGCGAATCCGCAGGTGAAGCTCAGTTTCGAGCAAGTGGCGCTGCTCGAAGGCCGCATCGTCGAAGCCAGAGCCGACGCGCTGCCCGAGATTTCGTGGAACACGCTCGGCATGAGATCGCGCGATCCGGGGCTGCTGAACAGCCCGAATTTCGATGCGTTCCCGCAGGAGTTCCGCGACGCGTTGAGCCCTATACCGGCCAATGCATTTTCCACAGCCCTTGACTTTCGCCAGACGCTCTTCAGTTTTAAACTCGGCAAGGCGCTGGCGGCGGCGCGCATCGCCCGCAGGGCGGGCCTGCAGGACGTGGTGCGCGCGCGGCAGATGACGGCGCTTGACGCGATCCGCTCTTATAACCATTTATTGTTCGCGATCGAGCAACTGCGTGTGATTCAAAATAACGTGCAGTCGATGCAGAGCCATCTCGAATATGCGCGTAACCGGCGCGCGGCCGGCGCCGCCACGGAGCTCGAAGTCCTGCGCGCCGAGGTCGATGTCGAGAACCAGCGCGCAGAAGCGCTGCGGGCGGAAAACGAGGTCGGCGCGGCCCGCGCGACCCTCAATACGGTGATGCTCCGCCCGACGACGACACCGATCGATCCGACAGATACGCTCTCGATCGTCTCCTTTGACGCCGAGTTTGAAGCGGCCGTCAAGGAGGCCCTGACCGCCCGCCCTGAGCTGCAGATGCTGCGGCTGCAGGAGCGGTTTCACGACACCCTGGTGGACGTCGCCGCAGCGGAAGCGAAACCGAGTGTCGACTTCACCGGGTCGTACGGCTTCGCCGTGCGGCGGCCAGACAACTTTTTTCAGCAGGAATATGTGCGCTGGTCGGCGTCAGTGAATATCGCCGTGCCGCTGTTCGACGGCCTCCGCACCGGCGGCCGGGTCGCCCAGGCGCGCGCACAGCGCAACACGACCACGCAGCAAATCGCCGCGCTCGAAAACCAGGTGCGACTCGACGTGCAGTCCGCCTTCGACGCCTTGACGCTGGCGAATCGCACCATCAAGGCGGCGGAGCTCAACGTGACACAGGCGCGCCGTGCGGCGGAAATGACCGAAGCAAATTACCGGCTGGGGGCTGCGACCCAGCTCGACGTCATCGATGCGCAGCAGGCGCTGCGGCAGGCGGAGAACATCCGCAATCAGTCTTTGTATACGCACGCGAACGCTCGCGCGTCGCTGCGATACGTGATGGGAAGAGATCCGCTCGATCAGAACTAGAGGGCACACATGAAGACGATATCTCGCGCTCAATTACTCGTCCTGGGGCTGGTCTTGATGGGAGGCGCGGCCGCGTGCGGCGGGACCGAAGCCGACACCCCGGTTCCAGCCGGGGAAACCGTGCGCAGCATTCCGGTCCGCACCGCCACCGTGGAGACTCGCGACCTGGTCGAAACGCTGTCGTTGACAGGCACGCTCGACCCGCGGTCCGAGGTGACCGTGGTCCCGGAGGTTTCCGCGCGCGTTGTGCGCGTACTCAAAGGCGAAGGGGATCGCGTGGCGCGCGGGCAGCTGCTCGCGGTGCTCGACGATGCAGACTTCGGGCTGGCGCGGGATCGTGCGAAGGCGAACCTCGACCTCGCGGAAGCCAATCGCGTGCACGCGCTGGCGGAAAACGATCGCGCAGACGCCCTGCTGAAGACCGGCGGCATCACAGACAAAGACCACCTGAGCGCGCGGCTCGCCGTTCAAGTTGCCGACGCGTCGCATGCACAGGCCCGGAGCGAGATGGCCCTTGCCGACCGGCAGCTCGGCCGGTCGCAGATCAGCGCGCCTATCAGCGGACGTGTCGCACAGCGTCACGCGGATGTGGGCACCATCGTGAACGCTGGCACGCCGCTCTACACCATCGTGGACGATGCGGTCTTCGAGCTCCGATCGTCAGTTGGCTCGAGCGACTTCAGCAAGCTCAAGGTCGGCGGGGATGTCATCGTGACGGTGGACGCGCTGCCAGGGTTCGTCACGGAAGGCCAGGTCAATCGAATCTCGCCGAAGGTGGACGCGCGCAGCCGTTCATTCGAGGTCATCATCAGCGTTCCCGGTCGCCCGGAGCTCGTCTCCGGGCTGTTCGCCCGCGCTGACGTCAAGGTACGCGAAGTCACAGGCAGCCTCACGGTGCCACCGTCCGCTCTCCTTCGAGACGGGTCTGATCCGTCAAAGGCGCTGACCTACGTCGTCATCAAAAACAAGGTCGAGCGCCGCGATGTCCTCCTGGGTGTCGAGGTTCCCGACGCTGTCCAGGTGACGAGTGGGCTGAACGCCGGCGACGTCGTGGTCGTAGATCCGCCGAGCGCACTCGGTCCTGGCACTCAGGTGCAGGTCGAAAGCGATAGCCAGCGCGGCGCGAAAGCGGGGTCATAGCGATGTTTTTGAGCGATCTCTCCATCAAGCAGCCGGTTCTCGCCACCATGATGATGGTCGCGCTCGCCGTGCTGGGCCTTACGTCGTACCAGGCGCTGAAGGTGGACCTGTTTCCCGACGTCGAGTTCCCGGTGGTGACGGTCACGACGCGCTACACGGGCGCGTCACCGGAAACCGTCGAGCGCGACGTCACGAAGTTCATCGAGGAGGCGGTCAACACCGTCGAAGGCGTGCGCCACATCGAATCAACGGCGCAGGAAGGCCTCTCGACAATCGTGGTGCAGTTCAACGTCGGCGTGCCGACGCTGAACGCCTCGCAGGACATCCGCGGAAAAGTCGCCGCTATCCGAGGCGAGCTGCCGCGCGAAATCGACGAGCCGATCATTCTGCGCATCGACCCCGCCTCGACGCCGATCGTGTCCGTGGCGATCAACGCTCCGACGCTGACGCCGCGCGCGGTTTCCGACATTGCCGACAAGCTGGTCAAGCGTCGTCTGGAGAATGTACCGGGCGTCGGCGCCGTGAACCTCGTCGGCGAAGCGAAGCGGGAGATCCAGGTCGTCGTCGATCGTACGCGTCTTGAGTCCTACGGTCTTTCGCTGGCGCAGGTCGTTGACGCGCTCCGGATGCAGAATGTCGATGCGCCGGTGGGCACGGCGGATCGTGGCTCGACGGAAGCGATGGTGCGCGTCGCCGCCCGTGGAACGTCGGCCGCGCAGATTGCGGATATACCCGTAAAGCAGGTCGACGAGCGAACGATTCTCGTGCGTGACATTGCCCAGGTGATCGATGGCGTCGAAGAGGCGACCAGCGTCGCGTTTGTCAACGATCGGCCGGCGATCGCGCTCGACGTGCAGAAACAGGCCGGCGCCAACACCGTCGGCGTCGCGGATGGCGTGCGTGAGGCGGTCGCCAGGATGCAGCCGGAGCTGCCGCCCGGCGTGTCGCTGCAGATGGTGCGCGACGACTCGACCTTCATCCGCGAATCGATTGAAGACGTGCAGGTGACACTGGTCCTCGGCGGACTCCTGACCGTTTTCATCGTGTTCCTGTTCCTGAACTCGTGGCGCTCGACGGTCATCACCGGCCTCACGCTGCCCATCTCGGTCATCGCGGCATTCATCGCGATGCGCATGTTCGGCTTCACCCTGAACGTGCTCACCCTCATGGGCCTGTCCCTCGCGATCGGGATGCTGATCGACGATGCGATCGTGGTGCGGGAGAACATCGTCCGTCATATGCAGAAAGGGAAGGATCACTTCCAGGCAGCACGGGAAGGGACCGCGGAAATCGGGCTGGCCGTCATGGCGACGACGTTCACGATCATCGCGGTATTCATCCCTGTGGCATTCATGGGCGGGATGGTCGGCCAGTTCTTCTATGAGTTCGGCATCACGGTGGCCGCGGCCGTGCTGGTGTCGCTGTTCGTGAGCTTCACACTGGACCCGATGCTGTCATCTCGATGGTACGACCCGGACGTCGAAGAGGGTCGGCGGCGAGGCCCGATCGGACGTTTTCTCCAGGGGTTCAATCGCTGGTTCGATGGGCTGCACGGGTCGTACGAGCGGTGGCTCGATTGGTCGCTGCGCCACCGCTGGGTGGTTTCTGCCGTAGCGGTCGTCGCGTTCGTCAGTGCCATCCCGATTCTCATGGTGCTCGGCGGCGATTTCATGCCTGACTACAACCGCGGTGAGTATCAGGTGTCGTTCAAGGCGTCGCCGGGTGCCACGCTTCGAGAGACGAGTGAACGGGCGCAGCAGATGGTGGCGAAGCTGCGCGAGCTGCCGACGGTCGACTACACCTATACGACGATCGGCGAGGCGGGATCGCAGTATCGGCCTGTCACGGAAGGCTCGACGTACGTAAAGCTGAAACCGCGTACCGGCGGTACGTTCAGCGAGGTGCTGGGGGCCGCGCGTCAGAAAGTAGAGCAGGTGGCCGGGCTCACGTTCGGATTGACCGAAGCCGGTGCGTTCGGCCAGAAGCCGATCCAGATCAGCGTGCGCGGTCCGGAGATCGACGAGCTCGACCGTCTTTCGCGCGCGCTTGTCGACGCGATGCGCCAAATCCCGGGCACGGCCGACATCGAGAACAGTCTCGAGAAGTCGAAACCGGAGTTGCGCGTGAATGTGGATCGCCAGCGGGCGAGCGATTTAGGCATCCCGGTTTCAATGATCGCCGCAACAATGCAGGCAGGGGTGGTCGGCCAGGTAGCGACCACGATTCAGGACTCGGTCGGTGATAACCACAACGTGCGGGTACGCCTCCGTGCGGATCAGCGGCGCTTCGCCGAAGATTTGGAGCGGTTGTCGGTCGCGACCGACAAGGACGACGACAACGGGGACAAGATCCTGAGGCCGCTCAGCGAAGTGGCAAGCGTGTTTCCTGGAACTGGCCCCTCATCCATTCGCCGGCGAGATCTCGTCCGGGAAGTGCGCGTGTCTGCAAATACCGACGGGCGGCCGCTGCAGGAGCTCTCCAACGACATCAATGCGGCCGCGCTGAAGCTGAACGTCCCGGCGGGGTACGACATCGTAGCCGGCGGCGACACTGAAGAGCTCGAGATCATGTTCAGGAATATGTTCCAGGCGCTGATGCTGGCCGTCGTCTTCATCTACCTGATCCTGGCGTCGCAGTTCGGCTCGTTTACTCATCCGCTGGCGATCATGCTTTCACTGCCGCTCTCGCTCGTGGGCGTGGCGGTCACGCTCTTTTTCACGCGCGACACGCTGAACATCATGAGCATGATCGGCCTCATCATGCTGATGGGCCTCGTCACGAAGAACGCGATCCTGCTCGTGGACTTCACCAACCAGGCGCGGCGTGAGGGCATGCCGCGGCATCAGGCGTTGTTGCAGGCGGGGACGACGCGCCTTCGCCCGATTGTGATGACGACGTTAGCGATGATCTTCGGTATGCTGCCGCTCGCGTTTGCCATTGGCGCCGGTGCCGAAATGCGCGCACCCATGGCGCGCGCGGTCATCGGCGGGCTCATCACGTCGACGCTCCTGTCCCTGCTGGTCGTCCCGGTTGTGTACACGTTCCTGGATGACTTCAAGCCGTCCGCCATGTTCGGATGGTTCCGCAATGTCGCATCCCCTTCCAGGCGGTCGACTCCAGTTCGAACTGAAGCGCGCTAAAATAGGGCCGCATGATTCACGTTGCGGCCCTCGTGACGACGGCGCTTTTTGCATTCACCTCCATCGCATCCGCTCAATTGCAGCAGGGGACGATCGTCGGCACGCTGGTCGGCCCGAATGGCTCGACCGTCGATCACGCCGAAGTCACGCTGATGGATCTGCGTGGCAATGCGGTGACGTCGCTGACGGCGTCCAACGGCGAATTCCGGATCTCCAACGTCGCCCTCGGCAGGTACTCGCTTCGCGCAGACGCGCCGCCGTTTCAGGCGGTGGTGCACGCGTTGACCGTTGCGGACGCGCTGCCAATCACCATCGAGCTCCGGCTTTCCGCGGTGCTGGCGGAACAAGTCATGGTGACGGATGAGGCGAGCCAACCTGTTTCCACGGCCACGCGCGTGACCCTCGGGGGAGACGCCGTGCGACGCGCCCCCATCCGCATCAGCAGCCGCGGTCTGCAGGACGCGATTGCGACGACTCCCGGCTGGGCGACCGAAGACAACGGAATCCTTCACGCGCGCGGCGTCGATGACGGGTTTCTGTATGTCGTTGACGGCGTTCCGATGTATGAGCGGATGGACAGCGTGCACGGCGTTGCCCCGGATCCGGAGATGGTGGATTCGGTGAATATCATCACCGGCCATATCCCTCCGGAGTTTGGCCTCAAATCCGGCGGCGTGATCGAAGTGCGGACCGCGACCCGGAAGAGCGACTCCTGGCTGGGCAACTTCAACAGCAGCAGTGGCAGCGACGCCACGCACCAGGCGTCGTCGGTCGCCGGTGGGCCGATGAGCCGCTCGACGTCGCTCACCTTGGGAGTCTCGGGTCACCGCTCTGCTCGGTTTCTTGATCCGGTCCATCCGGCCAACCTGCATAACAGCGGCAATGCCGTGAACCTGACCTCGGAGTTTGGCTGGACCATGTCGCCGTCGAGCACGCTTGCGGTCCTTGGCGGCTTCGGGGCGTCGCGCTTCGAAGTGCCGCATAACGACGAACAGGAGCAGGAAGGCCAGCATCAGCGCCAGCGCATCCGGCAGGCGTTTCAGACGGCATCATGGCAACGATCATGGTCGAGCAACACCGTCTCTCAGGTCGCCGGCTACCACCGGTCCGGCTCCGCGGCGTTGATCGGGAGTGAGGCGGACACTCCATTGCATATCAACGCCGACCGCACGCTGCGGCGCGCGGGTGTGCTCGCGAGCGTGACCCACCATCGCGGAAAGCACGTCGTAAAAGCCGGCATGGAAACCTCCCGATTGAGTCTCGACGAGGAGTTCTCGTTCTTCGTCGCGGATGCCGATGATGCCGAAGAGGCGGAGCTCAGTGAGGCCGCGCTCGCGCATGGACCGGACAACCCGTTCGCGTTCCGCGGCAGCGCGCAGCCGACGCTGTTCGCGTTCTACCTTCAGGACTCGATCCAGTTCGGGCGAGGGCTGACCGTTGACTTCGGCGTCCGGTCGGATCGGACCCGCATGTTGATTGCCGCATCGCAGTGGAGCCCGCGACTGGGCGTGGCGTACCACGTGCCTGGCAGCGCCACGGTGATCCGCGGATCGGTGGATCGGTTCTTTCAGCCGCCGCAGGCGGAGAACCTGCTGCTCGCCTCGTCGGAGCAGGCGCGCGCGTTGTCGCCGTTCGTCGACGAGTCGGTGGGCGGCGGAGAAGAGCTCGAGCCTGAACGGCAGTGGGCGACCGAAGTCGGCGTCAATCAGAGAGTGGCGCACGGCGTGGCGTTGGATGTGGCCTACTGGCGGCGGCGGGTCGACAACGCCGCCGATCCCAACGTCCTGTTCGGCACCACAATCATTTTCCCGAACGCCATTTCGCGCGGCCGCGCAGACGGGATCGACTTCAGGCTGGAGTTACCGCGGCGCCGCGGCGTGTCCGCGTATCTCAGCTACACCAATTCGCGCGTGGTCCAGTTTGGTCCGGTCTCGGGCGGATTGTTCGTGGAAGATGAGGTGATCGACATCGCGGACGGCACGGCATTCACCCCCGACCACGATCAGCGCAACGTCGGATCGTTCGGCGTCTCGTACGATCATGCGCCCAGCGGTTTCTGGTCATCCTTCACGGGCCGATACGAGAGCGGTACACCTCTCGAAGTGGACCGCGACGAGCTCGACGAACTGATGACGCGTCCAGGCCGCGAGCTGGTTGACTTCGAGCGGGGCAGGGTGAGGCCCCGGCAAGTGTTCGATCTTCTTGCAGGCACGCGCCTGTTTCGAAGTGGCCGGAACCAAATTAGTATCCGCGCCGCTATTCTCAATTTCGCCGGGGAGCGGTTCGCCTACAACTTCGGGAATCCGTTCAGCGGCACGCACTTCGGCCCAGGACGGACGTTTCAGGTCGGCCTGCAGGTGCGTCTCGGAAGAGCTAGTCGGGACTGATGTCGGCGATCATCTGATCGAACGACGTGTAGCGCTCGAGTCGCTGCGCCGCGGGCGCGCACTGGTCGGTGAGTGCGAGCCCCGTATTTTCGGCGAGGAAGAGCATGTATTTCGCCACGGCCTTCGAGTAGTGCAGGCGGGCTTCAGAGCTGATGGCGTAAAAGCGAGCGCGTTGTGTATAGCCCGCCGGAGAGTGGTCGCCGAGCGACGACTTGTCCGCGCGCCCGCCCGCCGCGAGCACGTAGAGAAAGTTGTATTCGAAGAAGAACATGTGGTCCGGGCTGGCCGCGAGCGCCTCGAGCGCCGTCCGGCACGTCGCAAGCGAGTAGAACACCGATTCGCCCGCGGCGCGATTGTTCGCCGCAAGCGCCGTCGTGATGAACGTGCGCGCCATCTTCTGCTCGGTTGCATCGCGGCTGAACGCGCCGGCCAGGGCCATCTCGAGGGTGAAGCGGTACCAGTCGCGCCACAGCGCGGCATCGGCAGCATCCTTCGAGCGCGCCAGCGCCACTCCCATCTCGTACGTGAAGCGGCCGCTCGTTTTGATCTCGAGGCGGCCACCCGTGACCTCCCCCATGGCCTGATAGTTCTCGGCCGATTTGCCCGACCCGGAGTGGAAGCCGATGCTGGCATCAAACGCGCGGCACACGGTCCATTGCCTGTCTATGAGCGACCGCAGCGCGGCGTTGTCGGGATATGGCGTGTTCTTCTGGAATCCAAACGCGGGAGCGACAAAATTGACCTGCATGTCCAGGGCTTCGCAAAGCGACAGCATCACCGCGGTCGTCTCGGGGGTCGTCAACCCTGGCAGTTCGTCGATGGACAACTCGCGCAGGTAGCGGCGGCCGACGTCAGTGGTGAAGGCGCTTTCGCGAGCTGCCCCGTACTTGTCGTCGCGCTGCTTCATCTTCTGCATCGCGGGCCACACGTAGGCGAGAAGTTGCGAGAACTCTCCTTCGTCGACTCTCAGCCCCACAGACGAGAGGCGCGTGCGCACCCGACTGATCAAGTCAGCGGGCACATGCACCTTCACCCACCCAGCTGCGTCTTCTGTCCCCCGTGGTTGGGCGAGCTCGGGAGAGAGATCGAACGTGATGTAGCTCGCGAGCACGCAGCCACGAACGAGCGCGTCTTCACGCGCGTCGAACTTGCCGCCAATCGGCTGATGGTCGGCGTTGAAGCTCCAGGGAATGCGGCGCCGGTGGAACCCGGTCTTGAGCTTGGAGAGGACACTGCCGTGGCTCATGCCCTCGACGCTTTGTCCCTGGTGACCTTCGGGCACGCTGGTGCCGATGAAGGGGAACGGCACGGAATCGAGCCGTCCCTCGAGCATGGCGTCCACGTCGTACACGAGCTCGCGCGGAATGCTGTTCTGGTTCGCCGTCACGCCGAGGTTGAGCGCGCTCATCGCCCACTCGACGGCTGCCCAATGCAACGTCGTGAAGCGCGCCCCGATGCCGAGCGTGCTGCCGCCAAGATTCGCGCCCGCCGTGGGAAAGATCGTGGAATCAGGGTCGTGTTCCTGCACGGCATTCTTGAGGCGGAGCAGGTTCTCCCAGCTGGCAGGGAAGACCGCCAGCTCTTCAAGCAGCGAGACACCGTCGACGAGCACATCGGCGGCGTGCTCTTTGCTGCGCGCACGGAGCCTCCACGCGCAGTCGCCCGTGGCTTCATCCTCCATCAGCGTAAAACTGCCCACGGCGGTTTCGAAACCGCTCTTCGGCCACTCCTTCACGCTGCCCGCGGTACGCAGCTTGTCGGCAAGGCCGGGCCAGTCGAGGCAGAAGTCAGGACTGATGCACGGATTTCGCGCAATGTGGAGCTGGTGCTCGAGCAGGAAGCGGTTGATCGGCCGCATCAGATCGTCATGGCGTGAAATCCGCCATCAACGATGAGCTCTTCGCCCGTGATGAACGAGCCGGCACTATCGCTGGCGAGCAGAATCGTGGCGCCCACGAGCTCGCGCGCCTCACCGAATCGCGCCATCGGTGTATGTCCCAGAATGCTCGCCACGCGGTCGGGCTGGAGAATCTTCCGGTTCTGCTCGGCTGGAAAGAACCCGGGCACCAGCACATTGACCCGCACGCGATGCGGCGCCCATTCCCGCGCGAGATTCAGCGAAAGATTGTGAACGGCGCTCTTCGTGGCCGAGTAAGTGAAGACGCGGGAGAGCGGGACCACACCCGACATCGACCCGACATTGATGATCGACCCGCCACGGCCGGCGGTCACCAGGTGGTTTCCGAAGACCTGGCAGCCGAAGAAGATGCCTTTGATGTTCACTCGAACGATGCGGTCGAATTCTTCCTCGTCGATTTCGAAAAATGGTGTGGCCGAGTTGATTCCTGCACCGTTGACGACGATGTCCACGCCGCCGGAACGTTGCAGGACGGCACCGAGCAGCCCCTCGAGTTCAGACTTGCTGGTGGCCTCGGCAGCATGAAACCATGCGCGGCCACCCGCGGTGTCGATCCTGGCGACGCGTGCGTTGCCCTTCTCCTCGTTGCGGCCGACGATCACCACCTCTGCGCCGGCATTGGCGAGCCCCTCGGCCATGGCGCCGCAGAGCTCACCGGTGCCGCCGATGACGACAGCAACTTTGCCGTCCAGGGAAAAGAGCGAGGTCAGGAAGTCGGCGGATCTTGTCGCGGGCACGCGGCCGTATCATAACTTCGGCGCCGCCTCATTAGCCATGGAAGAACGGATTAGAAGAAGACGGTTGCGATGACGCTCAGGGCGGCGAGCGCCGAAGCGGCGAGCACGGCCTTTCGAGTATGGCCGCCGTCCAGGTACGCGGCGGCTCGATGCGACAGTAAGTAGCCGAGCACGGTGCCTGGGATCAGCAGCGTCGACAGACGCAATTCTTCACGTGTAAGTTTTCCCACCGCTGCAAGTGCGACCAGCGAGACGACTGACCCGACAATGAAATAGGCCGCCAACGTGCCGCGCAGTCGAAGGCCGGCCGCACGCTGATAAATCAGCGCCACCGGCGGGCCCCCGAGTCCGGCGACGGTCGCCATGAATCCAGACGCTGCCCCTGCACCAAAGAACGCAGCGCGGGTGGGGTTGCGCTCCGGACCGAGCGCCGTCATCGCGGCTCCAGCCAGAACCACGATTCCCAGTAGAAGCTTCATGCTGTCGCTCGGAAGCCATGCGAGCAACGCCGCCGCGGGGATGGTGCCAACGATGCGCCCGCCGAGCAGGAGCTTCAGGCCCGACGTATCGACGCCGCGCCGATCGCGACGGTACACGAGCAGATGGAGCGTCAGCGCCGCGATGAGGACAGGCGCCGGAACGTAACGCAGGTCGAGATGAACCAGGAACGGAATCGCGATCAGTCCGAGGCCAAATCCGACGGCGCCCTGGAGGAGTGCTGACGCGGTCATCACGAGGGTCACAGCGAGAATCGTCTCCCACGTCACAGCTGGCTCATCGAAGGTACAAGGATCGCAAGCAGTTCCAGAACAACTACATCGTACCCTCCGTCGCAATGAGGTCCGGTGATTTCTCGTCACTGGCGACGCCGCTTCTCGATCCGACGCGTGCTCGGTCGCCGGCACGACCCGGACATGCGGGGTGTTCCCGGGTAATCGGCTTCCGGCCAACCGCATTCATCCGATGGCAGTCAAGCTGCTCGAGTTCTATCCGGAACCGAACGCGGCTGGTGCGACCAATAACTACGTGTCCCAGCAGAACCGCGTCATCAACAAGAGCCAGTCAGGTGATGCTCGGCAACACCCGCACCCTTTCTCCTACGGTCGTCAACGAGCTTCGAATCGGGTACAACTCCTTCTACAACACGTTCGGGCGTGAGCTGGCGTTCGAGCGCGACGTCGTCGCGGAGCTGGCCATACCGGGGGTTGGGTCGATTCCGCCCAGCGGCGTGGGGCATTCCGAGCATCGGCATCACAGGGTTCAGCGGATTCGGGGACAGCTCGGAGGGACCCTACACCAACAATAATAAGGTGTTCGAGATCATCGACAACGTGTCCTGGCTTCGCGGCAACCATTCATTCAAGGTCGGTGGGAGCATCCGGTTCGACCAGTTCAACCAGGTCGGCAACCAGTTCCCGCGCGGCGCGTTCCAGT
>Ga0136617_10004315_pt1 | contig 12725 bp, 9 predicted proteins | sample AntDrymUQ3222106_2_FD_129672 | JGI IMG/M metagenome (GOLD analysis project Ga0136617, IMG submission 129672) | Polar desert sand microbial communities from Dry Valleys, Antarctica - metaG UQ322 (21.06) | ecosystem: Environmental > Terrestrial > Soil > Desert | place: Antarctica: Dry Valley...
CAGCCGGGCATCCCGCGCCTTCGCCTGTGGCGCGAGGCCCTGGAAGCCAGCGGACGTGCGACGGAGGGCCTGGAGCGGTCATTCGACGACATGGACAAATATAACGTCGCGGCGCGGCCGGTGCTCGAGGGCGCTCCGCTCAGCCATGTCTATCTACTCGAGAAGGCCGATACCGCAGCCGATGTCGGCATCGAGAGGCTGCGGGGGACCGCCGCCATCGATGCTCTGGTCGCCAACACCTATCGCGGCGCCTACGTCCGCCAGCTCGGCCTCGCCGCTCCCCATTTCCGCGCGTGCGTCGGCGTTGCCCGCGCCATCCCGATCTTCCGCGCACGCCGGCGATGGGGCCACGCCGACATGGACGAGCAGGCCGAGCTGCTGGCCGCCCATGCCCGCTCGGTCGCCGCGCCCGCGGATGCGGCACGAAGCAGCGCATGATGGACGAATTCTACCGGATCCGGCGGCTGCCGCCTTATGTGTTCGCCGAGGTCAACGCGATGAAGGCGGCCGAGCGCGCGCGCGGCGCCGACATCATCGATCTGGGCATGGGCAATCCCGACGGGGCGCCGCCGGCCCATGTCATCGAGAAGCTGGCCGAGGTGGCGCGCAATCCCCGCGCCCACCGCTATTCGGCCTCGAAGGGGATAGCGGGGCTTCGGCGCGCTCAAGCGGCTTACTATTCCCGGCGATTCGGGGTCGATGTCGATCCCGACAGCGAGGTGGTGGTGACCCTGGGCTCCAAGGAAGGCCTCGCCAACCTTGCCCAGGCGATCACTGCGCCCGGCGACGTCGTCCTCGCCCCCGATCCTTCCTACCCGATCCACCAGTTCGGCTTCATCATCGCGGGCGCGGCTATCCGCTCGATTCCGGCCGCGCCCGGGCCCGATTTCTTCGAGCGGCTCGAAAATGCGATGCGCTTCACCGTGCCCAAGCCGCGCGTGCTGGTGATCGGCTATCCCAGCAACCCGACCGCCTTCGTCGCCGACCTGGACTTCTATTCGCGTGTCATCGCCTTCGCGCGCGATGCCGGCCTATGGGTGATCAGCGATCTCGCCTATGCCGAGATCTATTTCGGCGCCACGCCCTCCCCCTCAATCCTCCAGGTTCCAGACGCAAAGGACGTGGCTGTCGAGTTCACCTCGATGTCCAAAACCTATTCGATGCCCGGTTGGCGGATCGGCTTCGCGGTGGGAAACCGGGCGCTCATCGACGCGCTCGCCCGGGTGAAATCCTATCTCGATTATGGCGCGTTCACGCCGGTCCAGGCTGCGGCGACGGCGGCGCTGAACGGACCCCAGGACGTGGTCGCGGCCAACCGAGCCCTCTATCGGGCGCGTCGCGACTGCCTGGTCGAGTGCTTCGGCCGCGCCGGATGGGATATCCCGCCGCCCGCCGCGAGCATGTTCGCATGGGCGCCGATCCCCGAGCCGTTCCGCGCGATGGGATCGATGGCGTTCGCGAGGAAATTGCTCGCCGAGGCGCATGTCGCGGTCGCCCCGGGCGTCGGCTTCGGCGAGGCGGGCGACGGCTTCGTCCGCATAGCTCTGGTCGAAAACGAGCAGCGGCTTCGCCAGGCGGCGCGCGGCGTGAAGCAGCTGCTGCGCGGGACCGATGCCCGATGAGCCGGAGCAGCGACAATCAGGGAACGGCGCCGGTGCGCGAGGCGCACCGCTTCGACGCAGAACGGCTGTCGGCATGGATGGAGCGCGAGGTGGCTGGATTTGCCGGGCCGCTTGAGGTCGCCCAGTTCAAGGGGGGGCAGTCCAACCCCACCTACAAGCTGGCGACGCCCGGGCGCACCTATGTGCTGCGACGCAAGCCGCCCGGCCGCCTGCTGGCCGGCGCGCATGCGGTCGAGCGCGAATATCGGGTGATTGCAGCGCTGGCGGGCCTGGGGTTTCCGGTGCCCGCGCCCTTGGCCCTGTGCATCGACGAGGTGGTGATCGGCACGCCCTTCTATGTGATGGACATGGTCGAAGGGCGGATCTTCTGGGAGACCGACTTTCCGCAGGTCCCTGATCGCGAGCGCCCGGCCTATTTCGACGCGATGAGCCTGGTGATCGCCCGGCTCCACACGATCGAGCCGATGGCGGCGGGGCTCGACGACTTCGGCAAGGCGGGGGACTATTTCGAGCGGCAGATCGCGCGCTGGTCAAAGCAATATCTGGGTGACGTCGAGGCCGGACGGCTCGATGCGATGGACCGGCTGGTCGAATGGCTGCCGGCCAACATCCCCTCCGCGGCGCGTCAGAGCGAAGGCGAGGCCCGGATCATCCATGGCGATTTTCGCTGCGACAACATGGTGTTCCATGCCGAGCGACCCGAGGTGCTTGCGGTGCTCGACTGGGAATTGTCGACGCTCGGCCATCCACTCGCAGATTTCACCTATCACCTGATGATGTACCGGATGCCCGCGGGCATCACGACCGGGCTGCTCGGCCTCGATCTCGCGGCCCTGAACATCCCGTCCGAGGCCGAATATATCGCCGCTTATTGCCGGCGCACCGGCTGCGCCGGAATTGACGATCTGGACTTCTACATGGCGTTCAACATGTTCCGGCTGGCGGCGATCCTGCATGGGATCAAGGGACGCGCGGCGCGGGGCAGCGCGGCATCGGCCCATGCCGGCGAGATGGCGAAGCGTCTCGATCCGCTCGCCGCCCTCGCTTGGAGCCAGGTCGGACATGGCTGAATCGGTACTCCGCACAGGTGGGGCCGGATCCCGATCGCCCCTTACGGCTCTCAGGCGGATGCTAGGTCAGATCGGGCCGATCCGCCTCTACTTCACCTGTCTGTTCCTGCTAGTCGCGAGCTTGCTCGCGCGGTTCTCCTGGGACCTGCCGCTTGCCGGGGACGCGGAGCGGGCGCTCTACGACATGCGCTTCAACCGCGCCGTGGAGGTCAGCGGGCAGGACGAAAGGATCGTGCTCGTTTACTATGACGACAACACTTTACGCACCTTGGGCAAGCGATCGCCCCTGGATCGCAAGATGCTTGCCGATGCCTTGCGCACGCTCGACACCCTGAAGCCCAAGGCGATCGGGATCGATATCTTGTTCGATCAGGAGCAGGCTGAGGACCCGCTGCTGATCGAGCAATTGCGCGAGATGGAGAGACCGGTCTGGCTCGGATTTGCGACCGCTGCCCGAAACCCCGACCAGGTGGAGCCGTGGCAGGAGGAATTCTTGCGCGGCTTCATGACCGCGGTCGCGTCGGGACCGGTGCGTCCCGCGAGCATAAGGCTGGAAGAGGATGTCGCAGACGGCGTCATCCGGCGCTGGCCCGATTCCCCGGAGGGGCTGCCGCCTTTCCTGCCGATCGCGCTCGCGGGGCCCGGCAGCGGATTTTCCAAATATCGTGGTGCGATTAATTTTCGGATGCCGGCCGAGGCCGATCGCGGCGTTTTTCGCCAGATCCCGATCGATTTCGTCGCGATCGATTTTGCGGGCCAGCCCCCCGAGGAGCTGCGCGCGCAGATTGCGGGCCGCTATGTGCTGATCGGTGGCAACATCAAGGATCTCGACGATTTCGAGACCCCGATGACGCGCGCATCCGGCCGCTGGACCAAGGGCCTGGAAGTCCATGCCCATCTCCTCGCGCAACTGCTCGACGCGCGGGCCCGTACGCCGATTCCCTCTTGGACGCTGTGGATCGCGGCCGGCCTGCTCGTGCTGGCGGGTGCGCTCACTAGTCTGCTCGAATCCCGCAGATGGGTGCTCGCATTCATTCTCGCCGGCCAGATTGCCTGGTTCGGCGGCCTCCCCTTTCTGCTCGAGGGCGCGGGCTATGACACGCTCGGCCTTCCCGCCTTCGGCTGGGGCCTGGGCTGGGTGCTGGCCTATCTCGCGGTGGGCACCGCGGCGCGGTCGGTCGGTTCGGAGCAGAAGCGGTTCGCCCAGTCGACTTTGGGCAAATATCTCCCCGTTGAGGTCGCGGCCGAGATATTGCGCGATCCCTCGCGGCTTGCGCTGACGGGAGAGAAAAGGCGGATTTTCGCCTTGTTCACCGACATCCAGGGCTTCACCGAGTTGAGCCACAAGGTCACGCCCGAAGCCCTGTCGGAGCTGCTCAACCGATATCTCGACACGATGAGCGCGATCATCCTCGATCATGGCGGGACGATCGACAAGTTCGTCGGCGATGCGGTGGTCGCGTTCTGGGGTGCACCGATCGCCCGCGACGACGACGGCGATCGCGCCGTCCGCGCCGCGATCGCGCTGTTCGAGGCCGGCGAGGGCTTCCGCCAGCCCCAGGGCGATGCCCAGGCGACAGGCTGCACCCGCGTTGGTCTGCATCTCGGCGAGGCCGTGGTGGGCAATTTCGGTGGCAAGGGGCGGATCGCCTATACCGCCCTCGGCGACGGCATGAACACCGCGGCACGGCTCGAAGGCGCCAACAAGGCGTTGAAGACGACCATCTTGGTCAGCGCGGAAGCGCGGAAGGAAACGAAGTTCGAATCTTACCGGCCGATGGGCCGGATCGTCCTGATCGGGCGGGCGACCCCCGTGGTCGTGTGGGAGCCTGTTCCCGCCATGGGCCGCGAGACGAGGGAGCGGTTGTGCGAAGCGTGGGCCCGCTTCGACACGGGTGATAAGGCCGGGCTCCGGGAAATCGAGAAAATCGCGGCCGCGAACAAGGACGATGCGGCGCTCCAATATTTCGTGTATCGGATAAGAAAGGCAGGTCCGGGAGGCAGCTTTGCGCTCGCATCGAAATAGACTCACCCGCGGCGCGATCGCAGCCGCGTTTATCCTGTGCACGGGCACGGCATTCGCCGACATATTGGTCGTGCGATCGACCGGCGCGTCGGCCAAGCAATATCCGCCCGGAAAGAGGATCGCCGAAGGCGCCCGCATCGTCCTGCCCGCCAATGCGAGCCTCGACGTGCTTGACGGCCGCGGCACCCGCACATTGCGCGGTCCCGGCAGCTTCGTCGCAGGAGCGGTAGCGCCGCGAAGTGCGGCCCCCGCGCCCGTTGCGCGCCGCGCGCGGATCGGCGCGGTACGCAGCGCCGGCATAAGCGACCTTCGCCCACCCTCGATCTGGCATGTCGACATCGCCAGGAGCTCGAGCGTCTGCGTCGCCGAGCCCGCCAATGTCATATTGTGGCGCGCCGATCCCGTCCGGGCGGTGAATCTCACCGTCAGCAGTGCGGCGGCCGGCCCGTCGAAGCGCATCGCCTGGCAGCCGGGCGCATCCACCTTGGCCTGGCCCGCAGATCTCGCGGTTGCCAACGGCGCCGAATATCGCCTGTCCTGGCCCGGAGCGGCGGCGCCGACAATCATTCGCTTCCGCACCCTGCCTACCAAGCCGGTCGGGCTCGAGGATCTCGCCTCGTTCCTGGTCAGCAATCAGTGCGAGGCCCAGCTCGACATGTTCATCGAGACCGTTCGGCTTCCCGACGAGGGCCCGCCCGGGGGCTAGGTGTCGCGGCGCCGTATGACGAGATTGCGGATCTCGGTCATATCCTCCATCGCAAAGCGCACGCCCTCGCGGCCAAGCCCCGAATCCTTGACGCCGCCATAGGGCATGTTGTCGACCCGATAGGACGGCACGTCGCCGATGACGACGCCACCCACCTCCAGCCGATCCCAGGCTTCGAGCATCTTGAACAGGTCGCGGGTGAAGATGCCGGCCTGGAGCCCGAACTTGCTGTCATTGACCTCATCCAGCGCGGCGCCGAAGTCGCTGAAGCGCGACAGGATCGCAACCGGGCCGAAAGCCTCCTCGCGATAGAGTGTGCTTCCGCGATCGACATTTTCGAGGAGGCTGGCCTCCAGCATCGCGCCCTCCCGCTTGCCGCCGCACAGCAGGGTCGCGCCACCTTCAATCGCCTCGCGGATCCAGTTGTCGAGCCGTTGCGCTTCCTTGACGTCGATCATCGGGCCGATGAAGGTCTTGCGCTCACGCGGATTGCCGGCGGGAAGCGCCCGCGCCCGCGCCACCAGCTTTTTCTTCAGCGCGTCATAGACCTTTTCGTGGATGATGATGCGCTGGACGCCGATGCAGCTCTGGCCCGACTGGTAGAAGGCGCCGAAGGTGATGCGCTCGACTGCATCGTCGATATCGGCATCCTCGTCGACGATCACAGCGGCATTTCCGCCCAGCTCGAGGACCACCTTCTTCTTGCCGGCCTTGGCCTTGAGGTCCCAGCCCACCCCGGGCGAGCCGGTGAAGCTGAGCAGCTTCAGCCGCTCGTCTTCCGTGAAAAGGTCCGCCCCGTCGCGGCTAGCGGGAAGGATCGAGAAGGCGCCCTTGGGCAGATCTGTCTCGGCCAGTACCTCGCCCATGATGATCGCGCCCAAGGGCGTTCGGCTCGCCGGCTTCATCACGAACGGGCAGCCCACGGCGATCGCGGGCGCGATCTTGTGGGCGGCGAGATTGAGCGGAAAGTTGAACGGCGAGATGAAGCTGCATGGGCCGATCGGCACCCGTTTCCACATCCCCTGATAGCCGCGCGCGCGTTTCGAAATGTCGAGCGGCTGCACTTCGCCCGTCATCCGCACGCTTTCCTCGGCGGCGATGCGGAAAGTGTCGATCAGGCGGGTCACCTCGCCCTCGCTGTCGTTGATCGGCTTCCCCGCCTCGACGCAGAGCGCATAAGCAAGCTCGTCATAGCGTTCCTTGAAGCGGTCGACGCAATGCTGGAGCACGGCCTGCCGCTCATAGCTCGCCAGCCGCGCCATCGGCTCGGCCGCCTCAACTGCGCCCTGGATGCCTTCGTCGATCGTCGCCGCGTCCGCCTGCGCGCAGCGGAACGCGACCTTGCCGGTATACTTGTCGGTGACCTCGAGGTCCGCGTTCGGCTGCTTCGCCTCGTTATTGAGGTAAAGGGGATAGGTAGATTTGAGCTGGACCATTGTCTGCGCCGCCCTCCTTGGCTGCTAAAAACCCTATTCGTCGCGGACCCCGACAAAGAGCGCGATCAACGCAATGAACCCGCCATACCGAAAGGCAGTGGGGCCCACTGTTTCGCCCATCGCAGCAGACCGCCACAGCTCGAACCATCCCTCGCCAATGACGATGAATCCGAAAAACAACATGAAGACTGCGACAGCGCATCCAGCCAGAGCAAGGATCTTGGCCCCGGCGAAGGCTGCTGTCTCGCTTGTTCGCGCGGCCCACATTTGCCAGGCGCCGGCAAGACACAACAATCCGGCAATTACCTTGGAGAGCGTTATAAACAGAGCTCCGGCGACAACCACTGTTGGGTTGGCTGTTGCCCGCCAACTATCGGCGCCCCCTTCGAATGTCGACATTGACGTTACCGCACTCACCGCGCCTGTCGTCCCGTCCCAGTCGGCAGCATTGCCGAAGCCACCGAGCAGTCCCCACATCGCGACGCTGAGAACCAGCAAGATTTTCGCGATACGCAACATGATCGAGCCCCCCTACCGTTCTCGCGATCACAACCCCGGTAAGTCGCAATTACAGCTTCGCGCTTAGCGCCTTGATATCTTTGTTTAAAATCTGGTCGTTGTCGGCATAATCGATCTGACAGTCGATCAGGTGCACGCCGTCGGTCGAAAGGCATTTTTTCAATATGCCGGGCACCGCCTCGGCGCTGTCCGGGCGGTGCCCGATCGCGCCATAGCTTTCGGCATATTTGACAAAATCGGGATTGCCGTAGGTGAGGCCCCAGTCGGCAAAGCCCATATTCGCCTGCTTCCAGCGGATCATCCCATAGCTGTCGTCGCGTAGGATAAGGACCGTGATGTTGAGCTTCAGCCGGACCGCGGTCTCCATCTCCTGGCTGTTCATCATGAAGCCGCCGTCGCCACAGATCGCCATCACCTTGCGGTCGGGATAGACCATCGCCGAGGCCATGGCGGACGGAAGGCCGGCCCCCATCGTCGCGAGCGCATTGTCGAGCAACACGGTGTTCGCCTGGCGCGCCGGATAGTTGCGCGCGAACCAGATCTTGTAGACCCCGTTGTCGAGGCAAATGATGCCGTCGGCCGGCATGGCCTCGCGCACCTGCTTGACCAGGCAGGCGGGAAATACCGGGAAGCGCATATCGTCGCACATCGATTCGGCATGGGCCACCTCGGCTGCGCGGGCCCGCAGCATCGGCACGAAATCCCATTTGGCCGAGGGCACAAGGTCGTTCTTGATCTGCCAGATCGCGTTGGAAATGTCACCGATCACCTCGATCTGGGGGAAATAGACCGGATCGACCTCGGCGGTGTTGGTGCTGATATGCACGACGTCGGTGCCGCCCTGCTTCATGAAGAATGGCGGTTTCTCGATCACGTCGTGGCCGACATTGATGATGAGATCGGCAGCCTCGATCGCGCGGTGCACGAAATCCCCGGAGGAAAGCGCCGCGCAGCCCAGGAATTTCTCGTGAGTCTCGTCGAGCACCCCTTTGCCGAGCTGCGTGTTGACGAACGGGATGCCGCTTTTCTCGACCAGCTGGAGCAGCATGCGGCCCGTCATCTTGCGGTTCGCGCCCGCGCCGATGACCAGGATCGGCGCTTTCGCTGCTTCGATCCGTTTGACAGCGGCGCGGATCGCCTTGTCGTCTGCGGTGGGACGCCGCACCAGGCTGCGCGCGAGCGGGCGTGAATCGGTCTTCTCGTCGGCAATGTCCTCGGGAAATTCGAGATGGACCGCGCCCGGCTTTTCCTCCTCGGCCAGCCGGAACGCCTCGCGCACCCGGCTCGGAATGTTGTCCGACGAGGCGAGCTGGTGGGTATATTTGGTGATCGGGCCCATCATCGCCACCACGTCCAGGATCTGGAAGCGGCCCTGCTTCGATTTCTTGATGGGCTTCTGGCCGGTGATCATCATCATGGGCATCCCCCCCAGCTGGGCGTAGGCCGCGGCGGTGACGAAGTTGGTCGCGCCCGGGCCCAGGGTGGCGAGGCACACGCCGGTCTTGCCGGTGTGGCGGCCATAGGTCGCGGCCATGAAGCCTGCGCCCTGCTCGTGGCGGGTGAGGATCAGCTTGATCTTCTTCGATCGCGACAGGCTGTCTAGAAAGTCGAGATTCTCCTCGCCCGGCACGCCGAACACATATTCGACGCCCTCGTCCTCGAGGCACTCGATGAACAGATCCGATGCTTTAGCCACGTGTTGTCCCCCCAGGATTCCCTCCGGCTCTATCGGGGATCGGTGCTGGTGTCATCCGCGCCCGAACCGGCTTGCACGCCCCATCTGCTTTGAGACATAGCGAAGGGGGAGGGATTCGATGGCGGAATGGCGCGGATATGCGATGGCGGGGAGCTTGGCCGTCTCCTTCGTCGCCGCTCTCCTGCTCGTTCTCGCCCGTCCCGGCGGGGCCGAAGCCCAGCCTGCGTCGTCGGCAGGAGCCTCATTCGTCGGGGTCGCGAGCTGCGCTGGCTCGACATGCCATGGCCGCAGCGAGGCGAACGGCCCGATCGTCCGCCAGGACGAGCTGATGATCTGGCAGAACGCAGCCAGCCCCTCGGGCGCGCACAGCCGTGCCTGGCGCGTGCTGTCCGAGCCCCGCTCGCGAGCGATCGCGGCCAAGCTCGGCATCGGCGATGCGACCCGGGCGCCGATGTGCCTCGGCTGCCATGCCGTTCCGGCCCAGGCTACGCGGCGCGGGCCGCGATTCCAGGTTTCGGACGGCGTCGGCTGCGAAGGCTGCCACGGCGCCGCGGGCTCCTGGCTGGCCAGCCATTATGCGGTGGGCGGGTCGCACGCCGCCAATGTCTCGCGCGGCATGGTGCCGCTGGAGAATCCGCGGGCCCGCGCGGCGACCTGCCTCGATTGCCACTTCGGCAGTGCCGACGGCGGTCAGTTCGTCGATCATCGCATCATGGCGGCCGGGCATCCGCGCATCGCCTTCGAGCTCGATCTCTTCACCACGCTCCAGCAGCATCACGACGCCGACGGCGATTATCGGCAGCGCAAGGCGACCCCAAGCGGGATCGAGACCTGGGCGATCGGCCAGGCGATGGCGCTCGAGCGATCGCTCACCTTGTTTGCCGGACCGCGCGGGACCGAGGGCGTGTTCCCCGAATTCTATTTCTTCGATTGCCACACCTGCCATCGTCGCATCTCCGATGATCCGCGCTTCGAGCCCGATGATGTCGCGAATCCGGGACGGCCGATTCCGAGTGGCATGCCGGCTTACAATGACGAGAATATCATCATGCTCGCCGCCGCCGCGCGGGTGGCGGCGCCCGAGATCGCGGCCCGCTTCGAGCGTGACAGCCGCGCCTTCCACGCCGCCTTGGCGCGCGACCGCGGCGCGGCGATCGCCGCCGCCGGAACGCTGCGGGTGAGTGCGCGGGCGCTGGCCGACGCCTTCGCAAGCGGGATCAGCCGCGCCGAGGGCTTCCGCATCGTCGCCACCATCGCCGGCAACGCGGTCTCGCCGCGTTTCACCGATTATGCCGGGAGTGTGCAGGCTGTGATGGCGGTCGACACCCTACTGTCGGCAGTCGCCGGAAGCGGCGGCGCCACCCAGGCGATACGAAGCGACATCAACGCCGCCTATCGCGCGGTGCGCGATCCCAACGACTATCGGCCGGCCGAATTCCGCGCCAGCCTAGGCCGCGCCGCGGCTGCGATCGGACGACTCCAGTGAGGGCCGCAAGAAAGGCCACCGCCTGGCTCGCTTGCACCTCCCTGGTGCTTGCCGCGTGCGGCGGCGGTGGCGGCCAGAGCAATCCCCAGCCGCAACCCCAGCCCCAGCCGCCGGTCCCCCCGCCCGCGGGGAGCACCGCGCTCTATGCGGTGCCCGCGGCCGAGGCTTTGAGCAGCGCCGATGTCGGTCGGATCATCGCCCAGGCGGTGAACGAGGCCCAGGGGCGCGGCCGCCCCGCGACGATCGCGGTGGTCGACCGGGTGGGCAACGTGCTCGGTGTCTTCTCGATGACCGGGGCGAACCAGCGCCTCTTCGTGCCGCGCGCGCCGGACGGCAGTTCGAACGATCTCCAGGGCGTCGACGTGCCCGGTGCGGTGGCCGGCGCGATCGCCAAGGCGGTGACCGGCGCCTATCTTTCGTCGGGCGGCAATGCCTTTTCGACCCGCACCGCGAGCATGATCGTGCAGGAGCACTTCCCGCCTTCCGCCGCCGCGCGCGGCCTGGAAAGCGGGCCCCTGTTCGGCGTCCAGTTCAGCCAGCTGCCCTGCTCGGACCTTTCCGCGCGTTTCGCCGGCACCGCGGGGCCGGGCGCGATGATCGGGCCCAAGCGCTCTCCCCTGGGCCTCGCCGCCGATGCCGGGGGCTTCCCGCTTTACAAGAACGGCGTGGTGGTAGGCGGCATCGGGGTGATGGCCGACGGCGTCTACGGTTTCGACCCCGAGGTGCAGGACGTCGAGCGCGACGACGAGGAGATCATAGCCCTCGCCGCCGCCACCGGCTATTCGCCGCCCGACGAGATCCGCGCCGAGCGGATCAGCGTCGACGGCACCACCCTGCGCTTCGCCGACGCGGGCCCGGGCGATTTCGCCCGCACGCCCCCGGGCGCCCCGCCCTTCGCCAGCGTCAACGGCAGCGCCGGCACTCTCACCTCGGTGCGCGGCTATTATGATGCGAGCGGCGGCCTTCTCCCCGGCAGCATCTATGGCAGCGAAGCCTCGGGCATTCGCCCCTCGACCCCGGCCGAGTTTGCGATCGCCGACGCGTTCGTGCTGTCGAACGGCGCCGGCGCGAATCGCTTTCCGGTCCGATCGTCGACCGACGGCGGCTTCACTGCCGCCGAGGCCGGTGCCCTGCTCGAGGAGGCCTTTCGGGTGATGAGCGCGGCGCGGGCGCAGATCCGCCGTCCCCTCGACAGCCGCGCCCAGGTAAGCATCTCGCTGGTCGACACCAACGGCGAGGTGCTGGGAATCGTCCGCTCGCCCGACGCGCCGATCTTCGGCATCGACGTGTCGCTCCAGAAAGCGCGCACCGCGATGTTCTTCTCGAGCATCTTCGCCGCGCCTCAGCTCGATGCCAATCCCGATCCCGACGTGCGCAGCTTCATCGTCGCGGCGCGCGCCTTCTTCAACGACGGCGCGGCCTTCACCGGCCGCTTCGCCTTCGCCGACCGCTCAATCGGCAACATCTCCCGGCCCTATTTCCCCGACGGCGAGCTGGGCCGTCCGCCGGGCCCCTTCTCGCGGCCGATCGCGATGTTCAATCCTTTCTCGACCGGCCTGCAGTCGGCGCTCGTCGAGGCCGACGTGAAGGATCATGTCGGCTTCATCCTGGGCGGGCCGACCGACGTGCCGCCCCGCTGCACCAGGGGCCCAGCGCCGAACCGCATCGCCAACGGCATCCAGATCTTTCCGGGATCGGTGCCGGTCTATCGCGGCGCCCGGCTCATCGGCGGGATCGGTGTATCGGGCGATGGCATCGACCAGGACGACATGATCTCGTTCCTCGGCCTCCACAATGCGGGCCTCAGGCTCGGGAGCATCGGCAACGCCGATCCCGCGATCCGCGCCGACCGCCTCGTCATTGCGGTCGGCCAGGGTGTGCGCCTGCGTTACGTGTCCTGCCCGTTCGCGCCGTTCCTCGGCTCGAGCGACCAGAATGTCTGCCAGGGGAAATGAAGGCGGCCGCACCTATCGTTCTGCTCGCCGCTTCGCTCTTCGCCGCGCCCGCGGCGGCGCAGGAGGATCCCTGGCCCGAGCCCCGTCTCGACGAGGCGCCCCCTCCTCCCGAGGAGTCTCCTCCGCCCGGGGAGCCCGAAACCGTCGAGGAAGCCCTCGATCCGGACCGCCGCCGTCCAGGCGTGCCCCAGCGCCGGCTCGACGATCCG
>Ga0136617_10004316_pt1 | contig 12724 bp, 11 predicted proteins | sample AntDrymUQ3222106_2_FD_129672 | JGI IMG/M metagenome (GOLD analysis project Ga0136617, IMG submission 129672) | Polar desert sand microbial communities from Dry Valleys, Antarctica - metaG UQ322 (21.06) | ecosystem: Environmental > Terrestrial > Soil > Desert | place: Antarctica: Dry Valley...
GGTGTGCGGATTATTGAAATAATGCTTGTTATAGTAAATTTACGGTAGAAGGTCAAGCACTATCTCGTAACATTTCGTTCGCAGGAGAAAGGCCGCATACGTGACATCAGCCTATAATACAGGTTGTAATTTTGGGAGTTTATTCTTTCTTGGGCAAATAAAGAAAAAAGCATTTGGGTTGATTTTGAGTTTGATTTTAGTTTCATCGTCAGGCTTGAAAAAACTTTAACAATCGCTTCGTCACACGATTTTTCAGGTCTTGCCGAAAACCTACCTGCGACATACGAAGTTTTTTCAATCACAAATGCCGACGTTTTGAAAATTGCCGTTCAACCCAACAACATCGCTGATTCAATCGCCGTTTGGAACTTGCTTGGAAGAGCGAAAAAAGAAAACAAGCGAATAATTCCAATCGCAATGGGCGAGGCGGGAAAATGGACAAGGATTTTAGGCTTGGCGCACGGTGCGTTTATGACTTACGCCGCGCTTGGCAAGGGCAAGGAAACTGCTGGCGGACAAATTACCGCAAAAGATTTAATTGAAACTTATCGCGTCAAAGAACTCAACGAACAAACCGAAATTTACGGCATTGTCGGCGATCCCGTTTCTCAGTCGCTCTCGCCCTACATTCACAACGCGGCTTTTAAATATCACAAACTCAATGCGGTTTATATTCCGTTTGAAGTAAAAAATCTTGACGAATTTATTGCGAAATTTATTCGCCGCGAAACACGCGAAGTCGAATTAAATATCAAAGGTTTTTCCGTCACGATTCCCCACAAACAAGCGATAATTAAACATCTCGATTTTTTAGACGAAACTGCCGAAAAAATCGGCGCGGTCAATACGGTGAGGATTATTGACGGGAAACTTTACGGCTACAATACAGACGCGCAGGGTTTTATCGAGCCTTTGCAAAATGCTTTCGGCGCGTTAAAAAATGTGAAGGTTGCAATTTTGGGAAATGGCGGCGCGGCGCGGGCTTGCGTTTACGCGCTTCAAAAAGCAGGCGCGACAATTACGATTTTTGCGCGGAATATTGAGAAAGCAAAGATTTTAGCCGGTGAATTTCAGGTATCATTTGACGAGTTGACATTTCCAACTCCTGATTTCAAATCTTTCAAAGTCGTCGTCAACGCCACGCCCTTGGGAACAATCGGTAAAATGGAAAATGAAACGCCAGCCTTTGCCGACCAATTAAAAGATGTTCAACTGGCGTATGATTTGGTTTATAATCCAATTGAGACGCGCTTTCTGCGCGAAGCGAAAAGCGCGGGCGTTCCGACCATCGGCGGACTGACAATGCTGATTTCACAAGCGTTGGCGCAATTCAAAATCTGGACGGAACTCGACGCGCCGATGAAAGAAATGAGTCGTGCCGCGCTCCGCAAACTCAAATCTTAATAATCTTTCCCGTAAAAATTTATGAATATCGAAGCCCTCAATTGTCCGAACTGCGGCGCGGCTGTTTCCAGCGATGCGACGCGATGTCAATTCTGCAAATCCAGACTTAAGACGATGGCTTGTCCGTCGTGTTTGGGTTTAATGTTTTTGGGAAGCCTTCATTGTTCTCATTGCGGCGCAAAAGCCGTCGAGCCGAAAATAATTTCGGAAGAAGATTTAGGAGATTGTCCGCGCTGCAAAGTAAAATTGAACAGGCTTCAAATTGAAGAAATAAATTTGCGAGAATGCGAAAAATGCGACGGTTTATGGGCTGATGCCGAAACATTCGAAAACGTCTGCGCGAACCGCGAAAGTCAGGCTGTAGTCATAAATTTGATTTCAACCAAAAATTCCCCCGCCGCAAATAAAAATCCTGTTAAGGTCAATTACGTTCCGTGTCCAGATTGCCGGCAACTGATGAATCGAAATAATTTTGCGCGTTCTTCCGGCGTGATTATTGACCTTTGCAAACAGCACGGCGTTTGGTTCGACGCGAAAGAATTGCCGCAGATTATCGAGTTTGTTCGCAAAGGCGGCTTAGACTACGCCAGGCAAAAGGAAAAACTACATATTGAAAATGAAAGAAATAGCCTTCGTTCCGAGCAATATAAGCTTGCCGTTGGACGAAGCGAATTTACCGAACCGATTAATAATTGGGATTCAACTTCAAGCAACGCCGTTCGTGAGTTTGTCCGCTTTTTATTCGACTGAGCTTCCTTTATTCATTTAGAAATTTTTTAACTTTAATCAGACATAAATTCACATTATTTCTATTTGTGCTAATCTGTTTTACCAATGAACGAGCGATACAGCCGCCAGATTTTGTTTCCTGAAATTAAGCGAGCCGGGCAAGAGAAACTTTTAAACTCGCGTGTTTTACTCGTCGGTTGCGGCGCGCTCGGAGCAGCTCACGCTGAAACTTTAACTCGCGCTGGTGTTGGATTTATAAGAATTGTTGACCGTGATTTTGTCGAGTCTTCAAATCTGCAACGACAAAGTTTATTTTCAGAATCAGACGCGAAAGATAGATTGCCAAAAGCGATTGCGGCGAAAAACAGATTAATGGAAATCAACTCTGAAATTGAAGTCGAAGCAATTGTCGCAGATGTCAATCATTCAAATATCGAAAGTCTTATTAAAGACTGCGATTTAATTTTAGACGGCACGGATAATTTTCAAACGCGCTATCTGGTGAACGATGCGTGTATTAAGCAAAATAAAATTTGGATTTACGGCGCGGCGGTTTCGAGCTATGGCGTGACGATGACGATTCAGCCAAACGTGACGCCTTGTTTGCGTTGTATCTTTGAAGAAATGCCCGGCGCGGGAAAGGCGCCGACGTGTGACACGGCGGGCGTAATTCAGCCGATTATCAATTCGATTTCAGCCGTTCAAACCACCGAGGCATTAAAAATTTTGACGGGAAATTTCGATAGCCTGCACAAATCTCTGATGCAAATTGATATCTGGCGCAACGAATGGCGAAAAATCAAACTCGGCGCCCCGAATGCCGAATGCCCGACTTGCGCCTGCAAAAACTTTGAATTTCTCGATGCCGAAAGCTCAGAATTTTCCGCCGTTTTATGCGGGCGCGACGCGATTCAAATCTCGCCGCCGAAACCGTCCGATTTAGATTTGCCGGCTCTCGCCGAAAAGTTAAAGAACATCGCCGAAGTGAAACAAAACGAATATCTTTTGCGTCTAACCGTCGGCGAGTTGGAACTAACCGTTTTCCGCGATGCCCGCGCTATTATTCGGGGAACCGATGATGTTGCGGCGGCTCGTTCGGTTTATGCGAAATACGTCGGCGTTTGATAAGATTCAGAATTAAAAGCCTATGTCTCAAACGGCAAGAATTATCAACGGCTAAAAAATATAGTTTATTCGGCTAAAAGAAAATTTGTTTAATGAAAAAATTTATTTGTTTTGTTTTTATCGCGCTTTTCTGTGTTCTCAATTTGAAAGCGAGCGAACCGGCAATTTGGTCAATCAATTCACGCGCCGAAGTTTTGAAAGGCGACGCGAAAGGCGTTTCGATAACCGACACTGGCGCTATCACCCTGGCGCCGCGTTTGTCGGAACTTTTCAGAACCGAGCAGCCTTACATTTGGTCGAGCGCGGTTGACGCCGGAAGCGGCAATATATTTTTAGGAACGGGCAGCGACGGCAAAATTTATCGGGTTGACCGAAACGGCAGAGGCGCGCTTCTCGCCGACACTACCGAATTGAACGTATCGGCTCTGGCAATCGGCAAAAACGGCGAACTTTACGCTGGAACTTCGCCGGACGGAAAAGTTTACCGTATTTCTCCAAACGGAACACCGGAAATTTTCTTCGAGCCGAAAGAAAAATACATCTGGTCATTAGCGGTTTTAAGCGACGGAAGTTTGGCGATTGGAACGGGCGAGAACGGAAAGATTTACCGCGTTCGGCAGGCGAACGCCAAACCGGACGCTTCCCTTTTATTCGACACGAGCGAAACGCATATTATCTCGCTTGCCGCCGACGCGCAAGGCAATCTCTATGCGGGAAGCGACGGAAACGGTCTGGTTCTGCGTTTCGCGCCCGGCGGTAAACCATTCGCTTTGCTCGATTCCCCACTGCGCGAAATTCATCAAATAGTCATAGGCGCTGACCGTTCGATTTACGCGCTGGCGCTCAGCGAATCAGCCGCGGCGCCGAAAACTCCGCCTGCCCCGACAACTCCGACAGAAAACATAAATGCTCCGGCTGAACCGGCAACTCCCGTCGCACCGGAAGCGGCGCCTAAAAGCCGTTACGATTTAACTACGGCGAAAACAGTAATTTACAGAATTACACCTGACGGAGCGCACGACATTATCTGGAATTCGCCGACCGTCACTGCATTTTCAATCTACGCTCATCAGACTGGAAACGGTGTTTTAGTCGGCACGTCCGACAAAGGCAGAATTTACAACGTCGGCAATGACGGGCGTGAAACTTTGATTTTGCAATCGAACGAAAATCAAATTTCAACGCTCACCACCGACGGGAAAAACCTCTTTGCGACTTCAAGCAATCAAGGCAAACTGCTCGGATTCGGAGCGGAAACGGTCGCCGATGGCAGCTATGAATCTTCGGTTTTGAACGCGCGGACAAGCGCGACCTGGGGCAGAATTTGGTGGCGTTCAACCGGCAATGTCGTCGTCCAGACGCGCAGCGGAAACACTGAAAAACCGGACGAAACGTGGAGCGATTGGAGCGTCGGTTACGCCGACCCGAAAGGCGCGCAGGTTGCCAGCCCGAAAGCGAGATTCCTGCAATGGCGAGCCATTTTAAAAAATTCGGCGACTTTAAATGAAGTCAGTGTCGCATATCTTCCGCGCAACATCGCGCCCGAAATTCTTTCGATTCAAATTTTGCCGACCAATGTCGGTTTGATCGCCAATCCGCCGGTTCAGATTGATCCGAATATCGAAAATTCAGGCATTGATCCGATTTTTTTCGGTCTTCCGCCGGCATTTAATGTTCCGCCGCGCCGGGTTTATCAGAACGGCGCTCGCGCCCTGCAATGGACGGCGGAAGACCGCAACGGCGACAAACTCGAATACGCGGTTTTTTACCGCGAAATTAGCGAAATTGATTTCAAATTACTGCGCGAAAATCTGCGCGAAAATTTTCTGACGCTTGATGGTTCATCTCTGGCAGATGGACGATACATTTTCAAAATCACGGCAAACGATTCGCCATCGAATCCTTCGGCACAGACGCTCTCCGGCGAGTTAATCAGTGAACCCGTTGATTTAGACAATGCCGCGCCGACGGTTTCCGCGGTCGGATCACCGAAAATTAACGGCAACAAAGCGCGCGTCTCATTTGAAGCGGTTGATTCATCTAGCCGTCTCCAAAAAGCCGAATACAGCGTCAACGGCGGCGAATGGCAAACGGTTTATGCCGACGACGGCATTTCCGACGGGCAAAAAGAGCGTTACACATTGGAAATTCCTTTGAATAATTCAGGCGAATATTCAGTCACTTTGCGCGTGTTTGACGCCAACGGCAATGTGGGAAACGCGAGAACGGTTGTAAAAAAATAATTTATTTGGAAAGCGATACAAGAACCTTGAAAGGTTTTTCTCTGAGTTTTTTTAACTCGCTATGGGAGATTATTTTTCTTCGGCAAAGTCATTGTTTCGCCTTCCGAATTTATTTCCAGATGTCGCGTCGTGCCTTCGACGACGCTCGGCGGAACGAGTTCGCCGGTTTTGTAACGCGAATCGGGCGCTGCGGCGTATTCGGTTTGGATTGGCGGAAGACTCGCCTTTGAAGTTTGATTAAAAATTTTCACGGTTTCCGGCTCGGCATTCGGAAGGTTTTTTTGCTCGTTTTTTTTCAGTTGAATGTATTGCGCGATAGCTGTACCGATCATCGTAAATGCGGGAATCAAAAGCCAAAACCACCATTTGCTCGCCTTTGCCATTCCCGTCACGCCTAAAATTATCGAGATTACCAAAAACGCAAAACCGGTAAAAAGTGTGGACAACATACTTTCCCAACTGACGGATTTACCCTTTTTATTAAGCAAATTCATTGGCTGAATCGGTTCCATCATTCCGAAACCCTGCATTACGCTTCTTGATTTTCCGGCTAAAGCGTCGGAAACCGGACTTAAATCCGTTCCGCAGCTACGGCAAAATTTTCCCGTTTCCGAATTTTTCACTCCACATTTCGGGCAAAACATAATTTTTATGATTCAAAGTTCAAAATTTAAAGTTCGGGGTCTTCTGGGTCTAAAGTCAATTTCCGTTTCTAATCTTGAATTTTGAGCTTTAAACTTTGAACTCGTTGTCTATTCGCTTCAAAAAGAATAACGCCGGCGGCTACCGAAACGTTCAAAGATTCTATTTTTCCGTTCATCGGAATTTTAATCAGCGCGTCACATTTCTCAGCTGTCAAACGGTGCAAGCCTTTTCCCTCCCCGCCTAAAATCAAAGCGCACGGCGCGTTAAAATCCCAATCGGAATAACTCGTTTCGGCTTCGGCGCTTGTGCCGACAACCCAAATATTATGCTCTTTTAATTCGTCAATCAAGCGGTTCAGGTTCGTCACTTTGGCAACTTTGACGTATTCGGTTGCGCCAGCCGAAGATTTCGCCACCGTTTCGGTCAAACCGACGGCGCGGCGTTCGGGAATAAACACGCCGTCCGCGCCCGCGCATTCTGCCGTGCGCAGAATAGCGCCCAAATTTCGCGGGTCTTCCACGCCGTCTAGAATTACGATTAAAGGTTGCGCGCCGCTTTCGAGCTTTTGATAAATTTCGTCCAGAAGTTTATCGGTCGGATAATATTCAGCCGACGCGACAAAGGCGATGACGCCTTGATGATTCGCTCCGCTTTCGACGTATTTCGAGAAATTTTCACGGACGGTTTTCTGAAACGAAACGCCGCGTTGCCGGGCGAGAAATAAAATTTCAGAAAGACGTTTTTCCTGCGCTCCTTCAGCAACGATGATTTTTTCGATTCTTCGGTTTTCGGCGCGTAACGCTTCTAAAACCGGCAGCGTTCCGTAAATTATATTTTTCGATTCTTCGGTTTTTGGTCGTCGGTCTTCAGTCTTCGATTTATATTCCGCAGTTTTAGGTTTGAAATTGCCCCTGACCCGAGACTTGGGATTTAGGGCTTTTGACTTCTTCATAATAGATGCCATTGCAGACGCGAATACTTTGTAAATTGCGATAAATTATTAATCGTCGTTACATTTCCCAAGTTAAATTTTCCGAACCCTTCCCTTTTCAAACCCTGAGAATCAGTCGTCTGCTTGACTTCCCAAACGTTCGCCAGCAAATTGCGACTGGCTAAATAACCGTCAATGAATTTGGCAGCCGGCGCAAAGCGGCGCAGTTTTTCGGTGAGTTTAATTATATTATCTTTCGCTAATACTCCCTTTTCCGCTTCCAGCGAAGAAAAGTCGAAACCTTTAGCATAAATTCTGAAACCGTATGAATCATGCCGGCTGTAAATATCAATCAAAGTTTCGTCGGACGCGGTTTCGTTGGTGTCGAGGATTTTATTGTCGCCTTTTTTATTATACTTTTCCGTCGCCGCGATTTTTCGCTCGAAAACCGCGCCCGTGACGATTAAAGCCAAATCTTCAACTGTAATTTCTACGATTTCGTCTAAATTAAAAAGAATTAAAATCACTCGATCATCAAAGAATTCGATGCCGCGCAGCCGCCGCGTCGGTTTCTCAACGCCTAAAGATTCATCGCTGACGATTAACGTCTCAATGCCGAGTTCGCCCAAGCGTGTTTCGGCAATTGCGGCTTCTTTTTGCGATTCGGCGCGAGCCAACGGCAATGCGGCATTTGCCCGGATGACTTTCTTTAAAACTTCTTTTTCTAGCTTCAAAAGTCCGGCGACCATACCAATTTTTGTCTCGTCAAAAATTTGCGGAGTCGGCAAAAGAATTATATTAAAACCTTTCTCCCACGATTCCAATTTTCGCAAACAGGGTTTTAGAAATTGGCTTTGCTCGCCGGAAATTTCGAGTTCGTCGCCGCAGTAAAAACAATTCAAACGATTCGGCGGATTCGTTCTCGCGCATTTGGCGCAGAGAAGCATTTCTTCGGGTTTGAACGCGATGTTCTCTCTCTGCGCGGGCAAATCCGTAAACCAATCCTCCGGCTGATTTATATTCATAATTTTGTGATTATACATCTAAAAACCGGGTTTGTGATACAAGTTTCGCTTGACCGTCCGGCTTGGAAAAAGGCAAACTATAAATACTTATTTTATTCGACCGCGGTTATATTTTAAGACAAAACGGAAACAAAAATTTTATAAAAACACTTTTTTGAGAAATAGTTTATGATTCTAAATTCAAATATCAATTGTAAATTATAAATTAATTTTCAACATGACTTTTTTGATTTTCAGACACTTATTTAAAACAAATATTCCCTTCCGTTTTTTCCGCCAACCGCGGTTCGATTTATCTTAAAGTTTTATTAAAGAAGGTTTATTCAAATGCAGTTTGATATGTCTGCCAATTCGTCCTGGCAGTTTGGTCATCGCGGTCGGGTAGCGGTTTTTATTGACGGCAACAATCTTTTTCACGCTGCCCGTTTTCATAATATTGATATTGATTACAACAAACTTTTGCGCCTTTTGCTCGGCGATGGTCGCCTGCTGCGTGCCTTTTTCTACACGGGCGTTGACGCGGGCGCCGAACGCCAGCAGGGTTTTCTGTTGTGGATGCGGCGCAACGGTTTCCGCGTCGTGCAGAAGGAATTGAAAACTTTTTATGACGGAACGCGCAAGGCGAATCTCGATGTTGAAATCGCCGTTGATATGCTGAGCCTGGCTGGACGCTATGACACGGCGGTTTTAGTTTCCGGCGATGAAGATTTCGTCTATGCGCTAAATGCGATTGCTTATAAAGGCTGTCGCGTGGAAGTTGCCGGTTTTCGCTCGAATACCGCGCCGCGCCTGATAGATGTCGCCGATTTTTTTATAGATTTAGGCGACATCGCCGAACTCGTTCGTAAAGATATTTCACAAGGCGGACAATATGATATTCCGTCGTTTATTCCGCCGGAGGAAATGCCGCCTGCCGAAATGCTGCGCGGACAAACGAACAAAAATTACCCGCCCGTTCCAACGAAAATTCTTTTCGAGCCGCCATTCGCTGAAGACGAAACGGAAGATTATTCTGATTTGGTGCGCGTCAGAGATGAAAGATAAAAGTTGGCGAGAGGTCATAAGTTGAAGGAAATTTGAGAATTTCCCTAAAGTTTTAAGACCGCGACCAACGCCATTAACCTGTAAACTCATAATGAAACTTTTCACTGTCGAAGAAGCCAACAATTTATTGCCGGTCATTCGCCCGAAACTCGAAGAAATAAAACGGCGATACGCGAAAAGCTCCACTTTCCGAGATTCTGTAAAATTGGCGGCAATGGCGGCAATCGAATGCGGCGGCGGCGGTCTGGAAGGCGGCACACGGTATGTTAAATCGCTTTACCATATCGGTAAATTGACTACCGAATTATACGAACTCGGCATCCAGCTCAAAGATTACACGCGCGGCTTGATTGATTTTCCTTCGATGCGTGAAGGGCAGATAGTTTTACTTTGCTGGCAGCTCGGCGAAGATGAGTATATCGAATGGTGGCACGAGATAGAGGCAGGCTTTACGGGCAGAAAACCAATTTGATTTGGAATTTTGGAATTGAAGTTTGAATTCTTTCTTTACATCAGTTTCGGTTTTTGAAAATTTACGTAAATTTTCAAAATAAACGGGAAATTGAAAATTGAAAATTGAAAATCGAAAATTCCTTTGTTTTTCTTTACTTTACTGTTGACGAGTTAAAGTAATTTCTGATAACATCCACTCAGTTTTTTCATTGCTTTTATAATTTCCAAAACCTAACAGAAAATCATTCTGAATTTTTTTATTTTTCGCCGTTATGAACTGTTCTGTTTGCAATCGAAACAATGCCGTTACGTTATCAATTTGCCCGAGCTGCGGCGCGATGATTAATGACTCGGTTCGTGAAGAGCTTGTCAGAAAAATCTACGTCGCCAAACCGCTTGATTTTGAATTTAAAGGAAATAAAATGCCGCAAAATAAAATTAATCAACCTGCTAAACTTGCCTCGCCAAAGCCGGATACGACGCCAAAAACAGGAACGACGGAAATCGCCGCCAGAGCGACCAGCCCGACATTAGTTGAATTTCACAACAAAAATGCGACGCTTCCCGAATGGCGCCTGCAACTTCAAAACGTTGTCCGTCAGCATCAGGAACGCGACGTTGCGACCGAACCGCAAAAAGAAGTTACGCCGCCGGTGCAGCTTATCACAAACGGCACCAACGCTCTTAAAGCGGAAACAGTTGCCGAGCCGAACGCTGTTCAACATAAAAATCCAACGCTCAATAACGCCCTGGAACGCATCGAAAAATCGCGCCGCGCTTTTCTTGTCGAAGAAAAAACGCCGTCCGAGCCCATTGCGACTCTGGCAAAAGCGGGCAAAAATTATCCGTTTCATATTGCCGCAAAAACAAGCGAGGCTGTATCCAAACCCGCTGAAATCAATCCGCCTATTAACACTTTCGCTAAGCCGAAACTGGCTTCGTCGCTTCGGACGGAAAATGAAAAACTCGATACGAATAAATTACCGCCGATTCCAAAGCCCGCGCCGATTGCAACGAGCTTTGAAAGTCGTCCGGTCATTCTCGATGAAGTAAAACCCATCTCTGAAGAAGTCATCAAACCGAAAGTCAAAGCTGTTGAAGTTGTTAACGAAAAGGCTTTGGACATTGAAGTTGTTGCAAGCCAGGAAATTGAAGTTGAGGAATTTGACGATTGCGCTCCGTTTGCGATGCGCTTTAACGCCGGACTTTTCGACTTAATTATCGGTTCGTTCACGAGTTTATTTTTGCTCTCACCGTTTATGCTCTCCGGCAATTGGCTTTCGACGGCAGGCGTTTTCGCCTTCCTTGCTACTTGCGCGATTGTGATGTTCATCTATCTAACGACCGCTATCGGCATTTACGGAAGAACTTTCGGAATGCGACTTTTCTCGCTGGAAATCATTGACATCGAAACGGAAGATTACCCGTCGCTTCATCAGGCGGCGGTAAGTTCCTCGGTTTATCTGTTGTCGCTCGCCCTCGGTGGAATCGGATTCCTGAGCATACCGTTTAACGAAGACAAGCGCGCCGTTCACGATTTGCTTTCGGGAACAATTATCATCAAGGAAGATTGATGTTTCGGGTTTCTGGATTTAAGTTGAAAATTAAGACTTAAAACTTGAAACTATTAACGTGAACGAAAAAACTCTCGAAAAAATTTGTGCCGAACTTACTTCTGTTTTAACCGGCTGTAAGTTCGGCAAAATTTTTACACTCGCGCGCCTGCAACTGGCGATTGATTTTCGCCTGCCCGACTCGCAATATTTATTCATCAGCGTTGAACCGTCGGAACCGCGAGTTTATTTAATCAAACGGCGGCTGCGCGATTTGGAAAAACAATCGAAAAACTCGACGGGTTTTGTGATGTTTCTACGGAAACGTCTGGCAAATTCAATTTTGCAGACAATCGAGAAATTAGAAAATGAACGCATTCTGCGTTTTGCGTTGACAGCCAAAGACGAACTCGGACAGACGGAAAATTATACGCTTGTCGCACAACTTACGGGTCGCTCGGCAAATCTATTTCTGCTCGATAAAAACGATTTCATTCTCGACGCCTGCCGCGAAACTTTCGGCGCCGGGCAGGAGATTGCTTCGCGCTATTCGCCGCCGCAGATGGTAGGCGAAAATGAAATTAAACGAATATCGGAGATTTTTCCGCAAGCGGATTCCGCCAGTTTATCGGAGAGCCTTGACGCGCATTTCATCCGTCAGGAAGCGGAAAGAAATTTTCAGGCAAAGGCGAACGCGGCACGGACCAAGCTGAAACAGGAAATTTCAAAACGCGAGAAACTCGTCAAAAAACTCAATCAGGATTTAGAAAAACACGGCGACGCGGAAAGCTGGAAACGCTTTGGTGACTTGCTGCTTGCCAACCTCGCGATGGCAATTCGCGAAGGCAATACAGTTTTAGTAACGGATTTTTACGATGAAAATACGCCCACTGTAGAAATCGAAGTTGACAAAAACGTTCCGCTCACCGAAGCCGCCGAAAAGTTTTTCAAACGCTACACGAAGGCGCGTAACGCTCAAACCGAGCTATCAAAACGACTTGGAGATTTGCAAATTCAAATTTCAAATCTCAATCTGCAAAAGGCTTATCTTGAAGAAGCGATTGCCAACAGAGACGAGCAATTTTTGTCTGATGCGGCAGGCGAAGAGATCGAACTAAAACCGATTAAGTTAAAAGAAAAACAATCAGAAAATTTCACCGGCGCGCGTCGTTATAAATCGTCTGACGGTTATGAAATTTTAGTCGGAAAAGGCTCGAAAGATAATGATTTTTTGACTTTTCGCGTGGCTAAGTCTTCGGATTTGTGGCTTCACGCGGCTGATTATCCGGGCTCGCACGTCGTCGTCAAAAACCCGAATCGCGCGGAGATTCCGCACAAAACTTTACTCGAAGCCGCGCAGATAGCGGCTTTCTTCAGCCGCGCCAAAGAGCAGCCGAAAGTCGCCGTGCATTACACGCCGAAAAAATTTGTAAATAAACCGAAAGGCGCGGGCACGGGATTGGTGAGTTTGTCGAGTTTCAAGACGATTTTGGTCGAACCGAAAGGATTCGAGAAGTTGTAGAGCAAATTCAACATCTGCCCGGCAATTATTCATTAACCGTTTTCTCAACC
>Ga0136617_10004318_pt1 | contig 12722 bp, 12 predicted proteins | sample AntDrymUQ3222106_2_FD_129672 | JGI IMG/M metagenome (GOLD analysis project Ga0136617, IMG submission 129672) | Polar desert sand microbial communities from Dry Valleys, Antarctica - metaG UQ322 (21.06) | ecosystem: Environmental > Terrestrial > Soil > Desert | place: Antarctica: Dry Valley...
CAACGCCTCCAGGTTCCTCGGGCTCGTGATGGCCTTGCTCGGCTGCCTCACGCTCGTGCTTGGCACCCGGCAATTCTTGCGTAACCGGCGTCAGATCTCCGAGGGACAGTTCGTCTCGACCGCCCGCACGTACCTGGTGGTCGTCGCTGGCGGCTTGATCCTGGGGAGCATGTTCGTGGTCTACGTCCTGTTCGCGAGTTAGCTTGAGAGCGTGCTCGCCGGCATCTTGCGGAATGAAGAATGCTCGTTCGCTGCCTTTCCTGGCGGCCAGAACGTATTCGGGGAACGGAAAAGGGCTAGGGTCCAATTAGGTTCCCAGCCCTCCCGAAACACCTAGAAGAAGTTCTCGAATTTTACCTTCTCGCAGTTGTTGAGCACGTCCTTGCGATCGGCGAGCACCCGGTCGAAGCCGTCGCCGCAGTTCACGATGTCCTTGCCTCCCGGCACGTTGCGGGGCAAGAGCGTATCGTTGCCGTCGCCGCCGTTGAGGACGTCCAGCGCGCCACCCCGGCGCTCACCGTCGAGGATAACGTCCGGGCCGGGACCACCGTTGAGAACGTCTGCCCCGAAACCGCCGGACATTTGGTCCCGGCCTTCCTCGCCGTATATTCTGTCCTCTCCCCGCTCTTGCTTGCGGAAGGATACCTGGCCAAGCATGTCGTCGTTGCCCGAACCGCCGTGGATCACGTCGTCGCCCCTACCGCCTACGAGAAGGGCGTCGTTGGGAAGGTTGTCGTTGCCGCCCAGGCCGTAGATGACGTCGTCACCACCGTTGCCGTCGAGCCGGTCTGGCTTGGCAGTGCCCCTTAGCACGTCGGTACCCGGGCCGCCGAGCTTTGTCACCGCCAGCGCCACACCAGCGACCACGAGCAGCATCGTCGCCATCGCTGTCAGCAGAAGGATAGTACGTCGCATCCCTCTCTCCTTTCCTCGGAGCGGGACGAGAATCCCGCTATCTTCGCAACTAGAGCAGCATAGACTGGATACGAGGTCCCGCACATCCCCCAAATGGACTATTTTCTTGAGATTCTTCTTGTGAGTGGTTCGTGCCGGATGATCCTATCTTCAAGAACATAGAGTCGCCGTCTGCCTAAGCCGCCAAGACCTTCGACTCTACCTGCATCAACTCCGCGCCAGAACTCAGGGAACCAGTGGCTGCCAACACCACTCCGCCAATCAGTAACGCCACCAGCATCGCCACTGCAATCAGCATGATCGTCACTCGGCTCGTCTGCTCCATTTCACCTCCTCCGTATCGCTAGGCCGATGAATCCCTTGTTACAGGTGGGGGGATCCTGCCCCGTCGGGTAAGAACCCGCCTCGGTCTGTCGCGGCGGTGGAGCGAAGCCCCCGTCCTTTCGGGTAAGAAGTTCTCTCCGGCGACACGGACAAGTATGGGTGTGCCGAGAGGATCTGTCTGTCGGTCAGATGGCCATTTATTTAAGGACTTCGCCGTCCCTCCACTCGAACGCTGCAACGACACGCTTACGGAAAGAGACGACCGGCGGAAAATAGTCCATAGATAGTCCATAAAATAGTCCGTTTGGGGGATACGCTGGCCCGCCTTTGTCTCTATGCTTACTAAACAGGACGTAGGTTGCCATATATGCACAACAACGGGGCTGAGGCGTTCACCACTCTTCCTCCGCCCCGCTAGAGAAAGGTGATGGGGATGAAAAAGACCGTTCTACTGTTGGCGCTGATGAGCATAGCGGTGCTGCTGGCGAGCGGTGTGGCGCTTGCGGCGACGCTCCGGGGCACTAACGGCAAAGACGACATAAGCGGGACCAGGAAATCGGACATTATCCATGGCTTGGGCGGCAACGATATTCTTGGGGGCGGCAAGGGTTCTGACGTGATCTACGGCGGGCCGGGCAAAGACAGGGGCCAGAATGCTGGCTCCGGTGACGTTGACAGCACCGGGCGGCCTCTCAGCAACGGCTCGGGTGGTGGTCCCGGTGACGACATCATCCACCTCGGCCCCGGAGATGACGGTACTGGACCACAGCCGGATTTGTGTCAGCCCGGTGGGGGCTGTGCTGGCAGCCCAAGACGATATGAGTTCGAGGGAGGACCGGGCGACGACATCATGTACGGTGAGGAGGGGGATGATGAGTTGAACGGAGACTCGTTGATCAGCGACAGCCTAGGTGACTATAGAGACCCCAGAGGTGGGTCGGACACCATTCACGGTGGTGACGGCGATGACAATATCTCCGGCAATGTGGGTGCTGACAAAATATACGGCGATGCTGGAAAGGATTTTCTGGACGGCGAGGCTGGCTCCAACATCATGTATGGTGGCGATGGCAACGACTTCCTCGGAACCAATTATTTTGACGATTCGGAAGTTTATTACGGTGGTGCAGGAGATGACTTCTTCGAACGACGTGGTTCTGTGGTTTCTGGGGACGGCGTGGCTGCGAGCGACACTTTCTACGGGGGGAGTGGAGACGACGCCTTCAATATAGAGGGTATTTCCAGGGGAGGGGATATCATCTACGCTGGGGATGGCAAAGACCAGTTGGTTATTGGCCCAGTTAAAGGATCAGGTAAGCACCGCATCTACTGCGGTAGCGGCTACGACACCGTCGCATACTACTACGACCAGGACGGCAAGGAGCTGGTTACCCAAGACTGCGAGAAGGTGAAAGGTTTCCGCTACTAACCGAGGATAAAGCCGAGCAGACATGGCCGGTTGCGGTCAGCGGCAGGAAAACGTCGTTGCGCCCGACTGTGAGGATGTGGAGTATCTATCCGATCCTGAATGAGCAGGTCGTAGGCTTAAATATATGCACAATGGGGCGAGGATGTTCACCCTGCATCCTCCGCCCCGCTAAAAGGAGGTCATGGGGATGAGGAAGATCGTTCTGCTGTTGGCTTCGATGAGCATGGCGGTGCTGCTCGCGAGCGGGGTGGCGTTGGCGGCGAAGCTCACGGTGAAGGATGCCACGGTGCGCATCGTGGATGAAGCCGGCGAGCCCAACTTCATTGACGTGGTGCAAGAAGGTGACACGGTAACGATTCGAGACGAAGACTCGCCGTTCACGTTCGGGCAACTCCCCCAGGCGTGCGAGAAGGTTTCGGAGAATACCGTGCGCTGCATGACGGACGCTCTCGACCGCATACGCGCCGACCTCGGCGGCGGCGACGACGCCATCTTGCCGTTCGGTCGGCACGAAGATCAGGGGCTTCCTCTCCGGCGAGAATGGACATAACGCTCTCGGCGGTGGTACTGCCGATGACCGGCTCACCGGCGGTCCTGGCAACGATTCCCTGTTCGGCGAAGGGGGAGACGACACGCTCGATGGCGGCGCCGGGTTCGGCGAGTTGGGCGGAGGTGAGGGCGCCGACAGTATCTCCGGCGGTGGTGGCGTCGACAGTATCTCTGGCGGGCCGGGCAACGACGCCATCAGCGCCGGTGGTGGTGATGATTTCTCTATCTTCGGGGATGAGGGGAGCGACACCATCAGCGGCGGCGGTGCCAAAGACGGGGTCTATGGTGGGCGTGGCGAGGACACCCTCAGCGGCGGTAACGCCAAAGACATAATTGATGGTGGGAACGGCAACGACACGATCAGCGGTAACGAAGGCGGCGACCTCATCATTGGCGGCGACGGCGAGGATCGCATCAGCGGTGGCAAGGGCGACGATGACTTGAGGGCGCGCGACGGTGAGCGCGACGTGTTGTCGTGCGGCAATGGCCGGGACAGGGCGAGGGTAGACTCCAGAGATCTGGTGAGCGACTCGTGCGAGATCGTAGCCAGAGGTTGACTTTCCGGGCGCCACTGATCCTCCGGGCCGAAACGATCACGCCATGCTAGGTTCCGTCACCCGATAAGAACGATGACCCGAAGGAAAGCCAAGACCTTGACAGAGAAGATCTGAAGAAATGATCTCCGTACTGCGCCAGCGCGACTTCTCACTGCTCTGGTTCGGCGGAGTGCTCTCGGTCACCGGAGACCTCTTTCTCTTCATCGCCCTGCCTTTCTTCGTTTACGAAAGGACCGGCTCCGTGCTGGCAACCGGGGCCATGTTCGTGGCCGAGACCCTGCCTCGCCTGCTCTTCGGCTCCGTGGCCGGGGTGTTCGTGGACCGCTGGGACCGCAAACGAACCATGGTCTTCGCCGATCTGTCGCGGGCGGTGGTCCTGCTGCCCCTGCTCGCGGTGGCGGCCGGCGGTCCTTTGGCGCTAGTCTACGCCGTTGCCTTCGTGGAGGCTACCGTCTCCATGTTCTTCTTGCCCGCCAAGAGCGCGACCATCCCGAACCTGGTCGCCGAGCGGGACCTGACGGCGGCCAACTCCCTCGACTCCCTTAGCGAGGAGGTTCCTTCCCTCATAGGGCCGCTCTTGGGCGGGGCGCTCCTGGGCGTGGTCGGCCTGAGCGGGCTCGTCTTGCTCGACATCGCCACGTACCTGGCATCCGCGCTCCTGATCTCGCTGATTATCGCCCCCACCGCAGCACCGGACGACGAGCCGGACGTTACTGCAGAGGTGGCCGTCTCGGCCTGGACGAACGCGTTGAAGGAGTGGCTGGGAGGGCTGCGGCTGATCGGAAGAGACCGCAGAATCGCGGTCCTCTTTGGCGTCATGTCGGTATCTACCGTGGGCGAGGGCGTCGTCGTGGTGTTGTGGATAATCTTCTTTAGGGATGTGCTGGGAGGCGGCGCCCAGGAGTTCAGCTACTTCATTGCGGCTTACGGGACGGGCGGCATCCTCGGCGGCCTCCTGCTCGGCTGGTCGAGCAGGGTCATCGACGAAACACGCCTGTTTTCGCTCAGCCTGATCGCAAACGGGCTACTCCTCCTCGCCATCTTCAACAGCCGCCTGCTGCCTGTGATCGTCGCGCTCGCCGTCCTAGCGGGGGTCACGGTCGTGGGCTGGTTAGTCACGTCGCAGACCTTGTTGCAGAAGTGGGTGTCCGACCGCTACCGGGGCCGGGTTTTCGGAGCCTACGAGGCCACCCAGGCCTTGACGCTACTGGTTGGAATGGGGCTTGCAATCGTACTGGAAGGTTTGCTTGGCGTCGTTGTGGTGTTGAGCATCGTAGGTGCAGTGTGGTCCCTGGCCGGCCTGGCTGCTTGGTCGATGCTACCCGGCAATAAGTAGCCGGTAGAATGATGTCGAACTGACTCTTTGATCTCACCCCTGAACCCTTCTTTCTCATATGATCCCTTCCTGGCGCAGAGTGCCTAGCTCTCCCTCCGCATAGCTGAGTTCCGTGAGGATGGCGCCGGTATGTTCCCCGGCCGGGGGAACGAGAGCGCGTCAGTATTCGTTCGGGACGTCCGCGCATACTTCCCGGTCTCCGAAACATTGTCGCTTCGTCTTCCGGCGATGAGGGGGAGCAGGTTGTATAGTATGTGGCTCCATGTTTGGCCGTTTTTACAAGACTCCCCGGGAAATGTTGGACCGCCGGGATTGGGTGTACCTCCTCTCCCTGCTGGTCCCGCTCGTCCTCTACAACCTGGCCCTGAAGGCCGCCAGCGTCGCCGCGCAGGAGGAGGTGGGAGGGGCGTTCGATGCTCTGTCCCTGATCCGCTCGGACCTGCTGTTCAACGCGGGATACGTGGCGTTCTGGATCGGGCTGTTCTCCGTGGCCCGCTCCGGGATTCCGCGCGGATTCGTCGTCGCGCTCTTCCATGTGACATCGCTTCTGGTGGTCGCGATCTCCACGACCGCCTACCAGTACTTCCAGTCCACCGGCTCGACGCTCGACTACAGCGTCGTCGTCTTCTACCTGGGCACGCTCGGGGAAGTCAGGGACATCATAGCCAGCGAAGCGCCATGGTACGTCTGGATCGTGCTCTCGGCCGCGCTCCTGTATGTGGTCCTCGGCCCGTGGCTCGTCACGCGGGCCTTCTTCCGGTCCGGGATTCGGCGCGACACTGGCGAAGTGGCGGGACTCCGGCTGGGGGCGGCTGGGGTCTGCTTGATCTCGGTCGGCCTCGTCGCCTTCTCGCTGGTGCCCGGCACGGCTGACGCGAACCAGTCGTTCTCGTTGAGCCCGCCCGTCAACGTGATCGTGACCGGCGTCAAGAGCCCGACGGCGGAGGATCTTACGGCGGAAGACCCGAGCCAGCTCGCCGTCTCCCTCGAAGACGCCCGTCTCGAAACCACGCCGCGGACCGAGAAACGGAACGTGGTCCTGATCCACCTGGAATCCGTCCGCGCGAGGTCCACGGACCCGTACAACCCGGACGCTAACACCACGCCATTCCTGGATTCCCTGGCGGACCAGAGCCTCCTGATCGAGCGGGCGTACACGACCACCCCGCACACGTCGAAAGCCCTGACCTCCCTGAACTGCGGCATCTATCCCCACCCGGAGACGGCCATCCATGAGGCGGAGCCTGACGGCGTCCCGGTGCGCTGCCTGCCGGATATGCTGGAGGGGCAGGGATATAACAGCATGGTCTTCCAGGCCGCCGTTGGGAAGTTCGAGGATCGGCCCCAGCTAGTCGAGAACTTTGGCTACGACGGGTTTATCGGCGTCGAGGACATGGACAAGACAGGGTTCGAGCGGGCAGGTTACCTGGGTTACGAGGACGACATCATGCTGGAGCCCAGCCGGAACTGGCTTGAGGAGAACGAGGATAAAGGGCCTTTCCTTACCTCATACGTCACCATAACCGCGCACCACGAGTGGCTCGCCCCAGATCGCTACGGGTTCCGTGACTACGGCGTGGAGGACAAACGGTTCAACCGTTATCTGAACACCGTCCGCTACGAAGACTTCTTCGTGAAGAACCTCATTCAGCAGTACAAAGACCTCGACCTGTACGAGGACACTATCTTCGTGATCTACGGTGACCACGGCGAGGGCTTCGCCGAACACGGTGTCAGGGGCCACGACAACGTGATCCACGACGAAGGCTTGCAGGTTCCGCTCATCATCCACGATCCGCAACGCTGGCAGGACGGAAAGACCATCGGCCCCGAAGACCCCGTGAACCACATGGACATCCCGCCGACGCTCCTCGACCTCCTGAACTTCAAGCTCGTGAACGGAAAATATCCCGGCTCGTCCGTCCTCGGCGTGCCCGACAAACGCACCCTCTTCTTCAACTGCCGCCCGGATCTGTTGTGCATGGCGAGCACGAAGGGCTACGAGAAATACATCTACCACTACGGCAAGCAGCCCGAAGAGTTCTACGATCTTCAGAAGGACCCTCTCGAAAAGAACAACCTCGCGCCCAGTATGCCAGAGAAGGAACTGGCCGGGCGGCGCGAAGAGCTGATCGAATGGCGCGCCAAATCCGCCGCCACCTTCGACGAATCCGAAGCGCAGTAGAGTACCCCGTAGTTTTCACGCAGCCCTTCGTGGGCACGGGCTCTTATGTTCTCTCTGGAGGACGGAGAACGTTCCATCTCCAGGCGCGGGGGCGTCCGGCTCCGCAGGCGCCGGTTCGCGGATCGGGGCGCGGCCCGGTTATGCTACGATTCGAGTATGAGCAAGACGCTCGAAGCGACCTTTGATGGCGACGTGTTTCGCCCGGACCAGCCCGTCGGGCTGCGTCCGAACACGCGCGTGCGGCTCACCGTTGAGCCTGCGGAGGCCCCCGAAAGGAAGTCAAAGTCTTTTCTGCGAGTGGCGCGGTCGCTCGAGCTCGAAGGTCCATCCGACTGGTCATCTCGTCTGGACGAATATCTCTACGGTCCAAAAGGCGATAGTTGAAGGACGAGGTCTTCCTCGACGCCTCCTACGCCATAGCCCTCTCATCTCCGGCCGACGAGCGCCACGACCGCGCCAGGGAACTCGCGGAGCGCATAGAAGCGGAGGAGACGCGCCTCGTCACGACGCGAGCGGTCATTCTGGAGATCGGCAACGCTCTGTCCGGGCTACGTTACCGCCGAGCCGCCATCGAGTTGCTCGACGCACTGGAGGGAGATCCCGCCGTGGACATCGTCCCTCTCACGGAGCAATCATACGAACGGTCGCTCCACCTCTATCGCGAAAGACCAGACAAAGAGTGGGGTTTGACCGACTGTCTCTCGTTCGTCGTTATGGAAGGTCTCGGGCTGACCGACGCCCTGACGGCGGACGGACATTTCCATCAGGCGGGCTTTCGAGCGTTGTTGCGAGAAGACCTGCCACGTTGAACCTCTCTTCTGGTTCGTGAACGCGGCGCGAAGAGCTGATCGAATGGCGCGCCAAATCCGCCGCCACCTTCGACGAAGCCGGGGAGAAAACCGGAGCCGAATAATGTCGTTCCCTTGAGGCTCTCCCGGGAGCGCGATTGTGGTTTCTCATCCACATCTCCCAGGATCACACCCGTATGCTTGCGGCGTAGGCTTGTAGCGAGGGAGCAACGGTGAAGACAACCAAAAAGGTGCGGGAAGAGAGAATTCAACATCTCAACGATGAGGACGTGCGGGACGGCGAGTACGTCCTTTACTGGATGCAGTCCTCCCAGAGGGCGGAGCATAACCACGCGCTCGAGTATGCGATCCAAAAGTCCAACGACCTCGGACAGCGCCTGCTCGTCGTGTTCGGCCTGACAGACGACTATCCGGAGGCCAACCTCCGCCACTACACATTCATGCTGGAGGGCCTGCAAGACGTGGAGGAGGCGCTGAAAAAACGCGGCGTCAAGCTCGCCGTCCGCAAGGGATCTCCGGACGGCGTGGCGCTGGAATGTGGCGAGGACGCGTCTTTGATCGTCACGGATCGAGGCTACCTGCGCCCGCAGCGGAAGTGGCGCGAGAACGTCGCGAAGCAAGCTGGCTGCCGCGTCACCCAGGTCGAGTCCGACGTGGTGGTGCCCGTCGAGCTTGCGTCCGGCAAACGGGAGCACGCCGCGCGCACCATCCGGCCCCGCATCCACGAGCATTTGGAAGACTTCCTCGTGGAGCTTACGCCGACCAAGCTGGAGAAGCGGTCGCTCGATATGCAAACGGGCGGGTTGGATCTCTCGGACATAGACAAAATCCTGGACGGCATGGAACTGGACCGGAGCGTGGGCGCGTTGAGTCACCTGTACCGGGGCGGTACTTCGGAGGCGAAGAAGATGCTTCGGCGTTTCCTCGAAAACAGCTTCGGAACCTACGACCGGAACCGCAACCAGCCGCAGACCGACGACGTCTCGCACATGAGCAAGTACCTGCATTTCGGCCACGTCTCGCCGGTCTACGTGGCGCTCCGCATTCGGGATGCGGGGACTTCCCAGGAGAACATTGATTCATACCTCGAAGAACTCGTCGTGCGCCGCGAGCTGACGATGAACTTCGTGTTCTATACGAAGGACTACGACTCGTACTCCTGTCTGCCAGATTGGGCGAAGAAGACCCTGGAGGAGCATAAACAGGACGACCGGGAACACACGTACACGGCGACGCAACTAGAGAACGCCAAGACGCACGATCCGTACTGGAACGCGGCTATGCGGGAGATGGTCCACACCGGATACATGCATAATTACATGCGCATGTATTGGGGGAAGAAGATCCTGGAGTGGTCCAATACTCCGGAGCACGCCTATAGGACCACGCTCTACCTGAACAACAAGTACTTCCTGGATGGCCGTGACCCGAACTCCTTCGCCAACGTCGCGTGGGTCTACGGCCAGCACGACCGCGGCTGGAAAGAGCGTCCTGTCTACGGCAAGATCCGCTACATGGCCGCAAGCGGCCTGGAGCGCAAGTCGAAGCCGGATCAGTACGTCGAAAAAGTGGAGCGGAGTATCGAAGCGTCCAGGTAGCGAAGGCTAGCTGGGAAGCCTCTCCCGGTTCACTTTGTAGAGGACGTATCTGTTCCCCGGCACCTCCACGGGGGTGAAGCCTGGGATCTGGCCGAGCTGCCCTCCGAAGGGGGGATTCAGTCTCCCGCCGGGTGGAAATGTCTTGCGGAGGAGCACGTAGTCCACGCCGTGGCGGCGCAGGATGCCGAGCGCCTCGCGGGGCCAGGGCTCCGAGAAGAACGTCCTCACGTCTTTGGCGCCCTGTGGGACCGTGATCTCCGCCTCCGACCCCCGGCGCAGTTCATACAGACGGTCCAGAACCGGGGCTCCCCGCAAGCTCACCACGTCCAGCGCCCCCGAGTGCGCCGGTATGCACGTATTCTCCACGTCCGGCGCGAGCACGACGGAGGGCTCCGTGATGTTGTCCCGCATCCAGCGGAAGGCGGGGTCGAAGCAGAACGCCCTGTAGCCTGGAAGCTCCCGCGTCCCGTACACCTTCGCCGCCCCGAACACGGAGAGCGGCGCGGTCACCACCAGCAGCGCGGTCACCAGCGCCACCGGCAGGAGCCGGACGGCGCTTTGCGGGATGCCTCGGCCCGCCAGGAAATCCTGGACGCGCTCCAGCCCTTCCCAGGCCATCCAGCTCAAAGTCAGCAAGGCCGCCAGAGGGATGGGCCACGCCAGGCGCCAGAGCTGGCCGGGGACCACGACGTTGTCTCCCATGAAGGTGGCGACCTGGGGCACGTAGCAGACGGCCGCCACCAGCAGGAGCGTCCCGAGGAGCAGGGGCGGCGCTGGACCGCGCTCCAGGCGTCGGAGCAGGAAAGGAATTCCGGCGATGATACCGACAAGTATCATCGGGTCCAGGATCAGGGTGGAGTGCATCACGTACAGGTCTTCACCGAGCGCGAGGATGTGTCCCCACTCTGGCCGGACGAACGCCATGTTCGCCAGCACGTCAGGGTCGGTGGCGTTTATGTCGGCGTCCTTGAGCAAGGAGGTCGGCGACTCGCCGGTCATTAGGATGTACAACGCGGGCGCGATGAGCACGCTCAAGGTCGCCGCCCCGAGGGCCACCATCCCCGTCCAGGCAGCCCGCTCCCGCCAGTTGACCGCTACGTACACGAGCCCGAAGCCGGCCATCGAGAGACCGATGATCGCCAACCCCACGGGATGCACGAAAACCACCGTCCAGCATGCGAACCCGAAGGCCAGAAGGTATCGTCTCTTCCGGCTCTCCAGGTACGCTACCGCGAGGGAAAGAGCCACGGGTAGGAACACGAACCGGGCCACGAACTTGTCCTCCACCGCGCGGGCGGCCAACTCGCCCCCGAACGAGTACAGCGAAGCGTCCATATGTGTCAGGAAGAACGCGGCGTACAAGCACCCGGCCAGCAGGGCCGCCCCTTTGCTCTTGAAGAGTATCCGGGCCAGCGCGTAGAACGCCAGCAGCGCCACGACAACGAGGGCCGGGTTCAGGTAGCCTAGCGCCATCTCCACCGGGTCGAGGCCGGATGTCCGGGCGAGGGCGGCCTGTTCCAGCAACCAACCGTTGATTCTGGCGCGTGAGATCTCCTCTACCAGGTTCCCGAAGTACGGTTCGTGGACGGCGAGCCTCTCCGCGCCCGAGAACTCCCGCACCCACGCCAGGTATACCCAGATGTCGTCGTAGGGCCGGGGAACTCGCAGACCGGAGACAATCGCCAGCGCGGCGCCGGATGCCACGAACGGCGCCCACAGCCACCCGGAAACACTTGTCGAGTGGGCTTCATCCTCTACGAGTGGCCTCCGGCGGAGCGACTGGAACACGGCCCAACCCAGGGATAGGGCGACGACCACGCCCGCAGTCCACAGGTACACGCCGAGGCTCAGGCTCAACACCAGCGCGGGGACGGCCAGAAGGGCGAAGATGCCAACGCTGAGCATAACCGCTACCGGTGTCAGGGCGGCGCCAGGGAAATAATCGCCCATGAAATGTCGAGCCAGTAGTGCTCCGGGCATTGCGAACAAGAGAGTAGCCGAGAGAAACGGAACGATCGGCAGCGCTTCGAAAAGGTTCCATAGCGGTCCCAGTGAGATCAGGGCAAGCACCGCCGCCAGCGCCATTCGCGCCTCGAAAGATCTGAGCCAGTAACGTGCGCCGGATGCTTCTGGGAGGTCTTGGCGGTTCGAGGCTTCTCTCCGGCGCTGCTCTCCTTCCGCCATCCGATGCTCTGGTGGACGGGTCATCGCGTTTCGCCTGATTGTCCAGAACTCTCGGGCACGCCGCCCATGCTATGTACTTGTCCTGGATTCTTTGTTAAACGCCGGTGAACGCGGCGTGAAATCTTCTTTAAACGGGCTCTCCGGGATCATCGCCCGGCGTCCTCCGCCAGCGCGCCCGGCCCTCCCGGTACAGATCGCCGCCGTGCATGTCGTTGACGACGACCACGGGGAATTCATCCACGATGAGGCGCTGGATCGCCTCTGCTCCCAGATCCGCGTAGGCGATGACTTCGGCCTCCTTCACCCGGTCTGCCAGGAGCGCCGCCGTCCCCTCGACGGCTCCGAAGTACACGCAGCCATGCTCCCGCATCGCCGTCCGCACTGCCTCGGAGCGCAAGCCCTTGCCGATCATGCCCCGCAGACCGCGTTTGATCAGGAGCGGCGAGTACGGGTCCATGCGCGAGGCCGTCGTCGGTCCCGCGGGCCCCAGGGCGTGCCCAGGCCGCGCCGGGGCCGGGCCGGTGAAGTACACCACCTGCCCCTCGGGGTCGAACGGCAACGGCTCCCCGGCCTCGATGGCCGCCCTCATGCGATCGTGCGCCGCGTCACGGGCCGTGTACAGCACGCCGGAGAGAAGCGCCACGTCCCCCGTCTTCAGCGCCTCGATATCTTCCCGCGAAAGCGGCGTTTCGAGGTGGATCGGCTCCCCTTTCATAGCTCTGCGGAGGTGGTTCGGTGGGAGTGGCAGTCCAGGTTCACGGCGACGGGGAAGGCGGCGATGTGGGTCGGGAAGCTCTCGACGTGGACCGCCAGCGCAGTCTGCGTGCCCCCGTATC
>Ga0136617_10004319_pt1 | contig 12722 bp, 9 predicted proteins | sample AntDrymUQ3222106_2_FD_129672 | JGI IMG/M metagenome (GOLD analysis project Ga0136617, IMG submission 129672) | Polar desert sand microbial communities from Dry Valleys, Antarctica - metaG UQ322 (21.06) | ecosystem: Environmental > Terrestrial > Soil > Desert | place: Antarctica: Dry Valley...
CAGGCCGTCGCCTTCGGCCACCCCGTACGCGGAATAGAACTCCTCCAGGTTGCGCACCACGTTGGCGCGGAACTCCGGCGGCGCGTGCGGGTCCACCGACAGTCGGCGGATGGCCTCGGCGTCCCGGGTCTTGGCCTTCCAGCACTGCGCCCAGCCTTCGAAGAACCGCTGGGCGCCGGTCAGCCCGTCGATCACCGGCGGCTCCTCGCCCTGCAGTGAGATGAGGTACGCCACGTAGGCGATCGTCAGGCCACCGAGATCGCCGATGTTCTCGCCGACCGTGAACGCGCCGTTGACCAGATGGTCCTCGGCGAGGTCCCGTGGCGAGAACGTCGAGTACTGGGCGATCAGGGCCTGCGCCCGCGCGTCGAAGTTCTCCCGGTCGGCGTCGGTCCACCAGTCCACAAGATTGCCCGCGCCGTCGTACTTCGAGCCCTGGTCATCGAACCCGTGCCCGATCTCGTGCCCGATCACCGATCCGATCGCCCCGTAGCTGACCGCGTCGTCGGCGTCGAGATCGAAGAACGGCGGCTGCAGGATCGCGGCCGGGAACACAATCTCGTTCAGGCCCGGGTTGTAGTACGCGTTCACGGTCTGCGGTGTCATGAACCACTCGCCACGATCGACTGGCTGGCCGATCTTGGCAAACTCCCGAGCCGCATCGAAGGAGGCTGCGGCCCGTACGTTTCCGACCAGATCCTCCCGATCGATGCTCAGCGCCGAGTAATCGCGCCAGGTGTCGGGGTAGCCGACCTTGGGGGTGAACATCCCCAACTTGTCCAGCGCCTTGCGCTTGGTCGCCTCGCCCATCCAGTCGAGGGACTCGATGTTGCGGCGGTAAGCCTCGACCAGGTTCTCAACCAACTCGACCATTCGTTCTTTCGCATGTGGCGGGAAGTGCCGCTGTACGTACAACTGGCCGACCACCTCACCGAGTGCCCCTTCGACGGCCGAGATCCCACGCTTCCAGCGGACCCGCTGCTGGGGGATGCCGCTCAGCGTCCGTCCGTAGAAATCGAAGTGTTCGGCACTGAGCTCGGTCGACAGGTACGGCGACCGGCTGCTGATGACCTGCCAGGCAAGCCACTCCTTCCAGTCCGCGAGCCCGACATCAGCCACAGCCGACGACCATGCGGTGAGGTAGCTCGGCTGGCGAACGACCACTTCGAAGAAGGCGTTATCGGGGGCACCGACACCGGACAGCCAGGCCGCCCAGTCGACGTTCGGTGCTTGCGCCTCCAGTTTGTCCCGCTCGAGCAGGGTGTACGTAGCGACCGCGTCCCGGCTGCGTACGACGTCCCAGTGCCCGGCGGCCAGCCGTGTTTCCAGCGCCATGATCCGCCCAGCGATGGCCTGCGCATCGTCGACGTCGGGGGCGTACCCGGTCAGGGTGAGCATCCGGGCAACGTGCTCGACGTACGCGCTGCGGGTGTCGGCGAAGGCATCCTCGCGGTAGTAGGACTCGTCGGGCAGGCCGAGCCCGGACTGGTTGAGGTGCACCAGGTACCGGGATGAGTTCCGGGCGTCGGTGTCCACGTACAGGCCGATCGCGCCGCCGACGCCGGTCCGGTGCAGACGCCCGGCCAGCGCCAACAGCGCCGAGGAGTCCTCGACCGTACGGACGTCTTCGAGTTCCTCGCTGATCGGTGCGCTTGCCAGAGCATCGACGCGATCGTCAGCCATGAAGCTGGCGAACAGATCGCCCACCTTGCAGGCAGCCGTTCCGGCCGGGGCTTGGCTCGCGGCGGCCTCTTCCACGATCGCGCGTACGTGCTCCTCGGCGTCGTCGCGAGCCTGGACGATGCTGCCGTGCAGGGGCCGGTCGTCGGGGATCTCGGTGCGTCGGATCCAGTCCCCGTTGACGTACCCGAACAGATCGTCCTGTGGACGTACGCCGGTGTCGCGATCTGCGGTGTTGATGCCTGACTTCACTCGTACCTGCCTCAAACGCGGCCGTGACCGCTGTGTCTGCCGGATTACCGGCCCACGACGATAACCAGCGGGACGTTGAACGCCTGCAGCTCCCTCATCCGAGGGATGCGGCTCCCTCGGTACGGGGAGGCGGGTGCCCGACAGCTCGGCGATGGTGGACCCATGATCATCGACAAGTCCACGTCCCAGGTCGCCGATCCGGGCGTTCCTGCCCTGATCCGGTGGGCGCCGAGCGCACTACTGGTCTGGGCGATCGGGTACGGCGGTCTGCGCGTCTACTGGGCCGCGGGCAACACCCCCAGCTTCGAACCGACCGGCAACGATCTCGTCGCCTTCACCGGGTGGGGTGCGGTCGGCCTCTGTCTGGCGGCGGCCGGGATCGCGGTGGCCGTTCGTATGACCGTCGGTTCACGACTGTTGATGGTGGCCGGCTACGCACTCGCTGCGGCGATGTTGGTCGCCGACGCGCTCCTGCTGCTCGATGTCGTGAGTGTGCTGATCCCGGGGCTGGGCGCCGACTTCGGGCTGGTCGCGGCCGGCAGCAGGGTGGCACTGTTCGTCGGAGCGGTGCTCGTTGCGGCGTCGACCGTCGGCTATCAACGTCAGGCGAATGACGCCTGTCCGCGCTGCGGCCGGCGCGCCGATCACCTTCCCTCCAGGAAGACGCCGCGATGGGCCTATGTCGGCGCGTACGCAGCAGTGGCCGGCTGCCTGATCAGGTTGCTCGTGCAGTTCCTGGCCGGCTTCGACACGATCCCGCTGGATGGCGGCGCGTCCCTCCTGATCTTCGAGGTCGGCTTCCTGCTCGCCGGCACGCTGTTGCCACTTGCGCTGGTCCATTCCTGGGGTCGCATCTGGCCGGGCTGGGTTCCGCTGCTGTCCGGCCGCAGTGTCCCTCGCTGGCTCGTGCTAGGCCCGGGCCTGGTCCTGTCGGCGGGCATCACCAGCTACTTCGGCGTCACGCTGGCACAGATGGTCGGCAATGTCCTGAACGGGAACCCGGGCTTCGACGACACCGGGCCGCTGTCGCAGGCCTTCTTCTGGGTCGCCGTCCCGAGTTACTGCATCTGGGGCCTGGGCATGGGCGTCGCGGCCGTGGCGTACTTCCGGACAACCCGCCCGGGCTGCCGCTCATGATCATGGGCCGGTCAGTGGAGCGGGTTGCGCTTGATCAGTTGGCGGGCGATGACGTTGCGCAGGATCTCGTTCGTACCCTCGCCCACGATCATCAGCGGGGCATCCCGGAAGTACCGTTCGACGTCGAACTCGGTCGAGTAACCGGACCCGCCATGAATCCGTACGGCATCGAGTGCGATCTCCATGGCCGCCTCGGAGGCGAAGAGCTTCGCCATCCCCGCCTCCATGTCCGCGCGTTCACCGGAGTCGAACCGTCGGGCGGCAAACAGAACGAGTTGGCGGGCGGCCGTCAGTTTGGTGACCATGTTCGCCAGGTAGTTGCCGATCGACTGGTGCTTCCAGATCGGCTGGCCGAAGCTCTCCCGCTCCTGGGCGTAGCGGACCGAGTCATCCAGCGCCGCCCGGCCGACGCCGACGGCCCGTGCGGCGACCTGGATCCGGCCGATCTCGAGGCCGCGCATCATCTGAGCGAAACCGACACCTTCGACCGACCCCAGCAATGCCGTACGAGGGACGCGGAAGTCGTCGAAGGCGAGCTCGCAACTCTCAACGCCCTTGTAGCCCAACTTCGGCAGATCCCGGGACACCGAGAACCCGGGTCCCTTTTCGACCAGCAGGATGCTCACGCCGCTGTGCGCGGGCTCGGCGCTCGGATCGGTCTTGCACAACAGAGCGACCAGCCCTGACCGACGAGCGTTGGTGATCCAGGTCTTCGAGCCATTGACGAGGTAGTCGTCACCGTCTCGCCGCGCGGCGGTCCGGATTGCCTGCAGGTCCGAGCCGCCACCGGGTTCGGTCAACGCCATGGTGGCGCGGATCTCGCCGGTCGCCATCGCGGGCAGGTAGCGGTCCTTCTGCTCGTCGGTCCCGTACGCCTGGATCAGCGTGGCCACGACGGTGTGACCGCCCATGGATCCGGCCAGGCTCATCCAACCGCAGGCGAGTTCCTCGGTGACCAGGGCGAAACACGGCGTCGACACTGCGGCCTGGCCCCACGGTTCTCCGATCGCGAGCCCGAAGATGCCGAGCTGCTTCATCGTCTCGATCAACTGCTCGGGATAGGCGTCAGCATGCTCGAGTTCGCGAGCTACCGGCCGTACCTCGCGGTCCACGAACTCTCGTACGGTCTCGACGATCGCCCGCTCCTCGGCGCTGAGATCCTCGGCGCTGCGCTTTTGATCGGCGCTGCGCTTTTGATCGGCGCTTCGCTCTGCGTCGCTCTGCTTGCCCACGTGTCCATACTGCTACTCGTGAACGACGAGGACGCGGCCGCGAGCTTTGCCGGGCAGAGTGCGCTCCAGGAGGTACGGGCCGAGATCGATCGGGTGGATCGGCAGGTCGTGGCCGGGATCGCCGAACGGGAGATTTGGGTACGCGCAGCCGGCAAGCTCAAGGCGATGGCCCCAGCCGTGCGCGATCCCGATCGGGTGCAGCAGGTGGTGACCCGGGTCCGGGGCATCGCCGACGAGTTGGGCGCTGACACCGACGTGGTCGAGCGTACGTATCGCTCGATGATCGCCGCGTTCATCGACCTGGAGCTGGGCCAGCAGGGCGTCGTGGATGCACCGCCCTCACCCCAGCCAGGGCACGATCCCGGCTTGCGCCTGGACCCTCTGCAGATCGCGCCGCTTTCGGTCGCCGACGCCGGCGAAGTCCTCACCCTGCAGCGCGCCGCGTACGCCTCGGAGGCTCTGATCTACGGGGATCCAACGCTGCCTCCGCTGGTCCAGACCCTGGCAGAAATCACCGATGAGCTGTCTAACTGCCTAGGGCACAAGGCTATTCGGGGCTCCCGACTCGTTGGTGCGGTCCGTTCGGTTGTCGACGGCGACACCCTGCGCATCGGCCGCCTGACGGTGGCGCCCGATCTGCAGGGCATGGGACTGGGCAGCGCCCTGCTGGCCGCCGCCGAGTCCGACGCGGGACCGGAGGTGACCAGCGCCGTGCTGTTCACCGGTCATCTGAGCGCCGGGAACCTGCGCCTGTACGAGCGGCACGGGTACGTCGAGGAGCGCCGCGAGGATGTGCGCGATGGCCTGACCCTGGTCTACCTCCGCAAGCAGCTGACGCCGCCGCGGGATTCCTAGTTGCCCCCTGCCCCCGGATATGGCGAACAGCGTCGTAAACACCGATCCCGAGGGCCAATTCGACGAACAGCCACCAATTGCTGATTGGCCCCATCAGGCTTCGTCGTTCATCGGCATTCACCTTCGGCCAGCCCCGCTTGCCGGTGGATGCGGCCGACGAGACCCTTGCCCAGGACGGCGGCAGCCCGCGGCTGCGTGATGTCGTTGTCGATGGCGTTCCGTACCGGATGGTGACCGCAGAGATGTCGGGCGGCCGCGCCGTACAGATTGCGCGGAGTTCGGCTGAAGGTGCGGCGGTGCTGTCCGGGTTGCGCAGCCGCCTCATCCTGGTCGTTCTGGTCGGGACGCTGCTGGCCGCTCTGGTTGCCTGGGCCGTTGCCCGCCGGGCGACCAAGCCGATCGAGGCGCTCAGCCGCGCTGCCGAGGAAGTTGCGAACACCCAGGATCTGAAGCTGCCGATCACGGTCAACAGAACCGACGAGGTCGGCCGGCTGGCAACGAGCTTCAACACGATGCTGAGCGCCTTGGACACGTCCAGGGAGCAGCAGCTGGTCGTCGATGCCAGCCACGAGCTGCGCACCCCACTGACCGCGGTACGTACCAACATCGACGTGCTCGAACGCTCCGCTGAGCTGACCGACGTCGAACGCCAGCAGCTGATCGGTGAGGTCCGGATCGAGTTGAGTGAGTTGACCGAGCTGATCAGTGAACTGGTGGAGCTGGCGACCGACGCCCGCAGCGGGGAACCGGTCGAAGAGCTCGACCTCGCGGATATCGCGTCCAACGTCGCCGCCCGCTTCCAGCGCCGCAGCGGACGCACAGTCACCGCGCGAGCCACGGGCAGCAGCACCATCCACGGCCGACGTTCGATGGTCGATCGGGCAGTGGCGAACCTTGTGGACAACGCATTGAAGTTCAGCCCGGCTCCGGACGCTGTCGAGGTCGTCGTCGACGGGGCTGTGGTCGAGGTTCTCGACCGGGGTCCTGGCGTGGACGCAGCGGACCAGGGCAGGGTGTTCGACCGCTTCTACCGAGCGGAGTCCGCCCGCACGCTGCCCGGCTCCGGGCTCGGGCTCGGGCTCGGGCTCGTGAAGCGGGCCGCCGAGGTGCACAACGGCTCTGCCTCGCTGGCCAGCCGGGAGGGCGGTGGTGTAGCTGCCCGGATCGAATTCGGGGTGACCGCATGACCGAGAGCGGGGTTATCGCCCATTTTCAGTCGGGATTTCGGGCCACAACCCCATCCTGATCTTGGCCGACGCTTGACCTCCGTCAGTCCACCCGGGCAACAGTGTCGCCGGGCGCCACCCGACCGGGTTCGACAACGACCGCGCCGATGGCGAGGCAGCCGCCGAGTTCACGGTGGATCGTGCGCAGGACGTCGAGGTTCTTCTCGATCCCGCCGGGCTGCGGCCGGGTGGTCATGACGCAACGCGTGAGCGGCTTGCGTACCTCCAGGATTGCCTCGCCGATCCTGATCCGGCTGCCGACGAACTCGTTCTCCCCGGCCTCGTCAAGGAGCAGGTTGGCCCGGAACCGTTGCTGCTCCCAGTCCCGAAGGGACGGCCGGGACACGAGTGAGACCGCCGCGTCGCCGGAGTCCTGAAAGGCCCCGGTGGAACCCTCGAAAGGCTCCCAACCGGTCTCGTTCTCGAAATCCTCGGGGTTCTCGAACCGCCGCTGAGCGACCTCGTCGGTGGACCTGAGCACTACCTCGCGGCCCAGCCATCCGGACAGAGCAGCGTCGTCGGCGGCGATCGAGCCATCGGGCAGCGTGATCTCCGCATCCCCGTCTGATCGCAGTGCCGCGGAGGCGAACAACAACTCCGGGGCCCGGCGCGCGGTCAACCCAAACCCGGTAGCGACGTCGAAGATGGCGTGGCGGCGGTCGCCCTCGACGCCCTCGGGCCCGACCACGGCCCCGTCAAGCCGCTCGCCGCGCAACGACTTCACCGGGTAGCGCCACACCTCGAGGACGTTCATCACCCGGACGCTACCCAAGCGCGCCTGTGCCTTCCCAATCGCACCTTTGCCTATCTGGTGCCGCGACGCGCCGTGCCCTGGCACGGCGCGTTCGCGCGCCCGGTAGGCAAACCTGGACGCCAGCTTCGGCGCAGCTGTCTAGTCTCGTCACAGCGGCAACCGGGATCGCTACCGGCGCCGAGCAGCGTGCGGAGAGGGCGGGCAACGGTGGCTGATCGGATCGTGTCGCAGCTGTTCGACCCGTCGATGTGGCGTGAGGTCGACGGCGGCGACATCAAGAGCAGCGACTTCACCGACATCACTTACCACCGGCACGTTCTCGACGGCGCCGACCAGCCGGTCGTACGGGTCGCCTTCGACCGCCCGGAGGTTCGCAACGCCTTCCGGCCGGGCACCGTCGACGAGCTCTATCGAGCCCTGGATCACGCCCGGATGAGCTCAGACGTCGGCTGCGTCCTGCTCACCGGCAACGGCCCCTCGGCTCGCGACGGCGGCTGGGCGTTCTGCTCCGGCGGCGACCAGCGGATCCGCGGACGTACGGGATACCAATACGCCAGCGGGGAGACCGCCGAGACCGTGGATCCTGCCCGGGCCGGGCGGTTGCACATCCTGGAGGTGCAGCGGCTGATCCGGTTCATGCCCAAGCTGGTGATCGCGGTCGTACCCGGCTGGGCGGCCGGCGGCGGACATTCGCTGCATGTGACCTGCGACCTCACGCTAGCCAGCGAGCAGCACGCCCGGTTCAAGCAGACCGATGCCGACGTGGGCTCTTTCGACGGCGGCTTCGGCTCGGCCTACCTCGCCAGGCAGGTCGGGCAGAAGTTCGCCCGGGAGATCTTCGCGCTCGGCCGTACGTACTCCGCCGCGGACATGCACCGGATGGGTGCGGTGAACGAGGTCGTACCGCACGCGGACCTGGAGCGGACCGCGCTGCAGTGGGCGCAAGAGATCAATGCGAAATCGCCGACGGCGCAACGAATGCTGAAGTACGCGTTCAACATGATCGACGACGGTCTGATCGGCCAGCAGCTCTTCGCCGGCGAGACCACCCGGTTGGCATACATGACCGACGAGGCCGTCGAAGGCCGGGACGCCTTCTTGGAGAAGCGCGACCCGGACTTCAGCCCGTACCCCCGCTATTACTGAGCCCAGCCGAGTTGATCATCGGCAAACCGGCCGTTTCCCGCCGAAAAACCCCCAATTTGCCGATGATCAACTCTAGCTTTCGGCGGCCGTGAGAAGTCGCAGGGCGTCGGCGGTGCTGTCCCACTCGATCAGGCCCTCGTCGGCGAAGGCGCGCAGCCAGCCCTCCATCGGCCACGTCCCCCATCGTCGACGGAAGACCTGCGCGTTCTCCACGATGTCAGCCAGGTGACTGTGTGGCGGGTCCTCGATCGGGTGGTACTGATGCCACGCCCAGGCTCCGCCTACCCAGGAGAAGGGCATGCCCATCTTGCGCGCGGTGAAAGCAAGATCGGTGTCCTCGCCGCCGTAGCCGACGTAGTCCTCGCAGAATCCGCCGAGCTCGGCGTACTCGTTGCGGCGGATCGCGAAGGACAGGGACCAGAACAGTTCGTACCTGCACTCTCGGACGAGGGTGCCGTCATCGGGCACCGGACGCGCCGGGTGTGGCACGGCGAGCCGGGCGAGTTCCTCCGGATCATTGTCGCGTCCGCTGATCGCCTCGGGCAGGTAGGCGACGGGGCCGGCCAGCAGCCCACCCGATTGTTGGGCCATCCAGCGATAGCGCTCGATCAACTCGGGGCACGGAATGCAATCCACATCGAGGAAGATCAGGAGGTCGGCGGTGGTCGCAGCCGCGCCGGCATTGCGCGCGGCGGCCAGCGGTAGCCGCTCGCGGTCGGTTTGCGAGGGAAGAACCATCTCGACATGCACGACCGGAGGACCGTCGGCCATGTCCCGCCACGGATCGGCCCCACCCATCCGGACGATGACATGCTCGACGTCACCGGACCCGCGAATCAGCCGCTGTGCCGCCAGGCCTCGACGCATCCCCGCCAGGTGCGCGATCCGGTCGCGGACGGTGGTGATCACGGCTATCTCGGCCATGGCTCAGCCCACCGCCAGCCGGGGACCCACGCTGACGTGACCCCCGCCGCGTACGGCCGACACGCCCGCGTTGCGTCCGTCGGAGGCGCCGGCTTTCCCTCCGCTGCCTCGCTCGGCCATCTCGAGCAACGCCGCCGCCATCCTGGCCGAGCCGCGACCGTCGTAATAGGCCGACCAGCCGGTTCCACCGAGGGACTCCGCCCGGTCGAGCAGCCGCGGCCAGCTCTGCCGGTCGGGCCAACTAGGAATCGAGAGGCACAGCCACTGCCGGACCAGAGCCGCTGCCTGGGCCTGCTGTTCGTCGAACGGTCGGTGCTGGGGGACGGCGATCAGTGGCCGGCCGGCGGCCGCGACGTCGGCGATGGCCGCATCACCCGCAGCGGCGACCACGACATCGGCTCGGCACAGCACCGGCCAGGGATCTGCCAGCCACCCCAGGCGCTCGACGAGTCCGGGCGCGGCGCCGTTGCCATCCGGGTCTGCCGGGCAGTCCGTCGCAGGATCAGCAGGGCGGCCCAGCAGGTGCCAGTGCGTGTCCGCTACCGCCGCGGCCTCTCGCAACACGGCCTCGGTCATCGAGTCCCCGCCGCGGCCGAGCATCAGAACGACACAGCGGCCAACCTGCCCGCATCGTCCCTGCACCCGGGCACGGCCGTCGAAGCGGGACACCGGTCCCACCCATACAGTCTTGTCGAGCCAGGGCTGCGGCCACTGGCCGTGGGTCAACCGCGGCCAGGGGGCGATGATTGCGCGGGCAACGTCATAGCCCAGTGCATGCGCGCGATCCATCCGCCGCCCGCGCAAGGCCACTGCCACCGGCGGGATCGAAAGCAATCGGGCAAGGAGCAGCACCTCTACCGACACGTCGCTGACCAGGACCGTGCCACGTTCCTCTTCGGCCCACCGTACGATCTGGGTAGCTCTTTCTCGTAATCCGCTGTGCCCCAAGGGAACCCAGTGCAGGCTTCTTGCTGCGGTGACGTCGCCGAGCGTGGGTGGGTCGTCATCGCGGGCCAACCGGAGTTGGTTGGCATGCACTCGGGTCCTCGCCGAGCTGAGCACGGTCAGCCCAGGCCCAAGATGAGCGGCGATCGCTGCAGCCCGATGCAGATGCCCGGACCCGACGTGGTGGGCGTAGTAACCGATCATTGCCGGCTAACCGACGTCCTGGGCCGCGATCGTGGCCGGGGAGCGGAGCAGGTGGACAGGCGCTGGACGCCGGACAGGCCCAGATTGACCGACCACGTCCCGGTAGAGGTCCACGTATGCGTCAACCATCCGCTGAACGTCACAGGTCTGCTCGGCCCGGGCCCTGACCGCGTTCCGGTCCAGGGACATGGCGGCAACGATCGAATCGGCCAGAGCTGCCACGTCTCCGGGCGCGGCCAGACTGCCGCTGCCCGCGTCGAGCACGTCAGGGACCGCACCTCGGGCGAAGGCGGCCACCGGCGTACCCACCGCCAGCGACTCGGCGACGACCAACCCGAACGGTTCGTCCCAGCACGGGGTGACGACCGCGACTGCGGAGGCGCCGACAAGCGACACCAGGTCGCGGTGTTCCAGATGACCCACCCACCTCGCCCCGCGACCCAGCCGGGGGGCGATCTCGTCGTCGAAGTACCGGCGATCAGATGCCGGTCCGGCGAGCACCAGAGGCACGCCTGCCTGAGCTGCTGCCTCGATCGCCAGATGGGCGCCCTTCTCCGGGACCAGGCGTCCGGTCCAGACCGCCTGCCGTCCACCGGGTCCGGGAAGCCAGCGATCGAGGTCGACTCCGTTGCCGATCACCGGAATGTCTCCCAATGCCGGTGCCCAGGCGCGCGCCGTCCAGGACGAGACGGCTACCGGCCGGATCCGTCGAGCGCCGTACAGAGCCGACTCCAGCCACGGCGTCGGCGGAGTGTGCAGGCTGAGCACGGGCGGGCGAGGCAGCAGATCGGCCATCGCAACGGGCAAGTAGTGCAGGCAGTTGAGCTGGACGACGTCGAAGGACTGATCTGTGGCCAGGCGCAGCATCAACCGCTGGTAGGCGTGGTGCTCGCGGAGGAACTCCTCGGGAGGCATCGACACGTCGCCGCGGGCTCGGGTCGACGGACGAAATCCGACGTCATCGAGGATCTCCAGCCGGCCGAGTGCCGGATCGGATCCCTTGCCGGCAAAGACGGTGACCTCGTGGCCGCGGCGGGTGAGTAGGGAGGCCAGCGTCCAGGTGTGCGCCTCCATGCCTCCGGCGAACGGCTCGGCGATCGGGAACCGAACCCCGGCCACCAAGGCGATCCGCAGCGTCGCGGATGGCGTCCTTGCTCTCGCGCCCTCGCTCGCTGCGCTCACCGGAGTACCTCCCGGTAGATCTGCTCGTGAACTGCCGCGATCTGGCTCCGCTGCTCGGTGCGGTCAGCGACGGTCAGCGGCGCGGGCCGACCCGCGGAACGGGCTGCCCACACCGCCCGGCTCAGCGAGACCGCGTCCAAGCCCGATTCGTCGAGCCCGAACGACTGCACGGGACCCTGCTCGGCGTAGTACCCACAGGTCGGCGCGACGACCGCCGTACCGAGGTCCCGGCATGCCTCGAGCCACCCCGAGTGCGTCCCGTACCGGTACGGCAGCACCGAGACATCCAGGGCTGCAAGGTAGTCCCACAGTTCGGCATCGGGAAGGAAGTCGTGCACCTCGATATGGGCACCGCGAACGGCCGCTGCGCGCAATGCCTCGACCACGCGCGGGTCGTGCCGGTCACCGTCGGGCTCAGCGACGTCGCGGTGGATGTCGACTCGCAGCCGCGCGTCCCCCATCTCCTCGACGGTGTCCATCAGCGCGGCGATCACCGGCGCGCCGGCCATGCACGGCCGCATGCTCTTGAGATGCAGGCCGACCAGGAAGGGTCCGGAATCTGATCTTTGCTCGGGGATGTCGACCTCCGCGGGCCGCGCGTCCTGCGCGCCCGTTCCGCCTGCCCGGACCTCGCGCCGGTGCATCTCGCCGAGACCGAGGACATGCGGATGTGGCACCACTCGAGCGCGGCGACCCCAACGGTGTTCGATCTCAGCGGCTGCGCCGGAGGTCAGGGTGATCAGTACGTCGGCGGCGGGGATGAGGACGTCAAGGTGCTCTTCGTGCGCGTCCGGAGTCTCGTGGTGGGGATTGCGCAGGTCGTGCACCGTCTGGACCAACGGCTTACCGCAGTCGCGCAGGACGGCGACCAGCTCGCGAAGCAGAGCCGGCGTACAGGCATCGAAGCCGAAGTGGACGTGGAAGATGTCGAAGTCGTCGGCATGGGCTCGTACCCAGGCGGGGTCCAGCATGGCCGGCGGCCACCATGGCGTGGTCGGGTCCGGCAGGCGCCGTACCGGATCCGGGCGACGTGTACCGCCAAGGCTGGAGCCCGGATGAGTAAGGTGCCGGACGTAGACATGGTCGGCTGGGACGGACGCTACGCGTACGGGTGGCGCAGGGCTGGCCTTGCGCTCCAGCACCAGATCAGAAGCAGTCACCGTGTGGTGTCCTAACTCCCCCGGG